>SAMEA3663118__coassemble_325_pt1 | contig 16031 bp, 14 predicted proteins | sample SAMEA3663118__metabat2_high_PE_027 | metagenome-assembled genome bin SAMEA3663118 (sample SAMEA3663118) | pig gut metagenome | biome: pig gut; feature: pig-associated habitat; material: faeces | place: Denmark | collected 2012 | reverse complement strand
CCGCTCTGCCAAAAAGAGTTTGATTTCACTCTCATGGAGGGCGACCACATCACGCCGTGGCGCGACGGCGGGCGTACCACAGAGGACAACTGCCAAATGCTCTGCCGAGAATGCAACAGACGAAAAGGTGCTAAGTAATCCTCAAAATGAGGTGGCGACGGCATGCTACTTACCACTCGCCGAGCGATAAGTGAGGAATCGGAGGGAAGGAGTGATGATTCCCGAGGAAAAAGTGGAGAGTCGCCGTCTGCGAACGCCGTTTTTTGACGAAAAAAGAAATCCCGACACAGTGGGAACTGCATCGGGATGTGTTTTAAGAGGCTTTGCTCGTATTTTTTCTTTTTTCAAAATCCTTCGCCGACGAATTGGTCGAGGAAGCGCACGTCGTTTTCGGAGAAGAGTCGGAGGTCTTTCACGCGATATTTGAGGTTCGTGATTCGTTCCACGCCCATGCCGAAAGCGTAGCCTTTATACTCCTTGCTGTCAATGCCGTTGGCTTCAAGTACGGCGGGGTCCACCATGCCGCAACCAAGGATTTCCACCCAACCGGTCTGTTTGCAGAAGGCGCAACCTTTTCCGCCGCAGATGTGGCAGGAGATGTCCATTTCTGCACTGGGTTCGGTGAAGGGGAAGTAGGAGGGACGGAGACGGATTTGTGTGCCTTCGCCAAAGAGTTCGCGAGCGAAAGTGAGAAGTACCTGCTTGAGGTCGGCGAAACTCACGTGTTTGTCAATGTAGAGACCTTCCACCTGATGGAAGAAGCAGTGTGCACGAGCGGAGATGGCTTCGTTTCGATAGACGCGTCCCGGACAAATCACTCGAATCGGGGGTTGTGTGGTCTCCATCACGCGGCTTTGTACGGAACTGGTGTGTGTGCGGAGAACGATGTCCGGCTGGCGTGCGATGAAGAAGGTGTCCTGCATGTCGCGTGCGGGGTGGTCGGCGGGGAAGTTCATGGAAGAGAAGACGTGCCAGTCGTCTTCGATTTCCGGTCCGTCAGCAAGGACGAAGCCCAGTCGTGAGAATATCTCAATGATTTCGTTTCGCACGAGGGTGAGCGGGTGGCGTGAGCCGAGCGGAGTGGGGTAGGGAGTGCGTGTCAGGTCGAGCGCATCTTTCTTTCCGTCTTCAGCGGGCAGGTTTTTGCGCAGGTTGTCCAGTTGCGCCTGGATGGATTGTTTCAGTTGGTTGAGTTTTTGTCCGACTTCTCTTTTTGTTTCTTGCGGCAGTTCGCGAAACTCAGCCATGAGGTCGTTCATCACGCCTTTTCTTCCCAAATAGTGGATGCGAAGATCTTCCACCTCTTTGGCGGTGGTGGCGGTGAGAGCGGCTGTTTCTTCAAGAAGACTTTGAATTTTTTCTGTAATCACTTTGCGTATGTTTTTTCGTTTGTGTCGTGCACTTGTGACGTGTCGCACAGACTTTCAGTTTTTCTTCAAGGCGCAAAGTTAGTGCAAATCACAGAAAGTTGGACGTATCGCACGGCGAATAATGAGTAATTTTACGTAACTTTGCCCTCCAAGAAGTACAAAATCGTTGATTTTGATGAAAAACTTTATTCTTTTTCTTGCTGTCTTGCTGACGATTCCGATGTCTTGCAAGCGCACCACGGATGAGCCGAAGAAAGAAACTGTCCGGCAGGACTCAGTGGCTTCTGCCGACACTGTTGTCCCTGCGGACACCACTTCCGCTCTGCCTCCGAAAGTTGCCGACGAACTTTTTGACGACTTCATCTATTCTTTCATGAAGAGCAAGCGTTTCCAACTTTCCCGAATCTCTTTCCCGCTTCCTTTCCATTCTCACGAAAAATCCCGTGTCCTCTCGGCTCGGGAGTGGAAGTTTGACCCGCTCTTCTCCAAACAGGAAACCTACACCGTCATCTATCATTCTGAAAAGGAGATGAAGGCTGAAAAGGACACTGGCGTCTCAGAAGCCACTTTTGAGTGGATTTATCTTTCGAAGAAAAAAACGAAACAATATTTCTTCCGGCGCATTCACGGCACTTGGATGCTGACCGGCATCCGGGAAGGTGACTTGCAACAACACGAGGACAGGGACTTCTATGAGTTCTACAGGAAATTCGCCACAAGCACCACTTTCCAACTAAACCACGTCAAAGACCCGCTCCGTTTCAAAACCTACGATGACAACTCCTTTAGCCAAATCGAAGGTGTGCTCGACCGACAGCAGTGGCAGGACTTCCGTCCCGACCTACCGAAACACACCATTACTAATATAGTATATGGCTCTACCTCCAAGGGGTTGTCTCACGGCAAGCGCATCTTCACTGTTTGCAGCGCATCCGGCGGAATGGGATGCATCCTCTCGTTTGCTCCGTACCGGAATTCGTGGATGCTTGAAGGTCTGGAAAACTGATGCAGACTTTTCAGCATAATTCTTCGGACAAGATTTTTTGATAGATGTTTCACGAACCACTCCTTTTATACTCCTAACACCCCAAAAAAAGAGTCGTAAGATATGAGTCACTCCCTCCTTCCTCACAACACCTTCGGCTTGGACGTCCGTTGCAAGTCGTTCGTTGAATATGCCGACACGGAGACACTGATCCGGCAAGTGCTTCCGCGTTTGTCCGCCACGCCGTGGTTGCACATCGGCAGCGGCAGCAATCTCCTTTTTCTTGGAGACTATGACGGCACCGTGCTTCACTCCGGCATTCGCGGCATTGAAATTCTGCGACGCGAGGGCGCAAACGTTTGGGTCAAAGCCGGCGCAGGGGTGGTTTGGGATGATTTCGTGGAATGGGCGGTGAACCACGCCTGCTTTGGGGCGGAAAACCTCTCCCTCATTCCCGGCGAAGTCGGAGCTAGTGCCGTGCAGAACATCGGCGCCTACGGCACAGAAGTGGCTGACCTCATTGAAGAAGTCGAGACGGTTGAAGTCGCCACGGGAACGGTCAAAGTCTTTTCCGCTGAAGATTGTGACTACAGTTACCGCCACAGCATCTTCAAACAACCCGAGAATCGCGGCAAGTTCATCGTCACCCACGTCACCTATCGTCTCTCCACCGTCTTTCGTCCCGATTTGAACTACAAAGCCACGCGGCGCGCCGTCGAAGAACGACAGCCGAAAGACCAGCCTCTCACCGCAGCCGACCTGCGGCGCATCATCATTGATGTTCGTCGCGAAAAACTCCCCGAGCCGGGCATCGTCGGCAGTGCCGGTTCCTTCTTCATGAATCCCGTGGTCAGCGAGGAAAAATATGCTGAAATCAAACAGTCTCATCCCGATGCTCCGGGCTATGCCGTCGAGAACGGCGTCAAGGTGCCGGCGGGATGGCTCATCGAAACCTGTGGCTGGAAGGGACGCACCGTCGGACACGCCGGAGTCTGGGAAAAACAAGCCCTCGTCCTCGTCAATCGCGGCGGAGCCACCGGCAAAGAAATTCAGCATCTCAGCCAACTCATTTGTGAAGATGTCAAGGCGCACTTTGGCATCGTCATCAAACCCGAGGTGAACTTTGTCGAAGGCGGAAAAATCATTTAAATCAAACATAAAATTAAAATGCAAAGCGGATTGAAAGTCACCATCTTGGGTTCCGGCACCAGTGTGGGTGTTCCGCAAGTTGGTTGTCCCTGTCCCGTCTGTCATTCCGATGACCCTCGCGACCGAAGACTGCGTGCCAGTGCTTTGTTGGAAACCGACGAGGGACGTCGTCTCTTGATTGACTGCGGTCCTGACTTTCGACAACAAATGTTGAGTGTGGACTTTTTGCCGCTTGACGGTGTCATTTTCACCCACGAGCACTATGACCACACCGGCGGCATCGACGACCTGCGCCCCTTCACCCGCACCGAAGACGGCTTGCCCCTCTTTGCCGATGAGAAATGTGCAAAACACATTCGTGAGCGTCTGCCCTATCTCTTCCGGGAGCATCTCTATCCCGGCGTGCCTCGCATCCGCCTGGAAGTCGTGCAACCCGGCGTGCCTTTTGTGGTGGAAAACTATTGGGAAGTCATGCCCATCCCCGTCATGCACGGCAAACTCCCCATTCTCGGCTACCGTTTCGGTGACTTCGCCTACGTCACCGACATGACTGAGGTGCCGGAAGAGGGACTCCGCCTCCTGCAGGGCGTGCGTTTCATCGTGGTCAATGCACTCCGCGAGAAGCCGCATCCAACCCACCAAAGTCTGTCACAGGCACTTGACTTCGTGAAGAAATTGGATGTTGAAAAAGCCTGGCTCACTCACTTCTCCCACGAAATCGGCTTCCACCGGGAAGTGCAGTCCAAACTGCCGGAAAACGTATATTTGACGTTTGACGGACTGAAATTCAGAATTTAATTGTAAGTTTGCTCCGAGAACGGGCTCTTTTCGCTCCGTTTCTCTTCATTTCTTTTCGCATTCTTTGCTTCAGCAGCGTGACATCTTTGCTTTCACGTCTGAGGGGTTAGTCCCTGTTGAAGAATAGTTTAGACCTTTTCATGAGAAAAAAGTTTTTCGTCATAACTTGGAGTGTTCTCCTCTCCCTTTTGTTGCTTGGTATCCTTGGAACATTCTGCATCAACCGCGGTTGGATTGGCTATATGCCGCCGATTGCCGAACTCCAAAATCCCATCAGTCGATATGCTTCCCAAATCATCAGCGCCGACGGACGCCTCATGGGAACCTGGTCACGCAACGAAAACCGCGTCTTTGTCGATTATGACAGCATTTCCCCTTATATCTTTGACGCACTCGTTGCCACGGAAGACGTTCGCTTCTATGAGCATTCCGGCATTGACGTGCGAGCCTTGGGACGCGCCATTGTCAAACGAGGAATTCTGGGACACAAAGAAGCCGGCGGCGGTAGCACCATCACACAGCAGTTGGCAAAGCAGCTCTACTCCGAAGGAGCTGAATCTACCATGCAACGCCTGTTACAAAAGCCCATCGAATGGGTCATTGCCGTCGAACTTGAAAAAAACTACACGAAAAACGAAATCCTCACTCTCTATCTGAACTACTTTGACTTCCTGCACAACGCTGTCGGCATCAAAACGGCAGCGAATGTCTATTTCAGCAAGTCACCCGCCAAACTGACCCTCGCAGAGTGTGCCACGCTGGTCGGAATGTGCAAGAATCCGTCCTACTATAATCCCGTCCGTGAGCCCGAGCGTTGCCGCGAACGACGCAACGTCGTGCTGGCACAAATGGTGAAAGCAGGCACACTCTCACAAGAAGACTATGAGAGCATTGCCGCACAACCCCTCGAACTGCACTTCCACCGAATTGACCACAAAGAAGGGCAGGGGACTTATATGAGAGAATATCTGCGTCGCATCTTGATGGCGTCCAAACCCGACCCCAAAAACTATCATGAATGGCAGCGGCAGCAATACTATGAAGACTCGCTGATGTGGGAAACCGACCCGCTCTACGGCTGGTGCAAGAAAAACCACAAGAAAGACGGCTCAGACTATGACATCTACACCGACGGTCTGAAGGTTTACACCACACTCGACTCCCGAATGCAGCGTTACGCCGAGGAGGCGGTGCTGCGACAGGTGGGACGCAATCTCCAACCGCTCTTTGAGGCTGAAAAACGAAGTAACCCCAACTTCCCCTATCACGTTTCCATTAAATCCGAAGTTGTCAAACGGCGTCTTGACAAAGCCATGCGGCAAAGCGACCGCTACAGACTCCTCAGTGCCGAAGGGGCTTCGGAAGAAGAAATCAAACGCAGTTTCAACACGCCGACCGACATGACGGTCTATTCGATTCACGGCAGCGTGGACACGGTCATGACTCCGCTTGATTCCATTCGCTACTACAAGAAATTCCTCCGCTCTTCCCTCGTCTCCATCGACCCTGCCACGGGACATGTCAAGGCGTATGTCGGCGGATTGAACTACACCTACTTCCAGTATGACATGGCAATGGTGGGACGACGTCAAATCGGTTCAACGATGAAACCTTTCGTCTATGCCATGGGACTCCAAGGCGGCATGACGCCCGAGACCACCATCCTCAACGTGCAGAGAAACTACGGCGGGTGGTGTCCCCGAAACGGAAGCCGGGCACGCTACGGCTCCATGGTGACGCTCAAGTGGGGACTGAGTCAGTCCAACAACTGGGTGACGGCGGGTCTGATGAGCGAGATTGACCCCACGGGACAGGGACTCGTTCGAGACCTCCACGCACTCGGCGTCGCAAACGACAACCTGCAACCTTCCATGCCCTTGTGTCTGGGAACGTGCGACATCACTGCCGGCGAACTTGCCTCCGCCTACACCGCCTTTGTGCAGAAAGGCATCCGTCGCGCTCCCATCCTCGTGACGAAAATTGAAGACAGCGAGGGAAACATTCTGGCGGAATTCGCCCCGAGAACAAATGAGGTCTATAGCGAGGAGACTGCCTACAACATGATTGACATGATGAAAGCGGTCATCGACCACGGCACCGGACGCCGTCTGCGCTATGCCTTCCAAATGAAAGGTCCCATTGCCGGCAAGACCGGTACGACCAACGACAACTCCGACGGCTGGTTCGTCGGGTGTGTTCCCAGGCTCGTCACCGTCGTGTGGGTCGGTGGAGAAGAAAGAGACATCCATTTCTCTTCCACAGCCTCCGGTCAAGGCTCTGCCACGGCACTTCCTGTCTGGGCACTCTACATGTTGAAGGTATATAAAGACAAGTCTTTGGGATATAATCCGGAAGAAGACTTTGAAAAACCGGAATCCATGAAACGAAGGTTTTTGAAGAGTGCAGAAGGAAAGGAGGGAGCAGAAGAGGGCTCGGAAGAAGAGAACAGCGACCTCATGAACGGACACTCCGGCGTCGAAGCCACCCGAAGCAGCAGCGGAGAATCCTATTTCGAGTGATTCCTTGCTTGCTTCAAACTTCAAGTCCCTTTCTCCAAACTTCAAGTCCCGGATTTGACATTGATAAGAACATTGTGTTTTGACCATTTGATAACTCAGAAAAAGTAGCCTAATATAATTATGAAATACGTAGCCATCATCCCGGCGCGATATGCGTCCACTCGTTTTCCCGCCAAACCTTTGGCACTGCTAAATGGCAAGCCCATCATTCAGCGGGTTTATGAACGTGTTGCGGAACAACTTGAGGAAGTCTATGTCGCCACTGACGATGACCGCATTTTCAGTGCCGTTGAACAGTTCGGCGGAAAAGCCATCATGACCTCCACATCCCACCGAAGCGGTACGGACCGCTGTCGGGAAGCCTACGAACTCAGCGGCAGTCAGGCAGATGTCATCATCAACGTGCAAGGAGACGAACCTTTCATTCAGGCATCGCAACTCGAAGCCATCAGACGTCCTTTTGAAGAGGATGCTGCCACGGACATCGCCACGCTCGTCATGCCTTTCCCCGCCGACACTCCCTTTGAAACGCTCGCCAATCCGAACTCTCCCAAAGTGGTGGTCAGCGACAATCATCGCGCACTCTACTTCTCCCGAAGCGTCATCCCTTTCCTCCGAGGCATCGAACAGGAACAATGGGCGGCTAACCATGTCTTCTATAAGCACATCGGACTCTACGCCTACACAGCCGAGGCACTGAAGCGCATCACGCAAATGCCCGTCAGCAGTTTGGAACAGGCAGAGTCACTCGAACAACTTCGATGGTTGCAAGCCGGACTCGACATCCGCGTCGGCTACACCCACGCAGAAACCATCGGCATCGACACGCCGGAAGACCTCGCCAGAGCCGAAGAATGGCTGAAAAGCCACACCGAAAAGTGATTCTTTTCACCTCCCAATTCCCTCCGTCTCACCTCCCAACTCCTTATTATATATAATATTTAAGCCAACGCCAACGCTATCTATTTAGTATGAAACATCGTTCTTCTTTCCTCACATACATTCTTGCTCTCTTTCTGATTTCTTCCTCCGTGCCTGCCGTTCATGCACAGAAAATCATGGTCGGGTCTTGCACGCTCCGTGATGGTGCCGTCTATACCGGCGAACTGGTGGGCGGTAAGCCCAACGGCAAAGGACGGGCGGTCTATTCCAACGGCGACACCTACGAAGGGGAGTTCGTCAAAGGACTCCGACACGGCGAAGGCACGTTCAACTATGCCGACGGTTCACGCTATGAAGGCAACTGGACAAAAAACGAACGTAACGGCAAGGGCACTTTCTATGCCGTGAACAACAATCGCTACGTCGGTTTGTGGTATCGCAACAAGAAAGAAGGTTCGGGCACGATGTACTACTACAACGGGGCGCGCTACGAAGGCAGTTGGAAGAACGACAAACGCAACGGAAAAGGTCTTTACACCTACGAGAACGGTGCTTTCTACAAAGGCGACTGGGTGGATGACAAAAAAGCCGGCAAGGGAATCTTTGACTGGGGGGACGGTGAAAAATATGAGGGCTCCTGGGCGAACAATGAACGAAACGGTCGCGGCACTTATTTCTACGCCACCGGCGACTACTATGTTGGCGACTGGAAAAATGACATGCAGGACGGGCGTGGAATCTATAAGTTCAAAAACGGTGACGTCTATGAGGGACAATATCTCTTGGGAGAGCGCAGCGGAGAAGGAACCATGCGCTTTGCCTCCGGCGATACCTACACCGGCTCCTTCCTGCAAGGCGAACAAAGTGGAAAAGGCACCTTCATCTGGAAAGGCGTCGCAACCTACACGGGTGACTGGCAGCACAACATGATGCACGGTCACGGTGTCTATAAATGGAAAAACGGAGATGAATATAACGGCGGATGGAAAAACAACGCCATGGATGGCGAAGGCATCCTGCGCTATGCCAACGGAGGACGCTTCAAAGGCTCTTTCTCTGCCGGAAAACGAGACGGAAAGTCAATAGAAATCAAATCCGACGGGACACGAATCGATTGCACCTACAAACAGGGCGTGAAACACGGACCGTTCGTGGAATATGACGCAAACGGAAACGTCACCAAAAAAGGAGAATACTCCAACGGACGCATCGTGAAATAAAACCGTGACAACGAAGAAACACCGCCACAAATCCCGCCTGATTCTCTGAAAACCTTTAAACCTCTATAATCTTTTACCATGAAAAAGACCACAAGCACTACTTCCCGCAAAAGAGCCGTCGCTGAGCGCCAGCCCAAGCTGCGAATCCTGCGCGATGACTGCTGGCTGGAGCCTTTTGCCCCCGCCATTGAAGGACGGCACAACCACGCACAAGAAACAATTGACCGACTGACCAAAGGAACGGGTAACCTCGTCGATTTCTCCGGCGGACACCTCTACTTCGGACTGCACCGCACCGCGCGTCAGTGGGTGCTCCGGGAATGGGCACCGAATGCCACGGACATCTATCTCATCGGTGACTTCTCCGACTGGAAAGAAGAGGAAACCTATCGTTTCAAACGCATTCCCGGCACGGAGAACTGGGAATTGAAACTGCCCTCCAAAGCGCTCCACCACCTTGACCTCTACAAACTCTCCATGCACTGGAAAGGCGGACAAGGAGAACGCGTCCCTGCCTACGCTCGACGAGTCGTGCAGGACGAAAACACCAAAATCTTCTCCGCACAGGTCTGGGCACCGGAAAAACCCTACGAATGGAAATCCCGCAAAATCTTTAAACCCAAACGCGAACCGCTTTTGATTTATGAATGCCACATCGGCATGGCACAGGATGCGGAAAAGGTCGGCTCCTACGAAGAGTTCCGTCTCAACGTCCTGCCGCGCGTGATTGAAGACGGCTACAACTGCCTTCAAATCATGGCAATTGCGGAGCACCCTTACTATGGCAGTTTTGGCTATCACGTCAGTTCCTTCTTTGCTCCCTCCAGCCGCTTCGGCACACCCGATGAACTGAAGCATCTCATTGATGATGCTCACAACGCCGGACTGGCTGTCATCATGGACCTCGTGCACAGCCACGCCGTGAAGAACGAAGCCGAAGGACTCGGAAACTATGCCGGAGACCCGAACCAGTTCTTCTATCCCGGAGGACGCCGTGAGCACTCTGCCTGGGACAGCCTCTGCTTTGACTATGGAAAAGACTCCGTCGTTCACTTCCTCCTCTCCAACTGCCGCTACTGGCTTGAAGAGTTCCGTTTCGACGGTTTCCGCTTTGACGGGGTGACCTCCATGCTCTACTACAGCCACGGACTTGGCGAGGCTTTCACCTGCTACGGAGACTACTTCAACGGACATCAGGACGACAACGCGATTTGCTATCTCACGCTCGCCAACGAACTCATCCACCAGGTGAATCCTCGTGCCATCACGATTGCCGAGGAGGTCAGCGGCATGCCAGGATTGGCTGCACCGTTTGCCCACGGCGGCTACGGTTTTGACTATCGCATGGCGATGAACATACCTGACTATTGGATTAAGACCATCAAGGAACTCCGCGACGAGGATTGGAAACCTTCTTCCATCTTCTGGGAAATCACCAACCGTCGCCCCGACGAAAAGACCATTTCCTATTGCGAGAGTCACGACCAAGCCCTTGTGGGTGACAAAACCATCATCTTCCGTCTCATTGACGCCGACATGTATTGGCACTTCCGAAAGGGTGACGAGAACGGCACCGTGCATCGCGGCATCGCGCTTCACAAGATGATTCGCCTCGCCACGGCAGCAACCATCAATGGCGGCTATTTGAACTTTATGGGTAATGAGTTCGGTCATCCCGAGTGGATTGACTTCCCGCGTGAAGGAAACGGTTGGAGTTGCAAATATGCACGCCGTCAATGGAATCTTGTCGATAATCCCGAACTCTGCTATCACTTCCTTGGAGACTTTGACAAAGAAATGACGAAACTCTTGACAGAGGGCAACGTGACCAAATATCCCGTGCAAGAGATTTGGCACAACGATGGTGACCAGGTGCTTGCTTGGTCCAGAGGTTCGCTTGTTTTCGTTTTCAACTTCTCTCCGACGCGGTCCTTCGAGGGCTACGGCTTCATGGTGCCCGAGGGCGTATATGACGTGGTGCTCAACACCGACGCCGTTCGTTTCGGTGGCAATGGTCTCGCCGATGACAGCGTGCGCCACTTCACCAACTTTGACCCGTTGCTCAAACGTGACGGCAAGGGTTGGCTTCAACTCTATATCCCTGCCCGCAGCGCCGTTGTGCTCCGTCGTGCAGAGGAAGAGAAAGGCGAAGAGAAAGTGAAGAAAGCCGGAAGAGCCAAGAAATGATGTGACTTCCCTTTCCGCATACTGACGCTTCCTCATCAAAAACGGGATGCGTTCATATAAAACTCCCTATTTGCCTCCGCGGTCATTTCCCGCGGAGGCTTTTTGGACTTCTCGTGCTGGCAGTACATGACCAAGCCCGAATCCGATAGCAACGAAGCAGATTGGCTATTCTGACACACCGCTTTTGGGGACTTCTCGTGCCGGGATTTCACTCGGCAAGAACGACAGGGCATTTCCGACCTACAAAGAGCACAGTTGGAGTGCTGACCGGAAAACTCTCACCATTGTTTTCGTCACGCAGCCTTCCACGACCTACGGTGTGCAAGTGCTCGGCGAGAACTTCGTCAGCGAGGACGGACGACAAGCCGTCACCCGCGATTTTGTGTTCAGCACGAAATAGGGGAGGTGAGAGCAAAAAAAAGAGTAGGAGATAATCACCTATGGTTTGTGTTTATTTCCTACTCGTCTTTGTATTACAGTGAAAACTATACCAAGCACATTTCTCGTTCAGCGGGAGCCCAGATTCCTAATTTGAGCACATCATCTATCTTGCAAATAGTTTTTAGGCTGAGGTTCTCGTGTCCCTTGAGGATGCGCGATACATATTGCTGTGTACAACCCAAACGTGCTGCAAGATCAGTTTGCGACATCCCGAGTGCTTCAAGCCTGTCAAGCATCATGAGGGCTATGCGCCGCGACTCTCGCCGCCATGCTTCGCTTTCCCTCCTTTCTTCCGCCTTTTCGCGCCAGCGGCTGGGCGTGGCGGATGGGAATTGCTCCAATTTATTTACTATTTTCTCATTCATAGCGGTTGGATTTATATTATGATTGCTGGTCTTCGAGGAAGGAATCTGCATCAAAAACTTGCTGTTCCATCAAAAAATCTCTCACTTTTTCTAAATTCTGCAATTCACGTCGTGTGTGTGCTCTTTCATCCATGTGGTAGGTGAGTTTGATGGCACCTCCCGTGATGAGATACATTCCCTTATCCAGTTTAATGGCATAAAGGCGAAGCCAGGACGTATGCCTCTCCTTCCGTTCGGGTCGGGCTTTCTCACGGCCAAGCAACATTTCCGAAGTTCGGAAATTTTCAAGCGGCTTGAACAGTGCATCCAAGTTCTCATCCGGACTGAGGTCAAGTAGGAGGCATTCCAGTCTGTCACGGTCTTCCATGGTGTCAAGCACAGCCTGATTGATGCTTGTCACCTTGAAGAAACTGACAAGGTCATTGAAATGTTCTTTAAAGAATGAACGAAGCCATTCGGCGTCATCCCATTGGTCAAACAGACGATAGAGTATATTGTCTGAATCACCATCGTATCTGACAGCCCAAAGATTTTTGTCTTGCGTGATGCAATCAAATGTCATTGTTGTTTTTATTTGTTGCAAAGGTAAAGATTCTTTTGGCATGCACACAACTTATCAGTTGAGTTTTTTGATATCTGGGTGTTTAAATACTCTGTTGAGTCAATTTTTGAGTGAAATGTACTTTTTGTTTGTGGAGAAAGGAGCAGGGTTATGTGACTGAGAAACTTGCAAAAAACCATGCTAAGAATTTGCCCAAAGCCGTTAGCACTTCTCTTTGAAAACTCCACGTAATTCGGAATTTCACTCAGCGAGGATGGACGACAAGCCGTCACCCGCGATTTTGTGTTCAGCACGAAATAGGGGAGGGGAGAGCAAAAAAAGATGTGTCACCGTTGATGATGACACATTCTTTTTTTATTGGGGTGGGCAAAGATGGATTCGAACCACCGAAGGCGTACGCCAGCAGATTTACAGTCTGCCCCATTTGGCCACTCTGGTATTTGCCCAAGCCTTTTTTAGTGTTGCAAAGGAAAGAATTATTTTTGATATTTCCAAGCGTAGTCCACCATTTTGATGGCTGTGACTGCAAATTCCTTTCCTTTTTGGAGTTTCACTCTTTCTTCTGCCTGCTCGTTGTTGTTGACGGTGAGCAGTCCGAAGATGACGGGGATGTCTCCCTTTGCGTTGAGTTCGGTGAGTCCCTGTGTGACGCCTTGGCAGATATAGTCAAAGTGCGGCGTGTCACCTTTGATGACGCATCCGATGGCGATGATGCCGTTGACGTGTCCGAATTTGGCGAGTTGCGCTGCAGCATAGACGAGCTCAAAACTTCCGGGGACTCGGTTGATGGTGATGTTCTGCTCTGCCACTCCGTTTGCCACGAGTTCGCTGACAGCCTGTTCGAGCAGGGCGTCGGTGATGTGGTTGTTCCATTCTGTGACGATGATGCCGAAGCGCATCTCGTAGGCATCGGGAATGGGAGTGGTTTGGTTCTCAGCGTAGGAGAAGGTGCTTGAGGACATGGAGAGCGGAATTATTTGCTGAGTTTTTCGATGTACTTGTCAATCATGGCGTCCATCACGACGTTTCCTTGCTGCTGACGAGAGCAGAGCGGTGCGGTGGGATAATCAGCCTTGATTTGCTGATAGATTTCCAGAGCCTCGTTGTTTTTCTTTTGGCTTTCGAGGAGCACGCCTGCTTGGAAGAGATATTCAGCGCAGAGTGCGGGCACGTCAGTTGCCTTGGCTGCTTTCTTGAAGGTGTCGATGGCTTTGTCGATTTGTTTGTCAGAGGCGTAGCAGTTGGCGAGTGCGAAGAGAGCCTGTGCGGAGACGGTGTTGTCGCCCTTGGGGCTGAACTCTTCGAGACACTTGATGGCTTCCTTGGTTTTGCCGAGTTGGTAGTTGCAGAGACCTGCCTGATAGTAAGCGAGGTTTCCGGCATCGGTGGAAGCATATTTGTCAATGATGGCTTGCAGGCCGAGCGTCTTGCCCTCGCCTTTGAGAGCGTGCTCAAAGTCCTGCTTCATGATGTAGTTCTGCATGACGATGCCCAAGAGCTCCTGGGCTTTTTCTTCGCGCGGCTTGGAGTAGCCGTAGATATAGGCGAAGATACCGCCGACCACGATGACGATGGCTGCTGCGGCGATGATGATTTTCTTTTTGTACTTGGTGATAAATGCTTCAGACTTTGCGATGCTGTCGTTCACATCCAGCGTTTGTTTGTTGTTTTTAGCGCTCATTTTTATGATTTTTGTTTTGTTTGTTTCCAATTTTTGCTCGTTTGGCGGCGTAATTCCGCAAAGAAGCGGGGCAAAATTACGATTTTCCCCCAAGTTGATAAAGTATTCCGCTGATTTTTTTGAACCTAAGACTGTTTTGAGAGCGTTTTGTTGTGCGCTTCAGTCGTAAACCCTAATTTTGCTTACGCTTATCTAAGGTTTGTTCTATATATTATGGAATAGAACCTAATTTTTTGCCTCCTTCTATTATCCTTCTTTTCATGTATCTCCGCGAACTGACCATCACCAACTATCGAAACATTGAGGCTGCCTCGCTCTCGTTTTCTCCTTTAATCAACTGTTTTGCCGGCGACAACGGGATGGGCAAGACCAACGTGTTGGACGCCATCTATTTCCTTTCCATCTGCCGCGGTCACATCGCGGTGCGCGATGCCGACAACCTGCGTCACGGGGCTTCGTGTTTTGTCATTGAAGGAGACTATGAGTTTGACAATGGCGGGCAGCACCACGTCTTTTGCGGCTACAAACAAGGCGGGCGGAAAACCGTCAAAACGGACGGCAAGGATGTCAAGAAACTGTCTTTGCACGTCGGGCAGATTCCGTTGGTGATGATTTCTCCCGATGATTCTGAATTGATTACGGGAGGCAGTGAGTGTCGCCGAAACTTCATGGATGCCGTGCTCATTCAACACGATGCCGCCTATCTTGACGCGCTCATTCGCTATGAGCGTTCCCTCAAACAGCGCAACTCCCTGCTGAAACAGGAGGAAGGTTTCGATGCCGGACTCATGGACGTGCTGGAGGAAATGATGGATGCCGACGCGGCGAAAATTTATGAAGCACGCGAAAAGTTCGTGCAGGATTTCGTGCCGCTATTCTTGAAAGTCTATCGTCAACTTTCCGGTGTGGAAACGGAAGAAGTGGGCATCGTCTATGAAAGTCACGGCAGTCGCGGTCCGCTGCTGAAGTGGCTGCGCGACTGGCGCGAAAAAGAGTGCATCGTGGGCTATTCGCTCCATGGACCGCACAAGGATGACCTGCTCTTTCAACTGCAAGGACACGCGGTCAAGCGGGAGGCTTCGCAAGGGCAGCAAAAGACTTTTTTCATCGCGTTGAAATTGGCGCAATATTTATATTTAAAGGAACGAGGAGAATATCGCACGCCCTTGCTTCTGCTTGACGACTTGTTTGACAAACTGGATGCGGGGCGCGTGGAGTGTCTGATTCGTTTTGTGTCGCAGACCGATTTCGGACAGATATTCATCACCGACACGAGCCGCGTGCATCTTGAAGATATTCTCCCGAAAATCGGACGACCTTATTTTTTGTTTGACGTGAAGAACGGCGTGGTTCTTCCGCAGATGGCATAAGGCGGTTCAACCCATTTTTTAAACACTTCGGAAATCAGATGGAAAGAAGAAAAGAAGAAACTTTGTCGAACGTGTTGCTCCGCTTTTTGCGCATGCAGGGTTTGGAGACGCCGCTGGCGGAGCATCGTCTGCTTCAGTCTTGGGAGACGGTGGTCGGCAAGATGGTGGCTGCGAAGTCGCGCGACCTTTTCGTGAAGGGACAGTGTCTTCATGTGACACTTTCCTCTCCCGTGCTTCGCAGTGAACTGACCATGCGCAAGACGGAACTGGTGCGTCTGCTGAACGAAAAAGCCGAAGCAAACGTCATCAACGACATCGCGTTTCATTGAGGAATCGACGCGGAGAAGGCGCAGAAGCCTCGCTCCATGAATGCTCATTTTGTGTGGAACACGAATCACGCAGACTGAGCGAATGTTCGTATAACAAATGTTGCGAGATGAAAATGTATGTTTTGTAGAATGTGATTTAACAAACTTAACGGAACTTCCCCAAAAGATAAAGG
>SAMEA3663118__coassemble_319_pt1 | contig 16395 bp, 11 predicted proteins | sample SAMEA3663118__metabat2_high_PE_027 | metagenome-assembled genome bin SAMEA3663118 (sample SAMEA3663118) | pig gut metagenome | biome: pig gut; feature: pig-associated habitat; material: faeces | place: Denmark | collected 2012 | reverse complement strand
GACGAATCGGCGCGCAGGAGTGACTTGATGCCTTAAAACTTTTAGCGGTCAGCCACGTTTTTTCCTTAGGCCTCGTCACTCTTTTCTTAGTCTCCGTCACTCTTTCCTTTGGGTTTGTTACTTACCGCCCCACGGGCGGTAAACTTACCGTCCCACGGGCGGTAAACTTGCCGTCCCTCGGGCGGTAAACATGCCGTCCCTCGGGCGGTAAGTAACAAGTCGGCGCGCAGGAGTGACGGAACGCTCGCAGGAACGACGCCACGCCGTCCGCGAACGTTATGTTTTGACGAATGTAGATTTTGATGCAACTCGGCTCCCGTGACGCCCCGTTGACACCGTCACGTTCGTCACGCTCGTTACGTTCGTTACACACGTTACGCACGAATCATTCGCGTTCATTCGTTCCATTCGTTTGATTCGTGTTCAAAAAACAGAATCAGCCGTGGCGAGGATGAGGGGGACAGTGGCGGTGACGCGGGTCGGCGTGGCGTCGGCGGTTGGTCAAACGTCAAGCCCGCCTTTTGACTTTCAAACGGGTGTCGAAAAGGCGGGCGGGAAAGATGGCGAGGCGTAGCATCATGACTTCGTCCGCCAAGAAAAAGAGGGCTACGTCCAAGTGGACGCAGCCCTCAAAATTGGGTGTGGCGAGAAAGCCTGTTTTTTATTTGCCCGACATGCCCTTCTCGGAGAAGTTGGCGGGCAGCATGGAGATGGTGATGCAGTTGCCTTGCTTGAGAAGTACTTGCTTGGCAAAGGCACGAATCTTGTCGGAGGTCACTCCCTGAATGGCAGCTTCACAACCGGTGCGAGAGTCTTTGTTCCAAACAACCTTTTCGGTGATGACTTCGTCCCAGTAGCCATTCTTCTTCTGATTGTCGGCGAGTGCCTTCTCGGCGTATTTCTTCACTTTGTCCAGTTCCTCTGCGGTCACGCCCTTGGCGGCGATGTCCTCAATGCCTTGGCGCATGAGCAGCAGGGCAGAGTCAAGACTGGCGGGTTTCACGGGGCACTGGATGGTCAGCTGGTATTCGTCGTTCACGTCGCGTTCCAGTTCGGCGCGTGCACCGACGCTGTAGGCGATGCCGGCATCTTCACGGATGCTCTTGAGGTAACGTTGCGTGAGGATTTCACCGAAGGCGCTGACCACTTGTGCGTCTTCCACAGTCCAGGGCTGCTTGCCGTGCCAAATCTGCAGGATGATGGCTTGGGGCGTTTCCATGGCGCGGCGGAAGTGGTTGTCCACCTTGCCTTTGGCGGGGTCGATGTGCAAATCGACTGCCTGCTCGCGGTTTTTCACGCCGGGGAGTGTGGCAATGTATTGTGCCACGAAGGCTTTCAGAGAGTCGGGATTGAAGGCACCGGTGAAGAAGAAGTCGAAGTCGCCGGCAGAGGCGAAGCGTTCGGCATAGACTTTCTTGATTCCTTCGTAGGTCACCTTGTCCAAATCAGCACGATTCAGCTGAGCTTTGCGCGGCTGGTTCTTGTAGATGGTCGCCATGATGGAGTCGTTGAACGCCTTCATGGGGTTCTTTTCGGCGTTTTCAAGACTTGCCTTGACGAGGTTCATGATGTTGTTATAGGCGTCGTTGTCGTCAATGGCAGGCTGGAAGCGCAGGTGAATCAGTTCAAAGAGCGTGCGGAGGTCCTTGGGAGTGGATTCGCCGGAGAGTTGTTCGCTCAGTTCGCCGAGTTTCACGTTGACGGAGGCTTGTTTGCCGGCGAGTTTCTTCTGCAACTCGGTTTGGGTGAAGTTGCCGACGCCGCAACTGTTCACCACGAAGTCAAATGCCTTGACGTTGGCAATGTCGGCATCGGAAGTTTTGTTCTTTCCGCCGAAACTGCTGGCGCTGAAGAGCACCTGAGAGTCGTCGATGTCCGTCTGCTTGAAGAAGACGCGGGCGCCGTTGTCGAGGTTCCACACCTTGTAGCCAAAGTCAGCGTCCTTTGCTTCGGGCAGTGCCTTGGGCTCGGGGAGATTCGGCACGAGCGGTTCGTTCTTCACGTTGTCCACGTAGGGCGTGAGCTCAGCTTTCTTGGCTGCTTCCACCGCTTTCTTCATGTCGTCGGAAGTGGGAATGGCAACGCCTTCCTTTTCGGGGAACATGGCGAGCAGAACGAAGTTGGTGTCAACGGAGCAGGTGAATTGTTGGAAGACTTGGTTCACCGCTTCCACGGGCATTTGCGGAACGAGCATCTTGTAGGTTTGGTAGGAGTCCTCAATGCTGGGGATGGGGTCGTTCTCAAGGAAGTGGCGAACATATTGCGGCACGAAGAAGTCGTTTCTCTGTTTGTCGCGGTTGTCATAGGTTTTCTCTTCCGCGCTGAGGAACTCTTCGCGAGCACGCACCAGTTCCGTGGCGGTGAATCCGAAGCGTGTGGCGCGCTCCACTTCCTGCATGGCAACCTGCACGGCGGCAGTTTCCTGTCCGGGCTTAGGAATCACAACGAGGCTGTAGGCGTCTTTTGTCTTTGACATGATGAAGTTGCCGTCGCCTGCCTGTGCGAGTGCGAAGGGACAGTCGGGTTTCTGTGCCAATTCCTGCAAACGGGCGTTGAGCATCTGCTCGCTCATGGAGATGAGATATTTCACCGCCACATAGTTTAAGGTCTTCTTGAGTTGGTCCGGCATCGGGTCATGCTTGAAGAACATCAGGATTTGGGTCATCTGCTGCTCCTTGTCCTTATCCACAATGTAGATGGGTTCGTTGTTGTCGGGGACGGGATAGGTTTCGTATTTTGCGGGATTCTCCTGTGCTTTGATGGGCGAGAAGATTTCCTTGATTTTGGCTTCGACGAGGTCCACGTCAATGTCTCCGACGACGATGATGCCTTGGAGGTCGGGGCGATACCATTTCTCATAGTATGCTCTCAGTTCTTCGGGTTTGAAGTTGTCGATGACGCTCATCAAGCCGATGGGGAAGCGGAGACCGTAGCGGGAGCCGGGATAAATCTTGGGAAGGTTTCTCTCAAAGATGCGTTGGGAAGCGCTGGAGCGCATTCTCCACTCTTCGTGAATCACGCCGCGTTCCTTGTCGATTTCCTTGGGGTCGAGGGTCAGACCGTCTGCCCAGTCGTGAAGAATGAGCAGGCAGCTGTCAATGTTGCTCTCGGTCACGGGGACGTCGTCGATGTTATAGACCGTCTCATCGGTGGAGGTGTAGGCGTTGAGGTTGTGACCGAACTTCACGCCGATGCTTTCGCAATACTTGATGAGTCTGTCACCGGGGAAGTTGTCCGTGCCGTTGAAGCACATGTGTTCCAGGAAGTGAGCGAGACCGCGCTGGCTCTCTTCTTCCTGCACGCTGCCGACCTTCTGCGCGATGTAGAAGCTGGCGAGATTCTCGGGTAGCGCGTTGTGACGGATGTAGTAGGTAAGTCCGTTGGGCAGCTTACCGATGCGCACATCCTTGTCAATGGGCAGTTCCGGAACGGACTGCGCCCCTGCAGGCAGCCACACGAGCGTTGCCAACAGGACAAAAAGGAATTTGATTTTTTTCATGATGAAATGGAATGTAAATGGTAATAATTCTGTGTCGTCTGTGAGGATTGTATATAATAAGGTATATACGAAGGTGGGCTTTAGTGCTTACATGATTGAGGCGCTTTCTGCCCCCTTCTTCGCCGATTGGGGCTTTTGTTGGTTAGACGTTGCGCCGTTCGATTTTGCTACACACCTCTGCTCTTTTTGTTCTGAGAAACGAGGAAATAATGTAAGAAGCGAGCAAAAGTACTATTTCCCACTGACTTGAAGCGCTTTTGGAAAACAAATTGTTAATTTTGCGCGTTAAAAACTTTCTTTTCTCTTCTCGCAAGAGACATCATCTATAACACAGACCACAAAGATGATTCGCAAATTTGATTTCCTCGTCATCGGTTCCGGCGTGGCAGGAATGAGTTATGCGCTGCAAGCCGCAGCTTCCGGAAAGGGCAAAGTTGCCCTCGTTTGCAAAACACAGATTGAAGAAGCCAACACCGCCAAAGCGCAAGGCGGCATCGCTTCAGTGACCAACTTGAAAGTGGATGACTTCCAAAAACACATCCACGACACACTCATCGCCGGGGACTACATTTCTGACCCGAGCGCCGTGGAACAGGTGGTGAAAAAAGCGCCCGAAGGCATCAAACGCCTCGTCGAATGGGGCGTGAATTTTGATAAACAGGAGGATGGCTCTTTCGACCTGCACCGCGAAGGCGGACACTCCGAGTTCCGCATCCTTCACCACGCCGATGACACCGGCTTCGAGATTCAACGCGGTCTCATCGAAGCCGTGCGCAGACACCCCGACATCGTCGTCTTGGAAAACCATTTTGCCGTCGAAATCATCACCCAACACCACCTCGGCATTGAAGTGACCCGCCGCACGCCTGACATCGAATGTTTCGGCGCCTACATCCTCGACCCGGACACTCGGAAGATTGACACCTTCCTCTCCCGCGTCACCGTCCTTTGCACCGGAGGCTGCGGAGCGGTCTATACCACCACCACCAACCCCGAAATCGCCACGGGCGACGGCATCGCCATGGCATACCGCGCCAAAGCCACCGTCCGCGACATGGAGTTCATTCAGTTCCACCCCACTGCGCTCTTCCATCCCGGCGAGTCGCATCCCGCCTATCTCATCACGGAAGCCATGCGAGGCTACGGCGGCATCCTTCGACTTCCCAACGGTGAAGAATTCATGCAGAAATATGACCGAAGACTTTCCCTCGCGCCCCGCGACATCGTCGCCCGAGCCATCGACAAGGAAATGAAGATTCACGGACTCGACCATGTCTGCCTCGACGTCACGCACAAAGACCCGGAGGAAACGAAACACCATTTCCCGAACATCTATCAGAAATGCCTCAGCCTCGGCATCGACATCACGAAGCAATATATCCCCGTTGTGCCCTGTGCCCACTATCTCTGCGGCGGCATCAAAGTCGATCTCAACGCCTGCTCCAGCATCAAGCGACTCTACGCCATCGGAGAATGCGCCTGCACCGGACTCCACGGCGGCAACCGTCTGGCTTCCAACTCGCTCATCGAAGCCGTCGTCTATGCCGACACCGCCGCAGCCCACTCCATCGCCCACATTGACGACTATGCCTTCAACACCGACGTCCCGGAATGGAACGATGAAGGCACCATGTCAAACGAAGAGAAGGTGCTCATTGCGCAGGACGCCAAGGAAGTGGAGCAAATCATGTCAAAATATGTCGGCATCGTCCGCTCCGACCTTCGCCTGAAACGCGCCTGGACCCGCCTGGACCTCCTCTATGAAGAAACCGAGGAACTCTTCAAGCGCGTCAAAGCCACCCGCGACATCTGCGAACTGAGAAACATGATAAACGTGGGTTATCTCATCACCAGACAAGCCATGGAAAGAAAGGAAAGTCGTGGGTTGCACTACACGATTGACTACCCCAAACACGCCTACGACCAAAATTAAGTGCCTCTCTTTTCGCATTTTTTAAAAAGTTATACATATCTTTGCCCCATATCTTCCTTTTTTGAAGAATAAACTAAAGTACACAACGATATGAAACACTTCAAAACATGGATGGCGTGTCTGCTTCTCGGCGGAATGACCATGCAAAGCGCACAGGCGCAGAAAGAAGGGAAGAAGGAATATCCCTACGCTTTCATCGGCGTTCAGGGAGGTCTTCAGTCCACCTTCACAAACTTCACCTTCTCCAACATCGAAACCCCCATCTTCGCCGGTAGTGTCGGTGCCATGTGGACGCCTGTGGTCGGAACTCGAGTTCACGTCAGCGCCATGAACTGCAAAGGAGCCATCAAAGAACTCAACGAGACCTATGGCTACAAGTTCGTGACCTCCGATCTTGACCTCATGATTAACCTCAAGCGCATCTTCGCGCCCTACAACGAGCAGGACATCAACGTCTATCTCATCGGTGGCGTCGGTCTGACCTACGCTTGGGACAACGAAAAGGTGAATGCTCTCGCACAGTCCTCCGGAAATCGTAGCTACAGCCTCGCTTGGGACGACGACCGCCTTGTCCACAACTTCCGCGTCGGTGCTCAGTTTGAAGCAGCTCTCTCCCGCGTCGTCGGACTCAACCTGGAAGTCACCGCCAACAACCTTTCCGACCGCTTCAACTCCAAAATCAACGGAAAAGGTGACTGGCAACTCCAAGCGCTCATCGGTCTCAATTTCAAAATCGGACGTCCCGGTAAGGCGAAAGCCACCTCTGGAAATGCAATCGCCATGCAGGACTACAACGCCAACAGAAATGCTGATGCCGTGGCTGCCAACAAGCAAGACCCGTCCGCGACGCCGAAACCCGACCCCAAACCCGTCGTGACACCTCCCGCACCCAAGAAACTGGCTGAAACGAAGTGCGAAATCTTCTTCGACATCAACAGTTCCGCCGTGCGCGCCTCCGAAGAAGCCAAACTCCAAGCCTTCGCAGAATGGATGAAGCAGCACCCCTCTGCCAAAGCTGAAATCATGGGATATGCTGACGCAGGAACGGGCAACCCGACCATCAACCGAAACATCTCTCAGAAACGCGCCGACAGAGTAGCCAAATTCCTCGTCGAACGCTACGGCATCTCCGCCGACCGCCTCACCACAGGCTATAAGGGTGACAGCGTTCAACCGTTCAAAGATAACGACTCCAACCGCGTGGTCATCGGCGTGGCTAAAGAAACGAAATGAATTTCATCCGGCGTGAATCGTTGCAGGTGAAAGAAGCCGGAAACCATTAAGAAACCATCAAGGTGCTCTCAGAACCAGTTCGCAGGTTTTGAGAGCACCTTTTGGTTTGCCCGTTCTCGTCTCTGCAAAGCCAACGCCGATATGACACCTCTGTGACACCGTCTCCGAACTGTCACCGAACTGTCTCCGAACTGTCACCGAACTGTCACCGGACTGTCGCGAACCCACCGTGCGCGTTGCGTAAGCACCGCGACTGATGAAGTGCGTTTAGCGGACAGCAATGCTTGAAAAAAGGTTCAGAAGGCGTTTTTGCGTCTAAAAATGAAGCGAGTTCTTCAATTCTCGAAGGAATGATGACGGGCAGATGCGTCGAACTTCTTAAATTTGCCAAACTCTCGGAGACATTCTCCCGGGGAATCCCCTAACCCTATATTCTCAGCAGAATTTTCTATGTCCAAAACGATGCGTTGCGTGGTGGAACACATCACCTTCCAAAGTGCAGAGACGGGCTATTCCGTCTTGCGCGTCAGTTCTTCTGACTATAAGTCCCTCGTCACCGTGGTCGGTAACTTCCTCGGCGTCGGTGTGGGGACCGTTTTGCAGTGTGAGGGCGATTGGAAGACTTCGCGTTTCGGGCAGCAGTTTGAGTGTGAACGTTGGGAGGAGGTGATGCCTGCCACCGCCTACGGCATAGAAAAATATCTCGGCAGCGGTTTGGTCAAAGGCATCGGACCTCGTTTCGCGCGTCTCATTGTCGCCAAGTTCGGCACTGAAACCATCCACGTGATTGAAAACGACATCAAGCGCCTCTATGAGGTGGAAGGAATCGGCAAGAAACGCGTGGAACAAATCCAAGAGAGTTGGGCGAAGCAAAAAGACATCAAGAACGTCATGCTCTTCTTGCAGGGACATGGCGTGAGCGTTGCCTACGCTACAAAGATTTATGGGAAATATGGGCAGGACAGCGTGGAAATGGTGAAGAGTAATCCCTATCGTCTTGCCGACGAGATTTGGGGAATCGGCTTCAAAACCGCCGACGGCATTGCCCAAAAACTCGGCTATGAAAAGAGTGACCCGCGCCGCTGTCGCAGCGGACTGCTCTACACGCTTCAGGTCTTCTCCGAGGACGGTCATTGTTTTGGCGAGGAGGAGTCGCTGGTGGGCGAGACCGTGAAACTGCTTGAGGCTGACGAAGAGACGATTCGCGCCGTTTTGGAGGATATGTGTGAGAACGGCTTGCTCGTTCGGGAAGAGGAGCGGGTCTATCTTCCGGCTTTCTTCAAGGCAGAGAAGTCGGTGGCTGAAGGGCTCGCCGTCCTGGTTCGCACTTCGGGCGACAGTCTCTTCAAACTTTCCGTGGACATTGACGAACTGCAGCGAGAAGCGGGTGTCACCTACGATGAGGTGCAGATTGCCGCCATCCGCCAAGCCATCGCTTCAAAGGTCATGGTGCTGACCGGCGGACCGGGCACAGGAAAGACCACCACGACGCGTGCCATCATCGCCGCGTTGGAAGCAGCGAAACTGCGCATCCTGCTCGCCGCTCCGACCGGGCGTGCTGCCAAGCGAATGAGCGAGGCAACGGGGAAGGAGGCAAAGACGATTCACCGCTTGTTGGAATATAATCCGCAAGAGGGCTGCAACCGCAATGCGGAAAATCCTTTGGAAGGCGACGTGCTCATCGTGGACGAATGCTCCATGATTGACTTGATGCTGATGTATTTTCTCGTCAAAGCCATTCCGCCCCACATGCGTCTCGTCATGGTCGGCGACACCGACCAGTTGCCGAGCGTCGGCGCGGGCAACGTGCTGCGTGACATCATCCTTTCCAACGTGGTGCCTGTCGTTCGTCTCACCCGCATTTTCCGGCAGGCGCAGTCCAGTCGAATTGTGATGAATGCCCATGCCATCAACCAAGGCCGCTTCCCCGACATCAGCAACGGGCTTCAGACCGACTTCTTCTTTCTTCCGCAATCCGATGCCGAGACTGTCGTGAAGGACATCGTGGCTTTGGTGCGCGACCGTTTGCCTCGTGCCTACAAAGTGCGTTCCTCCCAGATTCAGGTGCTCTCGCCCATGCAGCGCGGAACGCTGGGAACGGTGAATCTGAACCGTGCTCTGCAAGAGGCTCTGAATCCCGGAAAGGGCGGACTGGTGCGCGGCGCAGTGTCTTTTCGTCGCGGCGACCGCGTCATGCAACTGAAGAACAACTATGACAAAGATGTCTATAACGGTGACATGGGGCACATCGTGAGCATTGATCGGGAAGAACAGTCGCTCAAGGTTTCCTTTGATGGGCGTGAGGTGGACTATGACTCCTCCGACCTTGACGAACTGACGCTCTCCTATGCCACCACCATCCACAAGTCTCAGGGCTCGGAGTTTCCCATCGTCGTCATGCCGGTGTTGATGGCGCACTTCGTCATGTTGCAGCGAAATCTGATTTACACCGGCATCACTCGCGCCAAGAAAATCTGCGTCCTGGTCGGTGAAACCAAAGCATTGAACACTGCCATCCGCAATGTGAGTTCCCTGCAGCGCTACACTCGTCTCTCCCAGCGTCTGGCGGAAATGGTCAAGAGTCTTTGAGAAAGAAACTTTCTCGTGAAGACTCCTTGTCTTGTGAAATTTAGAACTTCCCTTCAACCATCACCTCTTTTAGAAAACCTTCTTAGTTTACAGTACGAATATGAGCATTGAAGAAATCATTGGGGCTGTGCGGAAATATTTCAACATCATGCCCGACATGGAAGACCGAGCGGAGATTGTTTCCCAAATCAGTCAAGGTGTCAGTTTCAAAGGTGCGAACCTCTGGGTGTTGATTTTCGCCATTTTTATCGCCTCGCTCGGACTGGATGTCAATTCCACGGCGGTCATCATTGGCGCCATGTTGATTTCCCCTTTGATGGGTCCCATCATTGGCATGGGGCTCGCCATCGGCATCAACGACATCGACCTCCTGCGGCGCTCCTATCGAAACTTTGGCGTCGCCACCCTCATCAGCGTCCTGACCGCCACGGTCTATTTCCTCATCACACCGCTCGGTGAGGCACAGTCGGAACTCCTGGCACGCACCTCGCCGACCATCTATGACGTCTTGATTGCCACCTTCGGCGGAGCCGCAGGCATCACCGCCCTCTGCACAAAAGGCAAGGGCAACGTCATTCCCGGTGTCGCCATCGCCACCGCGCTCATGCCGCCGCTCTGCACCGCCGGTTTCGGACTTGCCTCGGGCAACATCCTCTATTTCCTCGGGGCGTTCTATCTCTTCTTCATCAACACCGTATTCATCACGATTTCCACCTATGTTGGCGTTCGGCTCATGCACTTCCCAAAAAAGCAGTTCCTCAAGGGAGAGAATGAAAAACGGGCGCGCCGCATTGTCTGGGGACTTGTCGTGGTGACCATGATTCCTGCCGCTATCATGACTTTCGGAATCGTGCGCCGCGGCATCTCTGACAGCAACGTTCGAAACTTTCTCAAAAACGAGTTGACGCAGAGTGGCACGCAAATCATTTCCAGCGAAATCTTGGAGGACTCTCTTTGGCTCAACGTCGTTGCCGTCGGAAAGGAAATCTCCGAAAGTAAGATAACAGAAGCAGAAAAACGACTTGCAAATTACGGTCTGAAGGACTATCGCCTGCACCTCATTCAGGGAACACGCTCCGACAGCCTGCTTCAGTTGAGTCATCAATTGACGCAGGCGACTTCGAGTCGTGAAAACCGAGAAAAGCAGGTTTTGGAATTGAACGCACGCGTCAGCGAATTGACCTCGCAGCTTGCTGACTACACACGCCTTGAACGACTTTCTTCCGAGATTCGCGGCGAGTTGGCAGCAGTCTTTCCGCAGGTGAGAACCGTGGCTCTTTCCAAGGCTGTGCAGGCGCAGCGTGACACGACCGCCACGACGAGTTTCGTTTCGGCGATGGTCGGTTTGTCAAAGGGCAAGCGTCTCTCCTCGGAGGAGCGACTGAAATTGAAGGAATGGCTGCGGGCTCGCTGCAAGGCAGACAGTCTCGTGCTTTGCGTGATGGAATGAGCCGTTGCCACGTTCTGTTCTTTTGTCGAAAACCCACGAAAAATGCGCTGTCATGATGGCAGCGCATTTTTCGTTATTAGTAAAAACTTCTTCCGAAGCGGTTTTCCGAAGCGGATGAATCTCCTATTTATGCTTCCGGTTCGCCCGTGAGGCGTTTGTGCATCTCCTTCTTGTTCTGCAGCATTCGGATGGCTTCTTTCAGTTGCTTGTCGTATTGAAGAGCATAGCGCTCGCTGCCGGCGTTGTAATAGTAGTTCGCCACGATGGCGGCTTCCACGGCTTGTCTCACGAGATTCTCCCAACGATGCAGGTCGGTCACCACGTCGTGCGTCAGTTTCTTCTCCAAAGCCTCCAGTTCCGCCTTGGCGTCTTGTTCGTAGCCTTCATAGCGTGCCACCTTTTTCAGCACTTCCAGGTAGTGCAGGCTTTGACGGTCGTAGGTGAAGCCTTTTTCTTGCATATATTTGCAGAATTCCTCATACTCTTCGTTTGTCAAGTGGAATTTCTCGGGTTCTCCGATGGAGGCGTGTTTGATGCGATATTCCACGCAGTAGTCAAACAGTTGTTCGCTCTGCGTAAGGTAGTAGATGATGCGCGGCAGGCTGTCCGCTTTGACAACAATGTCCGGCGTGATGCCACCTCCGTCGCGCACAATTCTTCCGGCAGCGGTGAAAAACTCTTTGGCGAGGGAGTCCGGTTTGTGGACGGGCATGCCGTCCTTGAAGTCGTAGGCTTGTATGCAGCGTCCGGAGGGAATGTAGTATTTCGCCCACGTCATCTTCAGTGCGCCGTTGTAGGGCATCTCGCGGCTCTGTTGCACGAGCCCTTTGCCATAGGTTCGTTCGCCCAGGATGATGGCTCGGTCATAGTCTTGCAGTGCGCCGCTGGTGATTTCAGCCGCTGAGGCTGTGCCGAAGTTTGTCAGCACAATCAGCGGGATGTCCGGGTCCTGTGCGTCAAGAGTGGTTTTATAGACGTGGTTTGCTTCTTTCACTTTCCCACGTGTCCGAAGCACCTCTCTGCCTCGTTGTATGAAGAGGTTCACGGTGCTGACCGCTTCGTCCATCACGCCGCCCGGATTGTCGCGCAGGTCAAGAATCAGTGAGCGGGCTCCTTGTTGTTTCAGTTCTGTCAGGGCGCGGCGGATTTCGTTGGCAGAACCCTCGATGAATTTAGAAAGACTAATGAATCCGATGCTGTCGGCAACCAGTGTGGCGAGAGAGACGCTGGGCACACTGACTTTTTGGCGAGTGATTTGAAATGTCATCACTTTGTCAAGGACGGGACGCTTCACCTTCACCACGATTGTCGTGCCGGATTCGCCGCGCAGTTTGTTGCTGACGCTTTCGGAGTAGTCTTGAATCTTATCCGCGTCTTTCTCGTGACACGTCCCCAAGTCCTTTCCGTCAATGCTCAGCAGGATGTCGCCCGGGAGGAGTCCGCTTGTGGCAGCGGGAGAATTTTCGTAGGGCAAGCCGATGACACATCTTCCCGATGCTTCCTGAAATTGAATGCTTGAGCCAATGCCGCTATATTTTCCTGTGGAAAGCAGCTTCAAGTCTTCCGTGTTCTCCTGCGGATAGTACTCCGTGTAGGGGTCCAATTGCTGAAGCATGTAGTCCAGCGCGTTGCGGATGTTCTTCTCCGCGTTCAACGTGTCCACGTAGTAGAGGTCTAAGTCACGATAGACAGAGTTAAAGATGTCCAGTTGCTTGGAGACGTCAAAATTGTGGTTGTCGCTGTTTTGTGCGGCGAGCGGCGCACTCGCGAGGAGTGGGCACACCATAAATAATATAAGGGAAAGTGTTTTCATCTGAGAAATTGACTTGGAAAAGCCGTGTGGCAGGCGGGTTCATCAAACGTTTTCGTTCCACGAGTTTCTGATTTGTGCCCATGTCTCCGGGCTTAGGGCGGTGCCGACCACTTCAATGATGTGTCCTGCCAGGAGTGAGCCGAGTTCGGCACAGGCAGTCAGGCTGCTGTTTGTGGAGAGCGCATGGAGGAAGCCGGCGGAGAAATAGTCGCCCGCTGCTGTTGTATCCACGACGTGTGGCACCTCGCGGGCGGGGCAGTGGGCAGTTTCGTCGCCCCTTTTCACCCACACGCCTCGTTTGCCAATCTTGACCACCGCCAGTTCGCAGAGGTCAGAGAGGCGGTGAAGATTGTGTTTCGCGTGGTCTTCGCCGGTGAAGGCAGCTGCTTCCTGTTCGTTGGCAAAGACGATGTCGGTCTGATGCAGGAGTTCCTCAAAGAAATCGCGCTCCTCGAGCACGATGTTGTAGCTCGCAAGGTCCAGACAAACCTTCAGTCCCGCCTCGTGGGCAAGTTCGACGGCGCGTCGGATGAGTGCGTGGTTCTGCACGAGATATCCTTCGATGTAGAAGAAGTCATAGTCGTCAAACCATTCCGGCTTCACGTCTTCCGCTTCCAGTGCGGCGGCAGCGCCGAGATAAGTGCCAAAAGTGCGTTGTCCGTCAGGCGTGATGAACGTGGAAGCCACGCCCGTCGGCAGTTCTTCGTCGCGAATCAGTCGGGCTGCGATGCCGTGTTCTTTGCAGTTGGCAGCAAAGAAGTCGCCGGGCTCGTCTTTCCCGACTCTGCCAATCAGTCCTGGGGCGCCTCCCATGTTGGCGATGGCGAGGATGGTGTTACACGCTGAGCCTCCGGTTGTGCGTAGCGGATTCATGGAATGCAACCTTTTTTGGATTTGAAGGTAGCGTTCAGTTCGGATGAGTTGCATGGACCCTTTGGGGAGGTCAAATTCATGCAACAAGTCTTCGTTGGGAATCTGCACGAGCGAGTCCACGAGTGCGTTCCCAATGCCCAGGATTCTTTTCATTCTAATTTTTTGCAAATTTTCTCTGCAAAGATAGTGCTAAATTCAAAATTATCTCTACCTTTGCACCGCAATTACGGAAAGAGACTTTCTTCTCGTCGTTTCCGCAAGTTGTTTTGCTTCAGTAGCTCAGTTGGTTAGAGCACCTGACTGTTAATCAGGGGGTCGTTGGTTCAAGCCCATCCTGAAGCGCATTTTCCTTTTAAGCACTTTTTTGCTTCAGTAGCTCAGTTGGTTAGAGCACCTGACTGTTAATCAGGGGGTCGTTGGTTCAAGCCCATCCTGAAGCGCAAATTCCGAATCGGTCTCCCGGTTCGGATTTTTGTTGTTGTATGCCTGGTTCGTCAAGACCGTCTGAGCCGTGAATCCTTGCTGTCCGATAAATGGGGTCAATGGATTGAGTAGTCACCGCCTCACGGCACGGGGTCGTAACCACTGCCGCCCCAAGGATGGCAGCGCAGGATGCGGCGGACGGCGAGCCACGTGCCTTTGAGAGGACCGTGCTTGCGGAGTGCTTCCAGCGCATACTGCGAGCAGGTGGGAGTGAAGCGACAGGCGGGAGGAGTGTAGGGCGAGATGTAGTGACGGTAGAAATGTATCGGCAGACACATCAACCAAACCGCCGCGCGGCTCACACGTGACAAGGGACGGCGGGATGGGGTTGGCGTCTGCTTTTCGCTTACTGAGTGCATTGTTGCGAGAGCGTCGATTTTCATACGTTCGGTTTGTGTTCGCGTGCGGCGCAGAGTTTTTGGAAGGCTTCGTCCATGAGGGCGAAGAGTTCTTCGGTTGTTTCGGCGCGGAGGATGGCAATGCGCAGCGGGCGGAAGTCGGGAATTCCCTTGAACAATGGCGTGGCGGCGAGGTGACGACGGGAGTGGAGAATGCCGCTGCGTTCGCCGCAACGCTCCACGCTGAGGTTCACCTGCTGCTTCAAAACAGCGAGTTTCCAAGCGTCAGAGAGTGGAGCGGCGTCGGTGGAAATGGCTTGGCTGACGTCAAGGCTCGTTCCGTCCAAGTGGTCGCGAATCTCCTTGAAAATCCAAGGACAGCCAAAGGTGGCACGCCCCACCATGACGGCATCTACGCCAAGGTCGTCAAAGAGTCGCTGTGCGGTCTTTCCGTCCGCAATGTCGCCGTTGGCAATGATGGGAATGTGAATGCGTGGGTTGCGTCGCACTTCGCCGATGAGGCTGTGGTCCGCTTGTCCTTGATACATCTGCGCACGGGTTCTGCCGTGAATCGTGAGTGCCTCGATGCCGCAGTCCTGAAGTTGTTCGGCGAGGGAAGTGATGACCAAGTGTTCCGAGTCCCAGCCCAATCGCGTCTTGGCGGTGACGGGAACAGAGACCGCGTCCACGACGTGGCGCGTGATGTCCAGCAAGAGCGGAATGTTCTGCAGAAGTCCCGCGCCGGCGCCTTTTCCTGCCACTCGTTTCACGGGGCAGCCGAAGTTCAAGTCCAGCACATCGGGGTGAGCCTTCTCCACCACAATCTGGGCGGCGTCGCGCATGGCAATCGGGTCTTTGCCGTAAATCTGAATCGCCACGGGACGTTCGTCGGGGCTCACGCGCAGTTTGTCGAGACTCTTCCCGACCATGCGCACCAAAGCGTCGGAGGCGACGAACTCAGAATAGACCATGGAAGCACCGAGACTGCGGCACAGCAGACGGAAGCCGATGTCGGTGACATCTTCCATGGGAGCAAGCAGCACGGGGCGAGGACCGAGGTCAATGTTTCGTATTTTCATGAAGGCGGAGAATACTAATTCTTTGAGAAAACAATCTTTTCACGCCACACGGGACGAACGATGGGCAGGAGAACGGCGATGCCGGCGATGGTGAGGAGCGTGCCGAGCGCAAGGTTTGCCCAGAGCGGGAATGATTCTGTTGCTTCGCTCAGTGAGGGGAAACAAAGAAGCAGCACGGCGAGGGCGTTGTTGAGAATATGGGCGGGAAGGCAGAGACGCAGGTCGCCGGTGTGCAGAAAGAGCAAGCCGAAGAGGATGCCGATGAAGAAGGCGGGCAGTCCCTGCTGCCAGTTGCCGTGGAAGAGAGCAAAGCAGAAAGCGGCGAGAGCGGCAGCACCCCAGGCGGGAAGCCCGCGGCGGAAGAGCACCCGAGTGATGCCGGCGCGGAAGAGCAACTCTTCACATACCGGACCGACGAGACAGAGCAACGCCACACAGAAAACATTGTTCTTCTGTTGTTCAAACATGGCTTGTGTGCCGGCGTCGTCCAGTCCGAACGGGGCGAACAGGAACGAAAGTCCCAGTGCCAACAAAAGTGTGCCGGCGCAGGATTGAATCATCATCCGTGAAGAGTCTGCTTCTGTCACTGCCACGGGGACGTCCTTGACGCGGTCGCGACGATACCATATATATATACCTATCGAAAGCAGCAACTCGGCAAAGAAGAGGCTGACGCCGAAACCGACCGGCGGGAGATTCATCAGTACGGCGGGGTCAAGAGGCGCCACAGAAATCTCGGGCATGAAAAAAATGATGGTCAGCACGAGCGCAAGCAGTTGCGCCGCGAAAAAAAGAAGGAGAAGAAGAATGGAAGGAAGCATGAGTGAGGACGGCGAAGCCGCTATTTCGGTTTTTGTTTCGGTTTTCAGATTTCAAGTTTCAGTCTTCAGGTGCGTTTGAGGCGAAGAATTCTTTGACGAAGTCCGCGTCGAGTGCGATGCGTGCTTGCAGTTCTTCGATGGAGGCGAATCGTTTCTCGTCTCGGATGCGCCGATAGAAGCAGAGCGTCATGTGAGCACCGTAGAGTGCGTCGCCCGTCCAGTCCAAGAGATGCGCTTCAATGGTACAGTCGTTCCCGTTGTCCAAGGTCGGGCGGCAGCCGATG
>SAMEA3663118__coassemble_281_pt1 | contig 18060 bp, 13 predicted proteins | sample SAMEA3663118__metabat2_high_PE_027 | metagenome-assembled genome bin SAMEA3663118 (sample SAMEA3663118) | pig gut metagenome | biome: pig gut; feature: pig-associated habitat; material: faeces | place: Denmark | collected 2012 | reverse complement strand
TGAAGACTGGCGACGCATCTATGACTACGCCCTAAACCACGACTTCCGCTTCCTGAGTTACGGCGACAGCAGTTTTCTGGAGTCTTCTCCCGAACTGCTTCCTCTTGTCGATGAAGATGGAAACGTTATCGGCAGTGCCACGCGCCGCGAATGCCACAGCGGGAGCAAACTGCTCCACCCCGTCGTGCATCTTCACGTGTTCAACCCAGCCGGCGAACTCTATCTGCAACGGCGTCCGCTTTGGAAAGATATTCAACCCGGAAAATGGGACACGGCGGTCGGAGGACACGTGGACTTCGGCGAGGAGATTCTCTCCGCCCTGCTGCGCGAAACCCGCGAAGAACTGGGATTGACGGATTTTGAACCAGAGTTCATGCAGAAATATGTCTTTGAATCGGAGCGTGAAAAGGAACTGGTTCACGTCTTCCGCATCGTAACGACAAAACCGCCGCATCCGACCGACGAATTGGACGGCGGACGATTCTTCTCAGAAGAGGAAATACGCCAACGACTCCAAACGAACTTCTTTACCCCTAACTTTGAACAAGAATGGAAAAGGCTCTTCGACGCCAAGTCATGAATCACGTGCTGCTCGCCGCACTCTGCTTTCTCTTCCTCAGTTGCCAGCGGCGACCTTCCTCACAGTTCGCTTCTGCCACTGCACACGCAGAAGAGCCCACCGTTGCTGTCTCCCACAGCGAAACCGACGAAACCACCTTCTCTGACGGCGAACTGACCCAAGAGGACTTTGACCGAGTCACCCCCGATGCCTCAAATACGACGGAAAAGACAATGCTGTTGAAGCGCTACTCCTACGTCACCGCCTACAATCCCGAGACGCGCTGCCCGGCATGGGTCGGTTGGACGCTGACGGCAGCCCACACCGACGGTCCCTATCCGCGTCTGAAAAAGTTTTTGGAAGATAAGGACGTGCCGCAGCCTCGCGCACTCTACAGCGACATACGCGAAAGCCGGTGCGGCTATCAGCGAGGCCACATGTGCCCTGCTGCCGACAACAAATGGGCGGAGCAGGCACAGCACGACGCCTTCCTCATGACCAACATCTGCCCGCAGGACGGCGACCTCAACCAGAACGACTGGGAGGAACTGGAGGAGAAATGCCGCGATTGGGCGAAGGCGTATGGAAAGGTTCACATCGTGGCAGGACCCATTTTCATCCATCAACCGCGACGTACGGTGGGCGAGAACCACGTGGCGGTGCCGGATGCTTTCTTCAAAGTGGTGCTCGTCGGCGAAGGAAGCAAAGCAAAAGCCATCGGTTTCTTCTATGAAAACGAGGACGGACGACACCCCATGAGTCACTACGTCAGAAGCGTGGACGAAATCGAAGACTTCACCCGCCTCGACTTCTTCCACCACTTGGACGACGAGACGGAAAACCGAATCGAAGCCCGCAGCGACCTCCGCGACTGGAGGTGAAAACCCTAACTTATGGATGAATTCTTCATTTTCCTCGCCACGGCTGACAAACATTTTGTCCGCCGTGGCGAGGAAAATGAAGAAAGTTGTTTTAGGGTTGTTCATTGCTCCGTTTCAAGGAAGTGGTGTGCGGCGACGCAGAGTTCGTCATACCATTCCTTGCCGAAACGTTCAATGAGCGGTTCGCGAAGAAACTCGTAGATTCGCAAGTTCAGTTCGCGTCCTTTGCTGATGGCGTCGTGGCAAACCGCCCAGCGATGATATTGCAAGCCGACTTGCCCGTTTCTGAATCGCTTTTCCCGAATCGGGTAGAGGGCACAGGAAATCGGCTTGCGCCATGAAGTCTTACCCTCTCGGAACGCTTTGTCCGCCGCACAGAAACAGCAACCGTCGGAGTTGTAGCACGTGAAGACGCAATCTCTGCCATCCACAATGCTCGTGACGAGGTCGCCGTCGGCATCCGTGCAGGCGACGCCGTGGCGGTCAATCACCGACTGCGCCTTCGCACTCAAGTCCTGCCAAACGTCGTCCAGCACATTTTCCATCTCCGCCACCTCCTCCATGAGGAGAGGAGCACCGCTGTCTCCTTCCACACAGCAAATGCCTTTGCACTTCTCAAGGTCGCAGCAGAAAAACTCGGTGATGATTTCGGAAGTGAGAATCACCTCCCCAATTTGAAGTATCATAGTGCAGTTGATTACCAGTTGATGGGAATGATGCCGTGAGCAATGAGGTAGTCGTTGCAGCGGCTGAAATGATGATTGCCGAAGAAGCCGTGATAGGCAGAAAGAGGGGAAGGATGGGCTGAGCAAAGCACCAGATGACGCTCGCGGTCAATCACGCGTCCCTTCTTCTGTGCGCTTGCTCCCCAGAGGATGAAGACGAGGTGCTCGCGGGAGGCGTTCAATCGCGCAATGACGGCGTCCGTGAACGTTTCCCAGCCGTGGTTCTGGTGAGATGCCGCTTGGTGCGCCCGCACCGTCAGCGTGGCGTTCAGAAGCAAAACCCCTTGCTCCGCCCAGCGTCGCAGACTGCCGTGCGTCGGTTGCTGCCGCCCCGTGTCAGCCTCTATTTCGTTGAAAATGTTTACCAAGGAAGGCGGCAGCTTCACGCCTTCCTTGACGGAAAAGCACAAACCTTCCGCTTGTCCTTCGCCGTGATAGGGGTCCTGTCCGATGATGACCACCTTCACTTTGTCAAAGGGACAAAGGTTGAAGGCGTTGAATATCTCGTTGCCGGGAGGGAAACAAGGACCTTGGCGATACTCTTCTCTGACGAAGTCGGTCAAGGTCTTGAAATAGGGTGCGTCAAACTCGGCTTGCAGTTCTTGCTCCCAAGATGGGTCTATTTTCACTTTCATGTTTGCAAAATTACGTTTTCAACGCCACTTGAGCTTCACCGTTCCACAAAAAAACACGCTTCGCTCACAAGAACGGCATTAAAAGCGCAAAGAAAAGTTAGGAAACAAGGTAAAAACAGCCTCTTCGGCGCAGTTATTCTTTTCAAAGTGAAAATAAAGTGCCATCTTTGCAACCTAAATTCACATTTCAAGACTCCCGCGCAAAGAGTGGGGAGTAGCTCAACCCGAGAGAGCAACCTAAAACGCGCACTACGTCCTACATGTTCACAGGTAAGCCTATACATATTATATATTGTCTCCCGATTTTTCTCGTTTCGGTTTTTTTCGGCTGCTCTCAGAAAAAAACGCACATTGACGAAGAAGCATTGCAGGAACTGACCGACTCCCTTCCCGAAGCACCGGAAGACCAGGTCAAAGCACTGACCGAGGTGGAAGACCCTGACAGCGTGGACCCCGCCGTGCTGGGCAGAGCGGAAGGAACGTATATCTATATTTCCAAACCCAAAATGCGCCTCTACGTCGTGAACCGAAAAGACAGCGTGCTCTTCTCCTGCGGCATCGCCTGTGGTGCGAAAAAAGGAAACAAGGAAGAACATGGAGACTATCGGACGCCCGAAGGCAGATTCCGCGTCGTGGGCATCTACGAAAGCACAGACTGGATTCACAAAACTCGCGACGGCAGAAAGGTGAAGGGATGCTATGGTCCCTACTTCCTCAGTCTCGCCACCGGAAAGTTTGCCGGCATCGGCATCCACGGCACCAACGCGCCGAGAAGCATCGGCAGAAGAGCCTCCGAGGGCTGCATCCGGGTCAACACGAACCACATCATCTATTTGAAACAGAACTATGCCTACTGCGGCATGAGGGTCATCATCTCCGGAGAAACGGAGCGTTTGCCGGAATTCATCGGACTCGGCGCAGAAGACCGACTCACTCCGGCGCAGATTGCGCGCCTCATCGCAGACTCCATTGCCCGCGTCGCCGAGGCAGACAGCCTCAGACGACTGGACTCCCTCGCTGCCGTGAAAGTGGCAGAAGAAAAAGTCGCCACCGCCGACAGCCTTGCTGCCACCCGCATTGCCGCCGACAGCCTTTCCGCCACCCGTGAGAAAGAATGAACCGTCGCTCGCCACACAAAAAAAGTCTTCGTGTGCAACACCTCGGGTCAAATTTTCTCTCAATCAAAAAAGTTCTTAATTCACTTGTCTGCAAGAGAGTAAAGTGCTAAATTTGCAGCAGTTAAAGAGAAAAGAGCCTCTTTTGAAGTTCTTTTGCCCTGTTTCTAGGCTCTCTGTCTTCCGGAACAAAACGCGTTTCCGGTGTCTTTTTTTGTTTTATATTAAAAATCAACATCTGTGTTACTAAAGAAATATGCTGTCTGTGCTGTGATGGGTCTGCTGGGAATGCTCTCAGCAGGTGCGCAGGACCTCATCCCCGAAGCACTCCCCAAACACTCACGAGCAGAAAAGAAGGTGATTGAAGTCAAAGCCGTTACACTTCCCGACTTCTCCGTGACACCCGACTTCATGAAACCGGCATCGACTGCCGCCACCACCGCCTCCAACAACTCCTTTGGAGAAAGCGTGGTGAAAACAGCACTCCAATATCTCGGCGCGCGCTATCGCTCCGGAATGCAAGGTCCCAACGCCTTCGACTGCTCCGGTTTCACCAGTTTCGTCTATGGAAGAGAGAACGTCAAAATTCTTCGTTCTTCTCGTTCGCAATACACCCAAGGCACTCCCATCAGTCAAATCGCCGACTTGAAAAAAGGCGACCTCGTCTTCTTCGGAGGCAGAGGTAGTCATCAAAGCGTCGGACACGTTGGTATCGTCACGGATGTTGATCCCGAAGGAAACAAATTCTCCTTCGTTCACGCTAGTTCCAGCGGCGGAGTTCGCATCTCCTCCTCCAACGAAACCTACTACAGTCGCCGCTACATCGGAGCACGCCGCATCGTGGAGTGAGAAAAAAATACGACGCAACCCGCAGACTCGTCTCTTCACAAAAACCATAAGTGCCGCCTTCCCCAAGACGGCATTTTTCATGTCTTTCAAGACTGTCCTATCCATCAGGTTTTGTTGTTTCTGATTCCTCAGAAATGAACTTTTGTCAGTGAAAAAAGCATGGCGAACTATGTGAATGACGAGACTTAGTAATATAAAAAAATAATAAGTTGCGTCAGATTTGAATGACATTTTCGAGGTCAGATTTTCACCCGAAGAAGGAGCATAGCCGTAGCTATGTGACTGATGAGGGAGGAAATATGGACCGAAAAGATTTTCAAAGATGATGCAGGTTATTTTTTGAGGATTACTTACAAAAGGGCGCGCTGAGAAACAAAAAGAAACCAAAACGTAAACACTTTCTTTTGAATGCTCCTTATTCCGTAATTTATAAACACCCCATATTTTTTAGAACTCCCCTCAATCTTCTCTTCTTATGTTCACCATCCTCAACGCAGAAATCAGTAAGCTCGACCAACTCATCACCAAACTCATCGACCTCTCCATCACCACGGGAAAACATCTCATTGCTGCTTTCCTCATCTATCTCGTCGGAAGCTTCATTATCAAGCTCATCAACCGTCTCGTCAGTTCCATGCTCGAACGCCGCCACGTTGAAGTAAGCGTGCAAAGCTTTCTCAAGAGTCTGGTGAACATCCTCCTCACCATCCTGCTCATCATCTCCGTCATCAGTGCCCTCGGCATCAACACCACCTCCTTCGCTGCGCTGCTTGCTTCAGCCGGTGTCGCAGTCGGCATGGCACTATCCGGCAACCTCCAAAACTTCGCGGGCGGACTCGTCATCCTGCTCTTCAAACCCTATCGCGTCGGAGACTGGATTGAAGCACAAAGCGTGCAGGGACGCGTTCACGAAATCCAAATCTTCCACACCATCCTCATGACCGCCGACAATAAATTGGTCTATATCCCCAACGGAAGTCTCAGCACCTCCGTCGTCGTGAACTATTCCAAGATGGGCGCACGCCGTGTGCAGTGGATCGTCGGCATAGACTACGGAGAAGACGTGGAAATGGTGCGTCGCAAACTCCTTGACCTCTTTGCCGCCGACGCCCGCATCCTCCAAGAGCCCGACGACAGACTTCCCTTCGTCGGAGTGGACAACCTCGGCGACAGCAGCGTGAACCTTGTCGTGAGAGTGTGGGTCAAGACGGAAGACTATTGGACGGTCTATCACGAGGTGCAGCAACACATCTACGAACTCTTCACCCGCGAAGGCATCAACATTCCCTATCCTCAACAAGTCGTGCATCTGGCGAACGACGCTCAGCCCGCCTCCTGACTGAAGAACAAGAAAATGAGATAAGTCTGCGAAAAAACAACGAAATCTTGGCGGTAATAAAATAAATGCCTACTTTTGCACCTCGCAAGCACTATGCAAATTAAGTAATAACAAAATAAAATCACAAAACAAACAATGATTGTAGTACCCGTAAAGGAAGGCGAAAACATTGAACGCGCCCTCAAGAAATTCAAAAGAAAATTTGAACGCACCGGCATCATCAAGGAATTGCGTGCTCGTCAGCAGTTTGACAAACCCAGCGTGCTGAAGCGTTTGGCAAAAGAACACGCTGTGTATGTTCAGAAACTGAACCTCAGCAAGGAAGACTAAGTCCTACGCCGCGTCCCTTCCCTTTCACGGGTGCGGTTCGCAAAACCGTCCGACCATTTGACTTTGGTCGGACGGTTTTGCGTTTGTTTGATTTTTGGCTCTCTCTATCTTACTTCCGTGGCTGGCTGAAGGTCGCAGTCCTCGCAGTGTTCTGCCTTGATTTCTTCTTGGTTGAAGTGAAAGGGGGTGTAGGCATTGGATCTTTTGAGGCGATTGCGACTAAAGACGAGCCCCTGGGTGGATTTCACGTAGAGCAGCGGTTTGTCAAACGTTTCAAAGTTGTTGTCTTCAATGAGAATCGAGCCGCGTTTGCCGCCGTGGAAACAACGTTTCTGCTTGTGAAGCTCGGGAATCTCGGGATAGATTGAAATCACAGCGTTGGTGAACTGGTAGAGCGAAGTCAGCGCATTGGTAAAAGTGTTGCGGCGAATGACGAGGTCATGCACCGAACCGCTTTCAAACCATCCGTTGCAGTCACCGCAGAGCACGATGGCAGCGCCGGAGGTGTGGTCAAAATGATTGTCCTCGCAGACCGTGCGACGCGGAGAACTGAAAAGTGCGCCTCGGGCGCGGTTGTTGCGAATGATGTTGCGCCGAAATGTCACGGTAGGTGTAGCACTGAGGTTTTCAATTCCCCAAAGTCCTCCGTCCTTCAGATTCTCCGGCAATTCTTCGTGAACCGTGACGAGCATCTCTTTCACGCCCTGGAAAGAAGAGCCTTCGATGGGACGAACAGACTGAATGACGCAGCGAGCCGGATGTTCTTCCATCGTGCTGGATTGCACGAATAGAACGGTGTCGCCCGCCGCTCCCCAATCAAAACCGTAGGATTGCCCATGCTCATAACGACAGCGCATGGTGTGCTTGTCAACCACCTCTTTAATGCGGAGGTAGATGCCGTGAACATTGATGGCGTCATCCATGGCGTGTTCATAGAGTCCTCCTTCCGATTGGATGTGCCCACTGCACTGCGAGAAATGTGTGGCGTCAGCCTGCGTGGTGAAGTAGCGCGGGTCACCGGCGCTACGAAGTGCTACGTCAAAGCCTCGCAAGGTGATGTCGTGACAACGCTGGGCAATGAGTCCCATGCCTTCTGCATAGTGTATGGTCACTTTCTCCAAAACCGTGGCAGTGTCGTTCGCCATGAAGATGCCGGGACAGGGGCGCCAATAACTTCTCATCGCCACAATGGTGCCCGGGACGAGTCGTTTGTCCTTCCAGTTCGGTGCGAGGAGGTGGTTTCCGCCGAGGTCAATGAAGTCGCGCGTGTCAATCCAAAGATCTCCGGTGTTGAAGACGATGTGGCGAGTGTCTTTTTCAAAGGCTATGCCCGCTTGGGGCTGCATTGTCCAATCTTCGCCGTAGGTTTCCAGTGCTCCATGGCTCCCTTTGCGCCACTTCACCCACGGTGCCACTTCAAAGGTGATGCCCTCTTCGGTGTTCTTCACCACTTGTACCTGGGCGATTTGCGGATTGTCGAAATCCACGCTAATTCTTTTGAGCGTGCAGTTTTTCCCATTTCGCAGAACGATGGGCAGCATGCGTCCGTGACAGCAAATTTCTGCTCCTTGTCCATCCACAACGAGGTTCTGCCATCCGTCCAGCATGATGCCTACCGCTTTCGGCTGGTTTTGGTCATGGTTGGAAATGAAGAGCGTCTCTTTGCGGCAGTCAGCGGAGTGAAAGTGATAGACGCCTTTCTCAAGTTTCACTTTCATCGTTTCGCCCGGTTTCTGTTCGCTGCGCAGAACACGGAGAACGCTGTCCAAGCGTGAGGCGAGCGTTTTATCGTTTGCGGTGTTGGGGCGAATACCTCGGTCAGCGAGTTTTACGGTTCTGCTCCCGGCGTTCGCGGTCAGCGAAGCCGTTAGAAGCATACAAACCAAGGCAAGAGGATGCAGAGATTGGGTGTGACGAGAAAGAAAAACTTTCGCACTTGTGATGGCGTTTTTCATGTCGGATATAAAATAATACTTGGGGAAGGAAGAATACTTGGAGGAGGGCTTAGGCGTGTTTTTCATGCGTTGTCGCCCCTTGAACGTGGAATGAGTTCCTTTTTTCTTCTGCGAAGTTAGACAATGAAGTCAGATAATATCATACGTTGCCATGCGTTTCATAGAGATTTATTGGTCTGTTTCAAAAAAAGACACGAAAATGTTTGCTGGTTTCGCGGAAAGTCCTACCTTTGCACTCGCTTTCCGAAAGGAACGCTGATTGGTGCGTTAGTTCAGCTGGTTAGAATACATGCCTGTCACGCATGGGGTCACGGGTTCGAGTCCCGTACGCACCGCCCTTTTTAAAACGCAAAAGTCTCAAAGCATCTGCTTTGAGACTTTTGCGTTTTGTTTGTTAGCGCCCGCCGTGACATGAATAGGTCTTGTAGAAATCAATATTCATAAAGGTATAAAAATAAAACGACCCCCGATTTGAGCATCGTTGAGAGGCTTGGGGGGTCTCTTGCTGCAAACGTACAAAGTTTTTATATCCACCAAATGTTTATTCACAAAATACACGATTATAATTTAGAAAAGTACAAATTTCTGCGATTACAATGGCTGATTTAACAAAATTCTGCGGTTAAGCTAATGCAATCGGTTCTCCGAGCTATGCCGTCGGCGGCGTTTTGGAGCAGATCCGCCACTACCGAAGACCGCATAGCCACAAATGGGGAGCGGCGAAGCATCTGCGTTGATTTCGTGGTGCTGTGAGAGTTCGGTGACGGTGCTGTGACGGTGTCACGGCGTGTCATGGTTTCGGCTCAGTAGTTATTCAGTGGGGATAGGCGTATGATTTCGAAATACGGAAGAGGAAGTACGGGGCTCAGTGGGAAATGAGTAGGGCGACATTTATCGGGTGAGCCCATATTTTATAAGAGAATAACCTTGGAATAAATTTCGTCGGACATGTCCGACCAGTCCGAGCCCCCGAATAATCCGCTGACCCGAAGAATCTACTATTATTTGAGGAAGAAGTGTCGTTCCATTTGTTAGTACAAAATAAAAAAGCGATGCAACTCGCTGGTTTCAACTTGTTGCATCGCTTTATTGCGGAGAGAGAGGATTTTGTGTCTCTTCTATCTAAAGTCCTATATTTCAATGTTTTACGAGTAGCCGCAACCTCGGGGGGGGTCGCAAATTATGACATCCCTTTGTATACTGCAAAGGTACACTTTATTTTTTCTAATAGAGCTATAATCAGTACCTTTTAACATAGTTTTTTTGATGGAGATTGGCTCTTGTTTGTCTAGAAGAGGAGGAGAAAACCCTTTTGCAGCTCTAGAAGAGGCAAACAAATCCAAGGGATCTAGTAGCTGGAGTCAACGGCAGATAATGGACTACTCCTACACACACATATATAATATAAGGAGGGTGCTTTTATGGAGTGCAAGGAGAGGAAAGTAATACTTTAGGTTGTCATCCTGATAGGTTTTAAGTCTTTGGAAACTACCTTTTATGGAGAGAAGAGGGGGCGAGATTAACTCCCTAAATCTCCTCAAATTTGACCCCATACCCCTTATGTCACCCATCAGACTTTTTACACCCATACCCTCTCAGCTGGTTACATATCCAGCTCTAGTAGAATGAAAAAACGAAAAGAGAGCAGCACATCTATAAAGATAATATGATTTTCTTTTTCTATAGGTGAGTTTTTCCTTTTTCAATATAGACCTAATTTTACTAAAATCTCACCTACTCAATCTACCTACAGCAGTTCTATTGGATGTGGTACTTGTGACTCCAGAAGAGGGAGGAAATGTATATCTAATGTGCCATTGCTTGAGCTATATGTGCCTTTTTGTCTAATCAAATCATAATATTTGTGCAAGTATTCTGCTTTTCAGACTTTTTTTTTATTATATTTGCGCACAAAATTTGTGCATTATATGGAATGGACTAAAGACAGCCTCAAAGAGGAAAGAACAAAAGCTTAAAAATACTACTCAGCAATGAGTTACTGAAAAGTAGGTGCTCATTATATTCAGAAAATTATCCAGAGACTAAGTCTTTATGTGGAGATATATGGGAGTTACAAGACACTATCTATAACAGCTGGCAAGAGTTTAATGTTGGCAATCCTTTTTTGGTTTATGCTACACCTCCTTGTCAAGGTATGTCTTTTAATTCTGTAGGGAAAAGGTAATCTAAAGCTGGTAGAGTTTCTCCCAGACTATGATAAGTATGGTAGAGGTGCTCCTTTAGTGAGAAATAAGCTGATTGTAGAAAATTATGATTGTCTCCTTGCTCTTTGGGATGGTGAGAGTCACGGCACAAGGTTTACTATAACTATGCAAGAGAAATGGTAAAGCTGTACTGATTTACAATTATATTACCAAAGAAACACAAAGGCTTGTTTAACATTAATAGATAACATTATGATTATTGAGATTTCAAGAAAGACCATTGTAATTATTGTAGCTCTTTTAGTTGGAGTAGCTGCATTATTTGGTGTTTATACCCTTGGATATAATACTGGTTATGACTCAGGTTATGACTCAGGAGTAGAAACAACCACAAAGAAATATGAAAACCCCAAAGGTAATGGAGATAATTTCTATGCTGAGAAAATAGTAGAAAATCAAGGCCAATCTGGAGGAGCATATGGAGTATCATTCCCTATTACTAGAGCAAGAATTGTTTATCATTCTACTCCAAATTGCCCATCTATTGAATATGGAGTTAAAATGGATGTTGCTTTTTTGGATTCAGCAGCAAGAGTTAACAACTCCTCTTTTTGTCCAAAATGTATGGATGAGAAATTGATTATAAAGTGCCAAGATTTTTTAGATAATTTTGTGGGCAGATAATATGGAAGAAGATAAGAAATTACCTTGGCAACAAGATGATTATACCTTTCCAGAAGAGGCTGAGTTAGATGTAGACCTAAGTGATTGATACTCAGTTGTTTCAAACACCAAATTTCAGTCACAAATTGCAAAATCTTTCAGTCGCAAATCTAAACATCAAAAGGGTTTACAGAATCTCTCTTGTTTTTTCAAAGAAAAAAGGTTGCAACGTGAAATTGCAACCTTGTCCGTGATCCGCTTGGGGCTCGAACCCAAGACCCCAACATTAAAAGTGTTGTGCTCTACCAGCTGAGCTAGCGGATCAACTCTATTGCTGTTAAGCGGGTGCAAAGATAGAAACTCCTTTTCATATAGACAAGCCTTTTCTATCTTTTTTTCAGGAAATGTCCAAAAAACGTTCGAATGAGGCTCCGTTTGCCTTCCGATAAGTTCCCGTTTGGCTTCCGTTTGACTTCCGTTTGCCTTCCGATAGGTTCCCGTTTGCCTTCCGTTTGTTTTTCCGGTGTAATAAAATATACAAAAAAAACAAGCGATGCACCCCAATCAGAGCACATCGCTTGCAAATCATTTTCAAAACGGGTCGGAAAGAGGCGACTCGAACGCCCGACCCCTACGTCCCGAACGTAGTGCGCTACCAACTGCGCTACTTTCCGATTTCACGCTGCAAAATTAGGGCGTTTTTTCCGAACTTCCAAAATCTTTTTGAGAAAAGTGAGTTTTGGGCGTCACAAAGGCGCTTTCTGCTGTGATGGCTAAGGCTGTTTGCGTTGCGCCTCACTTTTTCACTATTACATCAATGACGACTTTGGCGTGTTCGGGGTCATTGGTGATGAGAAGAATTCTTCTTCTTCCTTTGAACTTGTCAGACATTTCGCTGACGGAGATTTTGAGTTTTTCAACGGCGCCGGGCTGCAGTGTGCGTTTGCCAAGGCTGACGGAGATTCCGGGGTTATAAACTTGCAGTGCCTTGACAACGAGCGGCGAGCGTCCGGTGTTGCGAAGCAGGATTTGTCCGCTTGCTTTGCGGCGTTTGTCGGATGCGGTAAGCACGATGGTGGTGCTGTCAATGGCGAGTGAGGGTGCGAGTTCTGTTTGTGGCGGCAGGTCGGTGAAGTCCGGTAGCAGTGTGGTGGAGACGTTGATTTCGTTTTCCTTGTTGACGCGGTCTCCTTCAAAGCGACTAAGGTAGATGCTCGTCTGCGTCAGCCCCATGTTTTGTAGTTTTTCGCTGTTCAGCGTGACGTAGAGGCGCCCCACGCTGCCCGGGCGGATGACTTCGGGTTCGGCAACGGCGGAGAGATAGCGCGGGAGGTGCATGAGTTGCGGTCGGTAGGACATTTTGCTACCGTTATATACCTGCAAGGCAAAGACGGGTCGGTCGCCGCGGTTCACGTCGTCAAACTCAATGTCGTCCGTGTTGAGGTAATAGTCGCCAATTTGGAAGGGGAACTGGTCGGAGTTTTCAACAATGGTTTGGGAGACATTGCCCATGATGCGAAGGTAAACGGGTTCTTTGACGCCTTCCACATAGACAGCGACAGACTTGGAGAAGTGTCCGAGAAGTTCGGCATTATAGGAAACGCAGATTTCTCCCGTTCCGCCCGGTTCGATTTCTTCTTTCGGGAAGGAAACGCTGGTGCATCCGCAGTCAGTTCTCACGTTGGTGATGCGGAGAGGGTTGGAAGACTTGTTTGTCAGTTTGAAAACAGCGGTTTTCGGTTGTTCCCAGAGAATTGTTCCCATGTTGCGGGTGGTCTGCTCAAAGACAAGCAGAGGTTGTGCCTGCAAAACGGAAAAGAAGGAGAGGAAGGAAAGGAGGAGTAACGTCTTTTTCATAAATATGTGCTAAAGAGCGGTCTTTCAATGAGTGAAAATGAGGAGTAAAGGCGGCGCGCCACACATGGAAAGTAGCGTTTCGCCGCCGCGAAGTTAAGAAAAAATGCCGAAGAGTGTCGCTTTTGAGGATATGTTGCTAAATTTGCTTCGTTTAAAGAGGCGTTTTTCTTCTTGAATCGTCTTTTCTTACGTCTTTGTTTTTGTGACGTCTTTTTTACTTATGACAAAATTCATCTCTTGGAACGTCAATGGGCTGCGCGCCTGTGACAAGAAAGGTTTCCGCGAAATTTTCACTCGGCTTGACGCCGACTTCTTCAGTTTGCAGGAAACCAAAATGCAACCCGGTCAGTTGGACATGGAGTTCCCCGGCTGGCACTCTTATTGGAACTCGGCTGAAAAGAAAGGTTACTCCGGCACGGCGGTCTTCTGCAAAGAGGAACCGCTGAACGTCACCTATGGTCTCGGCATTGAGGAACATGACCACGAAGGTCGTGTCATCACGCTTGAAATGCCGGACTTCTTCCTCGTCACGGTCTATGTGCCGAACTCGCAGGAGGAACTGCGACGCTTGGACTATCGCATGACTTGGGAAGACGCCTTCCGTGCCTATGTCAAAGGGCTTGACGCACAAAAACCGGTGATTGTCTGCGGCGACTTGAACGTTGCGCACCAAGAAATTGACCTTCGAAACCCTGCCACCAACCATTTCAGTGCAGGCTTCACCGACGAGGAAAGAGGAAAGTTCACGGAACTCCTTGAAGCGGGGTTCACTGACACTTTCCGTCACCTTCACCCGGAAACCGTCGAAGCCTACTCCTACTGGTCCTACCGCTTCAAGGCGCGGGAGAAGAATGCCGGCTGGCGCATCGACTACTACGTCGTCAGCAACCGCCTCGCCGACCGCATTGAAGACGCCTCCATCCTCGCTGATGTCTTCGGTTCTGACCACTGCCCCGTCAGCCTCGTGCTGAAAGATTGAACGTGCTGCTACTTCGTCCTCTCTGTGTTTGTAACGAGAGGAACATATACTTTTATAAGAAATAAACACATTCAACATGAAAGATTTTTTCAAGTACACTCTGGCGACCGTGCTGGGCATTGTGATTGTGCAGGCCTTTGCAGCCATCCTCGGCTTCATCATGCTCATCGCCATTTCCGTGGGTTCACAAACCACCCCGACCATTGAGAAAGGCAGCGTTCTGCGCATCAAACTGACAGGCGAACTCTGCGAACGCGCCACCGAAAACCCGTTTGCCGAACTGATGGGCAACGAACTCTTGACCTCCCAAGGACTTGACGACCTCCTCGCTGCCATCAAAGTTGCCAAAGAAAACGACAAAATCAAGGGAATATATCTTGAAGCCGGTGTGATGCAGGCTGACTATGCTTCCTTCCAGGAACTACGCAAGGCTCTCCTTGATTTCAAGGAAAGCAAAAAGTTCATTGTGGCATACGGAGACAACTACTCGCAAGGAACCTACTGGGTGGCAAGCGTCGCTGACAAGGTGCTGCTCAATCCCTCCGGCATCGTGGATTGGCACGGCATCGCCGCACAACCCATCTTCTACAAAGACCTTTTGGAAAAAATCGGCGTGAAGATGCAGGTCTTCAAGGTCGGTACGTTCAAAAGCGCCGTCGAACCCTACATCCTCACTTCCATGAGCGAAGCCAACCGCTTGCAGGTGCAATCCTACATTGACGACATCTGGAGCGGCGTCTGCAAGGACGTGGCGGAAGCGCGCAAAGTCTCCGTGGACAGTCTCAACGCCTATGCCAACAACTATGCAAGACTGAGCTTGGCTGAAAACTATGTGAAGATGCAACTCGTCGATTCGCTTGCCTACATTGACGGCGTGCGCGACCGTCTGCGCGTCCTCTGCGACAAAGAAAAGGAAGTGAAGTTCGTCAGTCCTTCCGAACTCGCCAAGCTGGACAAGCCCTCCTCCGCAAAAGAGGAAATCGCAGTCTTCTATGCCGAAGGCGACATCGTGGATGAAGCCGCACAGAATCCCTTTGGCGGAAACACCTCACAAATCGTCGGTTCTGAAGTGGTCAAGGAATTGGACAAACTGATGAACGATGAAAACGTTAAAGCCGTTGTTCTCCGAATCAACTCCGGCGGTGGAAGCGCCTACGCCTCCGAACAAATGTGGCGCGCCATTCAACTCTTGAAGGCAAAGAAACCCGTGGTCGTCTCCATGAGCGGACTCGCTGCTTCCGGCGGCTACTACATGTCCTGCGGAGCTGACTACATTATCGCCGAACCCGCCACGCTGACGGGCAGCATTGGCATCTTCGGCATGGTGCCCGACGCTTCGGGATTGCTGACCGAGAAACTCGGACTCCACTTTGACGTGGTCAAGACAAACACTTCCGCAGACTTCGGCGCTATGGGACGTCCTTTCAATCCCGAAGAAGCCAACGCGATGCAGCAATACGTGAACAACGGCTACGCCCTCTTCCTCAAACGTGTGGCTGAAGGTCGCGGCATGAAAGTGGAAGACGTGGACAAAATCGCACAAGGACGCGTCTGGACGGGGAATCAGGCTCTCGGCATCAAACTCGTGGACAAAATTGGAACGCTCCAAGACGCTGTGCAGGAGGCTGCCAAGAGAGCCAAACTCAAGGACTACGCCGTCACCGCCGCACCCGCCAAAGCCGACTGGATGGAAAACCTGATGAAACAGGCAACCCAGGACGACTATCTGGAACAGAAAATGCAGTCCGTGCTCGGCATCTACTACCGCCCGCTGCAATTCGTCGGTTCACTCGGACAACGTGCACAAATCCAGGCACGCATCCCCTACGAACCTAACCTCTTCTAAGCGGCATGAACCTCTCCCTCCTTCTCGCTCCGCTGACCATCCCGCTGTCGTGGGTCTATGATGCCGTGACGACGGTGCGCAACCTGCTGTTCGACCGAGGCGTCCTTCCCTCCGAACGTTTTCCACTGCCGGTCATCGGCGTGGGAAACCTTGCCGTGGGAGGTACGGGAAAAACACCACACGTGGAACACATCCTGCACCTCCTTCACGAACAGGGACTCCGCCCGGCGATGCTCTCGCGAGGCTACGGCAGAACGACCCGCGGCTTTCGTGCCGTCGAAGAGGGAGAGACGGGAGCCACCTGCGGCGACGAACCGTTTCAAGTGAGCCGCAACTGCCCCTTTGCCCACGTGGCGGTTTGCGAGGACCGAAGGGAAGGCATTCGCCGACTGCTGGCGCGCTGGCAGGACACGGATGTGGTCGTTTTGGACGACGCTTTTCAGCATCGCTATGTCCGTCCGGGGCTTCAGATACTTCTGACCGACGCGGCACGCCCCTTCACCAAGGACCACGTGATGCCGTGGGGACGGCTCCGAGAAAACCGTCGGGGAGCAAAACGTGCTGACGTGATTGTTGTGACGAAATGCCGCGACGGACAAACGCCCTCCGTTCCGCTCGCTCCGGGACAGCACCTCTTCTTCAGCCGCATCGTCTATGCTCCGCTCCGCCCCTTCCTCGTTGAGAGCGCCGAGAACGTGGAGACGAAAGGCAAGCGCGTTCTGCTGATTTCCGGCATCGCCAACCCGCGCCCTTTGGCGGAACATCTCCGCCAGACGGGAGCGAAGCAGGTGGAGCAGCTGGACTTTCCTGACCATCACCGCTTTACGCCGCAGGACGCAGCACGCATGGCGCGAGCCGGCAAAGAAGCGGAACTCATCGTCACCACCGAAAAAGACGCCGTGCGCTTGAACGCCGTGGCGCAGGAACTTCCTTCCGACATACTTCAAAAGATATATGTGCAACCCATCACCGTGAGCATGGCTCCCGCAGAGGGCGAAGCACAAACTTTCCAACAAATCATTCAAGACTATGTTACAGCAAATCAAAGAAACCGCTGAATGGATTAAGCAGCACACCGCGATGCGCCCGCTGACCGCCATCGTGCTCGGCACGGGGCTCGGACGCCTGGCGCAAGAAATTGAAATCGTCGAGGCCTTCCCCTATCAAGACATTCCCAACTTCCCCGTCAGCACGGTGGAAGGACATTCCGGAAAACTCATCTTCGGACGCTTGGGCGGCAAAGACGTCATGGCACTTCAAGGACGCTTCCACTTCTACGAAGGCTACAACATGAAGCAGGTGACCTTCCCCATCCGCGTCATGTATGAACTGGGCATTCAAAACCTCTTTGTCAGCAACGCTGCCGGCGGCATGAACCCGGAATTTGAAATCGGCGACTTGATGCTCATCACAGACCACATCAACTTCATGCCGGAACACCCGCTCCACGGTCCGAATTTCCCGACCGGTCCGCGCTTCCCGGACATGCACGAAGCCTACGATCACCAGTTCCTCGACATGGCACGCGCCATTGCCAAAGAAAAAGGAATTCGCACCGTCGAAGGCGTCTATCTCGCCACACAGGGACCGACGTTTGAGACGCCGGCGGAATACAAAATGTATCACATCTTCGGTGCTGACGCCGTGGGCATGAGCACCGTGCCGGAAGTCATCGTCGCTCACCACTGCGGCATCCGCGTCTTTGGCGTCAGCATCATCACCGACCTCGGCGTGGAAGGAAAGATTGTCGAAGTCAGTCACGAAGAGGTGCAGAAAGCCGCCGATGCCGTGCAACCGCTCATGGCTGAAATCTTCCGCGAAATGGTGAAACGCATCTGACTCCCTCTCACCGGAGCATCGAACCCAAACACGGTTCGACGCTCCGGTGATTTTGTCTAAAAAACAAAAAAGCGTACTTTTGCCACGCGAGTTAAGACATTAACGCCGCTCCGACACACCTTATTATATAATAGGCGTTACTTTTCGATTATATAATAGGCGTTACTTCTCAAAATCAATACTATCAAAATCACATACCAACATGAGTCTTAAAATTGTTGTACTTGCCAAGCAAGTGCCCGACACTCGGAATGTCGGCAAGGACGCGATGACGCCCGAAGGAACCGTCAATCGCGCCGCCCTGCCTGCCATCTTCAATCCCG
>SAMEA3663118__coassemble_278_pt1 | contig 18078 bp, 13 predicted proteins | sample SAMEA3663118__metabat2_high_PE_027 | metagenome-assembled genome bin SAMEA3663118 (sample SAMEA3663118) | pig gut metagenome | biome: pig gut; feature: pig-associated habitat; material: faeces | place: Denmark | collected 2012 | reverse complement strand
TTAGTCTTTTAGTCTTTTAGTCTTTTAGTCTTTTAGTCTTTTAGTCTTTTAGTCTTTTAGTCTTTTAGTCTTTTAGTCTTTTAGTCTTTTAGTCTTTTAGTCTTTTAGTCTTTTAGTCTTTTAGTCTTTTAGTCTTTTAGTCTTTTAGTCTTTTAGTCTTTTAGTCTTTTAGTCTTTTAGTCTTTTAGTCTTTTAGTCTTTTAGTCTCTCACTCCTTTCCCCGTGCCCATCACAGACCCTACTTGGATATTCTTCATCGTGCTTTCCATCATTTTGTTTGCACCGATGCTTTTGGAGCGTTTGCACGTTCCCTCCATTGTGGGCATGATTTTCGCCGGTCTGTTGATAGGTCCGCATGGTTTTCACGTGTTGGACCGCGACGGCAGTTTTGAGTTGTTTGGAAAGGTCGGAATCTATTATATCATGTTCCTCGCGAGTCTTGAAATGAACCTTCAAGACGTGCAGCGAATGAAAGTCCGGGCGGGCACGCTCGGGCTACTTGGTTTCATCATCCCCATGCTCATCGGCTTTCTCGCCAACCGTTTCCTGTTGGGTTTCGGTGTGGCGGCAGCAGTGCTGATGGCGGCGATGTATGCCTCCCACACGCTCATTTCCTATCCCATCATCCTCCGCTACGGTCTCTCGCGTCTCCCCGCCGTGAACATCGCCGTCGGCGGCACGATTGTGGCAGACACGCTGACGCTGCTCGTGCTGGCAGTGGTGGGAGGTATGTTCAAAGAAAACGTCTCGGGCTGGACCTGGGTTTGGCTGGTGGTCAAAGTGATTCTCCTCGGTCTGCTCATCATCTATGCCTTCCCGCGGCTCGGACGCTGGTTCTTCCGTCGCTACGATGAGAGCGTTGTGCAATATGTCTTCGTCTTGGTTCTCGTCTTCCTCGGCGCCGGTCTGATGGAGTTCGTCGGCATGGAAGGCATCCTCGGTGCGTTCCTCGTGGGCATCGTGCTCAACCGTCTCATTCCTCCCTCTTCTCCGTTGATGAGCCACATCGAGTTCGTCGGCAACGCCCTCTTCATCCCCTATTTCCTCATCGGCGTCGGCATGCTCATCAATCTCAACGCCTTGGTCAGCCATGCCGAAGCGTGGGTCGTGGCGCTCGTCATGATTGCCGTCGGGCTTTTCACGAAATGGCTGGCGGCATATACGACTCAGCGGGTGTTTCGCATGAGCACGGACGAGGGTTGGCTGATGTATGGGCTGACCGGCTCCCGCGCCGCAGCCACACTGGCTGTGGTGTTGGTCGGCTACAAAATCATTCAGCCCGACGGTTCCCGCCTCTTGGGTGAGGAAGTGCTGAACGGTGCTATGTTGCTCATCCTCGTCACCTGCGTTTGCAGTTCGCTCATCACCGAGCGTGTGGCACGGAGGCTGGCGATGAACCGCCACACCGAAGTGAGCGACGAAAGTGCCGTTTTGCCCGCTGATCGTCTTCTCATAGCGGTCAATAATCCCGACACGGTGGGGTCTTTGGTCAGTCTTGCCCTCCTGCTTCGCCGTCCCCGCTCCGCCTCGCCGCTCATTGCCCTCAATGTGGTGTTGGAGGACGACCCCTCCGCCCGACAGAGCGGATTGACGCAACTGCAACGCGCAGAGAAGATGGCTGCTGCCGCCCACGTCAGAATGCAGTCCTACAGTCGCTGGTCGGTCAACGTGGTCAGTGGCATCAGTCACACGGTCAAGGAGAATGCCGTCTCAGACCTCGTCGTCGGTTTGCACCAAAAAGAGAAACTCGTGGATGCCTTCTTCGGAAAACTCGGCACCGACCTGCTTGCCTCCGTGGAACGTCAAATCTTCATCTATCGTGGCACGATTCCCCTCAACACGGTGCGTCGTCTTCACGTGCTCATCCCTCGCAAGGCACAGTTTGAACCCGGTTTCTCGGGTTGGGTGGAACGGCTCGCCCTGCTCGCCAGACAACTGAGTTGTCCGGTGGATGTCTATAGCGGAAAAGAAACGCTGCAGGCTTTGCGCCACTACGGCGAGACGCACGGCAGTCGCATCGACCCGCGCTATCACGACTTTGTCTCTTGGTCCGACCTCCTTCCCTTGGCGCACGCCGTGCGGCAGGACGAGATGGCGGTGTTTGTTTGTGCCCGCCGCGGCACCATTTCCTTTCAAAACTACCTTGACCGCCTGCCCGTTCAAATTGAGCGCTACTTCTCCATGCGCAACATCCTCTTTGTCTATCCTGCCCAAAAGAGCGTGAGATTGTGAGAAAGATGAACATGAGGGTCAAATGAGCCATGAATTCTCTGACACAGTTACCACAAAAAGCAGCACCCCGCCACAAGAATCTATCTTGCAGCGGGGTGCAGTTGGTTATGGGTGGCAGTTGAACTTTTGCGTCTTATTCTTGGTTCAAACGCTCCGTTCTTTCTCGTTTGCTCATTTCAGCACGCCGAGTTCTTTGCCCACTTTGATGAAGGCGGCGATGCACTTGTCGAGGTGTTCGCGTTCGTGACCTGCAGAAATCTGGACGCGGATGCGAGCCTGGTCCTTCGGAACGACGGGATAGTAGAATCCGGTGACGTAGATTCCTTCTTCCTGCATCTTGCGAGCGTAGTCCTGAGAGAGTTTAGCGTCGTAGAGCATGACGGCGCAGATGGCACTCTGTGTCGGTTTGATGTCAAAGCCTGCAGCCATCATCTTGTCGCGGAAATAGTTCACGTTCTCGACGAGTTTGTCGTGGAGCGCGTTGCTTTCTCCCAAAATCTTGAAGGTTTCAAGGGCAGCACCGACGATGCCGGGAGCCACGGAGTTGGAGAAGAGGTAGGGGCGACTGCGCTGACGGAGCATGTCAATGATTTCCTTGCGACCGGTGGTGAAACCGCCCATGGCGCCGCCGAAAGCCTTGCCGAGAGTGCCGGTGTAGATGTCCACGCGACCGTAGGTTCCGAAGAACTCGCTGACGCCGTGTCCGGTGGGACCAACGACACCTGCAGAGTGGCTTTCATCCACCATGACGAGTGCGTCATATTTCTCAGCCAAGTCGCAGATTTTGTCCATCGGCGCCACGTTTCCGTCCATGGAGAAGACGCCGTCGGTGACGATGATGCGGAAGCGCTGTTCCTGTGCTGCCTGAAGTTGGCGTTCGAGGTCTTCCATGTCGGCGTTAGCGTAGCGGTAGCGTTTTGCTTTGCAGAGGCGCACGCCGTCAATGATGGAAGCGTGGTTGAGAGCGTCGGAGATGATGGCGTCGTCGGCAGTGAGGAGCGGTTCGAAGACACCGCCGTTGGCATCAAAGCAAGCGGCATAGAGGATGGTGTCCTCGGTGTGGAAATAGTCAGAGATGGCTTTCTCGAGTTCTTTGTGTACATCCTGCGTGCCGCAGATGAAGCGCACGCTGGACATGCCGTAGCCTCTGCGGTCCATCATGTCTTTCGCAGCCTGAATGAGGCGGGGATGGTTGGAGAGTCCGAGGTAGTTGTTTGCGCAGAAGTTGAGCACTTCGTTGCCTTTCACTTGGATGGCTGCCTGCTGGGCGCCTTCAATCAGGCGTTCTTCTTTGTAGAGACCTGCCTGCTTGATGTCCTCCAGTTCTTTCTGGAGATGTGCTTGGAATTTACCGTACATAATAAAGTATATATAAGGAATAGAATATGGTTCGAGTTTTTCGCTCTTTTTCGTTTTTTTCGCGAGAGAGGGCTGTTTTTTTGCGGTGTGAGAAACGAAAGTTTCGTTCTCTCCCGCAAAGGAACTACATTTTTTGGAAAAATAAATCATGTCTAATTATAAATCTCAAAAAAAGGTTGCACCTTTGCACAGAAAAAAATTGAACCTACAATCCAATTCTAACTCTAATCATGAAAAATATTCTGGTCATCGGTGCTACAGGCCAAATCGGTTCTGAGCTGACACTGAAACTTCGTGAGATTTATGGTAACACCCACGTCGTTTGCGGCTACATTCCCAGCGCTAAGCCCCGCGGCGAACTTCGCGAAAGCGGACCTTTTGAAATCTGCGACGTCACCAATCCCGAACAGATTGCCACTGTTGTGCTCAAACATCATGTAGATACCATCTACAATCTCGCCGCTCTCTTGAGCGTTGTGGCAGAAGGTCGCCCTCAGCTGGCTTGGAAAATCGGCATCGACGGTCTTTGGAACGTCCTTGAGGTGGCTCGCGAACATGAGTGCGCAGTCTTCACCCCCAGTTCCATCGGCTCTTTCGGTCCCGAAACACCGCGTAACAATGTGCCACAAGACACCATCCAGCGCCCCACCACCATCTACGGCGTTTCCAAGGTGACCACCGAACTCCTCTCTGACTATTACTACAGAAAATATGGTGTGGATACGCGTTCCGTGCGCTTCCCCGGTCTCATTTCCTACGTCACTCCTCCGGGCGGCGGCACCACGGACTACGCTTGCGACATCTACTACAGCGCCGTGCGAGGCGAGAAGTTCACCTGCCCCATTGGAAAGGGAACCTACATGGACATGATGTATATGCCTGATGCCCTCCGCGCCTGCGTCGAACTGATGGAAGCAGACCCCTACCGACTCATCCACCGCAACGCCTTCAACATCGCAGCCATGTCCTTTGACCCCGAAGGTGTCTTCAACGCCATCAAGAAATACAAACCCGAGTTTGAGATGGATTATGACGTGGACCCGCTCAAGCAAGCCAATGCCGACAGCTGGCCAAACAGTCTCAGCGATGTCGCTGCTCAGCAGGAGTGGGACTGGAAGGCAGAATATGACCTCGACAAGATGACTGTGGACATGCTCGCCAAACTGCGCGAGAAACTCATCCGTTGAGAAAATCCACAAAAGGACTCTTTCATAACTTTTCTGTTTTTTACGCGTGGCGTGGACGTTGCAATTCAAGTGCGTTCGCGCCACTTTTTTCATGCAGAATCAATGAAGGCTGACACTTCTCAAACTTTTTGAGAGGCATCAGCCTTTGTCAAATCTGCTCAACGCGGAGATTTTTTTTCAAATCTGCTCAACGCGGAGAATTATTGCTGTCCGGTAATTTCGGTGACAGTGTCACGGCGGTGTCACGGGAACGTCAAATGACTTTAAAGACATACCGGTCACAATGGAGATTTTCCACTTTGTGCTTTCACTTCCACTGCGAGAAGGGGAAGGCGCGGAGCGAGGAGTTATAGTATTTCCGGTCTCCGGTGACCTCTTCGCCGAGGAAGTCCGGGCGTTCGAAGGCTTCGTCTTCCGAGCCCAGTTCCACTTCGGCAACGACCAGTCCGGCGTTCTCTCCGAGGAACTCGTCCACTTCAAAGACGTGTTTGCCGACGCGCACCAGCCATCGCACCTTTTCCACGATGCCCGGCTCGCAGAGGGAGAGCAGGGAAAGCCCTTCATCGCGTGTGATTTCTTTCTCGAACTCGTAGCGTGAGAGACCTCCGTTGCGCGATGGTCCTTTGATGGTGAGAAATGCCGCATCGTCTCGCATCCTCACTCTCACCGTTCTGCCGCGTCCGCTGCAGATGTAGCCTTGGATGATGTGGCTTTTGGCGTGTGCCAGGGACTTGTAGTCTCCTTTCACCAGGAATTTTCTTTCGATTTCTAATGCCATGGGAGGGAAGCGCCGGGGGCGCTTTTAAGTTTCTCTCCATTCACTCTCATCAAAGGACCCTTTGTGGAACCATTCGTGAGAATGAATGGAGAGACTGATTTTGATAAATGCGGAGCGGTGGGTTTATTGCAGGAGATAGTAGCCGATGAGTGCCAGAATCATCAGCAGGATGAGTGCGATGAAGATTCCGTTGACGACTCGGTTTGCTTGTCTTGCCTGACGTGCTTCGCGCGCCTTTTTCTTTGCTTGGTGTTTCAGTTTGTTCATGGTATGTTGTATTTTGAGGTTATGCTGCTATGTATAAATAGGTGTGTCGGCTGCGAGTATGCTGCTATATATAAAGGAGTGTGGGCAGCGTTTTCACTCCGGTTCGTTTTCAGAGAACTCCATGAGATAGGCTTTGATGAAACCATCGAGTTTTCCGTCCATGACGCCGTTGACGTCGCTCGTTTGGAATCCTGTTCGGTGGTCTTTCACGCGGCGGTCATCAAAGACGTAACTTCTGATTTGGCTTCCCCATTCGATTTTTTTCTTTCCCGCTTCAATTTTTGCCTGTGCTGCTTTTCTTTTTTGGAGGGCTCGGTCATAGAGTTGTGAGCGGAGGAGTCGCATGGCGTTCTCTCGGTTTTCGAGTTGCTTTCTGCTCTCCGTGTTTTCGATGAGGATTTCTTCTTCTTCGCCGGTGTCCGGGTCTTTGTATTGATAGCGCAGACGCACACCGGTTTCCACCTTGTTCACGTTCTGTCCTCCTGCGCCGCCGGAGCGGAAGAGGTCCCAAGAGATTTTGGAGGGATCGACATAGACTTCAATCGTGTCGTCCACCAGCGGTGTGACGAAGACGGAGGCGAAGGAAGTCATGCGCTTGCCTTGTGCGTTGTAGGGGGAGACGCGCACCAGACGGTGCACTCCGTTCTCACTTTTGAGGTAGCCGTAGGCGTCGTCGCCTTCGATTTCCATCGTGACGGTTTTGATGCCCGCTTCGTCTCCGTCTTGGAGGTGGGAGATGGTGCATTTGTAGTTGTGGGCTTCGGCATAGCGCATGTACATTCTCATCAGCATCTGTGCCCAATCCTGGCTTTCCGTTCCTCCGGCGCCGGAGTTGATTTTGAGGACGCAGTCCATGGAGTCCTCCTCTTGTCGGAGCATGTTTCTCATCTCCAGTTCTTCGAGTGCTTCGATGGTTTTGGCGTAGGCTTCATCGACTTCCTCTTCGGTGACCATTTCTTCTTTGTAGAAGTCAAAAGCCAGCGCCAGTTCATCGACGAGCACCTTCACTTGCTTGTAGCCTTCAATCCATTTTTCAAGGCTTTTCACCTTTTTCATTTGCTCCTCTGCTCGTTTGGCGTCTTCCCAAAAGTCCGGCGCTTGTGTTCGGAGCTGTTCCTCTTGGAACTGCATGGTTTTGGCTTCGATGTCAAGATATTTGTAGAGTGCTTCGGCACGTGATTGTGCGTCTTTCAGTTGGTCTGAAGTAATCATTGGGATATTATTTGTCAAATGTCAGGGGTGTTCTGTAAATCGTGAGTTAAGGAGTGTTCCAAAGAAAGTGCTTATGTTTTCAACCTAATTCATCGCCCCCCCCTCAAGCATGGGCTGCCGCTTCGGCATCCGCATAGATTTTGTCGATTTGGTCAGCGTAGTGCGCATAGACCACGCGTCGGCGCACCTTGAGTGTGTTGGTGAGTTCTTCGTTCTCCATGGTGAAGGGTTCGGGCAGGAGGATGAAGCGTTTGATTTTTTCGTAGTGCGCCAGGTCCTGTTGCAGGGTTTCGATGCGTTCGGTGAAGAACTCCATGATTTTCTTGTGTTTGCAGAGTTCGGAGCGTGAGGCGAAGACGATGCCGTGGTCGTGGGCATATTTTTCCAGGAGCACGTAGTTCGGGACGATGAGTGCGCTGACAAATTTGCGCTTGTCGGCGACGATGACCGCTTGATCAAAGTATTTGTCCAGGACGAGTTTCGACTCAATCATCTGCGGCGCGATGTACTTTCCGTTGGACGTTTTGAAGAGGTCTTTGATTCTTTCGCGGAGGAAGAGTTCTCCGTTCTTCATGTAGCCCGCGTCGCCGGTGTGGAACCATCCTTCCTCATCAATTGCCTCTTTGGTGGCTGAGGCTTTTCGATAGTAGCCCGGTGTGATGGTTTTTCCTCTCAGGAGAATCTCACCGTTGTCTGCGATTTTGATTTCGATTCCGTCAATCAGTCTCCCGACGGAGCCCATGGTGATGGGTTTGTCGCAGTGGTCGCAGGAAACGGTGGCGAGGCTTTCGGTGAGTCCGTAGCCGACCACCATGTTCAGTCCGGCGGCGTGCACGAAGCGTTCCACTTCGGGTGAGACGGCGGCGCCGGCGGTTGGGAAGATGTTGGCGCGTTCCAATCCCAGTGTTTTGCGCAGCGTTTTGATGATGGTTTTGTCGTAGAGTTGATATTGCAGCGTGAGCCCCATGGGCGCGGGTTTCCCTTTGGCTTTGTATTGTGTCCAATATCTTCCTCCCACTTCCAGTGCCTCGCTGATGAGTTTTCTCTCGAGGAAAGAGCCTTTCTCCATTTTCTCCATCACAGCCTGATAGACCTTTTCCCAAAAGCGCGGCACGGAGGACATGCAGGTCGGGTGAACCTCCTGCAAGGACTTCAAGACGTCGGTGGGGCGCAGGTTGATGCACTGTCGTGCGCCCTCGGTGAGTCCGAGATAGCACCAGGCACGCTCGAAGATGTGGGTGTAGGGCAGGAAGTTGAGGAACACGTCTTTGTCGGAGAGCGGCAGCACGGCGTCGTTGACGCGGAAGCCTTCGCGATATTGGTCGTAGGTCAGCATGACGCCCTTACTCTGTCCCGTCGTTCCGCTGGTGTAGAGGATGTTGCAGAGGTCGCGGTAGTTTGCATCAGCCTGTCTGTGCTCATATTCCGCCTCTAAAGCCTTGCGGTCTCCCTGAAGATGTTCTTGGAGGAAGTCGGAGAGATAGACCGAAAGGTGGTCTTTGGGGTTCTTCTTCACTTTCGGGTCAAAAATGATGATGCGCTCCAGAGACCGGGTGACGGAGATGATGCTGAACGCCGTGTCATATTGCTGTTGCTCTCCGACGAAGAGGAAGCGGATGTCCGCGTCGTTCAGCATGTAGGTCACCTGTGCGCCGCTGCTGGTGGCATAGAAGGGGATGGTGACCACTCTGATGCCGTAGGCTCCGAAATCGACGAAATGTGTTTCCGGTTTGTTTTGGGAGAAGACAGCGATGTTCTCCTGCACCTTCACCCCGGCGTGGAGCAGGGCGAGCGAGACGTCTTTCACTTTCTTGGCAAAGGTGTTCCAAGAGATGTCCACCCATTTGTCAAGGTCATAGTCACGGTAACTCAGTGCCGCTCTGTCTCCATATTTCTTTGCCTGTGCGGCAATCAGTTTGGAGAGGTGACATTTGGTTTGCATAGCGTTCCGGTTTTGGAAGTCAGAGAGTTTGAGAGTCTCCCGTTGGTTTGACTTCGCGGTTTGACTGATGAGCAAACGCACCGCCGGATGTGGCGTTTTCAACGAACTTCCACGTTCCAACGGGGTTGCAATCACTAACAAATGCAAAGTTACTCGTTTTTTTGGAATCCGCCATTTCTAAAGCGCGTTTTGTGCCGCTGAATCCGCGGCTCTATTCATTTAAGGGGGAACTTATAAATTATGGAATAAGGAGCATTCAAGAGAAAGTAGTTGCGTTTTCAATCTGATATCTTAGACCAACTTGTGGTTTTGCGCGCCGTGACAACGATTTTTCCTTTGGCTTTGTCACTTTTTCATTAGATTCCGTCACTCCTGCGTGCGCATCTCGTCACTTACCGCGGCACGGCGGTAAACTTACCGCGGCGCGACGGTAAACTTACCGCGGCACGGCGGTAAACATGCAGCGGCACGGCGGTAAGTGACAAATCGGCGCGTAGAAGCAAACTTTGAGCGCGCAGCCATAATTTTCAGCAAGCACAAGGGGTTGGCTCAGGTTTCTGTTTCTCATGAAAAGCGGCTTCACCGACCCTCTTTTTGACTCTCTTTTGACGCTTCAAACAGCGGAATGGTTCATGAAAGCGCGCAGGAATGCCGGAAAACCTTTACTTTTGCAGGAGTTGAAGTGGCAGAAACACAACTGAAAGTCATTGTTTGTGTTTGCCTCTTCTCTTCAACCGCGTGACAGACGAAACTTAACCCGAATCCTTGTTCCCTACCACTTTGAAATCTATCCACTTTGACCTTCTTGCCCGCGACGCCGTTTCCTTGCTTGCAGAACTCATTCGGCGTCCTTCGCTCAGTCGCGAAGAAAACGACTGCGCCGATTTTTTGGAAAACTATTTGAAAGAGAAAGGTGCGTCGCCCAAGCGCATCGGTAACAACGTGTGGTGCGAACAGCCCGGCTTCTCTCCCGACAAAGGAACCGTCCTGCTCAACGCCCACATTGACACCGTGAAACCCGTGGCGGGCTGGCAGCGCGACCCTTTCACCCCGACGCAGGAAGGCGACCGACTCTTCGGACTCGGCAGCAACGACTGCGGCGGCGGACTCGTCAGTCTTCTCCACGTCTTCCTCGCCCTGCGCGGTGAAGAACTGCCGTGGAATCTCATTTTCCTTGCTTCCGCCGAAGAGGAAGTGTCCGGCAAGAATGGCATCGAGAAAGCCCTGCCCTGCCTGCCGAAGGTGGATGTCGCCATCGTCGGCGAGCCCACCGAGATGCAGCCCGCCGTGGCAGAGAAAGGACTGATGGTCTTGAACTGCACCGCCCACGGCAAAGCGGGACATGCTGCCCGCAATGAAGGCGTCAATGCCATCTACGAAGCACTGCCCGACATCCACTGGTTCCGCACCCACCTCTTCCCCCTTCAGACCGACCTGCTCGGACCGGTGAAGATGAGTGTCACCCAGATTCAGGCGGGCACGCAACACAACGTCGTGCCTGATGCCTGTCGCTTCGTGGTGGACGTGCGCTCCAATGAGTGCTATTCCAACCAAGAACTGCTTGAACTCATCCGACGGGAGGTGCGCTGCGACGTTGAACCGCGCTCCACCCGCCTCAGTTCCTCCCGCATCGAACTGACCCACCCCTTGGTTCGGCGCGCCATTGCCCTCGGCGGCACTCCCTTCGGCTCTCCCACGCTGAGCGATCAGGCGCTGATGTCCTTTCCCTCCTTTAAATATGGTCCCGGCTCCTCCTCCCGCTCCCACACCGCCGACGAATACGTCCTTCTCTCCGAAATCTGCGATGCCGTGGAGAAATATTGCAAACTGCTCATGCCATGAAACCAGCCACTCCAAGACTTCCGCAGTTTGAAGCACTGCGCCTGCTCGCCATGTTTTTCATCGTGACGTTGCACACCTCCACCCACGGGATGGACTTGTTTAATCACCCGCCCGTCTTTCATCTGAGTGACGGAGTGGAGTGTGCGAATTATTTTCTCCTGCAAGCATGGGTGAACATCTGTTCCGTCGGTGTGAACGTCTATGTGCTCATCACAGGCTACTTTCTCATTCGTTCCAGTCGTTTTCAATGGGAGAAGATGGGAAAAGTTTGGCTCCAAACCTTCCTTTTCTCGGTTGCTATCCCTGCCTGTCTCATTCTGACTGACGCGGTGGGCACAGAGGAGTGGAAGATGGGCTATTTGCTGCCGCTTTGGAGTGATGTCTATTGGTTTGTCACGCGATATGTCGCCCTCCTTGCCCTCGCTCCATTCCTAAGCCGTCTGGCTGCACAACTCACTCGCCGCGACTATCTCATCCTTTTGGCAGTGTTGGCGGTGCTGAATTTCAAATTCTTCGGTGTTCCCTACGGCGAGATATTCAGTGGAAACAAATCACTGTTTTGGTTCATCTCGCTCTTTTTCTTCGGAGGCTATCTGCGGCAACATGCTCCGGCTCCGCATCGATATGTCGGTTGGGCGTTTCTGGGCTACTGCATCTTGCTGACCCTTTGCCTCGCTCTGTTTCAATGGCGCGGTGGAAAGGAGGAAGTGCAACTCATGACGGGAGCCTACAATGGTTTCCATTTTTTCAGTGCCGTGATGTTGTTCCGTTGGGCACAGCGCTGGAATCTGCGCGACGGTTTTTGGAGTCGCACGATTTGTCGTTTGTCGCCCTTTGCATTCGGCGTCTATCTTCTTCACGACCATCCGCTTGTCAGACAACTTCTTTGGCATTGTGTCTTAGATCTTCCTGCCAGCCTCGGAAGCGCATGGCTTCTCCCCCTCTGTCTGGCATCCACCCTCTCCATCTTCATTGTCTCTCTGTTCCTTTCCTCATTCGTGAGGGTAGATGTCTGCCGGAAGAGGCGATCTTGAATTGACGCGATAACCCACGGAGATGATGGCGTCAAGGTTGTAGAACATGGTGTTGTAGGTCTTACCGTCTTCGGCAGTATGTGCAAATTTTGCACATACTCGATCTGCAATTAGTTCTTCGGAATCAAAGATGTTCTTTAGATGCTTGGTTATTACACTTCTATCAACGTCGAACAACGTCGCCATTGCTTTCTGCGTTGCCCAAACCGTCTCGTCTTTATACAGCACCTGTATGCCATCCTCCTTGCCCGTTGTCACGAACGTAAGGAACTCTTCCGTGCTGTTTCTTATTTCAAACTTCTTTGTCATTGTCTGTATCGTTGTTACCACCTGTAAATATAGTGAAATGCTTTACCATATTATTATAACCTCACGCCCTTTGCCGCAGAATCTCAAGCGAGAAGATACTCTCCGACGTACAAAAAACGCGACTCAACGAAAATAATCGTCGAAAATAGAGTTCAACTAAAAGTATCGTTCTATATTTGCACCGCGATTTGGCGATTTGTACGCCCTTTAAACGGAACGCTTATGCTGATATTCCTTTTGCAGAGCAGTTTTGTGCTCAGCGTTTTATATTTCCTCTATTTCGTTACGTTGCGACGCACCACGTTGCATGCTCTCTCACGGGCGGTGCTGCTGTTGGTGGTGACGTGCAGTCTTTTGTTGCCGGCGTTTCGCCTGACTTTGTCCGAAGGGAACAGCGTGCTGGCGCATTTCCGCCACATTGAAAACACAATTTGCCGGACGCTCTCGTCTGCGCCGACCGTTCAGCGTGTGCAATGGGTGAGTTTGCAGCAAACAGAGCCTGCAACAACCGAAACAGCGCTTCCGTTCACGGTGGGAGAAGCGCTGCTTTTTCTTTACTGCCTCGTGACATTCGTGCTTCTGCTTCGCTATTTGCTTTCGCTTCTTCACTACGATCAGTTGTTGTGTCAAAGCCGTCGAGCGTTTCGCGTGGGGAAAGTCCGGGTCTATGTCCATCCCGCTGTGGCGTCTCCCATCAGTTGGGGGCGCACGGTGGTACTCAGCCCTGCCGACCTCCGCGCCGATAGGGAAACCACCGTGCATGATGCCGCGCATTCTTCGAGCCGTCTCCGTTTTCCTTTGTTGCGTCATGAGCTCGCCCACATTCGTTTGTGCCACACGCCGGACCGTTTGCTTTGCGATGTGGCAGCGCGTTTGTGGTGGTTCTGTCCTGCGGCGTGGTGGCTGCGTGCCGATCTCGAAGCGCTTCACGAGTTTCAAGCCGATGCCGACGTGGTTCAGCATGGCGTGGCGCGGAAACTTTACGGCACGCTGCTTGTTCAAAAAGTAGTAAATCCGCATCCGTTCTGTGCAGTGCATGGATGGCGAGCCTCCCAAATCAAGCGTCGGTTGCGCATGCTCTATGCTCGTCGCAGCCGTCCTGTCGTCGCCTGGCGCGTCCTGCTTCTGTTGCCCGCGGTCTTTCTGATGGCGTTTTGTCTGGCGGTGCCTGCCGAGGTGATGCACGCGGTGCAGCAAGTGCTGCCGCCGATGACTGCGTCCGCCATTGCCGAATCAGCTGTAGCATTTCCTTCTGCTGTCGAGCCGCCCACTGAATTTGTCGAGCTGTCCGAAGTGGCTGAGCCTGGACTGCCAGCCGACGCGAAGTCGAAGGAAGCGGCGGAGCAATATGTCTCCCGCCGACTGTGCACTGAGAGCATTGATAAGTTGGCGAGCGATTTCGGACTGCCCGCCGACGAGAACTACACCACCATTGTCACCATCAACGAGGTGACGGATGTCTCCGCTTTGCAGTATCGGGTGAACGACACTCCTTGTGACGCCGCAACCTTTGCGCGCCATGCCGCAGTCCACTTTGATGAGGCGCACGCCACGGTCTGGGCGTTTGGGAAGCAGGGCAGCCACAGCGGTTTGAAAGCCCTTCCGCGCCTATATGCCCGACAACACTATGGCGTCGATGCCGAGGTGCTGGTGGTCTATACAGATGAAACTCCCCCTGTTAATCCGCCCGAGGAGCGCAGGTTGGTGACGAATGGCACGGATCTCTACACTGTCACGACTATATATAATAAGGAATAAGAAGAATACTCACTCAATACTCACTCAATACTCACATAACCACACAAGGAAAAGTCCGGCCGGCTCTTCTGCGCGTATTTTAAAAAAACGAACACATGAAACGTATTTTATTTTTCCTTCTGGCAAGCGCTATGTTGCTGCCGGGTGCGGCGCAGCGTCGCAAGAGTGCGAAGGAAACGCTGCACATCAGCCGCCCTGCCTTTGCCGCCAGTTATACCTTCAGTCTCATCCCTCACGACGTGAGGGTCGTGGGCGACAGCACCACAGTCAGTTTCCGAATCATGAATTTCGATTGCTACACGTTGGCATCCAGTTGTGCTCTGGTCACAGACAAGGGTGAACGACTGCCTGTCCGCAGCGGTAAACTCTTCACCCGCGCCATGCAGGGCAGTGTGGTGAGAGTGGTGGGAGTACAGCAGTTGAAGTTTGACCACTTGTACTACACCGTGGTGAACTACGACCCCATACAACTGCTTGACAGCGTCGTGCTCTCATTTCCCGCTTTGCCTAAGGGCACACGCAGTTTTGACTTCACCGAGGGTTATCCCGACACGCTTGACGCGAAAAAAGCAGTGCAAGCATGGGATGTGTTCGGCATACGTCTTGACGGAAAAACCTACGCTTCCTCCCTGCCCGCCACAACCGTCACTGCCGACCGCTCCACTCTGCCGCCCTTCACGCCCCGATGGGGCAAGGCACGGTTGCACTTGCATTTGTTGGGTGAGTGCCTGCCCGACAAGTTGGATGCCGGTGGTGTGAGTTTCTTTCACTGGGGAGCTGACAAGATGGGCTATCGAACAGAGTGCGTGACGGACGTGTCGGCAGACCGTCACACAGCTACTTACACCTTCGATGCTTGCGAACCTTTCACCTGTCAGGCAAGATTTTTGAATTATGCGTCGTTTATTCCTGTGCTCGCACCCGGCACCGATTTGCACGTCTATGTCGATGTCAATGCCGTGGGAAGGCACGTGCAAGACTTGGGAGCCAATGTTCACTATATTCACATGCAAGGTGAGACGGCGGCAATGAGTGAAGCCTTGACAAAGTGGTTGGAACGCATACAGAAGAATCTTTTTGTGGAGCGTTTGACACAGTTGCGCGGGCAGGACAGCACGGGGCTGACGGTGGAAAAGATGCGTGCCAGCCATTACGCTCTGTTGCAGGAATGGCGCCAACAGTTGGCGGACGACACGACATTGCTGCCGCAACAGCGAGAATTTCTCAATCTCTACGCTGAGGACTGCTATGTGAATGCCATGGAGCGCACGCGACAGTTGGTTTCCTATTTCGCCAGAGGCACCAGTTATGCTCTTGATGCAGATGCAATCTACGACCGCGACTGTGCCGCAACCGACACTCTGCCGGACCCTCATTTTGCAGAACTTTCGCTCTTCCACGATGACCTGCGCACACTCTATGTCTATCCCACCGCTACAGACTGGTATGCCTATTTGAAGCACAACAATGTGCATGAAGGGGCTGCTTACGAATGGGCTCGCCAGCGTCAGCTGGTGGCTGACGCAAAGAAGCAATTGGACGAGATGCACTGTCTCACGCCCGAACAGCTCCATGCCTTGTCGCCGCTCTATGTGGATTCGTTGCGCACCGAGAACGAACAACTTCGTGCCCTGCTTGACAGAACCGAACGCAAAATGGAAGAACAGGTGCAGATTCTTCCCGAACTGCGTGAAGGACAAACTGCACTGCAAGCCATTGTGGAGCAAAACAAGGGCAAGCTGTTGGTGATTGATTTTTGGGCAACGTGGTGCGGACCGTGCCGCATGGGCATGAAGGCCATGGTTCCTTTGAAAGAGGAACTCGCCGGGCGTGACGACGTGGAGTTCATCTACGTGACCAATCAAACGAGCCCTCATCGCGATTGGGTGGAAACCATCGACAAACACGTGGGGAAGCACTATCGTCTCACCAATGAACAGTGGGAAAACCTTGGAGCCGCAGCGGAAGGCATTCCGGAATATCGCATTTTCGACAAAGACGGCAATGAGGTGGAGTGCATCATCGGCTATAGCGAATCTCTGCCCGACAAAGTGCGCACTGCTCTGCAAAAGGCGGGCATGAAATGAGCACACTCGAAGAAGTTTGAATAAGAAAATATACACCAATCCGCACGGGGCGGTTGCTAACCGTGCCGTGCGGAAAAACACTTTAATAAATGGAAAAACTCACAACAAAAGAAGAAGAGGTGCTGACCTTCGTTTGGAAACTGAATCGACCGTGCGGACCGCGCGATGTGGTGGCGTGCTATCCCGAGCCGCGCCCCCACGTCAATACGGTTGCCACCTCGTTTCAATCGCTGGAGAAGAAGGGCTATTTGACGCATGAGAGTCGCGGTCGCGGCTTTGCCTACATTCCCCTTGTTTCTTGTGCGGACTATGGTCGCCGCACGTTGGGGCGCGTGATTCAAGAGTTCTTCGCCGGTTCCTACATGGACGTTGTCAGCGCATTTGTGAAAGACAAAAATGTCAGCAAAGAAGAACTGGACCAACTGCTCCGTGAACTGCAGGAGAAGCCGTGAAAACTCGGTGAGCAACTGCCCCAACTCCAAAGATTAGATTCTCCTTAAATGAGTCATTCCGGAGAATCTCCCATTATATATATAATATTGTATAGAAACGAAATTTCATGAGACGCATTTTCTTCAGCCTTCTTCTGCTGCTCGGCTGCCTCAGTGCTGCCGCCGACGTCGTGACGGGGCGCTTCATCGATGCCCAATCGGGTGAAGTGTTGAGCGACGTGGAAGTCTGCATACTCACCATTCACGAAAGCGCAATGGGGTTCCATCAGTTGCGTTGCGACAGTCTGGGACGCTTCGCCTGCAACGTGGCGGGCTACAACTGCCGCCTCGAAGCCTCCTGCGTGGGCTATCATCCGCGCAAGGTCGGTTTTGCCGCCATGGAGGGTACCGACACGCTCGACCTCGGCGACATCGCCTTGAAACCGTCGGAGGTGCTGTTGCGCACCGCTGTGGCGACCGCCAAGGCACGCCGCTTCGTCATGCGGGGCGACACGGTGGTGTTCAACCCCGCCGCCTTCAATCTGAGTGAGGGGGCGCGTCTCGACGAACTCATCAAGCAGTTGCCGGGCGTGACGCAGAAGGACGGGAAACTCTATTGGATGGACAAACCCGTGCGCATCCTCGTGAACGGCGAAGAAATGTTTGCCGACAACACGCTGCTGCAGGAGCGTCTGCCCGCCGAGGCGGTGGACCGCATCAAAGCCTACAACAAGGGGAGCAAGCAGAAAGACCACACCGGACTCGACGACGGCGAGGAAGACCACGTGCTCGACATTCAGGTGAAGCCGGGTTTTCTTGAAAAGTGGTATGGCAAGGTGGAGGGAGCCTATCAAACGGAGAAGGGATATTTGGCACGCCTCGACGCCATGTATCTCTCCGACGCCAATCCGCTGATGGCGTATGGCAACTTCAACAACATCAATCGGCAGGTGTCCAACAGAAGCTTCGGCGGTATGTCAATGGGTTCGACTTCTCCCTTCGGCAAGCAGCAGTTCGGCTCCGTCGGCTACAAACACCAGTGGCTGGGGAAGGACGGCAACGCCACGCTGAAGAACTTCTTCTCCGTCAACGCCCAGGGGCAGCACACCGACGGCTGGGGCACAAGCAGCGAGAGCCGCGAGACCTTCATGCCGGGGGCAGACCGCACCTTCAGTCTGACGGAAAACAGGAACTATGAGCACAAGTCGAAACCCGAGGTTTCCTTCTACGGTCAGTTCCTTCCCGACAGTGTCACGTGGATTACGGTGCGCGGCGGCTGGTTATACGAGAAATCGAGAAATACGGAACGGCAGCGCAACGCGGTCTATGACGGCGACCCCTACGCCTTCTCCCGTCATCCGCTTGACCAAGCCTTTGCCACCGAAAACCTCGCCGATGCCGACGGCGCCCCCACCTCGCGCTCGCTCTATCGCACCACCACGTGGAAGGAGGCGATGAATGCCAATGCCAGTCTGGGCGTGCGGCGTCTGCTTCCCAAGAAGGGGCAACTGAACGTCGGCGCTTCCGTCTCCTTCACCGACCGCACGAGCGACGTCCTTGCCGAGCGCGACCTGCGCTTCCGCTATGACCCCGAAGCGAACGAGTTGCGCTACGAAACCGACCACCGTCCCGAACAAAGC
>SAMEA3663118__coassemble_271_pt1 | contig 18506 bp, 15 predicted proteins | sample SAMEA3663118__metabat2_high_PE_027 | metagenome-assembled genome bin SAMEA3663118 (sample SAMEA3663118) | pig gut metagenome | biome: pig gut; feature: pig-associated habitat; material: faeces | place: Denmark | collected 2012 | reverse complement strand
TCATAGATGCGACCAATCACATCGCCACCAATCTCGTCCAGCGTCTTATTGTTGAAGATTCGCAGGAGTTCACGCAACAACTCATCACTGAACATCGTGTATGACTTAGGCAGAATACCGGTCAGTTGTTCGCTCTGCTCCTCTACCAATGTCATGGCATGGTTGACTGCCTCGCCCAAAGGCTTGTCGTCCGGGAGATTGACCAGATAGTCAAACTGAGCCTCACGAGGAAGGTAGAGCGCACTTTTTGCCGCAAAATCACTTGCTTCAACAGGCATCACACGACCGCCACGGCTTGGACGATTCTTCAGCAATTCTGCTTCCACCATCTTGAAGCGACTATAGGCATAGCGTAAGAAAAGCAATGCCAATACCGGCATACAGTATTGGCTCGATGTAAGTTTACTTCCTGCACGAAGCAAGTCTGCCGACTCCCAAAGGTCTGCTTCCAGTTTACGTATATTTATCTTGTTGTCTGCCATTTGATCTCCGCTTTAAGGTTGTTCGTTGCTAACGAGGTCGCTCATTTTGACCTGTAGTATTTCTGCAATCTTTTTGATAGTCTCTAATGAAGGCTGTGATTTGTTGGTACACCACTTGCTAATAGTCGCAGGGTCTTTTCCCATTTGTTCTGCTAACCATTTTGCCGTTTTGTGCTGTTCAACAAGCACCACTTTCAATCTATTGAGGTCGTTTTTTGCCATTTTGCGAAAAGTTTTATGTGGCAAAAATACGAATGATTCATGTAAAACGTGTAATGATAAACAAAGATGTTGCATATATTTAGTAATTTTCTTTGCCTTTTAGTTCAATTGAATCTAAGAATCACAACATCGACACCAGTATTTGAGAGAGAGTGAAAGCCACAGTCTTGAATCAGTGCCCGTTTATATGTCCCTAAGAGCATGAGTGTCCCCCAAAGTCTTTTTTCGGTGCAACAAACCCCAAAAATCTTTTGTTCCGGGCTTTTCGGTGCGAAAGTCAGCCTTGGATGCACAGAATGCAACCTTAAAAGTTTGTAAATAACGATTTATTAATTATTTTTGCGGGCAAAACTTTGAACAAGCCACAAAGTGCGAAAAGTTTGAGGTGCACAGGAGCGTTTCTGCTTGGCTCTTGTTCGATTTCCTCAGTTTTCGTTCCGTTTTCCGATTCTTGCTTTTTTGTGCATTAGTCGTGTAAGTTTGTTTGCGGTGTTCAAAGCAAATCTTTCTTTAAAAAACCACACTTCTTTACAGTGAATGAAAAAGGTATATAAAATCAAGAAAGGGCTGGACTTCAATTTGGAAGGAGCAGCCTTGGCATCCGATTGTGCGAACGGTAAGAGCGTGCCTACGCTTCCGCTTCCGCAAGTGGTGGCTGTCAGACCCACGGACTTCACCGGCGTTCAACCAAAACTTGTGGTCAAGGAAGGGGCAACCGTCCTTGCCGGCGATGCGCTCTTCGTGGACAAAGCCACTGAAACCATTCAGTTTGTGTCGCCCGTCAGCGGTGTTGTCAGCCGCGTGGTTCGCGGGGAACGCCGTAAGCTTCTGAGAATTGAAGTGCAAGCCGACAAGTCACAGCAGTACAAACAGTTTGCCACCAAGTCGCCTGCCGAATGTGCAGCCGTCGACGCCGTGAAACTTCTGGTGGAGAGCGGTTTGTTTGCTTTCGTCCGTCAGCGTCCTTACGACGTCATTGCCTCTCCTTCAGACTCTCCGAAAGCCATTTTCGTTTCGGCATTCAACAAAATGCCTCTGGCAGCCGATTTCAATGTGGCTTGCGCCGGTCAGGAAGAAGATTTCAAAGAGGGAATCAGACTCTTGGCTCGCATCGCCAAGGTGCACCTCGGCATCTCGCCCGAGCAAGTGAACTCTCCGCTGCTCCCCGTCAGCGAAGCGTGTGTCGATATCTTTGAAGGTCCCAATCCTTCAGGCAATGTCGGCGTACAAATCAACCAGGTCGATCCCATCAATAAGGGAGAAATCGTTTGGACCGTTGGCCCCGAGGCGGTGGTCTTCATCGGCCGCTTCCTGCGCTTGGGGCACGTGGATTTCACCCGCACCATCGCCGTGGCAGGCAGTGAACTGAAGAAACCGACCTATCTGAAGACGCTCATCGGTGCTCCGTTGAAAGACGTTTTGGGAGACAATCTGAAACGCACGGAACACGTGCGCATCATCAACGGTAATCCCTTCGTAGGGGAAAAGGCAGACCTCGAAGATTTCCTCGGCGCCTTCTCCACCGAAGTTTGTGCCATTCCCGAGGGTGACGACGTGGATGAACCCTTCGGCTGGATTCCACCCCGCTTGAATGATTTCTCCACGAGCTACTCCTACTTCTCCCGCCTCTTGGGTAAGAACCGCAGTTACAACCTTGACTGCAGAATCAAGGGCGGTGAACGCCACATCATCATGAGTGGAGAGTATGACCGCGTCTTCCCCATGGACATCTATGCAGGCTATCTTGTCAAAGCCATTCTCACCGAAGACATTGACCGTCAGGAAGCCCTGGGTATCTATGAGGTGGCTCCCGAAGATTTTGCCGTCGCAGAATTTGTCGATTCTTCCAAACTCGAACTCCAGCGCATCGTTCGCGAGGGTCTGGACCGACTGAGAAAAGAAAACTCTTGACAAAGATTGCGGAAGAATCACTGAGGTCAGACCCTTCCGACAAGGAAAGTCTTCTTATTTCTGCCTCAAGTTCCGCCCTGCAAAAACAGAATTCCACAACAGACAACAGGCATTTCTCATCCCGCCTTTCAAAGTTACACAAATCATGATTAAAAAAATTTTCGACAAAATCAGGCCCCACTTTGAGGAAAAGGGAAAGCTCAGCGCTCTCCACTCCGTCTTCGAAGGCATGGAAACGTTCATGCTCGTGCCCAACACGACTTCCAAAAGTGGCGTCAGCATACACGATGCGATTGACTCCAAGCGAATCATGTCGTTCGTGGTCATCGCCCTCCTTCCGGCGCTCCTCTTCGGCATGTACAACATCGGCTATCAGAACGCCCTCGCTGCCGGACAGTTGGAAAACACGAGCTTCTGGGCTATGTTCATCTACGGTTTCCTGCTCGTACTTCCCAAAATCGTGGTGTCCTACGCCGTCGGTCTCGGCATCGAGTTCACCGTGGCGCAACTGAAGAAGGAAGAAATCCAGGAAGGTTTCCTCGTCACCGGTATTCTCATTCCGATGATTGTCCCCGTGAACTGTCCGCTTTGGATGCTCGCTCTCGCCGTGGCTTTCTCCGTCATTCTCTGCAAAGAAATCTTTGGCGGCACCGGCATGAACATCTTCAATCCCGCCTTGTGTGCGCGCGCGTTCCTTTTCTTCTCTTACCCCACCAGCATGAGCGGCGACAATGTTTGGCTTGCCAAGGAGCAGGTGCTTTCCTTGGGCTACAACCTGCCCGATGCCACCACTATGGCAACCCCCCTCGGCGAGGCTGCGGCGAACCATCCTATCTCCGCCTCTTTGAACGACATGGTACTCGGTTTCATCCCCGGTTCCATCGGTGAGACCAGCGTCATCGCCATTGCCATCGGCGCCCTCATCCTTCTCTACACCCGCATCGCCTCTTGGAAAACCATTCTCGGCGTCTTTGTCGGTGGTGCTGTGACAGCGCTTCTCTTCAACTTTGCCGAACTTGAGAACAATGTCGCTTCCCACATGAGCTGCTGGGAACACTTCGCCACCGGCGGTTTCTGTTTCGGTGCTGTCTTCATGGCGACCGATCCCGTCACGGGTTCCCGCACCGAAGAAGGAAAGTTCATCTACGGTTTCTTCATCGGCCTCCTTGCCATCCTCATCCGTGTCCTCAACCCCGGTTATCCCGAAGGGATGATGCTCGCCATCCTCTTCATGAATATGTTCGCTCCGCTCATTGACTATTGCTTCGTGCAGCGCAACATCAACAAGCGTTTGGCACGCATGAAAAAGAAATAAAGAGAGACAAACCCCTAAACATTTCTAACACTCATGGATACGAATAAGAATTCCTATACGATTATCTATGCCTCCGTCATGGTCATTGTGGTGGCATTCCTGCTGGCGTTTGTCTCTTCTGCACTCAAACCGACCCAAGACCAAAACGTTGAACTGGACAAGAAGAAGCAGATTCTCGCTTCCCTCGGTCTGCGCGACCTTGACGGAGCTGAGGCTGTTGAGAAAGCCTATAGCGAAGCCGTGGTCTGCGACCTCGTCGTTGACAGCCTCGGCAACGTGCTCAAAGACGGAAAGAACAAAGACAAAGACGGCTTTGTCGTGCCTCAAAAAGAAATCTCTCCGAGCTGCCTCCCCGTCTATGTCTGCAAAATCAAAGACGAAACAAAATATGTCATTCCAATGACCGGACGCGGTCTTTGGGGCGGTCTTTGGGGGTATATGGCTATCAACGCTGACCTCCGCACCGTCTTCGGCGCCTATTTCTCCCACGAAAGTGAAACCGCCGGTCTCGGCGCACTCATCGCAGACAAACCGTTCCAGGAAAAGTTCATCGGCAAAAACATCTTTGCTGAAGGCGACTCCACCGGAACACCCGCACTCTGCGTCGTTAAGAACGGAAAAGTCGAAGCCGGAAAAGACAAGACACAAGTCGATGGCATCACCGGCGCCACCCTCACCTCCGTCGGCGTCAGCAACATGGTGCAGGACGGTCTGAAACAGTATGTCGGCTACTTCAAGAGTTTGGAACAGAAACGTTAAACTTCAATCCCCATAAAGAGATATGAGCTTGTTTTCAAAAGCAAATCGGGAAGTGCTGACTTCTCCTCTTGCAAAAAATAACCCCGTGGCTGTGCAAGTGCTCGGCATCTGCTCCGCGCTCGCCGTGACCGCTCAGCTTGAGCCTGCCATCGTCATGGGACTCTCGGTGACGGTCATCACAGCCTTCGCCAACGTCATCATTTCTTTGCTGCGCAAAACCATTCCCAACCGAATCCGCATCATCGTTCAGTTGGTGGTTGTCGCTTCACTCGTGACCCTCGTTTCCCAGATTTTGAAAGCCTACGCCTACGATGTCAGTGTGCAACTCTCCGTTTACGTGGGTCTGATCATCACCAACTGCATCCTGATGGGTCGCCTCGAGGCGTTCGCCATGATGAACGGTCCTTGGGAGTCCTTCCTCGACGGCGTCGGCAGTGGTTTGGGCTATGCCTGGATTCTCGTGGCAGTCGGTTTCGTTCGCGAACTCTTCGGCAACGGCACACTGCTCGGTCTTCGCGTCATCCCGGATTCGCTCTACGTCGAGAACGGCGGCTTCTATGTCAACAACGGCATGATGACCATGCCCGCCATGGCGCTGATTCTTGTCGGCTGTCTGATTTGGGCATTGAGAGCCTGCCAAAAGGAACAATAAATCACGGAGTAATTAACAAGAAAACTTTTTAAATCACAATGGAACAACTGCTAAGTCTTTTTGTCCGCTCCATTTTCGTGGACAACATGATATTCGCCTTTTTCTTGGGAATGTGCTCCTATCTGGCTGTGTCGAAGAACGTCAAGACTGCTCTCGGTCTCGGCGTGGCAGTCATCTTCGTTTTGGTCATCACCGTTCCCACCAACTATCTGCTTCAGACCAAGGTCCTTCAGAACCCTGAAATGGGCGTGGACCTTTCCTTCCTTTCTTTCATCATCTTCATTGCCGTCATCGCCGGCATCGTGCAGTTGGTGGAAATGATTGTGGAGCGTTTCTCTCCCTCGCTCTATGCTGCGCTCGGCATTTTCCTCCCGCTGATTGCCGTGAACTGCGCCATCATGGGTGCCAGTCTCTTCATGCAACAGCGAATCGGAATGCAACCGAACAGTTCTCAGTACATCGGTTCCGTCCTTGACGCCGTGGTTTATGCGCTCGGCTCCGGCATCGGTTGGCTCTTGGCAATCGTTGCCCTCGCCGCCATTCGCGAAAAAATGGCATACACCATCGTGCCGAAACCGCTGCAGGGACTCGGCATCACCTTCATCACCGTCGGTTTGATGGCAATGGCATTCATGTGTTTCTCCGGACTTAACATCTAATCAAAATGGACATTACTCTCATTCTCTCCAGCATAGTCGTATTCCTTGTTGTCATCCTCCTTTTGGTCATCATCCTCTTGGTTGCCAAAAGCTATCTTTCCCCGGGAGGAACAGTGAAGGTTCGCATCAACTCCAAAGACGAAATTGAAGTGCCGATGGGTGGAAACCTCCTCGCCACCCTCTCGGAGCAAGGCATCTATCTTCCTTCTGCCTGCGGCGGAAAAGGTAGCTGCGGACAGTGCAAATGTCAGGTCACCGAAGGTGGCGGAGAAATCCTTGATTCCGAACGCGGTCACTTCACCCGCAAACAAGTCAAAGAACACTGGCGTCTCGGATGCCAGTGCAAAGTCAAGTCTGACCTCGAAATCCAAGTGCCCGACAGCGTCATGGGTGTCAAGGAGTATGAATGTACCGTCATCTCCAACAAGAACGTTGCCACCTTCATCAAAGAGTTCAAAGTGCAACTCCCCGAAGGCGCACACATGGATTTCTTGCCCGGCTCCTATGCTCAAATCAAGATTCCCGCTTTCACGATGGACTATGACAAAGACATTGACAAAGACCTCATCGGTGAGGAGTATCTGCCCGCTTGGCAGAAGTTCGGTCTCTTCCCCTTGAAGTGCGTCAATCCCGAACCGACCGTCAGAGCCTACTCCATGGCGAACTATCCTGCCGAAGGCGACGTCTTCATGCTCACCGTCCGCATCGCTACTCCGCCCTTCAAGGCAGACCGCAGTGGTTTCATGGACGTCAATCCGGGCATCGCGTCATCTTATATCTTTACCCTCAAACCCGGCGACAAGGTCATCATGTCCGGTCCCTACGGTGACTTCCATCCCCACTTTGATTCCAAGAAAGAAATGATTTGGGTCGGCGGTGGCGCCGGCATGGCTCCGCTCCGCGCTCAAATCATGCACATGACCAAAACGTTGCACACGACCGACCGCGAGATGCACTATTTCTACGGAGCACGTGCTTTGAACGAGGTCTTCTATCTGGATGACTTCCTCGGCTTGGAGAAGGAATTCCCCAACTTCCATTTCCACCTCGCCCTTGACCGTCCCGACCCCGCTGCCGATGAAGCAGGCGTGAAATACACTCCCGGTTTCGTGCACCAGGTGATGTATAACACCTATCTCAAAGACCACGAAGCACCCGAAGACATTGAGTACTACATGTGCGGTCCCGGTCCGATGTCCAATGCTGTAGTCAACATGCTTGACGGTCTCGGCGTTGAACCCGAAAGCATCATGTACGACAACTTCGGCGGATAAACTCCGAAACGACAACTCCGGCAGACAATCCCAAGTTTCTCTGCTGCGAGTTCAAATGAATCATCAAAAAACCTCCCTCGTCCGAAAGGAACTGAGGGAGGTTTTTTGCAACTTATCTTTGCTTCAATTTTCTGAGTTCAGATGCTGAATCAGATGCTGAGTTCGTCGAGGACTTTGATGAGTTTCTTGTCCATGGGTTTGCGGCGGCTGATGGCATCGATGAAGGGCACATAGACTACTTCGTTGTTTCTCACGCCGACCATGATGTTTCTCTGTCCTCTGACGAGGGCTTCGATGGCGCCGACTCCGACTTGTGAGGCGAGGATGCGGTCGCGTGCTGTGGGACGTCCTCCTCGCTGGAGGTGTCCGAGGATGGAGACGCGCACGTCAAAGTTCGGATATTCTTTGTTCACTCGGTCGGCATAGTACATGGCACCGCATTTTGGGCTTTCGCTGACGATGACGATGCAGCTCTTTTTACTCTTTCGGATGCCTCGCTCCATGAACTCGATGAGTTGGTCGCTTCCCGTTGTGTCTTCCGGGATGATGGCAGCTTCCGCTCCGGCTGCAATGGCACTGTTTTGAGCGAGGAAACCGGCATCGCGTCCCATGACTTCCACGAAGAAGATGCGTTCGTGGCTTGTGGCGGTGTCGCGAATCTTGTCCACGCATTCCGTGATGGTGTTGAGCGTCGTGTCATAGCCGATAGTGCTGTCCGTGCCGAAGAGGTCGTTGTCAATGGTTCCGGGCAGTCCGATGCAGGGGAAGTCATATTCTTCTGCGAGCGTCATGGCACCTGTCAGCGAACCGTTTCCGCCGATGACGATGAGGGCGTCAATGGCTTCTTTTCGCAGTGTTTCGTAGGCTTTCTTTCTTCCGGCAGCCGTTTGGAACTCTTTGGAGCGTGCGGTTCGGAGAATGGTTCCGCCCGTTTGGATGATGTTGCTGACGTCTTCCGTGGTGAAGTTTTTCACTTCGTCGTGAATGAGTCCTTCGTAGCCACGATAGATTCCTTTCACTTTAAATCCGTTGCAGATTCCGCTTCGTGTGACGGAACGAATGGCGGCATTCATGCCGGGAGCGTCGCCTCCGGAGGTCAAGACGCCGATACATCTTATTTTTCCCATCTTGGTTTTCTTGTTTGTTTTTGTTCTGTTTTTGGTGTTGGTTTTTACCTATTGGGATGAACCTATATTGGTGTGATTCTTTAGAAGAGGAAGGAGGTTCCCCACATGAGCAGCATTCCGACGGCAAGTCCGGCAAGAACTTTTGGTGTGATGTGGCGAATGTACCATGTGGCGCTGATGCCTTCCATTCTCATTAGCAGGATGCCACTCACGGTGCCGCCAATCAGGAGGGAGCCGCCGAAGGTGGTGGCGAAACTGAGGACATACCAGAACTGACCGTCGCAAGCAAACTCGGCGGGAACGGCGAGGCGCTCGGAGACGTGGAAGATGTCAATGCCGCCGATGAGCGTGGCGATGTTGCCGAAGATGGCGGAGAGCCCGCTCATGACGATTCCGATGACGTAGGAGTCAGCCCCCGTTTCCAGAATCCAACGATTCAGTTTCGCAAGCAATCCCGTCTCGGTCAGTGCTCCGAACATGAGACTGATGCCGACGAAGTAGAGGATGTTCTGCAGGTTGGCATATTGCAGCGCTTGCGGGAGACGTTTCTGCACCATGGTGTCGCTGCCGAGCAGGGAGCGGTTGCAGAGTTCGTTCACAATCCAGATGAGTGCCAGCACACAGAGTGCGCCCAGCGAAGAGGGGAGGAGTGTGATGCGGTGGAAAGTCGGGATGAACCACAGTCCGCCGATGCCGACAAAGAGCAGGAGCAGGCGTTGCGGGCGAGTCAGCAGCGTGTCGTCGCCACGATAGGGCGGGTGAGTCTGTGCAAACTCAATGCGTGAGGGAAGCGTGTGGTGCAGAAGGAAAAGGATGGTTACCAACGCAGCCACGACGGGAATGGCAAGGTGATAGAAATATTCCGTCGGGGTGACCAGCTTTTGCGACCAAAGGGTGAGGCTGGTGATGTCGCCAATCACTGTCATCGTACCTCCGCAGTTGGCAGCCAGGATAATCACGGAGCAATAGATCTTCCGCAACTTATCCGTTTGCAGCAGCGGATGCACGATGGTCAGGAGCAACACGACCGTGGCGAGATTGTCCAAATTGGCGGAGAGCACAAAGGTGAGTGAAGCCAACACCCAAAGCAGTTTTTTCGGGCGGCGCGTGCGCAGCCATTCCGTGATGAAGTCAAAGCATCCGTTGTTGTTGAGGACTTCCACGATGGACATGGTTGCCAGCAGGAACAGCACGATGTTGGCGCACTGCACAAGATAGTCAAAGAAGACAAAGCGAGCGATGAACTCTTTGACGGAGGTGGCAGTGATGGCGTGGGAGGAAAGGAAAGAAAGGAAGGAAAAGGGGTGACGGTCAATGATGTAGAAGGAACCGTCCGAAATGTAAAGAAGCCAGCAAGTGACCCCCGCAAAGATGGCAACTGCGGCTTTGTTCATTTTGTTGATTGGCTCAGTGGCAATCAGCAGGAGGGCAATCAATAAAATGGCGAGAATGAATAGGGTCATCTTGTTTCAACTTCAAAAGTTCATCTCTAAGTGGGGAAGGCTGAATTTCAAGTGTGCCTTGCGCAAAGAGTGTGAGCGGCAAACGGGGCTCGAACCCGCGACCCTTGGCTTGGGAAGCCAATGCTCTACCAACTGAGCTACTGCCGCATTTGGGATTGGTTGTTTCAAGGGGCTGAGAGAGTCAAAAGACTCAGAGGCACTTGTTTTCTAAGCGCAAAAGTAAGAAAAAAGTAGGGTTTGACCATGTTCCCGCGCATTTTCTGCACTTGGTGTGCATGATTTGTGCTTTTTTCAACTGATTTATGGGGTGTCCTATCGTTTATGGAATAAGGAGTACGCCCAAGAACGTGCTTACGTGTGGGCTATTTCGCGTTTCTTGGCGTGCCCTTTTGTTCGTCCGGTCAGTCACACCGCCCGCCATGTTTCTTCCTTCACAGACAAAAGTTCGTTTTTAAGTAATCAAAAATCAGCTCCAGCTAATTTATAGCCCCCCTACATGTCGCGCCGCATGATTCCGGTGAAGATTCTTCCCGAAAGAATGCCGAGGCGGCGGGCAGAAAAGAAGTCTTGGTGGTGTCGGAAGGTGCAGATGCCGCAGTCGGAGATTTGACCGGAGGGCACCCCCGCTTCTTCCAGCAGCAGACGGTTGGCAAGCGGAAGGTTCAGGTGTGGCTTTGGGGCGGCATCGCTTCTCATGACGATTTTCTCCAGCGGGAAGCCGGCTTCGCGAAATTGTTCAATCACTTCTTCTCCCACTTCGTAGGCTTCGGCTGAGATGCACGGTCCGATGGCGGCGAGCACGTCGGCAGGTGTTGTGTTGAAGCGGGCAGTCATTTCTTCCAGACATCGTGTGACGATGCGCTTCACCGTACCTCTCCATCCGGCGTGTATGGCTGCGGTCACTTTGCGCCGAGGGTCATATAATATAATAGGTACGCAATCGGCGGTGGAAACCCCGATGCAGATGTTGGGAAGTTGGGTCAGCAGGGCATCCACTTCTTCCAGCATCTCACGTTGCGTTTTTTCGTTGGCAAGAAGGAAGTTTTGGTCGATGCAGAGTGTGTGGGCGGTGTGCGTTTGGTGCGGCAGAAACACATTTTCGGCAGAGATGCCGAGTTGTTGCGCCAGCCATTCCTTTGCTCTCGCCACTCTCTCCGGCGCATCTCCGCAGTAGTGCGTCAGATTGAACTCGGCATAGTTATCGGGCATGTCCTTCTGGCTCAAAGCATACGGTGCATGACGCGAAGTGGAGAACGCCTTCACTTCCGGCGGAAAGGGATGAGAAAGAAGGGTGGGGCAGAGTACTTGATTCTCCATGAGCGTGTTGGGATTTTTGAAGATATGGCTGCCCGGTAGACGGTTACAGTGGGTTACGTTATAAATTACGGACAAAAATGCTTTGAGTCTTCTTTTCAATCCTCAAGTTCTTCGAGTTCGAAGACTTCGTCGGTTTCTTCATCCCAGTCCTCTTCGTCAGCGGCTTCCACTTCGCTCAACTCTTCGTCTTCCCAGTCCACGAAGTCCGCTTCAAAGAGAGCGGTGTCGCGGTCTCGGTGCACGATGGAGCCTCCTTCGCTGACCGATTGCAGTTTGTTGCTTTCGCTGTTCAGTTCTTCCCAGAGGATGTCTTTGAGTTCTTGGATGCCGAATCCGGTGACGGCGGAGATGTAGATGACGGGCAGGTCTTTGGGCAGTTCCTCGCGGAGCATGTCCATCAGTTCTTGGTCCAGCAGGTCGCATTTTGTCACGGCGAGCACGCGGTGTTTGTCCAGCATGCCGGGGTTGAACTGTTCGAGTTCTCGGAGCAGGATTTCATATTCCTTGGCGATGTGCTCCGTGTCGCCGGGCACCATGAAGAGCAGGAGTGAGTTTCGTTCGATGTGTCTCAGGAAGCGGAGTCCCAGTCCTTTTCCCTCGCTTGCTCCCTCGATGATGCCGGGAATGTCAGCCATGACGAAGGATTTGTTGTCGCGATAGGGCACCACGCCGAGGCTTGGTTCCATGGTGGTGAAGGGATAGTTTGCAATTTTGGGTCGTGCGGCAGAGAGCGAGGACAGCAGGGTGGACTTACCGGCGTTTGGGAAGCCGACGAGTCCCACGTCAGCGAGCAGTTTCAATTCGAGAATCACCATCATTTCCTGCATGGGTTCTCCCGGTTGTGCATAGCGTGGTGCTTGGTTTGTGGCAGTTCTGAATTGGAAGTTGCCGAGTCCGCCGCGTCCCCCTTTGAGGAGCATGACGACCTGTCCGTCTTCCGCCACGTCGCAGATATACTTTCCCGTTTCGGCGTTGTAAGCCACGGTTCCGGGCGGCACGTCAATGTATTTGTCCTCTCCGTCGCTACCGTGTGAGCAACATTTTGCCCCGTTTCCTCCGTGTCCGGCAAAGACGTGACGTTCGTAGCGCAGGTGCAGGAGAGTCCAGTAGTTGTGGTTTCCTCGGAGATAGACGTTTCCTCCTCGTCCGCCGTCTCCGCCGTCGGGTCCTCCGTTGGGTTGATATTTTGCTCGGTGCATGTGCATGGAGCCTCTGCCGCCTTTTCCGGAGCGGCAATAAATTTTCACGTAGTCAACGAAATTGCTTTGAGCCATGGTGGTGAAGTCGTTTGTGGTGTATGTTCCTCGGTTTTCGGATGAGCGGACAATGAAAAAGGGTGTGACGGGTTTGTCATCACACCCTTTTTCAGGGTTGCTTTCTCAGTGTTCGGGAGAGTTTTCTCTTCCTTGTGTTTTTTGGTGTGTCAGAGCGTGTCAATCACAGCACAGAGTGCGTCGTTGATTTCTTCGAGACTGCCAAAGCCTTTCACTTTGTGTCGCTGTCCTTCTTTCTCATACCATTCGATGAGCGGAGTCGTTTGGTTGTGATAGACGTCCAGTCTTTTCTTGATGGTCTCCGCGTTGTCGTCGGCACGTCCGGATGTTTTTCCTCGATTGATGAGTCGTTCCATCAACATTTCTTCGGGTACGTCGAGTTCCAGCATTCCGCAGACTCCGGTCTGTCGTTCCGCAAGCATTTTCTTCAGTGCTTCCGCTTGTGGGATGGTGCGTGGGAATCCATCGAAGATGACTCCTTCGCAGGGGCAGAGTGCGTCGTAGGTGGCAGCGAGGATGTCAATCATCAGTTCGTCGGGGATGAGTTGTCCTTTGTCGATGAAACTTTTGGCGGTGTTGCCGAGTTCGCTGCCTTGTTTGATTTCAGCGCGGAGCACATCTCCGGTGGAGATGTGTTTGAATCCGTATTTTTTGACGAGGAGGTCACTTTGTGTGCCTTTTCCTGAGCCGGGTGCGCCGAAGATGACGATGTTTTTCATTTTGTTTCTTGTGATTAGTTGAAGATTATGTTTCGTCCGGATTTGTGTTTCGTCTGGATTTATGTTTCGTGGTTTTCTGTGTGGAAGTGTGGGTTGGGGATTTAGTCCTGCGGCACCACGGTGTAGATGCTTCTGAGGTTTCTTCCCTCTCCATTGTAGTCAAGTCCGTATCCGACGATGAAGTCGTTGGGGATTTTGAAGCAGCAGTAAGGTATGTCGAGATTGACTTTCAGGTTTCCGGGTTTGACGAGCAGTGCTGCGATGCGGATGTCCTTGGGATTTTCCTTTTTCAGCAGTTTCAGCAGTTCCTGCATGGTGAGTCCCGAGTCAATGATGTCTTCGACGATGATGACGGTTCTGCCTTCGATGCTCTCTTTCAGTCCGAGAAGTTGTTTTACCTCGCCGGTGGAGGCGGTGCCTTCGTAGGAGGCGAGTCGGACGAAAGTGATTTCGCAATCAAGGTCAATGCCGCGCAGCAGGTCTGCGGCAAAGATGAACGAGCCGTTGAGCACGGCGAGGAACAGCGGGCGTTCGCCTTTCAGGTCTTGATTGATTTGTGCTGCCACTTCCGACACGCGCTTCATTATTTGTGCTTCCGGAAGGGAAATGGTGAATTCTCTGTCGCTAACCTTGACTTTTTCCATGGTGGGGGAGATGATGTGAGGGGGTGATTTTTCTTATGTAGTGTGGGATTTGGCGGGTATTTTATGTATGGTGTGGTTTGTGGCTACTTCCTCGTCGCTTTTTGTGGCTTTTTCTGTTTTGCCGCGGAAGAAGGAAGTCGGAAAAACCGGTGGAGCAGACTTCAAGGGCATCCTCCGACCTTTGTTGCCCGCAAAAGTACGTTTTTTTTAGTACTTTTGCGCGTTTCTTAGCGCAAGAAGAATGATTTATCCTGAAAATTTTGAACAAAAAATAGGTTTCTCTGATGTGAGGACGTTGCTGAAGGGACGTTGTTTCTCCACTTTGGGCACAGAGTGGGTGGACAATCACCTTGTCTTTCTCTCCTCCCATGCTGAGGTCATTTCAGCCTTGGAGGAGGCAGATGAGTTCTCCCGTTTTGACTCAGAAACCGCCGATGAAGTCGAAAATGACTTCTTTGATCTGAGAGAGGCACTCTGGAGAATGCGTCCCGAACGCACCTTCATGGAGGAGCAAGACCTCTTTGCTTTGAAGCGTTCTCTCGTGACGATTCATGCCTACGCTACCCGCTTCCGCCGCCGCGCCGGGGACGATGAAGACGATGCCTGGCTCGGTGCCTCCGGAGGGGAAGATGACAAATTTTCTGCTTTGAGCGAAGATTTAGCAAATGAGGAAGAAAATGTTGGAGAAGAGAATGTTGCGTATAAGTATCCTGCGCTGAAGCGCATGGCGGATGACGTGCAGACTTTCCCCGCCGTCATCGCTCGCATTGATTCCGTTTTGAACAAATATGGTAAGGTGAAAGACACCGCTTCGCCCGAACTCGCCCGCTTGCGTCGGGAACTCGAGCAGACGATGCGCGGGCTCTCCGGCATGCTTCGCTCCATCGTTTCGCAGGCGCAAAAGGACGGCTACATTGACCGCGACGTTTCGCCCACCATGCGTGACGGTCGTCTCGTCATTCCCGTCGCCCCTTCCGCCAAGCGCAAGATCAAAGGCATTGTTCACGATGAAAGTGCCACGGGGCGCACGGTCTTCATCGAGCCCGCTTCGGTAGTCGATGCCAACAATCGGGTGCGTGAACTCAAAGCCGAGGAACATCGCGAGGTCATTCGTATCCTGCGCGAACTCTCCGACTTCATTCGCCCTATGCTGCCCGACATTCAGCATTCCTTTGTCTTTCTCGCTCACATTGACTATCTCCGTGCGCTCACCGGCTATGCCCGCAGCATCGGCGCCGTCATTCTTCGTCCCGTGGATTCCCCTCGTTTGGACTGGCAGCGCGCCTACCATCCCCTTCTTGCGGCTCGTCTGAAAAGCAAGGGCGAGGAGATGAAACCGCTGGACGTTTCGCTTCCTCCGCGAGGACGCATCCTGCTCATTTCCGGACCTAACGCCGGCGGCAAGTCCGTCTGTCTGAAGACGGTTGCCCTCTTGCAGTACATGATGCAATGCGGCATGCCCGTTCCTGCCTCGGAGGCTTCTTCGCCGGGCATTTTCTCGGAGATGTTCATTGACATTGGCGACGAGCAAAGCATTGACAATGACCTTTCGACCTACTCCTCCCACCTTCTTCACATGAAGCAGATGATTCGCCATTGCGGCGAGCGGAGTCTGCTGCTCATCGACGAGTTCGGCAGCGGCACCGAGCCACAAATCGGTGGCGCGTTGGCGGAGGGCATCCTCCATCGCTTTGATCGCCAAAAAGCATTTGGCATCATCACCACGCACTATCAGAACCTCAAATCCTACGCCGAACACCATCCCTCCGTCGTCAATGGCGCCATGCTCTACGACCGCGGAGAGATGCAACCGCTCTTCCGTCTTCAAATCGGACAGCCGGGCAGTTCTTTCGCCATTGAAATTGCCCGAAAGACGGGGTTACCTGCTGACGTCATTGACTATGCGGCTGATTTGGTGGGTAAGGACTATGTTCTCAGTGATAAATACTTACAAGATATAGTTAGAGATAAACTCTACTGGGAGCAGAAGCGTCGCAGCATTCGCAACCAGGAGCGTCAGTTGGAAGAAACGGCTGCGGAATTGGAGCGTGAACTCTCCTCCCTCAGCTCGCGCCGCAAGGAAGTGATGGAAGGTGCGCGACAAGAGGCGAAGCGTTTGGTTGAAAAGTCAAATGCGCTGATTGAAAACACGATTCGTTCCATCCGCGAGGCACAGGCAGAGAAGGAGCGCACGAAAGAGGTGCGCAGCGAGCTGGCAGAGTTCAAGGAAAGCCTTGAGCGTGAAGTTTCCGCGGAGGCTGACGAACGCCTGGCTCGGAAAATGGCGAAGATTCAGCGACGCCAGCAGCGCAAGGCTTCCGGCGAACCGGGTGCCAAACAGCGTCGTCGCAGTGAGGAGGAAGCCGCTGCCAAGGCACTGCGCGACCGTGTGGCAACTTCCGGTAAACCTGCCGTCGCTCCCTCCGGACCCGCCCCCATTGTCCCCGGTGGCTTCGTACGCCTCAAGGGGCAGAACACGGTGGGGCGCGTGGACAGTCTGCAAGGTTTCTCGGCGCGCGTCCTGTTCGGCATGATGTACACCAGCGTTCCTCTCTCACGCCTTGAACCCGCTGAGGCTCCGGAGGTGGATAAGAGCAAACAAGCTGCCACCTTTGTCAGCGTGGAGACGCGCAACGCCATGCGCGACAAGAAACTGCATTTCCGTCCCGAGATTGATCTGCGCGGCATGCGTGCCACGGAAGCCATGACTGCCGTTGCCTATTTCATCGATGAGGCGATTCAGTTTGAGCAGGACAAGGTGCGCATCCTTCACGGCACCGGCACCGGTGCGTTGCGCGAGGTCGTCAGAACCTATCTCGCCACCATCCCCGGCGTGCGCTCTTTCCGTGACGAGCACGTGCAGTTCGGCGGCTCCGGCATCACGGTCGTCGAGCTCGACTGATTTTCTTTGGGTTTTAGGGCGGTGTGTCATAATAGCCAATCTGCTTCGTTGCTATCGGATTTGGGCTAGGTCATGTACTTCAGTACACTCCCTGCGCCCTCATCCTCAGCGCCTTGCATCTTAGCTATTCTGACGCACCTTCGAGTGTGGAGCCAAAATGTGCATTTTGACACACCCTCATTTATTGCAGAATTATTTCCGAGAAATGCCAAATTACTGAATAAAATCGCGCCAAATTACTGAATGAAATCGCGCCAAATTACTGAATAAAATCGCGCCAAATTACTGAATAAAATCGCGCCAAATTACTGAATAGAGATTTTTTTTGTACCTTTGCGCTTGAAAAACAAAGAAATATGAAAAAGTACAGATCTCGAATTTTAGACGCTCTGTTGTCTAAGCGTCTGCAAGCCAAAGGTGCCGTTTTGATTGAAGGACCGAAGTGGTGCGGGAAGACCACCACTGCGGAGCAAATTGCCCGTAAAAAAATCATGTTGGCGAGGGCGGACGTGAAGGAAAGTTTCAAAAGACTTTTGGAGATTGATTCGGAAGAGGCTTTGTCCGGTGCGACGCCTTTGCTGATTGACGAGTGGCAGACTGTGCCCAAACTGTGGGATGCAGTCAGATACGCCGTGGATCAAAGAGGAGAGATGGGGCAGTTCATTCTGACCGGTTCTGCTGTTCCCGACAAGGAAGCGGAAGCAGAGCGAGAGCATTCCGGCGTGGGGCGTTTTGCCTGGGTCATCATGCGTCCGATGACGTTGTTTGAATCGGGAGAGTCGAATGGAACGGTCAGTCTCGGTCATTTGTTTTCTGCGCCGGAGAAGATTTTGGAGAAGAATCAGCTAAACTTGAGAGACCTTGCTTTCTTGATATGCCGCGGAGGCTGGCCCATGTCTGTTGGTCTGGATGAAGAGATTGCTTTGCAGCAGGCATTTGATTATTATGATGCCGTGACAAAGGAAGACATCAGCAAGGTTGATGGAGTGAAGCGCACCTCTGCGAGGGTGCAGCGCTTGATGAGAGCCTATTCTCGGCATCAAGGCACACAGGCTTCCATTGCCACTTTGCGCGATGACTTGAAAAACAATGACAACGAAAGCATGGATGCCAACACCATCAATTCCTATTTGGATTCATTGCGAAAAATATTCGTGGTGGAGGATATGCCGGCTTGGAATCCCAACCTTCGTTCCAAAACCGCGATTCGCACGGCAGACACACGCTATTTTGTGGACCCTTCCATCGCCACGGCTGCTTTGGGGTTGGGGCCCGCAGATTTGATGAATGATTTGAACACCACGGGACTTCTGTTTGAAACTTTGTGCATGAGAGATTTGAGGGTGTTCGCAGAGGCCTTGAACGGTAATGTCTATCATTATCGTGACAAGAGCGGTTTGGAGTGTGATGCCGTTGTGCATTTGCGCAATGGTCAGTATGGTTTGATTGAGATTAAACTTGGCGGCGAGTCGTTAATAAACGATGGCGCCAAGTCTCTCAATGCGTTGGCAGCGCAGATTGACACGACTCGGATGAAGTCGCCTTCATTTAAGATGATTCTGACCGCCACCGGAGACTATGCCTATCGTCGCCCGGAGGACGGAATCTATGTCGTTCCCATCGGGTGCTTGAGAGAGTGAGGGGAGAAGGGTATAGAAGGTATAGAAGAAGGGACTTGAATCATCCGTCAGATTCGTGTTTAAAAATAATTCATGAAGAAATTCGTGAATAATTCATGACAATTCGTGTTGAAAACAAACTTATTAAAACGAAGCGGAGACGGCTG
>SAMEA3663118__coassemble_270_pt1 | contig 18512 bp, 10 predicted proteins | sample SAMEA3663118__metabat2_high_PE_027 | metagenome-assembled genome bin SAMEA3663118 (sample SAMEA3663118) | pig gut metagenome | biome: pig gut; feature: pig-associated habitat; material: faeces | place: Denmark | collected 2012 | reverse complement strand
GTGACCTCGCCGTGGCAGGCATCAAAGTGGCTGCCGTGGTCGGCGTGCTGGCTTCCCTCGTCGTCATGGGAACAGGCGACCAGAGCGGCGTGCAAATTGCCAAACAACAACCCATGAAACTCGCTGCCGCCGAAGGACTTGAGCAGGGCGGCGCAGGTGCGCCCTTCAGCATCGTGCCGGGCGTGGAGATGCCCAACATGCTCTCCATCCTTGCCACACACGACATCAACGGCTTCGTCCCCGGCATCCACGACCTCCTCAACGGCTACACCACACCCGACGGCACAGTCCATCCCTCCGCTGCCGAGAAAATGGAACGCGGACGCAACGCCATCGCCGCATTCTCCCGCTTCCGCGAAGTTCGAAACACCGACCCCGGTGAAGCAGCCAAGGCACGCGAGGAACTCAGTCAAAACATGGAATATTTCGGCTACGGCTACCTTGAAAGCGCAGAACAACTCGTGCCCAATGTCCCCTTGGTCTATTGGTCTTTCCGCATCATGGTTGGCGGCGGCGGCTTCATGATTCTCGTCTTCCTCACCCTCGTTTGGTTGCAGCGCCGCGGTCGCATTGAAGAATCCCGCCCGATGCTCTGGCTCGGTGTGCTCACCGTGCCCGCCGCCTATCTCGCCGGACAAGCCGGCTGGGTGGTGGCAGAAGTGGGACGTCAGCCTTGGGCAATCCAAGACCTGCTGCCGGTCAATGCCGCCGTCTCGGGACTCGCCACCGCCGACGTGGTGACGACCTTCATTCTCTTCGCCGTCCTCTTCACGCTGTTGCTGGTCGCCGAAATCCGAATCATGTGTCGCGCCATCAGCAACGCCCCCGAAATCACCAAGTAATCTTCAGACTCTTTTGACCACATAGCCCTCCCTTAAATCATGATAACCTATTCTTTCCTTCAGCAATATTGGTGGTTCTTAGTGAGCCTCCTCGGCGGCCTCCTCGTCTTCCTGATGTTCGTGCAAGGCGCCAACAGCCTCATCTTCCGCCTCGGACGAGATGAGGAAGAACGCAAACTCATCATTGGTTCCACCGGACGTAAATGGGAACTGACCTTCACGACCCTCGTCACCTTCGGCGGCGCCTTCTTCGCCAGTTTCCCACTGTTCTACAGCACCTCCTTCGGCGGCGCCTACTGGGTTTGGATGCTCATCCTCGTGAGCTTCGTGCTTCAGGCTGTCGCCTATGAGTTTCAGGCAAAGCCCGGCAACGTGCTCGGTCGCGGCTGCTATCGTCGCTTCCTCGTTTTCAACGGTGTGGTCGGTCCCTTCGTCGTCGGCGCAGCAGTCGCCACGTTCTTCACCGGCAGCAATTTCCTCGTCACACACGATGCGCTTGGCTTGGGCGTGGCAGACGCCGGTCCTGTCATCAGTCGCTGGGGCAACGCCTGGCACGGTCTCGATGCCCTCTTCTGTCCTTGGAACTGGGTGCTCGGCTTGGCTGTCGTCTTCCTCACCCGCGTCCTCGGTTCCCTCTATCTCCTGAACAACCTCCACGATGAGGAACTGCGTCCGCGTCTGCGCCGCCAGGTGCTCATCGACACCGTGCCCTTCCTCGTTCTCTTCCTTGCCTTTGTGGGACGCGTACTGACCGCCACCGGATTGGTCTATGACGCTGCCACCCAAACCTTCGCCCCCGAGGCATATCGCTATCTCCACAGTTTCCTCTCCATGCCTTTGGTTGCGCTGCTCTTCTTGGTGGGTGTCGTGCTTGTGCTGCTCGGCATTCTCCGCACGCTGCTCAAACCCTCCACCGTCAGAGGAATCTGGTTCACGGGCATCGGCACGGTGCTCACCGTCACCGCGCTACTCTTGGTGGCAGGTCTGGACGGCACAGCCTACTATCCCTCTTCGCTCGACCCGCAGAGTTCGCTGTGTCTCGCCAACAGTTGCAGCAGCGAGTTCACGCTGACGGTCATGTCTGTGGTCAGCCTCCTCATTCCCTTTGTCTTGGCGTATATTGCCTACGCTTGGCACGCCATTGACCTCGGCGGCTTGAGTCGCAAAGATGCGTGAAAATCACCATGGCTAACCGCTAAACCAACATCCAGCCCGAAGCCCGGTAAAACGGACTTCGGGCTTTTTCTGTTGCTTTCCGGCAGAAGTTGGTTGATGAATCATTCAACTGGCGCGAACACGTTGATTTGTGTCCGCGCCAGTTGAATTATTCTCGCACCATGGGAATCACTCCACTGAGCCTCCCATTCTGCCTCATTTCGCTATGAACTTTTTGCCGTTCTGAAGATACACTTGTCCCTTCTGCGGCACCATGACGCGGCGACCGTCCGGGGAGTAGATGGGAGCATCGGCGTCGGCGTGGTCGGCTGTAACGTCGCGGATGCCTTCCAGATTTTCAGAAAGATACATCGCCCAATTGTTGCCATCGGCTGCGAGGAAATAGCCCTCGGGCACGGTGGTCGGTGCTGCATAGCCAATGCGCGTGATGAGACTGCCGTTGTGACCGATGGCGACACTCTCATAGTAGGTTGATTTGGCGGTCACCTTCACATCGCTCTCAGAGTGAATGCCCGCGGTGCGACGCACCTGAATCATTTTCTCAATGTCCTTGCGATAGGTGCCGCGCCAATGCGGCCAGAAGACACAGGGAATGCCCGGCGAAGAGAGGATGAAGGCATAGGCTTGGTCCACGTAGCCTGTGAATTTATTGGCATCGCGATAGGTGTCGTGGTTATCGACGAAGGTAACGGCAAGGCGGTTGTAGTTGTGGTGGTGAATCATGCCGGCAGGACGCCACGTCGTGTTGTCCTCAATCCAAGACATGTTACTGTATTGCCCACGCTGCAGTCCGTTGTTGAGGGCGGCATATTTCATCGGGAAGTCAAACGCCATGCTTTGACGTTCCGTTTTCTCAATCCATGCTGCCACGTTGTCGTAGGAACCGTCCCAATACTCTCCGACGGAGATGTAGGGTTGGGAAGCCTCGTTGTAGAGTCCGACATAGGTGCCGCTGAAGCCCTTGACGAAGTCGTAGCGCCAGCCGTCGTAGCCATAGTCTCCCTTGAGCCAGGCGAGATAGGCTTTGCAGTCGTCCTGGACGTAGGTGGAAGTGTGGTCAAGGTCGCGTGCGCCGCCCCAGTTTTCACCCGTGTCGTAGGCACCCGTGGCTTTTCCGTTCCAGGAACCTGCTCCGGGGTCGGTGTTCATTTCGTCGTTGCGACAGATGTGTTCTGCGGTGAGTTGATAGGAGCCATACGTGCCGAAATCATCGGCGGTGAAGTTGCCCCAGTCAGTGTTGCCGGCGCGGTGGTTGATGACGATGTCTGCGAGGACTTTGACGCCCTTTTCATGGAGCGTGGCGATGAGTTTCTTCAGATTTTCAGCAGTCCCCCAGCAGGAGGTCTGGTTGTTCCACTGGCGGGGATGATAGCCCACGTTGTTGCCCCCGACCGCGCCTCCGCCTTCCGCGCTTGCCGAAGGTGGAAGCCAAACGACAGAGAAGAAGGGGGCAATTTCCGGCACGAGAGCTTCCAGTTCAATCCAGCCGGTCTCCTTTTGAGAATCCCAGTAGAAAGCCTGCAACATGACATCCTCGCTTTCGGCAGGTGCCTGCGCCCAAAGCGGCAAGGCAAGAAGTGAGCAAAGGGAGAGAAGTTTTTTCATAAATGTTTTTCTTACGAATTAATTATGGTCTTCCGTCATCCTAAATAGAAAGGAGCCGGAAGGCGCCGTGCAATGCGCCTTCCGGCTTCAAAAGAGGATGCGGCGCTGCGGCGTGTCACTTCACGCTGCCTGTGCCGTTGGTGAAGTTCAGATAGGCTCGCTGTCCGGCGCCCACTTTCACGCGGGTCTGGTCGGGACCGGCACCGCGGAAGACAATCTCGCCGTCGAGCACGATGAACTCAGTCTGCCACCACTCAACGCCTTCTTTCGGGTGAACACACATTCGGAGTTCGGCGTCAGCGACAAAGGCGGGAGAAACGAAGTCTTCATCCTTGCCTGTGGGCACAGTGAACTTGTGTTCCGGAGCAATTGCCCACTCACCGGCAGTTTCGCCCATGAGATATACATCAGGCGCATAGGTTTCAAGCACCTTGTTCGTGGCATCTACATAGAGCAGATACCAGCCGCTGTTGCCAACCACGACGTTGCCGGTTCCTGTGAGACCGGCGCCGGCGTTGTCCACGAATTGCAGTTGGTCAGCACCGAAGTCACCGCCCCAGTCTGCCTGAGGTGCAAACTTGAACTCTTCACCTGCATTGAGATAGATGAGCGTCCAGAACTCGCCTTCGTGACCGTTAACGGGAACCATGGGTTTCCAGGTCGCCCCCCAGCCGTATTCAGAACCGGTGAGGTAGAGTTCGGCAGAGACGGGTTTGATGCTGTAGCGCCAGTTCACCATGTCGATGGTCACCTTGCTCTTTCCGGCACCGGCTTTGAAAGCCTGTGCTCCCTTCCAAGTGACGAAAGCATCGCTGCTGGTGTCACCATCGATGGAACTGCCCAGGAGGGCATCCCAGTTGATGCTGCCACCCACAAGGGCAGATTGCGGGAAAATCTTGAACCAAGTGTCAGCGAGCAAATCAATGGTGGCTTCAAAGACACCGTTGCCTTTGCTTTGCATGGGGAGCAGGTCGGCGGAAGTCCAGCCGAGAACGCCAATCAGATAGTAATTTTCTTCAACAGGAGGAGGAGTCTCCTGGAGATATTTCACAACCACGGGGACAGAGGTGGTGCGGAATGCGCTGCCGTCGGGAGCGACGACGCTGGCATCGACGGTGAGTTGGAGTTCACGTTCGACGCGCTGGCGGCTGAGATATGCCACTTCCACGACGCTGTCGAGTTGAGCCACATTGACACTGACAACGCCGTTCTCCTCGGTGAAGGGGAGCGCGTGCTTTTCGTTCACGAACAGCTTGTTCAGTTTGACGGTGGAGCCTTCGGGTGCTTCAGCAACGGCACCGGTCTGGAGCAGTTGCACGACTTCGGGAGCAGCCTCCTTGTCGATGGTTTCTGTGGGCAGCGCCTTCATGGAAAGGGTCACAGCGTTGGCAGGGTCTTGTTGCGGATTGCTCTGCGGACTTGCCCAGTCCGTATAATCTTCATCGCAGGCGGTGAGGGAGAAGACCGTCAGAAGTGCGCCTGCATAGAATGCTAATCTTTTCATGGATTGGTTATGTTGAAGTTAGATGAGGAAAGCGGCGGGAGTTGCCTCGGTCGGGGAGAAGGGGACTCCCGCCGCTCGGTTTTCAGATTTGGAGATTATTCGACCACACCGGTTCCTGCAGCGAAGTTGAGACGAATCTTCTGACCCGGGGTGAGTTTGACAGAGTAGTTGCTACCCTTGTCAGTCTCCCAGTTGCTAAGGATGTTGTCGTTTTCGCGGTGAGTGATGACACCGTCGCAAAGCGTGAACTCGCTCTGCCACCAGGAAGCTTCGGGCACTTTGACAGAGAGGCGGGCTTCACCGGCAGCGGTGGCAGCGGGCGTAATCCACTCAAGTTCGTCAGCACTCAGCGTGCACTTGCCTTGATCATCGAAGTCCCAAAGACCGCCGAGGGTGGCACCGATGAGATAAATCTCGGCAGGACGGATGTCCACAGTGTATTTCACTTCCTTGCCCACAATCTTGGTGGTCACGATGAAGGTGAACCAGCCGGCTTTGGTGACGGCGCTGTTTCCGGAGTCGGAACCTGCACATGCACCAGCCCCGTTGATGGCTTCGGGAGTGAAGGTGAGTTGGTCGTAGGTGCGTGCCTGTTCCCATTCGTTAGCTTCGGGACCAATCTTGAAGTTGGAATCGGCGGTGCAATGAACCACGGCATAGAACATGCCCGGGGTGTCGGTCACCTTGGCGAAGGGGAACCAAGTGCTCCATTCATTGCCGTTGATCTTACCCACGATGAACATGGACTCGGGCAGCTTGAGCGTCTGAACGGGTTTATAGACGTGAACCTGCGGCAGGGTGATGGGGTTGGAGTAGCAAACGCCGCGGTCGCTTTCGGTGATGTTGGCTTTGAGGCGCACGAGGACTGCCATCGTGTTGGGCAGGTCGGCACTGGGATGCACGGCTTCCCAGAGACCGACGAGTGCTTCGTTGAGTTCGTATGCATCCACGTTCAAAGTGGCGGAACGATAGGTGGAAGGCAGACTGACGTAGTTGGCTTCAGTCCCTTCAGTGGCTTCCACGAACTGCTCGTCGAGGGTGACTTGCACGGTGTAGGTTGTCGGGGCGGGGAAGCCGTAGGCAGGCTGCGTGCAGGTGAGTTCAACGATGGAAGCACTCTCAAGGTCAATCACGTTGTTCTGAGCGTAGGGCGGAGTGTTCAGTTGGAAACTCTCGCGCTCAGTCAGAATCGGGTTGCTGTCGGTGTCGGTTTCGCATGCAGCCATGAAGGGCAGCGCCAGCGCCAAAAGCAAATAACTAAATATCTTTTTCATGATAGTTTACGATTTAGATGATTTATTGGCACGGCTGAATCAATAGCCGGGGTTTTGGTGCATGTTCGGATTGTTGGTGATGTCCGTCTGCGGGATCGGGAAGAGGTTGCAGTGGTCGTAGGTGGAGGTTCCTTCATAGACGCCGGCTTTCCATTCCCATACATATTTATTGGTGGTGAACATGCCGAAGCGACGGAGGTCGGTGCGGCGGCGTCCTTCCAAGTAGAACTCGCGTCCCCATTCATTGACGAAGTTCTGCTCCGTCAAATCAACGCTGTTCCAAGGACGAGCATGAGCACGGTCGCGCAGCACGTTGATGTCTTCCAACACCACGGAAGCGGGCTGTCCGGCGCGCCAGTTGGCTTCGGCGCGGGTGAGATAAGCCTCAGCAAGACGGAGGAACGGAATGTCGGTGTCGGGCAAGTTGGGGTCGTGATAATCCGTGGTGCCGTCAGCGTGTTCGTTGGTCCACTTGGTGATGGCAAGACCGTTGGTGATGGTACCAATCTTCTCGCATTCAATCTTGCGTCCGTCGCCGCCGAAGAGCAGGGCGCGGTCGTCGCCGGCAGCCTGCGGAATGTCAAAGCGACCTTCGGTGAGAGGCACGTTGGCACGGTCGTTGAAGAAGAAGTCAGCCACGTTGGCACGAGCACGGATGCAGGTCCAAGCGTCGTTCGTACCGTAGAAGTTCTGGCAACCGCTGGCATAGCAACTGCTGATGATGGTCCAAGTGCCGCCGTAGGTCTTGGTCTTCGTTCCGTCCTGACGGATGGGGAGCACGATTTCCTTCATGGCTTCGGGGTTGCGGTCGTTGTCGCCCATGAAGAGCTGTTGATAGCCGCTGAAGCCGGCGCTGCTGGTGGCACGGCTGAGGTCGTAGCCGCTGTTGATGGCGCGGGTGGAGAAATCCACGGCGTCTTCCCAGCGCGGTGTGCCGACGTAGGTTTCCGCATTGAGATAGAGGCGGGCGAGCATCAGATAGACAGCCACCTTGTTGACCTGTCCGAAGTGTGTGCCTTCGGGGTCAGCGGGAGCGAGGAGGTCGCCCTCAAGGAGTGCCTTGTATTCTTCCTCAATCCAAGTGAAGAGTTCGGGTGCAAGCATTTCCTTCGGTTTTTCGGAGTCGAAATTGGTTTTGAACGGAGCCTTTCCGAAGAGATCAAGGAAGTGCTGATAGTACATGGCGCGGAAGAAGCGCACCTCGGCGCAGCGTTGCTTGCTCTTGTCGTCGGCGAGGTTGCCGTAGAGGTCGAGGAAGTAGTTGCACTGCGTGATGTTGTAGCCGATGCGGTTGTAGAGCATGCGGGTGAAGAGGTGCTCGGAGTTCCAGGTGAAGTTGAGGAACTCAGACTGACCGGGGTCATTCTGCCAAGCCCAGAGACATTCGTCGGTGGGGAATTCCTGCTGTTCCCAGACGCGGCGGAAGAAGGGGTTCTTACCGGGGTCGTCGGAGATGTCGGGCGTGTCGGTGGCGCCTTTTTGTCCGGAGAGAACAAGCAGACCGTAGATTTTGGCATAGTAGCCGTCTTGTTCACTTCCGCTTTGAGTTTGCGGGTCAATGGACGACTGGTTGAGGTCGTCGGCACACGAGGTGACTCCTAATCCCAGTCCGAGAGAGAAAGCCACGGGTGCCACATATTTTAGCAAATTGAGTTTCATAAGTCGTTTGAATCAAATGTTGACTTTTGAGATGATTTTTCTTTATGCTTGAAAAGCGTGTGAGATGACTCCGGGTCAGAACTTCAGATTGAGACCGAGCATGTAAGTGCGGGGACGGGGATAGAAGTTCTTGTCGATACCTCTGTATTCGGCGTTGCTGAGTTCGGGGTCGAGACCGTCATACTGCGTGATGACGAAGGGATTCTGCACGAGGAAATAGACGCGACCGGAGATGCCGTCGAACTTGCCTGCCTTGAAGAGGTTGCGGAAGCTGTAGCCCAAGGTGATGTTGTCGCAGCGGAGGAAGGAAGCGTTGCGAACGAAGTAGTCGCTCATGGCGTAGTTGCCCTGTCCACTCCAACCGAGTTTGAGTTGTTCCACGGAACGGTTGGTCCATTCGTTCTGCACGGTCATACCGCTGAGGCTGACGTCGGCACGGTTGCTGAGGAAGTCATAGTAGGCGTAGTTGTTCAGACTGGCGCGGAGCGTGAAGCTGAAGTCCCAGTTCTTGTAGATGAACTTGGAGGTGAAGCCCATCAGGACGTCGGCAGAGGGTTTCTTATAGACGTAGCGGTCATCGGGGTCGATGTAGCCGTTGCCGTTGCGATCGACGAACATGTTTTCGATGGGGTGACCGTTCTCGTCATAGACCTGCTGATAGACATAGAAGGAGTTGGCAGGATAGCCCACCTTGTTGATTTGAACCGTACCGCCGGCGGGGAGTTTGGAGGGAGAGACACCGGTGGCGACGCCGCTGGCACCGTTGTAGAGTTCCGTAATCTTGTTTCTGTTCCACATCACGTTGTAGGACACTTCCCAGTGGAAGTCGCGGGTCTCGATGGGACGGGCGTTGAGGGTGAACTCGACACCGTAGTTGTTGAGACAGCCGATGTTCTTGTAGATGCGGTTGTTGAAGTTCGTTCCGGTTTCGACATCGACTTCAGAGAAGAGGTCTTCGGTGTGACGGAAGTAGTAATCGACAGAACCCTCGATGCGGTTGTTGAGGAAGGCGAAGTCGAGACCTGCGTTCCAAGTGGTGGTCTTTTCCCAAGTGATGTCCTTGTTGAAGGCGTTGGGACGGAGGGTGTGCATGTAGTCATCGCCGATGGGATACTGTGCATAGTCGTCACCGACGTTGAAGAGCGGCGTGTAGTAGAAATCGACGGGGATGTTCTGCTGACCGGTGACACCCCATCCGAGGCGGAGTTTGAGGTCAGAGAGCCAGCTGACGTTGCGGAGGAACTTTTCGTTCTTCAGTTTCCAGCCGAGTGCCAAGGAGGGGAAGGTGCCCCAGCGGTTGTCCTTGTCGAAGCGGGAAGAACCGTCCCAGCGCATCGTGAAGGTGGCGAGGTAGCGGTCGTTGAAGGAGTAGTTCACGCGACCGAAGTAGGAAAGCAGAGAGTTGCGGGAAGCGTAAGCCGTGGTGGCGCGACCTTGGTAGTCCTTATAATCTTCGATATAGGGATCCCAGCCGCCGCCTTCGCCAAAGCCGTTGTGGTGGAAGTGCTGTGCTTCCGTACCAGCCATGACATCGACGTTGTGCTTGCCGAAGAGGTGCTGATACTGCGCATAGATGTTGCCTTGGAGGTTGTATTTGTACTTAGCGGCGCGCCAAGTGTGTCCAAAGTAGTTGTTGGAAGCGGAGAAGGGAGAGATTTCGGTTCTCTGGTCACCCTCGCTGTAGTCACCGCCGACATTGGCGTGGATGTGGAGGTCTTCAAAGCCGTGAACCTTGTAGTCCAGTTCCAAGTTACCAATCAAGGACGTGCTCTTGGCATGGTCGTTTTTCAGTTCGAGCATGGCGAGCGGGTTGGCAGTGTTCTTGGTGTTGGGCTGAGCCGTCCAGCTGGGGTCGCTGAAGGAGGCACCGTCCGACATGTGCTGATAGTAGCCTCCGGTGAACCGGCTGTAGGGGTTGCCTTCTTCAAAATAGACGGGCTGCGTCGGGTCCATGGACAAGGCAGCGCCCACAGCACCCATGTCGGGATAGCGGTTCTTCGCTGCCATGTATTTGGCATTGAGGTTCACGCTGAGGTGGTCGTTGAAGAAGGTCGGAGCGAGATTGACGGAGGCGGTGAAACGTTCAAAAGTGCTGGTCTTGAGCGTACCTTCCTCGTTGGTGTAGCCAAGGCTGACGCGATAGGGCAGGAAGCCCAAACCGCCGTTGACGGAGAGGTTGTGGTCGTGGCTGACGGAGGTCTGGAAGATTTCGTCTTGCCAGTCGGTGTTGGCAGTGCCGAGGGGCAGGGTGGCTTCGCTGCCGAAGCGGTCCTGCACGTACTGACGGAACTCGTCGCCGCTAAGAACGTCAAATTTCTTCGCCACGGTTCCGATGCTGACGCTACCGTTGTAGGTGATTTGCGGACGGCTGTTCTTGCGACCTTTCTTGGTGGTGATGATGATGACACCGTTGGAGGCGCGAGAACCGTAGATGGCAGTGGCGGAGGCATCCTTCAGCACGGTGAAGCTGGCGATGTCTTCAGGATTGACCATTGCCAAGGGGTTGGAAAGACCCTGCACGCCTTCGTTGTCCATGGCGAGACCGTCGATGACGATGAGCGGGTCGTTGGAGGCGTTGAGCGAAGAACCACCGCGGATGCGGATGGAAGCGTTGGCACCCGGCGCACCACCCGTGGTGGCGACATCGACACCGGCAACCTTACCAATGAGCATGTCCTGCGCATTGGTCGTGATTCCCTTGGTCATTTCGTCGGGTTTGATGGCGGTCACCGAACCGGTGGCGTCTGCCTTCTTCACTTTGGCGTAGCCGACCACCACCGCCTCGTTGAGGGTGGAGTTGTCTTCAAGTGTGATGACAACGGTGCCGTCGGCTTTCACGTTGGACACTTTGTAGCCGATGTAGCTCACGCGAATCATCGTGCCGGGCTTCACGTCGAGGCGGAAGTTACCGTTCACGTCGGTTTGTGTGGCTGTCTTCGTGCCGGGCACGGTGACAGTGGCAAACACCACGGGCTCACCGGATTTGTCTTGCACATGTCCTTGCACCTTCAAGGTCTGAGCCGAGGCGCTGAGTGACATGCAAGCTCCTGACAACACCAGTGCCAGTAGCTTAGCGTTAATATTAGGTTTTCTCATGTTATTAAACTGGGTTAAGTTTACATGCAATGCGGAGGGAGTTGGGGTCACTGTGCCTTGATGGCGATGGCGAAGCCGCCGCCGGAGGCTGCGCGGAGTTTAAGTCGCGTTTTGGAAGTGACGTTCATCTGTTTGATGGTGTATGCCTTGGGGTTCTTGTCCCAAGAGGCGTCTTTGGCGTCAGCATAGATGGTGGCGACGTATTTCTTGCCAGGCGTCAGGAAGTCAAGGTTGAAGTTGGCATCGTGTCCGTTCTCGTCTGCCGTGCAACCGACGAACCAGTCCTCTGAGCCTTTGGCTTTGCGGGCGATGGTGATGAAGTCTCCGGGTTCTGCCTCAAGATAGACGCTCTTTTCCCAGTCAAGGGCGACGTCTTTGATGAACTGGAAGGCATCGAGATGTGCTTCGTAGTGTTCGGGCACATCGGCTGCCATTTGCAGCGGGCTGTACATGGTGACGTAGAGCGCGAGCTGACGAGCGATGGTGGTGCGGACGCGGCTGTTGTTCCCAGGGTTCATTTTGGAGCAGTCGGTCTCAAAGATGCCGGGCGTGTAGTCCATCGGACCGCCGATGAGGCGAGTGAAGGGAAGAATGGTGGTGTGGTCCACGGCATTTCCGCCAAAGCTTTCGTACTCTGTGCCTCGTGCGCTCTCGTTTCCGATGAGGTTGGGCCAGGTGCGGCAGATGCCGGTCGGACGGGTGGCTTCGTGTGCGTTCACCATGATGTGATAGTCGGCGGCTTTCTCAATGCAATATTGATAGTGGTTGTTCATCCACTGACCGTAATGATGCTCGCCGCGCGGCACGATGTTGCCGACGTAGCCGCTCTTGACGGCGGGATAGCCGTGATCCACCATGAACTGATAGGCCTTGTCAAGGTGACGCTCATAGTTGCGGGCGGAGGCGGAAGTCTCGTGGTGCATAATCATCTTGACGCCTTTGGCAGCGGCATATTTCTGAATCTCGTTCACGTCAAAGTCGGGATAGGGCGTGACGAAGTCGAAGACATAGTCCTTCTCGTGTCCGAACCAGTCTTCCCAGCCCACGTTCCAACCTTCAACGAGCACGGCATCAAAACCGTGGGCGGCGGCAAAGTCGATGTAGCGCTTCACGTTGGCGGTGTTAGCGGAGTGCGTGCCGTTGGGTTTAGCATGTTCAAAATCGGTTTCGCCGAGCTTCACGGTGCTGAAATCGTTGGTGTAGCTCCAGGTTCCTTTATTAGTAATCATGTCCCACCAAACGCCGATGTATTTGGTAGGCTTAATCCAAGAGGTGTCCTTAATCTTACACGGCTCGTTGAGATTGAGCGTGAGACGAGACGCGAGGATGTCGGTGGCTTTGTCACTGACGATGACAGTGCGCCAAGGAGAAACGCAGGGTGCTTGCAGATAGCCTTTGTCTCCGCGGGCGTCGGGAGTGAGCCAACTGTTGAAAGTCATCGTCTTGTCATCATAGTTGAGGTGCATGGTGGAGTAGTCGATGCAGGCTGCTTCGTGGAGGTTGATGTAGAGTCCGTCGTCGCTCTTCATCATCAGCGCTGTCTGCACGCCTCCTTCCCAAATGGGGGTTTGCGAAGAGTTCTGCGTCACGGCAGCTTTCATTTTGCCGCGAATCTCGCTGAGGCGGGAGGTGACGGTTTCATATTCCTGCGTGTCATAGTCTCCGGGCAGCCACCAGGCGGTGTGGTCGCCAGCCATGGCGAACTGGCTGTGCTCTTCTTTGATGACGAAGTAGGTCAGGTTCTTCTGTTCGGGGAACTCATAGCGGAAGCCGAGCCCATCGTCAAAGAGTCGGAAGCGAAGACGGATGAAGCGGTCGTTTTTGGGTTGGTTGAGGGTGACGCAGAGTTCGTTGTAGTGGTTACGGATGCTGCTTTCTTCTCCCCAAACGGGAGTCCAGGTCTCGTCAAAGGCGGATGTCTTTTCTTCGGTTTTGACGAAGCCGGTCATGAGGTCGGCTTTTTGTTCAAGTTTGGAGGCATCGGCTCGCGTCTTGAACTCGAAGTCCTGTGCTTTGTTGGGGTCTTCTTGTTTCAAGGCAATGCCGAGATGAGAGGGACGGATGACGTCCTTCCCTTTGTAGGTGAGTTGATAGGTGGGACGTCCCTCAGCATCAAGGCTGAAGTTCATCTTGAGTTCGCCGTTGGGCGAAAGGAGTTGCTGTCCTGCGGCGGTGAGGCTGAGGAAGCAGGCAGCGAGAATGAAAACTTGTTTTTTCATGGTTTGCAAAAAAGCGGGGTCAATAATTTTTGGAATAAAGGGGGTGTACAAAAGAAAGTGGTTACGTTTTCTACCTCATTTTTGGAACACCCCAAAGAGAAAGTCGGCGAAGCCATGCTACCGCTTCGCAACGGCTGATTTAAGGTTGTTTTGAAAACTGGACGTGGCAAAAGTACGGGTTATTAATACGCACACGCCGGAGTGTAATAAAAATATAAATTATGAGAACTTGAAATTTCGGTTAAGTGGCAGATTTAGAGCACGGTATGTAAAAATGTTATGAAGAATTATATAAATGTTTGTGAAGACTTTTAGGCGGAAAAAAACACGTTTTTTCGTCTAAATGAGCTATAAATGAGGAGAGGATGAGGAGAGGATGAGCTGAGGTTGAGTTGAGGTTTGATTTCTTAGAGATGAACTTTGAGAATGGAGGCAGAAGCATGGCGAGCGATGTGACTGACAAACACAGATTCTTCCGACACAACTATGGAATCACCGAAAAAAACTTCCCGGACTATGCCCCCTACACCATACAACGGGCTGAGGTTTATAGTTGAACTGTCATTCCTGCACAATCAATCGTTTCTTATATACCCAACAACAACCATCTTCAGCACACTAAAAAACGCGACAGCCCCTTCTCACGAAGAAGCTGCCACTCAACTTATCAGTATTTACCTAAAACTTCTATAACTGAACGTTTGACTTCGGTTCAGTTCTCTTCAACATTATGCGTAGGCTTTGTGTAAACTATGAGAATTTATTGTATCACTTAATATCTTATTGAAAATCCAAGATGAAGATGTCGTGGGGCGCAAGGCGAAGGGTGTCGCCGAGACTGACCGTGCGGTCGGTGATGACTTCGCGGGCGACGGATTCAGGCAGCACCTCGGCGTAGCGTCCGAGCGGAAGCTCAACCTCATGGTTCGTGCCGTTCATGATGACGGTGACGGTGCGACCTTCGGCTTGGCGAGAATAGACGTAGGTGCCGTGGTTGATGGCATAGTGGCGAAGCGTTCCGCGACTGATGGCTTCGTTTCCACGACGCCACTGCAGCAAGCGACGGGTGAAATCATGGGTTTCACGCATGAGCGGCGTGAGTCCCTCGCCGCTGAGGGCGTTGATGGTGTCGCCACTGAATCCACCCGGGAAATTGGCTCGGAGCAAGCCATCACCGCCGCCCTTGTTTGCCGCCATGGCAAGTTCGTCGCCGACATAGAGCTGCGGGATGCCGCGCAGGGTCAGCAAGAGCGTGAGAGCCTGACGATAGCGGGTCGTGACGGATGCTTGTATCGGCACTCGGGCGAAACGGTCCGTGTCGTGGTTGCTGAGGAAGGTCAGCAGATGGGTCGGGTCGGCATAAACCGCATCTTGCGAAATGTACTCGTAGATTCGTGCCAGTCCCTTGTCCCAATCGTTGGTTTCCTCGTCGAGGGCACTGTTCAGCAGTCCCATGAGCGGGAAGTCCATGACGGTGGGAAGTTCGGAATCGTTGTCCTGTCCTGCCAGTTTGGAACCTTTCTGCCACTGACTGACGCCCACGTTGTGGTTGAGCCAAGTTTCTCCGACGATGTTGAAGTGAGGATATTCAGCCAGCAAGGCTTGGTTCCAGCGCGCCATGGCTTGGCGGTCGGCATAAGGATAGGTGTCTTGACGGATGCCGTCGATGCCGGCATACTCTGTCCACCAGATGCTGTTTTGAGTGAGATATTTCCAAACGTGCGGATTGCGCTGATTCAGGTCGGGCATGACCTCCACGAACCATCCGTCCCGGGCATTCGTTTTGTCTGCTTCGCTGCCGTGGATGTCGGTGACGGCTGAGATGCGATAGGAGGTTTGGACATAGCGGCTTCCGCAGTTGAACCAGTCGTCGTCGGGGCGGTCGCGAAAAAGGAAGTTCTCCAAGCCGCAGTGATTAAACACCATGTCCTGGATGACTTTCATGCCGCGCTTGTGAGCCTCATCAATGAAGCGTACGTATGCCTCGTTGCCACCGAATCGAGGGTCAATCTCATAGTAGTCGGTGATGGCATAACCGTGATAAGACGTGGAAGGCATGTCGTTCACCTGCAGCGGCGTGGGCCAAACGGTCGTCACGCCAAGGTCGTTCAGATAGTCCAACGCCTTTGTCATGCCGGCGAGGTCTCCGCCGTGTCGTGCGTTGGGTTCCTGCGAGGCAGTCTGCTCCTTCAGCCCCTTGACCACGTCGTTTGAGGGGTCTCCGTTGACAAAGCGGTCGGGCATGAGGAGATAGACCACGTCGGAGGCATCAAAACCCTGGGCACGCGTTTTTTGGTCGCGCTGACGCAGTTCGTAGGGCAGCGTCTTCACCTTTCCGTCTTTTCTGAGGTGGATGGAGAAAGTTTGCGCCGGCGCATGCTTGGTTTGAATATATAAAAGGAGATAGTTTGTGTTGGTCGGACGAACAATGGAGTCAATGCTGACGCCGTGGGCATCAAGTGTCACCTCGCTGCGTCCCACCTCGAGTGCATAAAGCAGAAGTTGCAACGAAGCATCGTGCATGTCACTCCACCAAAACGCAGGCTGTACCTTGAGCGCAGGCTCGCCGGACTTGCTCCGCCGGGAAGCGGCAGAGGAAGAAGATGTCAGCGCAACGACGCTGAAAAAGAGCGTGAAAAGACGTAAGGAATGCCACATGCGAACATGGTTTTGTTTCTGCTGCAAATTTATTCTTTTCTCTCGCGGGAATGCAAGCGAATGTAAGAGAAATATAAATAGCGAAATAAACTAATTTGTTGAATTACAAGCAGAACAAGCTTTCAAGCACCTCAAAAAATAGAAACGAAATCACAACGCCGAACGGGAGAAAAAGGCTTCGTTCTTTGACTCTAAAAAATAATTTAATACTTTTGTCATGCCATTGACGTCGTCGATACTGGCGTTACGTCTTTATCTTCAACACGAGAATACTATGAAATTACCCCTTCTGTTTGCCATCCTGACGATGACAACTGCCTTGTCCGCCCAGAATCTGAAGATTAGTCCGACCATTGAGCAGCAACTCAAGGAACTTGATGAGATTGTGGAGAACAAAGCCAGCTATCACGCAGAGAGAGAGAAACAAGCCGCTCAACTCAAGCAACAGGCAAAAAGCGCACAAGGACAAAGACGCGTCAATCTTCTCAAAGAAATTTTTGACCTCTATTCGCACTTCCAAGTGGATTCCGCACAAATCTATCTCGACATGCTGGAAAACATGCCCGAAGTGAAACAAGAGCCTGCACTCGTGGCTCTCACGCAAATCGCACGAGCGGAAATCCAGACCGTCGCCGGACTCTATGCCGACGCCGAAAACGCACTCAACAGCGTGGACCCGACGCTCATCACTCCAGAAAGACAAGATTTGCGACTCTACTACTACAGAACACGACGAACACTCAGCGGATGGATGGCGCACTACTCTCAATTTGAGAAGGTCAAGAGACAATGGGAACAGAAGGTGTGCCGTTTCCGAGACTCGCTCATCAGCATTGACCCTAATCCCATCACCTGCAACGTGGTGCGTGCCGACAAAGCCAACGCAGAAGGGAAGCCTGCGGAAGCTCTGAAGTTCCTCCTTCCACTCACAAAGGGAATGGACAGCAACCTACCGGATCCCTACGTTTGTTTCACACTCGCAGAAGCCTACAATGCCCTCGGGGTACAAGAAAACACACTTTCCTATCTCATCAAAACTGCCAAAGCAGACCTGCAACAAGGAACCACAGAATACATGGCGCTCCCTTGGCTCGCACAACTCCTCTTTGAAGCTGGACAGGTCGAAAGGGCTTATGTCTATCTCCTCTGCGCCATGGAAGACGCCAACTTCTGCAACGCCTCGCTCCGCTCCATCGAGGCCTCAAGCGTCTTCCCCATCATTGACCGACAATACAAACAAACCACACACGAACAACACCAGCGCGAGCGCATTCTGCTCTACGTCATGGCAGGACTCCTCGTCGTCGTGCTCCTCATCGTCGTGCTCCTCATCCGCCAAATGAGAAAACTACACCAACTCCGGAAAAAACAGACGGAGACCAACAAGAATCTGGAGGAAACCAACAGAGCCATGCAGCAAACCATGAAAAAACTGAACCAAACAAACGAAACGCTGCAGCAAACCTACGCGGCACTGAGACTTACGGACAAAATGAAGGAGGAATATATCGCTCGCTACCTTGACCAGTGTCGAACCTACATCGAGGAGATGGAGAAGAATCGCAAAGACTGTCTCCGAATGCTCAAACAGCACCAGATTGAAGAACTCTACCGGACACTTAAAAGCGAACAGCACATCCAAGACGAGCAGGAAAAATTCCTCACTGACTTCGACACATCATTCCTGACACTCTTCCCAAACTTCATCAGACAATTCAACGAACTCCTCAAACCGGAAGAACGCATCGTGACGAAATACGAAAACCAACTGACCACGGAAATGCGCGTCTTTGCACTCATCCGACTCGGAGTGAAGGACACACAGAAAATTGCTCACTTCCTCAACTTCTCCATCGCCACTGTCTATAACTACCGCTCCAAAATGCGAAACCGAGCCCTCGGCAACCCCGCCGACTTCGAAGCAAGAGTGGCGGAACTGTAGAAACTTCTCCTCTTTTAATCTTCCAACGCTCCCTGACGACGTTTTGACAATTACTTGATAGTACTTTTTAAGGGGTGGCGCATCGCGTCACCTCTTTTTGTGTTACGCGCAATCAAACCGTGGTCAAACTCTCCGAGGCAGCTCTTCCGACACCTTGGACCTGAAACTCGGAATGGAGCATCGCCGACAAAAAACAGTCGGAAAGAATCGTGACGAAAGCATGCACTATACGTAAATAAAAGGGGAAACAAAAAACTCTGCAAACTATACACGATCCCTACATTATGCTCTTTATCCCGCTGATTCTCCGCGCGTTACAAAATTTATAGTTTGTGCTCCAAACCCTACACAAACCATATATTGAGGTATTCAAAACCCTACACAAAACGAAACGCAAACCCTACACAAAACGAAGCACAAACCCTACACAAAACGGCGCGCAGTTTTACTTAGGTGCGCACCTAAGAAAAATTAGGGGAAGGCTAAGAAAAACTATGGGAAGGCTGGTTAAAACTATGGGAAGGCTAAGAAAAATTT
>SAMEA3663118__coassemble_260_pt1 | contig 18931 bp, 12 predicted proteins | sample SAMEA3663118__metabat2_high_PE_027 | metagenome-assembled genome bin SAMEA3663118 (sample SAMEA3663118) | pig gut metagenome | biome: pig gut; feature: pig-associated habitat; material: faeces | place: Denmark | collected 2012 | reverse complement strand
GACGCTGTTTCAGTACGTTGAAAAGTCGCTGCAATGGTTGGACGCCTGCGAAGAGGGCTTTGCAAACTTCCACCTGGTCTTTTTGCTCTATCTGACACAGTTTCTCGGTTTCCGACCGGAGGCACGCACCTATCACCCTAACTGCTGGTTTGACCTGCGCTCCTCCGTGTTTTGTTCGTCACAACCGTTGCACCCCGACTTTTTGAAGCCGGAGGACGCGGCACTCGTACCCAAACTGCTTAGAATGAAATATTCCAACATGCGCTTCTTCCGCTTCAATGGAGCAGAAAGGAGTCGCCTGCTGGAACAAATTGAACACTACTACCAACTGCACGTGGCGGGATTTCCCGACACGGGGTCTTTGGAAATCTTCCGCTCACTTTTTTGAGGTACTTCCCAAACCGACTCAGAACCTAATGCGAAGCATGCCGCGAATGCCCCACTTCTTTGTGTCGGGATAGTGGTAGTTCACACGATAGACACCCTCAATGTGGAAAATCTTGAAGATGTTGTGGATGCCCGCCATGACTTCTACGTAAGGCACTTTCTTGTCCATAATCTTTGAAATGGGCTCGTAGGAGTCCGGCCCGTAAAAGTGACCGGGGAAGAAGAGCATCCTCGGCTCGTCAGCGTTGCGGAGAAGATAGGGGTTATTCTTCTTAGACAGCGTACCCCAAAGCACATTGCAGCCGATGTATTCTCTCCACTTCAAACGACGAATGAGGGGAATGCGGTTCAGTATCTTGCCGTTCATGTCCCACGAAAGCATGAGAGAGGCGTAGCGGTCGTTGAGAAACTCCATGTTGTCAATCATGCAGAACGTGTTATCCTCCATGATGTAGGAGAGATTAGCTGCAGGCATGATGAGCAAAGGGAAGGGCACCTTGTCCCACTGCACACCGCCGCGAAGGTCGCAGTCAATCTTTCCCCACGAACCGAGCCAAAAGCGCTTGTATATGCCGGCTTCGGTGAAATTGTAGGTGTAGGTTGCCCGTCCGAAATCGTAGAGACCGACGGAATGGCTTAGGGAAAGTTTCGGAGCATCGTGATTGGTGGCGATGCGCCGCTGTTTGGTGTTCATCCAATTGACGCCGGGCTGATAGGTGACGCCAATTTTCAAATCGGAGGTGCGGAGGCTGTGATAGTTGTCTGAGGGGTCTCCGAAGACGCTGCCCGCAGTGAGGGGACGGTAGAACAGCGCTGCCGTCGGAGTGTCTTTGGTGGTACGAACCTGCATCGTATAGCGCAAACCGTTTCCCCACTCTTTGTCCCAAGTGAGGCGGAGCGTATTGAAATACATCATGTGGTCCACCGTAGTCCACTTGAAGGAGGTGAAAACGTTGTCCTTGTCGGTGGGAAGAAACTTGTCGGAAGGCGACATGACGTCGTTGGTGAAGGTGAACGTCAAATTATTGACCGGGAACTCGCGGGGCAGATAGGCCTTCTCATTGAAAGACCACGTCACCTCTCCCATGCCCTTCGGACGATTATCCTTGAAGCCATAGGCAATATATCCCTTCAGGAAAAGATGCTTGTGAAGGTTGGCGGTGGTTTGAGCGGAGGCTCTCACACGCAGACCGTCCACAAAGTTCTGGGAAATGATGGTGTTCACAGGTCCGATGTCCACCTTGGAGGGCTTCTTCGGGTCGGTGCTAGTCTCCACGAAGTTTTCGATGAAAGCCTTCAAGACCCAAAGAATCGGCTTGAAACCTTTGACCCTCTGAAGCTTTGCCATGAAAGCATCCAAGCCGGACTCCGACTTCGTCAAACTGTCGGGGCGGTGGGTCTGCCAGAACAGTTTGTCCTTCATTTGCGCATCAGGTTTGGTGTGGACGCTCCCCTTGAAACGAAACTCCTTCTCGGGCAGCGGGTCAAAGGAAAAGTTGCTGTAGTCGGTGGTTCGTCGCACCATGAGCTTCTGCAAAAAACTTGCGACTTTGATTTGAACAAGCATGTCGTCCTTCACCAAGACCTGCTCGCCGGAGGGCAGTTGCCGGAAGTCCTGAATGATGCGCATGCTTTCCACAAAATTCACGTCCGACTTCTTCGGAATGCCTATGTCGGTGCGCCGAACGCGGTAGGTGCTGTCTGCAACGATGTAGATGCTGCCGGAGAAACCAAAGTCCTGCGGATTGTTGGGCGTGAAGTCCACTTGAATGCACTTGTCCTTCCCCACCATCAACGTGTCAACCAGGAAATAGCGATAAAACGAAATGGCGTTGTCGCCAATCGGGCTCATGAAACGATGTTGCAGCAGTCGCACATCATTCGTATAGATATCCACGTCGGTGAAGCAGTCCTTAATCATGTCCGTCAGAATGTCACCCGTGCTGAAGAAGTTGTTAAGTCCTGTGTTCTGCGTTCCAAGGATGATGCTCTTCTGCGACTTTGGCGTCTTGCGGAAGATTTCGCGACTGACGGTTTCATCGACGGAGATGGGCAGAATGAGGCGACCGGTCTCGTTGCATACTTCAACATGCTCTTTCAAGAACGGAAGACGCTTGAACTTTCCTTCCTCAAAGACTTTCTCAGTCACGTCGTTGAGAGCGAAGAGCATCTTGGTGTATTTGTCAATGGAATAGAATTCATGGTGTTTCAAGTCATTGTTGCCCTTGGCTGCAATCACTTTTTTCATGAACTCCACCGCCGGATTGTTTTTCCTTGAATATTTCTTCTTGCGTCCGACAACTTCGGCTGTTCCAAGGTCGCTTTCCGTGGACTTAAGTTTTACGACCAAAGAATCCATGCCCGGCGTCACCATGATGGTTGCGGGTTGATAGCCGAGCATTGAAATCCTATACTTCCCCGCCCTCCACGGAATGGAAAACCTTCCTTGCAGGTCGGTGGCCACTGTTTTCTTTTCCCCCAGCCTCACCACGTTCGCCAGCGGAATCACTTCGCCGGTTCTAAAGTCCACAACTTTCCCTGACAACCGGGTCTGTGCACCGACTGCCAGAGAAAGCGTGAGGAGAAAAAAGAGGAAAAGGAGTTTTTTCATTCGGTAAAGTGCGGGTCAATCGATTTCTTCGTCTGCCTCGTAGCCGCCCATTTCTCGGATGGCGTTTTTGAGCATGACATACTGTTTGAAGAGATGATTGACGGGGATTTCTCCTTCTTCGTAGTTGTGCATCGGACTCTTCAAGAAGAAAGAGAGGAAACGTTGCGTGCCAAAGCGACCTTTGCGTGCAGCGAGGTCTGTCAGCAAGACGAGGTCAAGCACGAGCGGAGCAGCGAGAATGGAGTCGCGACAGAGGAAGTTAATCTTGATTTGCATCGGATAGCCCATCCAGCCAAAAATGTCGATGTTGTCCCAGCCCTCCTTGTTGTCGCCACGAGGCGGATAGTAGTTGATTCGTACTTTATGGTAATAGTCGGCATAGAGATCCGGCTGTTCTTCAGGCGTCAAGATGCTTTCGAGCGTGGAGAGTTTCGAAACTTCCTTGGTGTGGAAGTTGGCGGGTTCGTCCAACACGAGACCGTCGCGATTGCCAAGAATGTTCGTGGAGAACCATCCGTTCAGCCCTAAGCAGCGCGTTCCGATGATGGGAGCGAAGCCGGACTTGACGAGCGTCTGCCCGGTCTTGAAGTCTTTTCCCGCAATCGGCATTTTGGTTTTCTCTGCGAGTTCCCACATGGCTGGAATGTCCACCGTGGTGTTCGGAGCACCCATGATGAAGGGAGCACCTTCGAGGAGAGCGGCGTAGGCGTAGCACATAGAGGGAGCAATGCGGTCGGTGTCGTTGGCGTCAAGTGCTTTCTCAAATGAAGCGAGGGAACCGTGAACGGCTTCGTCCACCGGCACATAGATTTCCGTGGACGCTGCCCAAATCACGACAATTCTGTCGCAGTCATTCTCCTTCTTGAAACGGCGGATATCCTCGCGGAGCGCTTCAACCATCTCACGACGGGTGGCGCAGTCTTTGACGTTGTCACCGTCAAGGCGGGAAGCATATTTGCGATCAAACGCTGCTTTCATCGGACGAATGGCGAGAAGCTCGTCGCGCACCGGCTCAATATCCTTTGCCTTGAGCACCTCGGCTTCCACCGCACTCTCGTAGGCGTTGGCGGGATAAACATCCCACGCACCGAAAACCATGTCGTCCAAAGAGGCGAGAGGGACAATCTCACCGTAGTGCAAATACTTCTTGTCTTTGCCGCGACCCACGCGGATTTTGTCATACTGAGTCATGGAGCCGACAGGCTTTGCCAGACCTTTGCGTGTCATCAAGACACCCGTGATGAATGTCGTGCTGACTGCTCCGAGTCCCACGCACATCACACCTAACTTTCCTTTTGCTTGTTCCATATTATATTTACTGTTAACTCACAAAAACTTTTCGCACACAAAACGTGCTTTGCTTTACAAACCGCAAAAGAAGAGAATGTTTTGCAAGCAAACAAAAGTTTTAGTTTAAGAAAACTAAAATTTAAGAACTAGTTTTACAAGCTGACGGATTTAGACCAATGGTTGGGTCAAATCCGTCATTCCGAGGGCGAAATCAAACCGTCATTTTGAGAGCGAAATAAATCCCAAGGCTTTGTTCTCCTCAGCCTCCATCACTTCGCGTTCACCGGGACCTTTGTCGTTGATGCCGCAAAGGTGGAGCACGCCATGAATGATGACGCGATGAAGTTCTTCCTCGTAGGTCTTTCCAAACTTCTCGGCGTTGGAACGCACCGTGTCAAGGCTGATGAAAAGGTCACCGCTGATGCTGTCACCTTCGCAATAGTCAAAGGTAATGATGTCGGTGAAATAGTCGTGACCTAAATACTGCACGTTTACTTCAAGGATTTTCGGATCGTCGCAGAAGATGTAGGCAATCTCGCCGACCTTCTTGCCAAACGAGGCTGCCACTTGCCGAATCCACGCAGATGTTTGGCGGCGCGGAATCTTCGGCATCCTGACGTTGATGGTCTGATAACTTATCATATATAATATGGTGTATGAAACTGCCGCTGCCGAGCGCGTCAATCAAAGAGCCCCGGTGTGTAGCCGGGCAACTGCTGCGGCGTAATGCCGAGGTGTTGGTATGCCAGCGGCGTCACCTCACGTCCTCTCGGCGTGCGTTTGATGAAACCTTCTTGGATGAGGAATGGTTCATAGACTTCCTCGAGCGTGCCGGGATCCTCGCCGATGGCGGTAGCAATGGTGGTGATGCCGACGGGACCTCCTTTGAACTTGTCAATGATGGTCAAGAGTATCTTGTTGTCCGTGCGGTCCAGACCATACTTGTCAATATTCAAAGCTTCGAGCGCAAAGCGAGCGATGTCCATGTCAATCTTTCCGGAACCTTTCACCTGTGCAAAGTCTCTCACCCTTCGCAGCAACGCATTGGCGATTCGCGGCGTACCTCTTGAACGCCCGGCAATCTCGCCTGCCGCCTCCACGACGATGGGCACTCGGAGAATGTCTGCCGAACGGAGCACAATTTTCGTCAGCGTTGCGACGTCATAGTATTCAAGATGCAAGTTAATTCCGAAACGAGCGCGGAGCGGTGCGGTGAGGAGTCCGCTTCGTGTGGTGGCTCCGACGAGGGTGAAGGGACTAAGGTCTATTTGGATGCTTCGGGCAGAAGGACCTTTGTCGAGCATGATGTCAATGCGGTAGTCCTCCATGGCGGAGTAAAGATATTCTTCCACCACGGGAGAAAGGCGATGAATCTCGTCGATGAAAAGGACATCGTTGGGTTCAAGGCTGGTCAGGAGTCCCGCAAGATCGCCGGGTTTGTCCAGCACAGGACCGGAAGTGAGTTTAAACCCTACACCGAGTTCGTTGGCAATGATGTTGGAAAGCGTGGTTTTGCCGAGTCCCGGAGGTCCGTGGAGCAAGGTGTGGTCCAGTGGCTCGTGGCGCATTTTTGCAGCCTCCACAAAGATGCGGAGATTCTCCACGACTTTCTGCTGTCCGCTGAAATCATGGAAGCGCAACGGACGGAGCGCGTTTTCATAGTCTCGCTCCGACGTGGGCGGCGCGCTTTGTTCTTGTCTGATGTCAAAAGTGTCTTCTTGCATGAGACTGCAAATTTACCCCTTGATTTGGATAGTACAAAAGAAACGGTTCAGAATTGCCTGCGGAAGGGGTGGTTGATGCGTCAAAAAGGAGATTCTTTTTCCATTTTCTGCCCTTTCAAAAGACTGCGCTCGGTGTTTGCACAATTTGCACCTTAGAAAATTGTAACTTTGCGCCGAATTATCTTCTCATCTTTCGCTCCGCCTCGTCTGAGGCGAACGGAACAGAATTCTCTACACCATGGTTTTGAACTACATTTGGATTGCATTCTTCCTCATTGCCTTTGTCATTGCCTGCATCAAACTTGTGTTCCTGGGCGACACGGAGGTGTTTCCTGCCATCATGAACTCCACGTTTGAAACAGCAAAGACAGGTTTTGAGATTTCACTCGGTCTGACGGGCGTTCTTTCGCTCTGGCTGGGCATCATGAAAATCGGCGAGAAGGGCGGTTTGATTCAGGCGATGGCTCGTCTGCTGAGTCCCGTCTTGACGCGCCTCTTTCCGGAAATTCCACGCAACCACCCCGTTTTCGGCAACATCTTCATGAACATTGCCGCCAACATGCTCGGACTGGACAACGCGGCGACACCGCTCGGTCTGAAAGCGATGGAGAGGTTGCAGGAACTGAACGTGAAGAAGGACACGGCGTCAAATTCAATGATTATGTTCCTCGTGCTCAACACCTCCGGTCTGACCATCATTCCGGTGAGCATTTTGGTCTATCGAGCACAAATGGGCGCCGCCCAACCGACAGACGTATTCATTCCCATCCTGCTTGCCACGTTCTTTTCCACCTTGGCGGGCATCGTGGTGACTTCAATCTATCAGCGCATCAATCTCTTTCAGCCCGTTCTTTTAGCCGTTCTCGGCGGCATGAGTTTGTTCGTCGCCGCTTTGATATGGGGAGTCGGACAGCTGAGTTCTGCTTCTCTGGATCTTTGGGGTACAAACGTGGCGAACATTCTGCTTTTCTCCATTATCACGATGTTTCTCGTTTCGGGAATGAGGGCGAAGATAAATGTCTATGACGCTTTCATTGAAGGCGCAAAGGACGGATTCCAGACTGCCGTCCGCATCATCCCCTACCTCATCGCCATTTTGGTGAGCATCGGGGTCTTCCGTGCCTCCGGTGCCATGGACTGGCTCGTGGAAGAGATGAAATGGCTGATTTCGCTGGTCGGCATTGACACGCAGTGGGTCGGCGCCCTGCCCACGGCACTCATGAAGCCGCTTTCGGGAGGCGGTGCCCGCGGCATGATGGTCGATGCCATGACTACATTTGGAGCGGACTCCTTTGTGGGAAGGCTTTCTTGCATTTTCCAAGGTTCCACCGACACCACGTTCTACATTCTCGCCGTCTATTTTGGCTCTGTCGGCGTCACTCGCACTCGTCACGCGGTGGCTTGCGGTCTCCTCGCGGACCTTGCGGGCGTCATCGCCGCCATCCTGCTTTGCTACCTCTTCTTCTGATTTACCAACCATCCCATGTCCCAAACTGCTTCCTCCTCTTCCGCGCCGGCTTCTTCCATGAAAGCCCTGGCAAAAGACACTGCCGTCTATGGCCTTTCCAGCATCATTGGCCGTTTCCTAAACTATTTGCTCGTGCCGCTCTACACCGCGAAACTCTCCGCGGCATCCGGCGACTACGGCATCATCACGGAGGTCTATAGTTACGTCGCCCTACTACTTGTCCTGCTGACCTTCGGCATGGAAACGACTTTCTTCCGCTTCGTGAACAAGGAGGAAGAAGAGCCGATGCGGGTCTATTCGACCACGCTGCTGACCGTCGGTCTCGTCGGCATAGCCTTCATTGCTGCCATCATGGGCTTTCTGAACCCTATTTCGGAGTTCATGGACTATGCTTCGCATCCGGAATACATTGCAACGATGGCTGTCTGCGTGGCAATTGATGCCTTTCAGTGCATTCCGTTTGCCTTCTTGCGCTATCGCCGGAAAGCCATCAAGTTTGCTTCGCTCAAACTGTTCTTCATCGTGTTGAACATCTCGCTCAATCTGCTGTTCTTTGTGACTCTTCCCTGGCTCTACGAAATGTCGGAAATCCACGATTTCATCGCACTTTTCTACAATCCTTCCATCGGAGTCGGCTATGCTTTTTTCATCAACCTCTTCTGCACGGCGTTCATCACGTTGTTCTTCCGCAAAGAACTGACCGGCTTTCGCTACGTGCTTGACACGCGCCTCCTGCGTCGGATGTTGTCCTACGCCTGGCCCATCCTCGTGCTCGGCATCGCCGGCATCCTCAACCAAACTGCCGACAAAATGATTCTGCCTCGTGTCTTGGGCGGAGAAGAGGGCAAAGTGCAACTCGGCATCTACGGTGCCTGCGCAAAAATCGCCATGATAATGGCAATGATTACGCAAGCCTTCCGCTACGCCTACGAGCCGTTCGTCTTCGGAAAGCAAAAGGACAAGGACAATCGCGAGACCTACGCCAAGGCGATGAAATACTTCCTCATTTTCACGCTGCTGGCTTTCCTCATGGTCATGGCTTACATGGACATCTTGAAACACATCATCGCCCCAGACTACTGGGACGGCTTGCAGGTCGTGCCCATCGTCATGGCTGCCGAAATCATGATGGGCATCTATTTCAACCTTTCGTTTTGGTATAAACTCATCGACAAAACCATCTGGGGGGCATGGTTCTCGGGCATTGGCTGCGCTGTCTTGATTGCCGTGAACATCATCTTCATTCCTAAATATGGATATATGGCTTGTGCCTGGGCGGGCTTCGCGGGCTACGCCACGGCAATGCTCTTGAGCTATGTGGTCGGTCAGCGTTACTATCCCGTCCGCTATCCGTTGAAGAGCATGGCGGTTTATGTCGTTCTAACTGTCTTTTTCTTCGTTTGCATCCGCCTCTCGGGCGAATACGTGGAGAACGTATTCCTTCGTCTGCTCTGCAACACGGCTTGCATTGTCTTGTTCGCCGCTCACGTGCTCTACCATGACTTCCCCGTCTCGCGCATTCCGGTCATCGGAAAATTCTTTAAGAAGAAATAAGGGCGTTTCTCCGCTCCTTGAACCTTGAACTTCCAAAAATCTCCGTTTTCATCGGTATGGAATCCACTTTGTCTCATCAAGAAGCCACGCTTCCCTGCGGGCTGAAAATCATCTTTGAACCCCACGCTTCCCGAGTGGTTCACTGCGGCTTCGTCGTCAAAGCCGGCACACGCAACGAACGCACCGAGGAATCAGGAATGGCGCACTTTCTGGAACACATCAGTTTCAAAGGCACGCACCGCCGCAGAGCCTACCACATCACAAACGGCTTGGAGCGCGTCGGCGGCGACCTCAACGCCTTCACGACGAAACAGGAAACTGTCTATTATGCCACCGTGCTCCGGGAGGACTATGCGCGTGCCGCAGACCTGCTCAGCGACATCGTTTTCCACAGCACGTATCCGCAGGGCGAAATCACGAAAGAAATAGAGGTGATTTGCGATGAAATCGAGAGTTATAGGGACTCGCCCTCCGAAATTATCTTTGACGAGTTTGAAAGTCTAATGTATCCGAACCAGCCGCTCGGTCGTGACATCTTGGGAGAAGCGGAGCGACTTCGGACTTATGTCACCGCCGATGCCGAGGCGTTCGCCCGCCGATTCTATCGCCCGGAGAACGTCATCTTCTTTGTATATGGCGACTTGGATTTTCGCCACATTGTCCGCGGCATGGAACGACTGCTTCCCGCCTCGGACTTCGCTCATCTTTCACCCAGACTTGACGATGCGCAGCCTGTGGCCCGTCCTCGCCTCTGCGGCATCGAGAGAGTGGTAAGAAAGGACACACACCAAGCACACGTGCTGATTGGCGCACCGACCTTTGGCGGCAGTGACCCGCGCCGTTTTGCCCTGATTCTCCTCAACAACATGTTGGGCGGACCGGGAATGAACTCGCGATTGAACCTTTCACTTCGAGAACGGGCAGGACTTGTCTATTCGGTGGATTCCTATCTCAACACCTACCCGGACACGGGATTTTGGAACGTCTATTTTGGCTGCGATGCCAAAGATGTCAAACGCTGCCGCCGACTGCTGATGCAGGAGTTGCGGAAGTTCATTGAAAAGCCTCTCACCCCGACTCAACTTGCCGCAGCGAAGAAACAACTCTGCGGACAAATCGGCATTTCCTCAGAATCGGCGGAAAACTATGCGCTCGCCATGGGCAAGACCTTTGCTCACTTCGGCACACACCGCGACATTGCGAACCTCATCGAAGCACTACAGGGGGTCACCGCCGAGGAAATGCAGTGCGTGGCAGCGGAGGTCTATGACGAAAGCAGACTGACCACGCTCATCTACCAATAATTTTTTTCGTTTCTTGCGGTGAAACCGCATTTTTTCATTCCCTCTCTCATGTCTAAACTCTCTTCGCGCCTCATCAAAGAGACTGCACGGCGAATCGGGTTCTCTGCCTGCGGCTTGGCTCACCCCGAACCGCTCCCCGCTTGGCGCGAAGCGGAATGGAGACGGTTCTTGTTAGAAGGGCGTCACGCCGAGATGAACTATCTGGAGAAACACTTGGAGAAACGACTGAATCCGTGCTTGCTCTTGGACGGTGCCCGCACCATGGTGTGCGTCGCACTGAACTATGCCCACTCCCTCGCCCCACTGAGAGACGAAACGCCCGATGAAAACGAAGAAAATGAATGGAAATTGGCTCGCTATGCCTACGGCGACGACTACCATGACGTGATGAAACAGAAACTGCGGATCTTCCTTCACGAACTCGGAATTGAGGAGGGAGCCGAGGCAAGAGTCTTTGCAGACACGGCACCCGTCGATGAAAAGTTTTGGGCGATGCGCGCAGGATTGGGCGCCATCGGACGAAACACACAACTCATCCTGCCCCAAGCGGGCTCCTACTTTTTCTTAGGGGAAATGCTACTGACGGCAGAGGCTGACGCCTACGATGACACTGCCGCCCACGCTGCTACAAAGAACGTTCCACTTGCGCTTTGCGGGAACTGCCGTGCCTGCATTGAAGCCTGTCCGACGAGGGCTTTGGACGGAAAAGGAGGAATGGATGCGAGACGCTGTCTTTCTTATCTGACCATTGAGCACCGCGGCGCTCTGCCTCCGGGCACGGGTTTCGCCATGAAGGATTGCTTCTACGGCTGTGACCGCTGCGCCGAGGCGTGTCCGTGGAACCGACGCTTTGCGCAAGAAACGAACTGCCCGGAGTTAATGCCGCGCCCGGCACTCACGGCGATGCAACGGGAGGACTGGATGAAACTCTCACGGGAGGACTACACCCGACTCTTCCGAAAAAGTGCGGTGAAAAGGGCAAAATTTGAAGGGCTACGCCGAAACATCGATGCACTGACAGAAGAAAACAGTCGCTGACTTTGACACAGTTTTGACGATGTCACCATGACGGCGTATGGCTTCCGGTGTGCGAAACTTTTATCGGATAGCAACCACAAAAAACTGTGCCGCACTTTTTGGGGTGGGCACAGTTTAGGGTGTGTTCTGAAAAGAATGAAACGAGGTTTACTTCAGTTCTTTCACGAGATAAATGTAGGTCGGAAGGTGGTCGGAATAGCCGTTGAGCCAGGTTCCGCCGGCGTGGGTGCGGAGGGGACTGCCTTTGTAGCGTCCGTCCTGCTGGAAGAGATAGTCACGGATGAAAATTTCATGACGGTAGAACTTCAGCGTGCTGCGGTCATTTCCGAGAAGGTTTCCGGTGAAGACGATTTGGTCAAACAGATTCCATTTGCCGTCGTAGAGGAGGGTTCCCTGTCCGAGTTTGTAGAGTGTATCATACCACGGATTGTAAAGGTCACCGGGATTCTTGACGTCTTTTGTTTTGCTCTTGCAGCCAAGCTGCTCGGTCATGCTCTTGTTGCCTGGGTCGTCGTTCATGTCGCCCATGATGACAATCTTGGCAGCCGGGTCTTGCTTCATGAGTGCATCTTTGAGACAGCGCACTTGGAATCCGGCACGCTCACGGGCTTCGCTTCCGGCGGCACGAGAAGGCCAGTGGTTCACGATGAAGAACATTCTCTCTCCGGCGAGTTTGCCTTGCATGACGAGAAAGCCGCGGGTGATGTGGGTCGTGTCGCCCTTCAGTTCTTCGTAGGCTTGCACCTGTCCGTTTTCATCCGTGTAGAAGCCGAGGAGGTCGGAGTCAATCTTGCCTTCGGGGTCATAGTAGTAAGGCACGATGAAACTGCGTTCCATCTGGAAGAAGCGGGGATTATAGAGGAACGCGCACTCCACGCCGCGACGGTCCACGCCGGGAAAATCGACGAATTTGTAGCCACGGTTCTTCAAAGCCGGTTCATTGAGGAGGTCGGAAAGAGCCTTGTCGTTCTCCACCTCGGAGAGTCCGATGACAGCCGGGCCGACAGGAAGTTTGTCCGTGCAGAGTTCGCTGATCACGCGCGCCATGTTGTGAAGTTTGGCTTCATATTTCATCTTTCCCCAACGATTCTTGCCTTTGGGAAGATACTCGTAGTCATTCTTTCCGGCGTCGTGGACGGTGTCGAAGAGGTTTTCAAGATTGTAGAACGCCACACCGTAGAGCGCAAGTCTTTTCTGCTCGGTGTGATTGACGAAGGAAGAACAAAGGAAGAGAAGTGTGGCGCACAGGGCAAGCCACGGAGTGAACTTTTTCATGATTTGGGATGAACTTATGTTTGCCTTTAAAGATTCAAAAGATGAGAAGACAAGAAGATTCTCGGGATAGGCGAGAAACACGCCGCTCGCAGCGAAGTGCTCAAATGACGCCGCAAAGGTCTATAATTTTTTTTAAACGCAAAGACTCCTCCCGAACTTTCTTGGAAGGAAGGTGGTTCGCTGTCGGATGAATCAGCCAAACGCCCATCACGTGAATGCGCACCGCCTTCGACAAGAAACCCATCGTCAAGACAAGCCGAACGGCAAGTGGAAACCACTCAACACCATCTTTTTCCTGCCGAAAAGCACGGAAAAGGCGAAATTTCACAGAAACGTAAAGAGTGCGCGATGTTTTTTTAGTACTTTTGCAGCAAATAAATTTTAATTAAGAATGCCCGAACGGTTCTTCACTGTCCCTTTTCCGATGGTTCCCAACCACGAAAAACGCAACTCTCGCTGAACCGAACACGGCAAAAATCCATTCACCAAGCATGACAAAAGGCATCAAACTGACAGCAGCAGCTCTGCTCGTGGCTTCCGGCGCCTACGCCCAAACCACAGCCGACTCACTTCAGGTGCTGGACAATGCAGACTTCACCTTCACGGAGTCACAATTGGACGAAGACAACGACGCGGCACAGACCGTCGCCACCATCTCCGGCTCAAAAAGCGACCCCTACTACTCTGAAGTCGGCTATCGCTTCAGCCCCATGAGATTCCGAGTGAGAGGCTACGACAACATGTACAACAGTTACTACATGAACGGTCTGCAACTGAACGACCTCGAACTGGGAAGATTCAGCTACGGCATGGTCGGCGGAATGAACGACGCCACCAGAAACCAAGAGGGTCTCTCCCCCTTTGACTACAACCGACTCGGCTTCGTTGGCATCGGCGGAGCCACCGACGTGAACGCACGCGCCGGACGATTCGCACAAGGAAGCAAAATCACACTCTCCGGCTGCAACAGAAACTACGTCGCACGCGGCATGTTCTCACACGCCACCGGCTACCTCCCCTCCGGATGGGCTTTCGCCGGACAAATCGGTTACCGCTGGGCAAACGAGGGCGTCATCGAAGGAACTTTCTATAACTCCTTCTCCTACTTCCTCGCTGCAGAAAAGAAATTCGGAGACAAACACACGCTCTCGCTCGTCACCTTCGGTTCACCCACACAAAGAGGACAGCAGGGTGCATCCACCGAAGAAGCCTACTGGCTCGCCAACTCACACTATTACAACCCGAACTGGGGTTACCAAAACGGGGAAAAACGAAACTCACGCATCGTCAACGACTTCGAACCGACCGCCATCCTCACCTGGGACTGGGACATCAACGAAAAAACGAAATGGACCACGGCTGCCGGATTTAAGTACTCTTGGTACAGTTCCACCGCACTCGGCTGGAACGGAGACGCCTACGACCCGCGACCCGACTACTACAAAAACCTCCCCTCCTCCGTCTTCAACGTCTATGACCCGACCGTCAACAATCCGGACTACCTCGCACAGCACCCCTGGTTCCTTGAGGAGTACAACGCGCTGAAAGACTACTGGATGGCAGACGACGCCAACCGTCAAATCAACTGGGACAGAATGTATTTCGTCAACCGACAGAACGAAGCGGCAGGCGGAGAAGCACTCTACTACCAGGAGCGTCGCCACAACGACCAGATGGTGGCAGCCTTCAACAGCGTGCTGAGTCGAGACATCAACAAAGAAAACAAATACACCGTCGGCGCCTCCTTCAACTTCACGAAGGGCATGCACTACAAAACCATGGCGGACCTCCTCGGCGGCACACGCTACACCGACGTGGACAAGTTCGCACAGAATGACTACGGACCCGACGCACCGGAAATCCAAAACGACCTCCGCAATCCGAACGCCAAAATCGGAGTCGGAGACAAGTTCGGATACAATTATAATATATATGTCATGAAGGCACGCGCCTTTGGTCAGTATCAATACACGAAGGACATCTTCTCCTTCGACGCCAAAGGATATGTGGAAGGAACAACCATCGAACGCGAAGGTCTCATGCAGAATGGACGCGCCCCCGAAAATTCCTACGGAAAGAGCGGCATGGCGAAGTTCCTCACCGGAGGAGGACGACTCGGAATCCAACTCCGACCCAACAACAACCACATCATCAGCCTCAACGCCGGCATCCAAAACGAAGCACCGCTGGCACGCAACAGTTTCGTGGCACCGCGCATCCAAAACAACTTCGTGGACCATCTCACCTCTGAGAAAATCTATAGCACCGAACTCGCCTACCGCTTCCGCATCGGAGACGTGACTGCAAAAGTCGCAGGCTACTATACACTCTTCACCGACGGAGTGGAACAGACCGCCTTCTACAACGACCAGGAGAACCGCTTCACCTATCTCACCATGAGCGGAATCCGCCGCGAACACATGGGCGTCGAAGCCGCACTCAAATGGGACATCACATCCAACCTCTCCTTCAACGTCCTCGGAACGCTGAGCGATGCACGCTACACCAACAACCCGTTGGCACAAGTGAACTACGAAGGAATGAACGCAGGAACCATCGCAGAACTCAACCAATGGAAGAACCCCGTCACAGGAGAAAACATGCCGCTTCAAGTGCTCGCCAAGGGAATGAGAACCAACGGAACTCCGCTGACCGCACTCAGCTTCGGCTTAAACTACAACATCAACGGATGGTTCTTTGAAATCAACGCCAACTACTACGACCGCGTCTATATCGACTTCTCTGAATATCGCCGACTCGGCAACATCGTCACAGCCTCCACCAATTCCGGAGAGAGCTGGGCGGTGGTCAGCACGGAAGAAGACCTCGTCACCTTCATCAAAAGCCAAGACGTGAAAGACAACAGCGGCATCGCCTTCGACCAAGAAGGAAACATCCTCGCCACACGAGCTGCAGAACAGGAAAAATGCAAAGGAGGCTGGATGCTCGACCTTTCCATCGGTAAATACATCCGCATGAAAAAAGGAAAGAGCCTCAGCATCAACCTCCAGGTGCAAAACCTCACCAACAACTGCAACATGAAAACCGGAGGCTACGAGCAAAACCGCGATGACAACTATAGCTCCGGATACGCAAAAGCCTACGTGTTCTCCAAGAACCCGAAGTACTACTACGCCAACGCGCTCAACGCATTCTTGAACATCGGATTTAAATTCTAAATTCTGACCCAACATGAACAAGATATTTTCAAAAATCGGTTTAGCAGTCCTGCTGCTCGCAGGAACTACCTCCCTGACTTCCTGCGAGGAGAACGACTTTGACATGATTGGCACTTCCTCCAACCAAGAACCCTACGTGACCAGTCAAACCTCCGTGGGCGAAGTCAATGCCACCATCCTCGAAGTGAAAGAACGCTTCTGCAGCAACTCCGCCACGGCAACCTTCTTCAGAAACGACAAAAACTTCTACTCCCGCGTGGATGAAGACATCGTCATCACCGGCGTCGTCGTTGCCAATGACATCAGCGGTAACCTCTATCAGACCCTCCTGATCCGAAACATGGAACCTTCCGGCGAAGACCAGTGCATCATCCTCGGCGTGAAGAACACCTGCCTCTATCCCTACTTCCAACTGGGACAGCGCATCAAGGTGAACCTCAAAGGTCTCTGGGTGGGCGTCTATAGCCAGGTGCCCCGCATCGGACAGCCCGTTAAATCTTCTTGGGACAACTTGAACCTCGGACCCATGCTCTTTGAACTGCTGCGAGAAAACGTGGAACTCGTCGGAAGACCCGACCCCTCCGCACCGGAACTCGTCCCCATCAACCTAACAGGAACAGAAGGCGACGCATGGCTCAGAGCCTCCGACAACAGGGCATACTACAACACACCGCGCCTTGCCACCATCCAAGGAAGCATTCGCGAAGTGAAAGATGCCAACCGAGACAAATTGGACTACGGCTCTGACCCCGACCTGCCCGAAACCTACGGCAAAGCGGAAGAACTCTCACCCAACGGAAAGAAAATCTTTGCACCCTACAACCTGCACGACAAGGGAATGGCAGTGGACCGCACCATTGAACTCTACTCCAACAACTCCACCGTCTCACTGAGAACTTCCACAAAAATTGACCTCTCCTACGAAGAACTGCCGGAAGACGGAAGAAACTACACCGGAATCCTGACCTACTACGACAAAAGCTGGCAGATTCAAGTGAGAGACCTCGGAGACATCATCCCGAACCATCCCTAAAACCACACATATATAATATATAAGGCGTGCCGCAAAAAACAGCGGCGAACCCACAAACAGAAATCATAAATCAAACATACAATGAAAAAGTATTTTCTTTTCCTGTTGTCCGCAGTGCTGACACTCGGATTCACAGCTTGCGAGGACATCCCTGCCCCCTACGGCATTTTTGATCAAGGTAATGGCGGCGAAGGCGGCGGCGATGAAGGCGAAACCGCCGAGCCCGAAGGCGACGGAACACTGGCTACGCCCTTCAACGTGGCTGGCATCAACGAATACATCTCCTCACTCGAAGCTGACGTGAACTCTCCCACCGTCTATATCAAAGGCATCGTGGTTTCCGTCAAGGAGGAATTCTCCACCGACTATGGTAACGCCACCTTCTACATCTCTGACGATGGCACCTCCAAAAACCAATTCTATATCTATCGTACCTACTACCTCGGCAACAAAAAATTCGCCGAAGGAGACACGCAAATCAAAGCGGGCGACGAAGTCATCATCTGCGGCTCTGTCGTGAACTTCAAAGGAAACACACCTGAAACCGCACAAGGCAAATCCTTCGTTTACTCCCTCAACGGCGTGACCGCCGGCGGAGAACAACCCGGTGGAGGCGACGAAGGAGAGGCAACCGGAGACGGAACCGCTGCCAACCCCTTCAACAGCGTTGCAGCCAACCAATATGCTGCCGCACTCGCCAACGGTGAAGAAAGCGCCGAAGACATCTATATCAAGGGAAAAGTCGTTTCCATCAGAGAGCAGTTCGGCACACAATACGGTAACGCCTCCTTCTACATCTCTGACGATGGCACCAGCGCCGGACAGTTCTATGTGTACCGTGCCCTCTATCTCGGCAATCAGAAATACACCTCCGGCACACTCCTGAACGTCGGCGACGAAGTGGTTGTCTGCGGACGCGTCACCAACTACATGGGCAACACGCCTGAAACCGTGCAGGGCAAAGCCTACGTAGTCAGCATCAACGGCAACACCCAGCCCGGTGAAGGCGGAGGCGACCAACCCGGCGGAGGTGACCAACCCGGCGGAGGCGAAGAAGGCGGCGGAGAAGTGAGCGGCAACACCATCACCGTGAACGCTGCTGACCTCGGTCTCGAAAACGGAACTGCCGTGCCCACCCTCACCCTCAGTGACGGCACCACCCTCACCTTCGACGGCGGAGGCAACAACAACGCTCCGAAGTACTACACCACCGGCAATACCATCCGCATGTATCCGAAGAACTCCATGACTGTGAAGTCCTCCAAGAAGATTCTCTCCATCGTCATGACCGTGGACGTTTTCAGCGGTGTGACCTACAATGCCAGCGGTGACATCAGCATCGAGCCCGGAACCGTCTCCCTGGCTGACGATGTCATCAAGTTCACCGGCATCAACGCACTCCAGACCACCATCACCAACACCTCTGGACAGACAGGTGCTGCAAGCCAGATTCGCTTCAAGAAGATTGTCATCACCTACGCTGAATGATTCTCTCTCATAGACTCACCAAGACCGTTGCTGCCCTCCCCACGACAGCAACGGTCTTTCCTGCTCTCTCAAAATATCCCAGAAAATGAAACTTCACAAACTACTTCTTCTGTTTGCCGCTCTCACCTTCACCGCGTCCTGCGGTGGCGAAGACCCCATTCTGCCACCCGACGAAGACGGAGGGAATAACGAACAACCCGGCGGCGAAGAAGAAGAACTTGATGCAGAGGCAAAAGCCATCGTCAGCCGCATGGAAACTCCCGAGATTCTCCGAGACGGCAGCACCCTGCTCATCTGCCACACGTCTTCTGAAACCGTGAACGGAGCCAAGAAAGATGTCGTGACCTACACGATTGAATACGACAAAAAGGAATATCACTCCCGCTGGGTGGCGTTCCGCTTCGACTCCGCCACACGTAAAAAGAACGTGAGTCGTTCGGGCAGCTTCATGGATGACCCCCTACTGCCGTCCGATTGTCAAATTGGAAGCAACTCCTACAACGGCTATGACCGAGGTCACCTCTGTGCCTCTGCCGACCGGCTCTACTCCCTCGATGCCAATCAAAACACCTTCTACATG
>SAMEA3663118__coassemble_236_pt1 | contig 20310 bp, 8 predicted proteins | sample SAMEA3663118__metabat2_high_PE_027 | metagenome-assembled genome bin SAMEA3663118 (sample SAMEA3663118) | pig gut metagenome | biome: pig gut; feature: pig-associated habitat; material: faeces | place: Denmark | collected 2012 | reverse complement strand
GTGCGCTCCTAGTTTTAACCGGGTGCGCTCCTAATTTTTCTTAGGTGCGCTCCTAGTTTTAACTGGGTGCGCTCCTAGTTTTTCCTGGGAGCGCTCCTAGTTTTTCCTGGGAGCGCTCCTAAGTAAAACTGCGTGCCGTTGCAATGTAGGGTTGCAGTGTAGGGTTTTGTGAATAGTGTTTGTGTAGGGTTCGTGTGGCGGTGTAGGCTTTCATGTATAGTTTTTGTGTAGGGTTTGAAACGTCTCAATGTATAGTTCAATGTATGGTTTGTGTAGGGTTTGCGCCGCAAACCATACACTTCGTAACGCGCGGGAAATCAGAGAGATGTAGGGTTAAATGTAGGATTTGTGTATAGTTTGCATAGTTTTTTCTTGCCCTTGTAATATGATATGTTCTGTGCGGTCCTTCGCAGCAACGGCGCCCAAAGTGAAAGGAGGGACACCATTCTTTGCGAACGGCGTCCCTCCTTACGATTTGGGTTCACAGTATCAATACTCCGGATTGCGGATGTACCAGTTTTCGGGATTAAGCAGTTTGTTGTAGAGCGCGCCGTCCATCACGCGGGGTTCTGCGTAGGGAGCGAGCGGTTCGTTGCGACGTGCAATCTTCCAGGCGAGCCAGTTGGTTCCATAGTCAGCGGGGAGGAAGGAGTCGTTGTTCTTGTGGAGCGCGAGACGGATGAGGTCAAACATACGCGTTCCTTCAAATGCCATTTCCAATGCCAACTCGTCAGCAATCATGGTCTCCACGGCGTTGATTTCCATGGGGTCAGGAAGAGTGGGCTCAGGAGTGATGTCGGTGTAGTCGGAAAGGTCAGGAATCACGGTTCCGGAACCGCCTTCGCCACCTTCGCCGCCTTCACCGCCTTCACCGCCTTCACCTTCCTTGATGACAATCTGGCGAGCACGCTTCACGGCGGCACTTGCGGAGAGTCCCTCTGTTCTGACGAGTTCGTCAGCAACGCGGTTCACAACGGCTTCGTCGTAGGAGTAGAGGCTATCTTCTACGGTGGAGAGACCACAACCTGCTTCGTGGATACCATTGTTAGTCCAGTAGTCTCCGGTGGAGGCTGCATAACCGAAGTCAAGGTAAGTGGCATACATCGGGTCTTTCTCCATACGGCGCAGTTCGTCAACGCCGATGTAGTTAATGGCATTGTTCTGTTCGCAAGAGTCAAGGCTGTAGATATACTTGAAAGTTTTGTTCTCGGTGTCAATAGAGTTCACGTCCACCTCAGCGAGCAAGCCTTTGGGGAATTTCTTCTTTGCCAAACCATTGCGGAGCACGGCAAACGCGAGGCGAGGATAGCCGGCACGGTTGATGGCTTCAGCATAGCGAAGATAGACCTGACGAAGACGATAGACAGATTTGTAGAACTTGAACTTTCCTTTCGGCGCGTCCTTCATGATGAAGCGTTCGTTGCCGGTTCCATTGGTCACACGATAGGTGGGGGCGGTGGCATAGATGCGGGCATCGCCTGCTCCTTCGTAGTATTCCCACTCGAGGTCATTGCCGGTGTCAGAGTACTTATCTACGTTGGCGTAGTTCTGAGCAGCAGAGAGTTGGAGATAGGCTTCGGAGGGTTCCACCTGGCGAGAGCGCAGGTTTCCATAGAGACCGACACTGACTTGTCCGCCGCTGATGGTGGAGGTCATGTCGAAACCGTAGATCTGAGCAGCTTGGGAAAGAATCTTGTGTCCGGACTGACCGTTGGCAGAAGAAGGAATCACCGTGATGTTCTCGTTTGCCTGAAGAGAAGAGGTGTTGGCAAAGAGGTTCATCCAGCTGTCTGCATTGCCGGTGTAGCTGTAGATGTCTGTGCCCTGTTCTTCATGCTTGGTGATGGAAGCACGGGTGGAGGTCACGACATGTCCTTTGTCCTGAGCACGCTCCTTGAGGAAGTGGTAGTAGTAGGACGCAGCCTTCACGTAGTCAGAAGAAGATTCACCCGCCACGCCACGACCGCGGAGGAGGTAGAGGTCACCGAGGATGAGGTCGCTGTAGAAGAGGAGATAGGAAGTGTTGACGGTGAAACCGGTTTTGGTGTCAAGCTGACCGTAGGCAGGATAGCCGCCGTATTTCGTGTCATGCTCGATGCGGTTAGCCGCTTCGAGGTCCTTTTTCAGAAGATCTACGAGATTGTCAGCAGTTGCCCATGCTTCGGGATTGGTTTCCCAGCCGGTGTTACTGTCGTTGACAGGCTTGGAGATGAAGGGAACACGACCGTAAGTCTGGACGAGCTGCATATAGACCCAAGCACGGATGTTGACAACCTGCGCAAATTCCTTCTTCATGTATTGCATGTCGTTCTTCTGAGCGAGTGTATCGACACGGCTCAAGTAGAAGTTGCACTGGTTGATGACTTTGTAGTACGCCGCACGATTCAAGAGTCCGTTCTCTCCGTTAGGCTGACGGTTGTAGTTGATGATGTCGGAGATGGTGTCGCTACTATAGGTTGAAACGGTAGCCAAGTCGCTTCTCAAGTCGTTGAGGAGTTGGTTCTGCTCGACCATGTCCTGCACATTAGCGATGATGCCAAAGTAGAAATTGACAGTGTCTCGACCGCTAAACCCTTCGTTGTAGCGGTTCATATCAGGCGTCAACATATCTTCACAGGACGTTGTGGTCACACTCAGTCCCAAGAGGAAGATGAAGATACTTAAAATCGATTTGTGTTTCATTGTCTTAAGTTTAAGATTGTAAGAAGGATGGGGAGAAAAGATGGAGTTTCGTTTCTCCCCTCCTTTTTGTTACAAGTTGATGGTTACACCGAGATTGAAGTTGCGGCTTTGGGGAAGGAAGCCGGCGTCAATTCCCTGATAGAGCACACTGTTGCCTGCGGAGAACTCAGGATCGTTGCCTGTGTACTTTGACACGGTGAAGATGTTGTTGGCTTCACCCCAAACGGCGAGGCCCTGCATCCAAGAGACGTTCATCGGAATGCGATAGGTCAAACGAACCTTCTTGAGTTTCAAATAGGAACCGTCCTCAATCCAACGATCGGAGAAGCGTTCGTTGTTCACCCACTGCTCGCTGTTCACGTCCATGACACGAGGCATATCGGTGATTTGACCCTCATAGCGCCAACGATTGACGGCAGCGGTGGTCTGGTTCCAATGGTTGTTGAGAGACTCGAGCTGAGAGCGCTGATAGTTATAGACGTCATTGCCCAAAGAATACTTGAAGACAACGTCCAACTTCAGGTGCTTCCACTGGAGGGAGGTGGAGATGTTACCGAAGATGTCGGGGTTGGGGTCGCCAATGACAACCATGTCGGCTTCATTGATCCAACCGTCACCGTTCTGGTCCACGAAGCAAACGTCACCGGCTTTGAAGTTGCGATAGGGTTCCTGAGAGATGCCGGTGGGATAGCGGAGGTAGCCATACTTGCCTGCTTGGCTGGCTTCAAAATCGGAGGCGAAGACGCCGGAGGTCTGGTAGCCGTAGAAGACGCCTGCGGCATGACCGACAGCGGTGAGGATGTTGGCACCGTAGATGTTCGTCACATAACCACGGATGCTCTGTTCCTGGTCTTTGTTTCCGTTTGCATCGAGACTCCACGTCTTGAGGTTGTTGAGTTCGGTGGCAGGAAGTTCGGTGATTTCGTTCTTGTAGTGACCGATGGAGAATCCAACTTGCCAGCGCCAGTCTTTGTGCTGAACAATCATTCCATCGACATTGAAGTTCACGCCGTTGTTCTTCAGCGTACCGTCATTTGCCCACATGTAGGAAAGACCGGTGATGTCGCTGACGGACTTGCGGGTCAAGAGGTTGGAAGTCTTGGCGTTGAAATATTCAATTCCAACATTCAAGCGGTTCTTCAACATGCTGGTCTGCAAACCAACGTTGAAGCGGCGAGTGGTTTCCCACTGGAGTTTGGGGTTCTGGATGTTTGACAGGATGAGACCGGTTGCCTTGTCCATGAACTTGATGTTCTCGAAGTAGGTGCGGGTCGCATAGTAGTCAATGTTGTCATTACCGGAGATGTCAAAGCCGGCACTGAGTTTCAAGTAGTCAATGCCATTCACCTTGAACCACTTCTCAGAGGACATCACCCAAGCAGCCTGTACAGAGGGGAAGAGACCCCAAGCCACACCGCACATCTTCAAACCGTCTTCGGCATCCTTACCGAAGCGAGAAGATGCTTCCATGCTGGCAGTGGCAGAGAGGAAGTACTTGTTGCGATAGTTGTACTCTGCGTTGGCATAGTAAGCGAGGTTAATCCAGTTGTCGTTGCGACCGCCGTTGGTCAGATAGTCCAAAGTCATGGAGACGTTGGGCATCTTGTCCTGCTCGTTGTTGTAACCCTTCACATAACTGTTGCTGTAGGAGTAGGAAGAGAAGCGGAAACCGCCGAGTACGTGAACAGAGTGAGCACCAAAGATGCGATTCCAATCCACGCTGAAGTCATTGAACAAGGTAGTTTCTTTGCAGAACTGGGTTCCGACAACGCTGGAAACATAGCCTAAACCTTCAACCTCCTTGGAGGGAGTACCGTTGTAAGGCAGATAGTAACGTTCGTTGCTACGGTTGAGGATGTAGCTGAAGCGGTCTTTCAAGGTCAGATACTTATTGATCTGATACTTGGGAGCAATGTTCAAATTGAACTGTGTCTGCTCCTGGTAGTTCTTGTTGTCACCCTGACCGTTTCCAAGAATCCACATCGGATTGGCGAGGGCATCGTAGCCGTAACCGCGAGCAAAGGAGAAGGGATTGTCGCCATCATCATACTTACCGGCGAAGACTTTGTTGGTCGGCTGATAGGTGATGTTACCGTTGTTGTTCACCTTCACGAATGCAAACTTGCTCAGGAACGGAGTCTGAATCAGACCCAACACGTTGGGAGAGGAAATGTTGCTGTTGTCGTAGTTCTCAGCCCATCCGTTGTCACGAAGGTTATAAGCGTTGCGAGCATAGGAAAGGTCAATGCCTGAAGTGAAGTTCTTGAAGAGGATGACGTCCGTGTTGAAGCGAATGTTCAAACGGTTGAAGTCATTCTGGTGGGCAGTTGCATCAGCCTGAGTGTAACCCAGAGAGAGGTTATACATAGCGACATCGTCACCACCCTCGACGCTCACCTTGTAGTTCTGAGTGAAGACATCGTGATACAAGTCTTTCTGCCAGTCAGTGTTGTTGTGATAGATGGCATACTTGTAGTAGTTGGGGTCGGAGTTCAAGAACTCAATCTGGGAACTTCCGAGGTAGCTGCGGTCAGGAATCGTACCAATCAGTTCAGAGATGTAGTTGCGATACTGCTCACCATCCATGACCTTCATGGTCTCGGGGGACTGTTCAAAGCCACCGTAGGCACGAATTTTGATTCGGGTCACCATGCTCTTGCCGCGACGGGTGTTGATGAGCATGACGCCGTTGGCACCTTTTGCACCGTAGAGAGCGGTACCGTTCTTGAGGACCTCAACGCTTTCGATGTCTTCGGGGTCGATGATGTTGAAGACATTGTTCAGGAAGCCTTGGTGAAGCGTGGTGCGGTCATACTGCATGTCCATGATGACACCATCGATGACGACCAGCGGCATGGCATTTGAGTTCAGGGAGTTCAAACCATTCATGAACATGGCAGCACCCTGTGCCGGCATTCCGCCACGGTTGAGCGTGCGGACTGCCCCACCCAATCCTTTCTCGATTTCTTCTTCGATGGTCAGACCGCTGGGGTCACGAACCACCATGGACTGACTGTTGGTCATGGAAGTTCCGTCATAGAAGAAGTCGGAATTCATGCCGGAAACGAGATAGACGTTTTGGTCGTCGTTGCTCTTGATAGCCAGCTGAGTGGGATTATAGTCTTGGAGTGCGACAAAGAGCACATCTACGAACTTCGGAACACGAATCGTATATTTACCATTGTCATCAGTCAAAGCAGAGTACATTTTGTTGTTCAAAGCTTGGACTTTCACACCTGCCAAAGGTTTCTTGGTGGCACCGTCATAGACAAAGCCGGAAACCTCTTTCATTTCATATTTGGGAGCAGCAGCTTTCTTTGCCGGAGCTGTCTTGGCAGCCGGTTCCTCCGTCACAGCATCTTGAGCGTACAAGACACAAGATCCGGAAAGCATAAAGAGGCATACACCTGCACGAAGTGCTCCCTGCATCAAGCGAATTTTCTTATTGTTGTTCATTACTTCTCAATTTTAAGGTTACATGATGCGTTACTCGTGAACAGGCTCAATAATTACTTTAGCCACACTCAAACCGTAATCGACATTTTTGACGGGACGATAGGAAGTCAAGGAAGGAATGGCAAGCACCAAGTGGGGGAAGCTGTCCAAACCGTAGGGAAGGTTGGCATAGCACTTGGGAATCTCAATGGATTCGAAGAGCACAATGGTCTGCACCTCTTCGTCACTCACTTCAATCTTAGTGACCTTCTTACCAATGGTTTTTCCTTCGTCGTCAATCAAACTTGCATCAAATTTGATGTTCTGCTCGACTTTTTCTGTCTGCTCACCAGTTTCTTTGTCGGTGGTGTACCACTTCTGGTCGTAGGAAACTCGGTTGGGAAGGATTTGAATGCTGATTTTATACTTGCCGCTCAACAAATTGCGAAGAGGGATGTAGGCATTCATGGCACCACTGGCTTTGGCTTGGAAGAAGCGATAGCGTTTGTATTCCAAATCGGAGAGGTCAATGGACTCATCCCAGTTTGATCCCTTGACGAGATAAACGACCGAACCCTTCGTGCCGTTCTGCAGAGAGGTGCTGGGAGAAACGTAGTAGTCGCTGGAGAGGTCCAACTCTTGACGAGTCTGATAAGAGTAGGACGGATCCATATTGTACTCCGTAATCGGGAAGATAATACCGTTGGAAGCCTTCTGAGGTTCAACTGTTCCAAAGAGAGGGTGCGGAGAGAAAGCCTGAAGGTTGATGAACTGCGTGCCGTTCGTAGAAGTCAAGGTATCTGCAGCCATGGCTTTTGCCACCAACCCATCAAAATCGCTGCGGTTCAAACCGGGAGCAAAACGATAGGGAGCAAAATACATGTTCAGAAGGAGACGACGGGTCACCGTGTAGTCCACGATGGAGTCACGAACAGTCGGATAGTTCAAGGCGGGCTCATTCAACGAACGCTTCATGTTGAAGAACTTACCGTTGGAACCTGTGTAGTTGTAAGAGTAGGAAGAACCGTAGTTGTAATATTTGCTCAACTTCTCAAAGCCTTGGTTCCAGGCGGCATCGGTGGGGATGACAGCCACATACATGCTGTCTTCATTCTTGACCTGAGCGCCGGAATAGTCAATGAGTTCGTTGGTCGTATAGTAAACAGAATCCAAATAGACCATGTTACCGTCATTGTCGAGACCACCTTCCACACTCATACCCGGACTGAAGGTCTTCACCTCTGCTTCGTTCAGTTTCTTGTAGAGAGTACTGAAGAGCGTGGGGTTAGCCTGAATGTAGTCGTAGATGTTGTAGGCAAAGGGAGACTCGCCTTGCAGACAGTGGATGGTTCCGTTAGAGGAAGGCAGCGCTGCGAAATCAGAGGACAACTTCACGCCGTTGAATTCTCCGGCGGAAGCATCGTAAGCACTGAGTTTGCTGTTCATCATACGGATGTCCTGCTGATCTGCGGAGGATTCGAAGTTGAAACGGGCGATGTGGTTCTGGGGGAACTGCACGCCTAAGTTATATTCCAACTTGGCTGCCTCTTCGGGATCCTGAGTCTCTTGAATCTCAGCGATTCTTCTCATGTAAGCCTCCTTGTCAAAGGTTCCGTTCAGAGGAGCCCAGACTGTGAAACTCTGAGAAGAGTTCAGAAGTTCAGCGTAGGTGATGGAAGCAGACTTGTCTCCTTCCTTGCGATACACTTTGATGTTCTTCAGAATCTCGGCAAAATCGGAAAGTTCCGGCTCTGCTTCAATGCGCTGCCAGATAGTGCCTGTGGCAGCGGGGTCAGAAACCCGGATGTCGAAATGGTCGTCAGTACAGGATGCCATGCCGAAGAGCATGGAAATACCAAGACTGCCAACTACTCCTTTTAATATAGAAATACGTTTCATAAGAGGATAGTATCAGATTAAATTACCAGATGTCTTCAGGAGTAGTTCCATTGACAATACTAATAGGAACAATCTCAAAATAGTCAAGCATGAACTGCGTCTTGGCATTTTCAATTGCCAACTTGAAGCGCAGATAATAGGACTTGTCCTTTTTCATGTTTGCTGTGGTGATGATACGACGCAAAGCGGGAGTGCCGGGAGAAGCATTGCGGCACGTCTCCATGGTCTCGGTACCGTTCACCATCATGTATTGCGGAGCTTTCATGTAACCCACGTTCTTCAAGTTACGGTCGGCTTCACGCATCAACTCGGGGTCATTGTTCAAGTCTTCATCTGCCACCCAAGGCTGACCGGGAATCATGGAAACACTTTCACGCTGGTCAATCGGAAGACCGACAGGCTGAGTGTTGGTAGGACTGTCACCAAAGTAGATTTGGAACATACCACGCAAAGTGTTCAAAGAAGCACCCATGCGGATTTCGTAGGTACCGTCCTGCGGAACGGGAGGCAGTTTAAGAACGAAGTCATAGCGTCCGGTCACAAGGATTTCATCACCCTTGTAGTCTTTCCAGGCACCAGACATAGAAGCGTAACCATTCTGGAGATAGAGGATGGTCGTGCCAGTGGTTTCACCGCTGATGTTGCTGAAATAGCCCTTCGGGAAGTAGAAGAGACCGGCACCGCGCAAGTCGTTGGACTGAATTTCGGGCAACATGGTCACAATGTCCATGCGCATGCGCTCTGATGCGAGTCCGGCGCGAGTGTCATCGGAATAGATGAGCATGTGGTCAATGGGGAAGTAGAAGCCATTGGCAGCGTTGTTGTCATTCACACCGTTGTCAATTTGAATCTGGATGTTCAGACCATTCTGACCGGGTTTGTTGAGATACTTGGTGTTCACCGGCGTGCTGGAATCTTCCACATAGGTTCCTCCCACGATGGCATTGTCATAGACGCTGATGCGATTGATGTAGTATTCTTCAGTAGGAAGCTGAGTAATCTTCATCAGACCGGCAGGACTGCCCATGGTAGTGTAGTAGTCCCAAACATTGACAGAGTAGCCGAACGTGTTCGGTTTCTTCATATCGTTACCGTAGAGATAACCATACTCGTCAAAGTGTCTCACGAGTTCATCAATAGCCAAACCACAGTTGAGCAAGTGATAAGCCATAAACTGATAAACTGCATTTTTCGGATTCTTCAAGTCGTCAGCAGCCTGATTTCCGAAGATGGCAGTACACTTCTGAACGATGACAGCTTTGATGGCATCCCAGTTGGTGATGGTTCCATCTTCTGCCACATTAGGAAGTTCAACGCCCCAATCGTTATAGAACACTTCGTCTGGTTCAACGAAAGCAGTGAAGGCAACGTTACGAGTAGCCTGATAGTCAAAGTTGTTGTTCGTCGTGCTTTCATAAACTTTAGAACCGGCATAAGCAGAATGCTCTTCTTCATAGGCGATTTCATCCGTGCGATGAAGTGCGAGTTCGTCGTAGAGACCGGTTTCACGGAGCAACTTGCCAAAAATATGCATGTTGTCAGCACTGGAAATAAGTTCAGAAACAGACTTAGTGGAAGGAAGAATCACCTTGCTCACTACGTGCAACATACCATTCGTGCACTCATAGTCAGTTTCAACCACGCGAGAGCCGCTTGTGGCATCACCGTTGATGAAATAGTCATGACTCTCTGCATCCTGCATACATTTCAGACGACGGTTGTTGAGATTGGAAAGAGCGAAAGTCTGATTGGAAGTCGGGAATTCGACACTTTCATAAGCACTGGCGTCACCATTGTCAATGATACAGTTCAAGACGATGAGCTGTTTCTGCTCGTAAGAAAGAGATTCTATGTTACCAGTTTCGTCACCGGTGAGTTCAATGACACATTGCTTCACTGCCTCATCGTTGGGCGCAAAGACAGTGTAGTTACCGCGAGCGGAGAGCACACTGGTCATAGAGGAGGAATTGGACTTGTTGCCAAGTTTAACCTCATCCAAGAGTTTTCTGATGGAAGAGAGTTCATCTGACTTCTCATCAATCTTGTCAATAAGAGTAGGCTCAGTCTTTGTGGCATAAGCCTCTGTGCTGATGTCCTCCTTACAACCGGAGAGGAGAAGGGATGACATCAGCATGAATGCCAAACCAAAGATGGAAACTCCTAAGTTAAATTTAAACTGATTCTTTTTCATAGTATGGCATTATTTTTTGCTGTAACGTTCCCAAACGGGGTTTTGTTTAAGACTGGTGTTGACCTTCAACTCTTCGCTGTAGATGGGAACATACATGGCGTAGATGTCATAAAGGCGATTCACCACCTCTGTCTTCAGAGTGATAAACGTAGTCAAGACGGTCTTCGGGTCGTTGGTGAATTCCACCTGACGCACGATGTCAAACCAGCGTTTGCCTTCGCCGATGAATTCACGCTGACGCTCGCGATAGAGCAGGGATAAAAGTTCTGACTGAGTTTTTGTGAAAGCACCACCGGACACGCCGTAGTCATCATTCACACGGTCGCAACGCAACTCATCGTCAATGGACTCATCTGTGTTGGAGGTCGGAACCAAAGCGGGGTTGCAACGTTTGAAAATCTGGTTCACAAGTCTGAAACCTTCCTGCAAATCCTCAGGAGAAACCTGAGAACTGCGAGCGATGGCTTCTGCCTTAATCAACATGACGTCAGACAGACGATATACAGGCCAGTGTGCGTCGTTTGCATCGGAAGTGCGCTGAGAAGTGTAGTTGGTGCTGTTGTCCTCACCTGTCAAATCGGTGATATCAGTGAAGGTGATGTTCTTAGCCACGAATTTGGTGAGCGGTTTGGAAACATCAGAGGACTTGTAGTTGCAGGTTTCCCACAGACGCATATCGGTCTTACCGAATCCAACCGTAGGATTGACCGTGGTGGCAGAAGCAATGATGGCATTGTTCATTGCCATGGTCTGCAGTTTCCAAGCACCATCGGCATAACGACTGATGTAATTGTTTACCGTGCTGTTCAACGTGGTTGTACCATCGTAGTTCAATTCCAGGATGCTTTCACGAGACAGCTGGTCACCGAAGATATTGTTGTAAGGTTCATCCCTGAATGGAGCACGTTCGTCAGAAACGAAGTACAAAGGATAAGGTTGATTCTTTTCTTCTTCAGTAACATTGTTCTTCTCGCTGAGTTCTTTGCGATACTCGTCGTCAATCAATTTAATCACAGTACTTGCATGTTCTGAAGCCTTGGCGAAGCAATACTTTGCCAACTCATTGCAATAAGCCTGGTCAATGGGCACATTATCCTTCGTCACGTAAGAACCATTGGAAGCACTTCCCTCGTCAGCGCGAGAAGATGCAGCACCGGATTCGCCATTACCGTTATCTTCGCCGCTACCTTCGCCACTGCCTTCGCCGCTGCCTTCGCCTTCACCGGTACCGGGATTCACAGATTGTGAACCGGCGAGCACATCGGTCATGTTGACCTTTCCGTGGTTGGGTTTGTTCATAAAGTTTGTCAAGAGACAACCGCGCCACAGATACATGTCAGCCAACAAAGCATAGACACCTTGTTTTGTGAAACGAGACTTGTTAAGATAGTCACTACCCAGGTTGCTGGCTGCATACTTCACATTGGCTTCAAGTGAGTCAATCAACTCGCCGAGAATAGCCACGCCGGGTTGAGCCTCGGGCATGTCATGGCGTGCTTGAGCATCGGTACGCACAGATGCTGTCACAAAAGGAACATCACGATAGGCGCGAACCAGATAGAAATAGTAGAGAGCACGCAAGGCGAGCACTTCAGCACGAGTGGTCTGCCAATCACGACGGGTGAAACTCGGATCGACTTCATTGCCGGGAACCGTCATCTTGTCGCCTTGTTCAAGGACGAGATTACAATAGTTGATGCCGGTGTAAAATCCCGACCAGTCAAACATGTTGACACTGGGTTGCAGGACTCCGGTTTGGAGATACATGATGTTGGTGTTGGAAACGCTGTTCAGCGTGAGATTGTCAGAACGGAGTTCTCCCCAAAGGAGGATTCTTTCCGTTTGTCCGCCAGCAGCCAACTGTTGGTACGCACCGGCGCGCACATTCTCCAAGTCACCTTTCTCCTGCCAGAAGTTCTCTTCTGGCAACTGGTCTGTCGGAAGAATCGTCAAGAAATCCTCGCAAGAAGACAAACCGCCAGAAGTCAGAAGCATGCTTCCAACAAGAAGAAGTTTTGTATATAATTTCTTACTTTTCATGATGAGTATTGTTTTGGATGTACAAGAAAACATATTAGGAAAAGTTTCCTGAAGTATGTGTGCTTGTTAGAAACCTAAGTTGATACCAAACGTAAATGAACGAGAGCGGGGTGTCTGAGAATAGTCCACGCAGGGGTTCATGCCTGACTGTGACTTTTCAGGATCTGTTCCGGAATACTTAGACCAGAAGATGAGGTTGTTGCCGGACGCATAGAAGCGAAGTGAGCGAAGACCAATCTTCTTCAGTTTCTCTGCTTTCACGCTGTAAGAAAGCTGGAAGTACTGGAAGCGGAGGAAGTCACCGGGTTCCACGTAGCGGTCACTAATCAAAGAGTTATAGGTTGCCGTCACGTTGGAGCTCATGGCTCTCGGAATCTGAGTGACCTGACCGTTCTTTCTCCAGCGGTGAGAAACGGCTGCACTCTGGTTCTTGTTGCTTACCATGCTTTCTGCGTTCAGACGAGCCATGTTGATAATCTTGTTACCAATGCGGAAGTTGAAGCTGGTCTTCAACTGCCACTGACCGTAAACGAAGTCCACACCGAAACCACCATTAATCTTAGGATTGGAGGAACCGAGGTAAACAATATCAAGTTCGTCGATGTTACCGTCATGGTTGATATCATCGTAGATGGCATCACCACCTTGGAACTGGTAGTTCTTACCGCCGTAGTTGAAGTACATAGGCAGCGGGTTACCGTTCTTGTCATACACTACATTACCCTGTGCGTCGAAGACGATAGGAGCAAGTTTTGCCTTGGCGGGGTCATAGAACTTTCCATAAAGAGGATCGTCAGGACGGTTATAAAGACCTGCGGCATTGGGATTACCTTCAGCATCCCAGTAAGTGTTCTTGTCTTCGTTAAGGAAGTAACCGTTGTGGTCGTAGTCAAAAGCGTAAACGCCCAAATAACGGAAACCGTAGATACCACCGAGGGCATTACCAATCTGCACGCGCTTCATGATGGCACCGTTGGCATAGGTGTAGTCTTCGTTGTTGGCTGCGAGCACGGAAGCATCCATATTAGTAATGGTGTTGATGTTCTGTGCAATGTTACCACGAAGCACCATGTGGAACTTACCGAACTTCAAGATAGGACGGGTGTTAGCATAGAGTTCCCAACCCTTGTTCTCCATGTCGCCGACGTTAGCCCAAGCCAACGTGGAGAAACCTGTGGTGGAAGGAATGCGGACGCCGGAGTTCAACAAGTCAGAAGTTTTACGGTTATAAACGTTCAAGTTGAACTGGAGCAAGTCTTCAAAGAGGTTCAAGTTCACGCCGATGTTCCAGGACTTGAGTTTTTCCCAACGAATCTCTGTCAGTTTGAGGTTGGTCGGAATCATAACCTGCTGACCGGCGTACTTGGTTCCGTTCGTATTATATTTATTGTACATCAAACCTTCGCTGCCGGGAGCGTTACCGTTGATACCCCAACCGGGTGCGAACGACAACATGCTGACAACCTTCTTGAGGGGCTTGAAGAATTTTTCATCACTGATGTTCCAACGACCGGAGATACCGGGGAAGAAGCCCCATTTCTTACCGGAACCGAAGCGGGTGCTACCGTCGGCACGGAGTGTGAAGTCAAAGATGTACTTAGAACTAAATGCGTAGTGGATAGACATCGTTCCACTCATGGTGTGACCTTTTCCGGTGCCGGTCCAAGTGTTCTCGAGGTAACCGGGAACGGTGGGGTCAGTGATGCCACCGGTGATACCGGAGGAACCGAGATACTGGTTCGTGCTGCTGCTGGTACCCATATCGAAGCGGGCGAGCACTTGCACGTCATGGTTCTCATTGGCAATGTGCGGATGGAAGGTCAATTGATGACGAGTGTTGAACGAAAGGTTCTTGGTTTCATAGCTGGAAGTCTTGTAGGTTCCATTGTTCCACTGGAGAGAGGTCAGGGAGCCGGGGAAGAAGGCTTCTTCGGTGTTGGTGTAGGCATTCATATAGACTTCACCACGATAGTTCAAAGAAGTCTCGTCGCTGTTCTTGCCCAAGAACTTATATTCCAACTGGAAACCGGGCTGAATCGTGTAGGAAGACTGATGGTTCCAAGATTCATTTGCAATGGCGACGGGGTTACCGTTGTTCACCATGTCGCTGAGGAAGTAGGAAGAAAGACCGCTGTTGGGATCAATCTTACCTCTGGAACCTGCTGCGGGAGGCATGATGTAATATTCGCCGGTATCGTAGTACATTCCGTTCTGGTAGTCATACTCTTGACGGGTGACTGCCATGTTCGGCATGGCGTTGTAGGCACGACCGAGGATGTCTGAATAGTAGTTCTTGTTGTTCTTCGTGTAAGTCAAAGCGAAGTCAGAGGAGAACTTGATGCGGTCAGACACATAGTAGTCCAAAGCCAAGCGAGTGGTCAAACGGTCGAGAGACTGTTTGATGATGGTACCGGTTTCGTGGTCATACGTACCGGAGATGCGGAACTGCGCTTTTTCACCACCACCGGAAACGGAGAGACCGTAGTTGTGGGTTTGTCCGAACTGAGTGACTTCCTTCACCCAGTCAGTGTTTTTGTTATAGTTTCCGAAGTAAGCTTTGTAGTCGTCAAGATACATGATTTCGACGATGCTTGATTCTTCTTCGGAAAGGATGCGCGGGTTGTGATAGGCTTCCTTGAGCATCATGGTGTAGCCGTCACCGTTGAGCATCTTCATGCCTTCGGGCTGCCAGGCGCCAGAGAAGCGGTAGCTGAAGTTTACGGCAGTTTTACCGCGTGCACCACGACGAGTGGTGATTTCAATCACACCGTTAGAACCGCGGGAACCCCAGATGGCAGTAGCGGCGGCATCTTTCAGGACTTTGATGCTTTGGATGTCTTCGGGTGCAACCTGGAGGAGTGTGGCGAACTGTTCTTCGTTCTCCATGTTTTCCAAGTCGAGGTCATCGCTGCTGTAGTCTTCGAGGATGTTTCCGTTGACCACAATCAAAGGTTCCTGGCTACCGTTGATGGAAGCCACACCACGAAGGCGCATGCTGGAACCGGAACCAAGGTTACCGGAGTTGGCGACGATGTCCAGACCTGCGATTTGTCCTTGAAGAGCATCGGCAGCAGTTTCAAAGGAGAGACCTTCCATTTGATCCATGTCAAGCGTCTGCTGAGCGGTGGAGATTTCTCTTTCAGGAATGACAAGACCGTTGGATCGTGTCTTTCTCGTCACCGTCACCTCTGCGTCCTTAAAGGTATTCTTGTCAATCAACTCGACATTGAAGCGAGTTTGAGCGCCAATGGGGATAATCTTGGTTTGATAACCAATATAAGAAACTCGCAGTTTATTGGCAGGGTTCTTGATAACCATTGAGAAGTTACCGTTGGCGTCAGTCTGTGCAGCGGTAATGTTACGGTTATTTTTATCCTGCTCAACTACGTACGCCATCACAATCGGTCCGTCGACTTTACTCCACACGCGACCGGAGATGCGCTTTTGTGCATAAGAGAGCGAGCAGCAAAAGCACAGCGCAAGCGTTAAAAGGAACTTAAATTTATTCATAGCAATAGATTTATTTCTTGATTCGGAACTTGTTCACGAATGCACGTGCTTTGGCGGGGCTGCTATAGGCGCTGCGGAGACCGCTTCTCAAAGAAGAGTCAAAGAGCATGTAATCGTTGCCCAAAGAATGAAGCACTACGTACGATTGTGAGTTATAGGAATAAGATTTGGTGGCGACATCAGGAAGTTCATAGTCGCGCGCAATCAAGTTATAAGGTTCTTCAACCTTGTGAAGTTGCTTCGTGTTGTCGCGAACATAAATCTGACCGGGACTTTGGAAGACGTTCACAGGAATATAACTTCCTGCTTCCTCGTCAATACAAGCGGAGAGGCAGTAGTTGCCGGTGCTGTTGAGGTCGTCTTTGTTGCCAACGGTGCAGTTATCCACGAAGAGAGACTGGTCACAGAAGTGATATTTCAAGAAGTTCATGTAGAGAGTGACTTGAGCCTGAGCGATTGCCTTCGCGTCACCAACCACTTCACCGTGTTCGTCGGTGTGTTGATCCACATATTCTTGAATTTCTGCCAAAGTCTTCAGGCCGTTCTGTTTTGCGCGTTCAATAGCATCGTTGTTCGGAATATAAATGGAGTAACGATAGTTGTTGAAGAAACGAACGAGTCTTTGAGCGTTGTGCGTCGGACGATCCGTACGTGAAGAGAAGATAATGTATTTCTTTGCCTCGTTGGTCCAGTCGGCATCCTTCATGGAAGCGGGGCGGAAGAGTTTTTCGTAGAGGGTTTCATAGTTGGAAGCTTCCTGGCAGAGTTCGAAGAATGCTGTGAACTCGGGGTGTGCTTCCATGACGCCGTAGGCTGTGTTCAGCGCGGGCTGGATGGGACGGTCGATGAAGTAAGTCTTACCGTTACCATAAGTTTCGGCGGTGGCTTTCATGTCGTTGTAAGACTTCACTTCAGCCACAAAGTCGTTGTTGGGGGTTGCATCGGAGTTGAGTTCGATTTGCATACCGCCTTCCAACTTCATGCCGATGGGACCTGATGCGGGACGAGAGACGATGTGAACGGGGGCACCGCTTCGGGAAACGTAATAGTTTCTGGAGCCTTGCACACCGGCGAGGTCATCGTTGTCGTGCACGATGATGTGTTGGTCAATCAACTCGGTCAGCATGGTTGCCTTGGTGAGACCGTAGCCTGTGGAGACGTCTCCGTTGGCATCGCTTTGATAAGCGTTGCCTGCCTGATTGTCTTTAGAAGGAACCATGGGCTGGCTGGGAGTCCAGAAATAGCCTTTTGACTTCACGGCGAGACATTTGCCGGTCGTGTTGGTGATTTGGGCTGGTTCAAAAGTCCAGAAGCGATAGTTCAAGGAGTTCTGAGTCGCGTAGGACATGGTTTCCACGTAACCGTAGTCTTTCAAACCTGCATCAAGAGGAACGAAGAAGGAGAAACTGGATTGCATGGAGAGGAAGTAGGTGCTGTAGAACTTACGCAGCGGAGCGCTACCCGTATTGGTGGATGTGAACTTGTCGTCTGCGTGGAGCACGGTGTTGACCACTTGTGCGCCTTCATTGAAGAGCACCGGAGCCATCACGGAGGAGTAAGCTGCAGGGCCGATTACGTTTTTCATCACATAGACGATACCGTTGTTTGCCAAGAGCACTTTCTTGACGGCAGCTTTAAAGTCTTCGGGGCTACTGATGCCGATGCTGGAGGAGAACATCGGGTCTTGCGCGTCATTCATGATTGTGGCATACTTGCTCGGCACAGATTCGTTGAAAGATTCTTTCATCAAGTTGTTAATCAAAGGCTGGATGATGTTCAAAGGAATCTGATACAGGTTGTCAAGCAGGTGCGCCTCGTCGTTCGGGGTGTTAGGATTGTAGCGCTGAATCAGCATGGCGCCACCGCCGCGGAGGAAGTATTCCTTCATGGCGTCGTCACAGGGAACGAACATGGCAGCCATGTCTTGCTCCTTGGTGGAGTTGGAGACGGTGTAGCTGTTCCATCCCGGGTCATAGTTCAAGGAAGGATAGTCACCGAGAGCTTCACCATCGGGGTCGCTGCTCACTTGTCCTCTCTGAGAACGCTGAGAGATATAAATCTTCTGGAACACGGAGTCCACGGGGAGTCCTGTGTTCGGTTCGCGGAAGTTGAGGGAGAGGGAAGCATCATACATCGGCATACTGAAACGTTCGAGCATGGCGCTGAAAAGTTTTGTGTCGCCGTTGGTGCGAATGACTTCAGCCATGTTGGGAGGCGTGACGAGCACGGAATCAAGCACGTGATAGTAACCGTTCATACAGGTCACGTCGGGTTTGATTATCTCGCTGCCATAGACAAAGCTGCGGTCGATGTTGTCTGAAGTTTTCCACTCTTTGGAAGTTCCGTCAAAGCCGAGGATGAAGGAAACGTCTTCAGCGGTGATTTTCTTTTCGCGAAGTTGTCCGTCAAGGAAGTGAGTCATCATGGGCTGCGTGTTGTCGAGCGCCATGTAGATTCCCTGGCGGGTAGTAGAATTGCGGTAGCGATCCCAGAAGCGTTTGTCGGCATTAGTGATGGTACCGTCTTCTGCAAGCTGTCCTCGGTTCAAGTTTTCGGGAAGGGTTGCTTTCGGGAAATAGGGAACGGTGTCCACAGCCGTCAGTGAAGAGAGCTGACGAAGACAGAGGTTCTTGATAGGACCTTGAATCGTCGTCATCATTTCAAGCACGTAGGCATTGTTGAGCATGGAACCCTTCAAAAGGAGTTTCTTCTGACTTTGAGAAAGCTCCTTATAAGATGTGTACTTGCTGCCATCGGGCTTGAGCCACACACCGGATGCAAAAAAGCGAGCATAAGCATCGTCATCCGCTACGAACAAAGTGTTACTACCTGTTCTCGCCAAGACTTCCTTATACACGCCGTTTTCTACATCATCAATCAACCCAATTACAGTTGAAAATTTGGGGTCTTTCTTCAGTTCGTCATAAATACTCTGTCCCAAGAAAGACGGACTGGTCTCGTCCAAATCAAAATCATCGGAGCATGAGTACGTTACGCCGCATGTCGAAAGCAAGCACATTGCTCCAAGCAACGTCTTTCCCATTCTGCAAAAACGGTTTTTCATACGCATAAAAGTATTAGATATTTTATTCAATTTGTATTCAACGAATTGTGAAAAGAATTTTCGTTTAAGGGCACTACATGATAAGTACTGCTTGCAAATTTAATCGTTTTTTAATTGGACAGAATAGCAGAACAAGGAGTTCTTTCCAAAAATTAAGTATTATTAAGACTCGCTCCAAAGACGCCAGTCAAACGCAAGAAAGGTTTTACTTACGCTTTGTATCATTCAACGTGCCGAACTTTAACTTATTGCCAAAAAAACAAACAAAAAAATAGGGAGAAGACAGATTTCAACTATGAACACGACAAAACTAAACCATAGGAGCTTCGCAAACACAAAAGCACAAGGGGATGCAACAAAAACACAAGGGGATGCAACAAAAACACAAGGGGACGAAACGAAAACACAAGAGGGAACTACGAAAACGCAAGGGGGAACTACGCCCAAAGAAGAGACGACAACCAAAAAGGACAACTGAATCAAACCTACGAATGATGACGATAACCATAGTCCTGCCTCCGTCAAACTTAACGCTTGCCTCCACCAAACTTGATGTATGCCACCGCCTGACCCAACGTGTGCCTCCACCAAGTTTGATGACTGCCACCGCCTGACCCAACGTCTGTCTCCACCAGGTTTGATGACTGTCTCCGCCTGCCCGGAATCAAAGTTTAGAAAACATAAATCTCACTCGCCCCCACCCCAACCCAACTGCGCTCTCCCCAAAGAGGGATTATGGTTCAACCTAAGCTGTTTTCAGACTCTTCACTATACATATATACGAGGGAACAAAAAAACATGTAAACTCTACACAAAACCCTACATTCAACCATACATTCCGCTGATTATCCGTGCGTTACGTTGTGTAGGATTTGCGTTTCAAACCCTACACAAAGCCTACATAAACAATACACAAATCCTACACGGCGGCGGGAAAAATTTCACCGCCTGCCCGCGAATAAAAATGGGAAAATGTAGGGTTTGAAATACGACTGAACCTATTCACTGCACAAACCAAACGATGAAATCTGAATGATGATTGAACCTTCCTATCTAAAGACTTTTCTCTCCCATCCAAAGACTTTCTCCTCATCCAAAAGACCGGTCAGCGTGTGGAGTTTGTCGTGTGAACGCCACTCTGAAGACTGAGCCTCGGTTGCGAACGACCGGTCATTCCCATCCGAGGCATCCACAGAATCGTCGCCGCAAACACATTTTCTTCCAAGCCTGCCGCCACCACCGTCCCCTCCGCGCTCAAGAAAATCCAACAATTTTGAGCCATTTTTCAGCGATTGGACATTAACATTTTTAACTTCCGGGAACACTTTTCGCCTCCGAATTTTGCCTGCTCGGCGCGCAGTTTTGCTTTGCCTTCCCCAAATTTTAATTAGGGGAAGGCAAAGAAAAATTAGAGGAAGGCAAATTTTAACCGGATGCGCTTCTAAAATCCGCGATTTTAAAGGGAAAGTGACGAAAAAAGGGGGGAGCC
>SAMEA3663118__coassemble_224_pt1 | contig 20882 bp, 16 predicted proteins | sample SAMEA3663118__metabat2_high_PE_027 | metagenome-assembled genome bin SAMEA3663118 (sample SAMEA3663118) | pig gut metagenome | biome: pig gut; feature: pig-associated habitat; material: faeces | place: Denmark | collected 2012 | reverse complement strand
AAAATTGGGAGGCGGAAAGTGTTCTCGGAAGTTAAAAATGTTAATGTCGAATCGCCGAAAAAACGCTCAAAGTTGTTGGATTTTTGGAGCGGCGCGAAGGAGTGACGAGTCGCGTCACCTCCTATTGCCATTTCCTGTTTTACGTTTCTTACGTTCGATACGTTCGTTACGTTCGTTACGTTTGTAACGTTCGTTACGTTCGTTACGTTCGTCACAAACGTTACGTACGATTTGCTCCATTCGCGTTCTAAATTCCATTCGCACCATCCGCTCCATGCGCGTTCTAAAATCCATCCGCGAGATTCGTGTTCAAAAACAAAATGTAGGGTTCGTGTTCCGCTTCGTGTATAGTTTCGCGAACGCTCCTTGTGTAGGGTTTTGAACGCCTCAGTGTAGAGTTTTGAACGCTCGCTGTGTAGGGTTTGAAACGCCTCAATGTATAGTTCAATGTATAGTTTGTGTATAGTTTGCGCCTCAAACTATACATTTCGCAACTGACGGAGAATCAGCGCGATGTAGGGTTGAATGTAGGGTTTGTGTATAGTTTGTATAGTTTTTTTGCGACCCTTTTATTTATGTATAGAATAGAGTCAAAGCGAAGTCACATCAAACCCTACACAGCGTCGATGTGGATTCCGCCGTGCTTCGTTTCAGTAGTTTTCAAAGAACATCCGCTTTGACCGCGTTGCAGACGCTTTGAAGCGCATTTTTCTGTCCGTTTGGACGGAAACGCCGGCGAATAATCGCATTTTGTCGCATAAAAGAGGTGCGAAACGTCATTCTGTATGCAAAAATTGCCTTCAAAGCGCTTTTTTGTTGTATATTTGCCCCCGATTATTGACAAATGTGCTCCGAAAGACATTTATTTGACGATGTGAAAGACGTCTCCGCTGTTTCGTGGCACACGGTCAACATGCAAAGTCACTCGTTGAGGGTGACGGCTGATAGACTTCTAAACCTTACAAAAAAACAGTTACTTCCTATGGCGATTTACGACAAAGAGATGGTAAAAACCTTCTATGAAACATACCGCGAAAAAGTCAGCCGGTTCCGCTCCGTCATGGGGCGTCCCTTGACCTACGCAGAAAAAATCCTCGGTGCTCACCTGGCAGTGCCTGCCACTGCTGACGGTTTCCGCCGCGGCGCATCCTATGGACTCTTTCATCCCAACCGCGTCTGCATGCAAGACGCCACGGCACAGATGGCAGTGCTGCAGTTCATGAACTCCGGACGCAGCGCCACCGCCGTGCCGACCACGATTCACTGCGACCACCTCATTCGTGCCCGTCGCGGCGCTGCCTTTGATTTGCCCGAGGCAAAGGAAACGAACCGTGAGGTCTATGACTTCCTCGCTTCCGCCGCACGCCGCTATGGCATGGGCTTCTGGGGTGCGGGGGCAGGCATCATCCACCAAGTCGTTTTGGAAAACTATGCTTTCCCCGGCGGCATGATGGTCGGCACAGACTCCCACACGCCCAATGCGGGCGGTCTGGGCATGGCGGCTATCGGTGTCGGCGGCGCGGACGCCGTGGACGTCATGGTGGGTGCGCCGTGGGAACTGAAAATCCCGAAACTGATTGGCGTTCGTCTGACGGGAAGGCTCTCCGGCTGGACCTCAGCGAAAGATGTCATTCTGCACCTCGCCGGAAAACTGACGACGAAGGGCGGCACCAATGCCATCATCGAATATTTCGGCGAAGGCGCAGCCACGCTCTCAGCCACGGGAAAAGCCACGATTTGCAACATGGGCGCAGAAGTGGGTGCCACGACTTCGCTCTTCCCCTTTGACGACATGATGGCAGACTATCTTCGCGCCACCGAGCGCGCCGAAGTCGCCGACTCTGCTTCTGCCGTTCGCGAAGACCTTTGTGCCGATGCCGAAGTCGTGGCATCACCGGCAGACTTCTTTGACGAAGTGATTGAAATTGACCTGAGCAGTCTCACTCCCCACCTCAACGGACCGTTCACACCCGATGCCGCCACGCCGGTCAGCGAAATGGCAGAGAAGGTTTCCAAGAATGACATCCCCCCCGTGGTGGAGGCATGTCTGATTGGCTCTTGCACCAACTCCTCCTACCAAGACTTGGCACGTGCCGCCTCCGTCGTGAAGGCACTGCGCAATGCCGGTCACTCGCTGAAAGCAAAACTTTTCATCAATCCCGGCTCCGAACTCGTCAGGGCAACTGCCGAGCGCGACGGTCTGATTCAGATTTTTGAAGAGGCAGGTGCAATCATCATGACCAACGCCTGCGGTCCCTGCATCGGACAGTGGGACCGCGAGACTGACGACCCGCTTCGTCGGAACAGCATTGTGACGAGTTTCAACCGCAACTTTGCGCGCCGCGCCGACGGCAACCCCAACACCTTCGCTTTTGTGGCTTCGCCCGAGACCGCCGTTGGTTTCGCTTTCAGTGGCACGCTGTGTGAACATCCCTCCTTCTCCCCCGAATGGAGTGGGGCAGAACCTTCCGGTCTCGCCCTTCCTGCCGACGGCTATGCCTCTTCCGCAGCCTCGGTCCAGGCTTTGCGTCCCGCCATTGAAACCCAGCCCGACGCCTCCGTTGAAGTCGTCATCTCCCCCGACAGCGAACGCCTTCAACGTCTGCGTCCCTTCCAACCTTGGAACGGCAAAGACTTCGAGCGCCTGCCGTTGCTCATCAAGGTCTCCGGAAAATGCACCACAGACCACATTTCTCCCGCCGGCAAGTGGCTTCGCTTCCGCGGACATTTGGAGAACATCTCCCGCAACCTCCTTTCCGGCGCCGTGAACGCCTTCGGACTGGAAGCAGGCATGACTCGGAATCCTGTCACCGGCTCACCCGAGGAGATTTGGAAAGTGGCAGCAGCATGTCGCGATGAACTGGGCGGCAGCGTCATTGTCGCAGAAGAAAACTATGGCGAAGGTTCGAGCCGCGAACACGCCGCCATGGAACCGCGCTTTCTCGGCGTGAAGGTCGTGCTCGCCAAGAGTTTTGCCCGCATCCACGAAACAAACCTCAAGAAACAAGGGGTGCTCGCGCTCACTTTCGCCAATCCTGCGGACTATGACCTCATCACCGAGGACAGTCTGATTACCGTGAAGGCTTCCTCCCTCCAACCCGGCAAAACGGTTGAAGTCATCGTTCAACGTCCCGGAAAAGAAGACGTGACGCTCGAAGCAACCCACACCTACAACGAACAGCAAATCGCATGGTTCAAAGCCGGAAGCGCACTGGCATGCAACTGAAACGAACAGCCAACGTGCCGCTTTACGTAGTTTCTTGCGCATCGCCACACCTATTATAATAATTAAAATCCCCGCGACACATTTCCGCAGACCACTAAACTATTTCAGAAACCAAAATTTTTCCCACGATGTCAAAAATCACTCTCACCTCCGAATCTGTTCTTCACGTGCCCGACACCGTTGATGTTCCCTTCATCACAGGCGACGGCATCGGCGCGGAAATCACTCCCGCCATGATGAAAGTCATCGACGCCGCCGTCAGCAAGACCTATGGCGGTCAACGCAGCATTCACTGGCTTGAAGTCTTCGCCGGAGGACGGGCGTTTGAGAAGTTCGGAACCTATCTTCCCGAAGACACAGTCAAGGCTTTTGCAGACTATCACGTCGGCATCAAAGGTCCGCTCATGACTCCCGTTGGCGGCGGCATCCGCTCGCTGAACGTGGCGTTGCGACAAGGACTTGACCTCTACGTCTGCCTGCGACCCATCCGCTGGTTCAAAGGCATTGACTCACCGGTGAAACATCCGGAACGCGTGAACATGGTGGTTTTCCGCGAAAACACGGAAGACATCTATGCCGGCATCGAGTGGGAAGCCGGAAGCGAGGAAGCACGTCGCTTCTTTGACTTCTTGAAACAGGAAATGCACGTGACGAAAGTGCGCTTCCCGAACTCCTCCGCCTTCGGCGTGAAACCCGTGTCGGAAGAGGGCACGAAACGTCTCGTCAGTGCTGCGTGCCGCTATGCCGTGGCGCAGAACATGCCACACGTGACGCTCGTTCACAAAGGCAACATCATGAAATTCACCGAAGGAGGCTTCAAGAAATGGGGCTACGAAGTGGGCGAAGATGCTTTCGCCGGAAAGGTGCGCATGGACGACTGCATCGCAGACGCCTTCCTCCAAAACGCACTCTTGAAACCTGAAGCCTACGATGTCATTGCCACACTCAACCTCAATGGCGACTATGTCTCCGACATGCTCGCCGCACAGGTCGGAGGCATCGGAATCGCGCCGGGAGCCAACATCAACTACGAAGCCGGAAGAGCCATCTTTGAGGCAACCCACGGCACAGCACCCGACATCGCCGGCGAGAACAAAGCGAACCCGTGTTCCATCCTCCTCTCTGCCGTCATGATGCTCCAACACCTGGGCTGGAACGAAGCCGCCGATGCCGTCACCCAGGCAATGGAACGCTGCTTTGAAGAAGGCTACGCCACCGCCGACCTGGCAAAATTCATGGAAAACGGTAAGCCCCTCGGCACAAAAGAGTTTGCCGATGCACTCGTCGCCAGCCTGCTCTGACGACAAGGCAACTTGCCTTCAAACACAAACATTTCTCCAACGATTCTTTTTCCCAAAGACACCATTTCAGACATGACTGAGAAAAAAGACTATCTGATTTATAAACTTTCGGACAACCTGAAAGGCTGTGTCAAGATTGATGCAGAACTTTTCAGAAAACTTGACGTCAAACGTGGCTTACGCAACGACGACGGCACCGGCGTCTTGGTCGGACTGACCAACATCGGTAACGTTGTCGGCTATGAGCGCACTTCGACCGGACTGGCACCCATTGAAGGAAAACTCTACTTCCGAGGCTACGAAATCTCGGACATTGTCAGCGCGCTTCTCGAAGAGCAGCGTTTTGGCTATGAAGAAGTGGCATTCCTCCTCCTTTCCGGTCGCCTCCCCGACGCCGAAGAACTCGAGCAGTTCCGAAGCATCCTCGTTGATGGTATGCCGCTCATGCCGAAAACCACTTTGAACATCGTTGAACTCGAGGGTTCCGACATCATGAACATTTTGGCAAGAAGCGTCCTGGAGTTATACACCTATGACCCCACGCCCGACGACATCTCCCGAGACAACCTCATGCGGCAAAGCATCGAACTGGTGTCAAAGTTCCCGACCATCATTGCCTATGCCTACAACATGCTGCGCCACAAAACACTCGGCAAGTCGCTCCACATCCGACACCCGCAGCCGGGCTACTCCCTCGCCGAAAACTTCCTCTACATGTTGCGCGGCAACACCTACACTCCGCTCGATGCCCGCACACTTGACCTCTTGCTCATCCTTCAGGCAGAACACGGCGGCGGTAACAACTCCACGTTCACCGTTCGAGTCACTTCCTCCACCTGCACCGACACCTATTCCTCCATTGCCGCCGGCATCGGCTCCCTCAAAGGACCAAAACACGGAGGAGCCAACATTCGCGTGCACCACATGATGGAACATCTCAAACAGCAAATACGTCACTGGGACGACGACGCTGAAATCAGCCATTATCTCTACAAAATCGTGAGGAAAGAGGCCTACGACGGCACGGGACTCATCTATGGCATTGGTCACGCCGTCTATACGCTCTCCGATCCGCGTGCCGTGCTCCTCAAAGAGATGGCTCGCAAACTTGCACTCGAGAAAGGGCGCACCGAAGAGTTTGAGTTCATGGAACGAGTGGAACGTCTTGCCGTTCAGGCGGTCTATGACGTCAAAGGCGAAAGCAAAAAACTCTGCGCGAACGTGGATTTCTATTCCGGCTTCGTTTATGACCTCATCGGACTTCCCGAAGAAATCTACACACCTCTCTTCGCCATGTCCCGCATCGTGGGCTGGTGTGCCCACCGCAATGAGGAACTGGGCTTCGCCGGACGCCGCATCATCCGTCCCGCTTATCGCTGCGTGGCAGAACCCTGCGAGTATGTCCGCATGAAAGACCGCTGACAGTCTGGAACCATACTCGCTTTTTTCATAAAAGCAGTTTTTCAAAGAAAGAAGTTTCCAAAAAGCAGTTTTTCAAAGAAAGCAATTTCTCAAAGAAAACACATTTCACAAATAAAGCAATGGCGCGAACACAAATCCTTGCGTTCGCGCCACTGCTTTATTTTTCTGTATGTTCTCACGGTTCTCTCCTCACGAAACTGCCGTTGGGAAGGAGTTCGTAGGTGGCAGAGCGGGTGACGCCGGCTGCGTCCTCGCGGTCGTTGAGAGAAACACCCGAGAGGTCAATGGCATAGGTCAACAAATCCTTCTTTTCGCCGGTGAATTCCACACGGATGGGTTGCTCGCGAAGAACGGAGAGAAGTTCTTGCTTGCGAAGCGGGGAAATGGAAGAGGAAGCCATGTCAATGAGGCGTCCCAACGAGGGAGAGGGGAGTTGAACAAAGGCAGGGGTCCAGTTTGTGCGATAGGCACTCACCTCGGACTGCACGCCAATCGCTTTGACCGAATGGATGACCAAAATCAGTGAATCTGCTTCAAGACGAAAAAGACGCATCTCCCACGTTCCTGCCTCGCTCGTCTTCAGTTTCAGACGATTCTCCGTTTTCTCCAACAGTTCAGACTGTCCGCCGAGCGAGTTTTCCGCCTTGGCGCTCATGCCGTGGCCATAGAGGTCAAGAAGGTCCAAACGCTCCGTCACGCCCAGCAACGGTAACACTTCGCGCGGCGCTTTGACAAAAAGCGAATCCAAAGGAACTGCCTGAGCGGGAAAAGCGAAGAGAAAAGCAAAGAGAACTAAGAAAAAAGTTTTCATTTCGGAGAGAAGAGAAAAGTGAATAAAGGCGCTCTATAAATTAGGTTTAGCCGAATTTCTTAGAGATGAACTTTTGTCTGTGGAGAAAGGAACATAGCGAACTACGTGACTGATGAAACTTACAAAAGGGCACGCAAAGAAATGAATTACTCATAAAGACTCTGCGACCAAAACGTAAACACTTTCTTTTGAACGTACCTTATTCCGTAATTTATAGAACACCTCTAAAGTCATTCAAAGTGACTGCCGCCCGCATGGTGGAAACCGCGAAGGAAGTCAGCGACAGACATGGGACGTTTGCCCGCAGGTTGCAGACGGTGAAGTGCCACCATTCCATCCGACGTGGCAACGTGCAGGAAAGTCTTTCCGTCCGTCTCCACGGTGCCGGGGGCAGGGAGCGGAGCGACCATGGAGGAGGCGGGCAGGATTTCTGCTTCATAGACCTTCATCTCCAACCGACCCTCGCCGTGGACAAGCGTCGTGCGAGCAGCAGGGTAGGGGGAAAGTCCTCTGACAAAGTTGTTCACGTTCTTCGTCGTGTCCTCCCAGCGAATGACGCAGTTTTCTTTGAAGAGTTTGGGCGCGGGATTCATCGGGCTGTCGGTCAGTTCCGCCTGCGGCACACGCTCGGCGCGGTCGGCGAGAATGTCGTCCACGGTTTGGCAGACAAGAGTCGCTCCTTTCACCATGAGTTTGTCGTGGAGACTTCCGGCATTGTCGGTCGGCAGGATTTCCACTTCCTCGCGGCGAATGACAGCACCGGTGTCAATGTCTTTGTCCAAGAAGAACGTGGTCAGTCCCGTCACCATCTCGCCGCGGATGATTGCCCAGTTGATGGGCGCTGCGCCACGATAGTTCGGCAGAAGTGAGGCGTGAAGGTTGAACGTGCCGAGGCGGGGCATGTCCCAAACCACCTGTGGCAGCATTCGGAACGCCACCACGATTTGCAGGTCTGCCTCATAGGTTGCCAATTCTTCCAAGAAACCGGGGTCTTTCAGACTGGTCGGCTGGAGCACGGGCAGGTTGTTTGCCACGGCAAACTGTTTCACGGGGGAGGCAGTGAGCACGGATTGATGACGTCCGACGGGTTTGTCGGGCATGGTGATGACAGCCACGACGCGGTAGCCTCCTTCCACGAGGGCTTTCAGCGGAGCGACGGCAAAATCCGGCGTTCCCATATAAATGATTCGTAAGTCTTCTTTCTGCATTCCTTATATATATAATAATGTGTATGGAATCTTTTTTATTTCTCAGGCTTGCGCGGTGTAGAGCGTGCAGAGTCCGAAGGTGAAGCGTCGGAACGCCACATCCGAGAAGCCGGCCTTTTCAAGCACCTTCGTCATTTCCTCGGCTTGCGGGAACGCCTCCATGGTGGCGGGGAGGTAGGTGTAGGCTTTTCCATCGCCGGAGATGAGTCTGCCGAGGATCGGCATGAGGAATCGGGAGTAGATGGCAAAGAGTTGTTTCATGGGGAAACGCGGTGGCGTCGTCAGTTCCAACGCCACGAGTCTGCCTCCGGGACGCAACACGCGGCGCATCTCTTTCAGTCCTCGGTCCAGGTCTTCATAGTTTCGAAGACCGTAGGCGACGGTGAGAGCGTCAAAACTTTTGTCGGGGAAGGTGAGTGACATGCAGTCCTGTCGTTCAAAGTGTAGCACCTCCGCCAGTCCTTCTTTTTCCGCTTTTTGGGCAGCCACTTTCATCATTTCCTCCGAGAGGTCTGCCCCCACGATGCTTTCAGGTTGCAGCATTTTGGCAGCGAGCAAGGCAAAGTCTCCGGTTCCCGTGGCAATGTCCAGCAGGTGTTTCGGCTGAAAACGCTTCAGTCCCGCGATGGCTTCGCGTCGCCAGCGTCGGTCAATGCCAAAAGAAAGAAGATGATTCAGGAGGTCGTAGGAAGGAGCGATGCCGTTGAACATTCGTTCCACTTCTGCGGTTTTTGTTTCACCGCTCACGTAGGGTTTGATTTGTTCCTGCCGATAGGTCATGAAAAAAAGGAGGAGAAAGATGGATGAAAGGTAGGTTTTTGCAAATGTGCTGCGAAGTTACGCTAAAAAGACGAGAATGAAAGCCGGCGGAAAGCAAAGAATGAAGGGATTATTGTAAATTTGCAAATAATTTAAAATCTCTCTTTCTCGTTTATTTAGGAAAACTCTTCACGATGAAGCATTCAGAAGAAAAAAACGCCGCCCCGAAACCGCAGAGTGAATCGGTTTTTCGCGATGACATCCGCGAGGCGGTGCGCGTCATGCAGTCCGGCGGTGTCATTCTCTATCCGACAGACACGATTTGGGGCATTGGCTGTGACGCCTGCAACGAAGATGCCGTGCGCCGCGTGTTTGAAATCAAACGTCGCGCCGAGGCGAAGTCCGTGATTTCCTTGGTGGATTCCGAAGTAAAAGTGGAGTTCTACGTGCGTTCCGTGCCTGACGTGGCATGGCAACTTTGGGAATGTTCCGACGAGCCTTTGACGCTGGTGCTTGACGGAGCGCGCAATCTGGCTTCGGGCGTAATTGCCTCCGACGGCAGTGTGGCGCTGCGCGTGACACGCGAAGCGTTCAGTCGTCAGTTGTGTATGCGAATGAAACGCGCCATTGTCTCCACTTCCGCCAACATTGCGGGCGAGCCGGCTCCGCGTTGCTTCTCCGAGATTTCTCCCGAGATTCTCCAAGCCGTGGACTATGTCTGCCTCTCGCGCCGCGATGAAGCACCTCGCCAAGCGCCGTCCCACATCATCAAAATCGGACCGAGCGGAGAGGTGAAAATCATTCGCTGAAATCAACGGGTGCGACCAACAAAATAAATTGAAACACTGAAAGTTTTAAACTTTAGTTCTCCTAAAACTTTTAAACTCCGAGAACTTTAGGACTCCGAGAACTTTAGGACTCTCAGAACTTTAGGACTCCGAAAACTTTTGAACTTCGAAACACTGAAACGCCCAATATGTCTCATCACGGTTCCTCCCCTCGATTCATTCGAGAAATTTCCGTTTTTGCTTCGCGTCATCTCACTCCCAAGCAACTCATCTTCACGCTTGCCCTCTTGGTCGGCGTCGGTTCCGCCATTGCTGCCTGGGTTTTGAAGACGCTGATTGAAGAAATCGCGCTTTTGCTCACGTCACACTTTGACGTCACCAGCGCCAACCGCCTCTACCTTGTCTATCCCGTGGTCGGCATTTTCCTCTGCGTCATGTTTGTCAAGTTCATCGTGCGCGATGACATCAGTCACGGTGTCACGAAGATTCTTTATGCGCTCTCCCGCCGGCAAGGCGACATTCGTTCCCACAACTGTTGGTCGAGTGTCATTGCGTCCTCGCTCACCATTGGTTTTGGTGGTTCGGTCGGAGCGGAGTCACCCATTGTGCTCACCGGCTCTGCCATCGGAAGCCTGCTTGGAAGACAGTTCCGAGTGGACCACAAAACGATGATGCTTCTCATCGGCTGCGGCGCGTCGGGAGCCATCGCCGGCATCTTCAAAGCCCCCATCGCCGGACTCATGTTCACACTGGAAGTGCTCATGGTTGATCTCACCATGGCTTCACTGCTTCCGCTTCTCGTCAGTTGCCTCACCGCCACCTGCATCACCTACACGCTCGCCGGAACGTCACCGATGTTCTCCTTTGAACTCACCGACCCGTTCATTGTGCGCCGAGTGCCCACCGCTCTGTTGCTCGGTGTCACCTGCGGACTTGTTTCGCTCTACTTCACGCGTGTCATGAACTCCTTTGAACAGGTCTTCGGCAAACTTCGTCATCCCGCGGCTCGACTCGCACTCGGCGGTGTGGTTTTGGCAGTACTGATTTATTTCTTCCCGCCGCTCTATGGCGAAGGCTACGGCACCATCTCGCTCCTGCTTTCCGGCGACGCCCACGCTTCGGAAGTCATGAACAACTCCTTCTTCTACGGTCACGAAACGAGCCTCGTCACCTATCTCGTGCTCATCATTCTTGTCAAAGTCTTCGCCACGACTGCCACAAATGGCGGCGGCGGTTGCGGTGGTACGTTCGCACCAAGTCTTTTCCTGGGTTGCATTGCGGGATATGTCTTTTCCGCGCTTTGGAACATCCAAACGCCGTTCGGCATCACCGTGCCCTCCACGAACTATGCCCTCCTCGGCATGGCGGGAGTCATGAGCGGTGTCTTCCACGCCCCCATGACCGGCGTCTTCCTCATTGCCGAACTCACCGGAGGCTATGACCTGTTCATCCCCTTGATGATTGTCAGCGTTTGTTCCTACATCACCATCCACACCTTTGAACCCCACAGCATCTATGCCATGCGTCTCGCACGTCGCGGCGAGTTACTCACTCACCACAAAGACCGCTCCGTGCTTACGCTCATGTCACTCGATGCCATCATCGACAAAGAACGTCCGCTGCTCCGCCCGGACATGTATCTCGGACAAATCGTGCAGGCCGTTTCCACCGAGAAAGCGCTGCACTTTGCCGTCGTCGATATCAAGGGAGGACTGCTCGGCATCATCAATCTCAACGGAATTCGCAAACTCATTTTCCGCAGCGAACTCTACAGAATGTACCGTGCCGACCAACTCATGACTCGTCCCTCCATCGTTCTCCGCACCGACGACAGCATGACTGCTGTCATGGAGCGTTTTTCCCACACTTCCACGGGCACACTGCCTGTGCTCACTCCCGAAGGAATCTTCGTCGGCTTCGTCTCCCGCACCCGACTCCTCGCTGCCTACCGACAAGTACTCAAAGATTTCTCGGAAGAGTAGGGGGGATATATAAATATATATGGAGCATACATGGTCTCACCACCACGCGTGCAAGATAGTTCTTTCGCTTTGACACATTCTTTATGACACAAACATTCGGACTCCTTGGCCATCCCCTCGGCCACAGTTTTTCTGCCTCCTATTTCACGGAAAAATTTGCGAAACTCGAACTGGATGCCGTCTATCGCAACTTTGATTTTGCCGAAGTGCCCGAAGCACTCGCCCACATCCTCTCCATTGAAAATCTGAAGGGGTTCAACGTCACCATTCCTCACAAACAGGCGATTATTCCTCACCTCGCGACGCTCTCACCCGAAGCGCGGGAAATCGGTGCCGTCAATGTGGTCAAAACCGTGCCGCGTCCCGAGGGAGGCTATGAACTCCACGGTCACAATTCCGATTGGATTGGGTTCACGCAGAGTTTGCTGACACTGCTGCCCGAAGACTTTTCCGGCATCAGTGCCCTCATTCTTGGCACGGGTGGTGCATCGCGTGCCATTGCCTATTCGCTCCGACGCCTCAGCATTCCCTTCCTTTTCGTCAGTCGTCAAAAGAAAGAAGGCGGACTGACCTACGAGGAACTCACCCCCGAACTTTTGGATGCTCACCGCCTGCTCGTGAACTGCACCCCGCTCGGCATGCATCCGCACGTGGAAGGTTGTCCTCCACTGCCTTGGGAGGGCATCGGCAAAGGTCACTTCCTCTACGATTTGGTCTATAATCCACTCATCACGCGCTTCCTTCAGGAGGGAGCGTCACGCGGTGCCAAAACGCTCGGCGGATTAGCCATGCTTCATGGTCAGGCTGAGGTCGCATGGCAGATTTGGAATGAGGGACTTGATGGCAGATAGTCTTTTGAGACTGCCATCAACGAAAAATAAAATAGCCGGAAAGGCTGTTCTTTGAGCACCGAGGCTCTGCCCGGTTTTCTCAAAGAACAGCCTTTCAAGTTTTAGGGTGAACTCACAACAGCGGTCCGATGACGGTGTGAACCAGCCAAGCAAGGACATAGGCAGTGAGGGTGGTATAGGTGGCGGCAAGTGCTGCCCACTTCCAACTTCCACTTTCGTTCTTGATGGCAATGAGGGTGGCGATGCAGGGGAAATAGCAGAGGATGAAGACCAAATATGCCAACGCTGCTGCCGACGTGGCTTTTCCTCGGAGCAATCCGGAGAGACGCATTTCCTCATCTTCCGCCGCTTCGTCATTCGCGACTACCGTTTCGTCAGCCTCAACCGTAGGTGCATCTTTGGCATACATCACAGACAGTGTGCTGACCACCAACTCCTTGGCACCGACGCCGGCGAGGATGCCGACCGTCATCTGCCAGTCAAAACCCAGCGGTCGGAACACGGGGGCAATGGTGGAGCCGATGCGTTCCAAATAACTCACGGGCTGTGTGGCAGCCGGCTGCGTCGGAGCGTCGGCGATGCTGACTTCGTGTTCATGGCTTGAGGGTGTGACTGCATCGATGTTTTCCGTTGATTCACTCTCGGCAGTCGGCACGACCACTTCGGCTTCAGTGGAGGGACGGGGAAAATAGCAGAGTGCCCAAATGCAGACAGAACTGATGAGGATGATGCCCCCCATTTTTTGAAGATACTGCCTTCCCTTTTCCCATGTGTGGCGAAGGACGGTGCGCCAAGCCGGGAAACGATAGGGCGGTAGTTCCATCACAAAAGGATAGTCTCCCTTGTCGCCCAAGAAACGGTTGAGCAGTTTTGACATGAGAATCGCCACGAGGATGCCGCCGACATAGAGCGAAAACATCATGAGTCCTTGGTGGCGCGGGAAGAAAGCACTGATGAGAATGACAAAGACCGGGATGCGCGCCGAGCAGGACATGAACGGAATGATGAGCATGGTGACGAGGCGGCTCTTCGGACTCTCAATGGTGCGCGTAGCCATGACGGCGGGCACGTTACATCCAAAGCCCATGACCATTGGGATGAAAGACTTTCCGTGCAGTCCGATGCGGTGCATGAGACTGTCCATGATGAAGGCTGCTCGAGCCATGTAGCCCGAATCTTCTAAGATAGAAATGAAAGTGTAGAGAATCAGGATGTTGGGAAGGAAGACAATGACGCTTCCGACACCGCCGATGATGCCGTCCGACACGAGGTCGCGCCACATTCCGGCGGGCATGACATAGGAAACAAAATCAGCCATCACCCCGACGGCTTGGTCAATCCATTCCATGGGATAGGCTCCGAGCCAGAAGGTGGCGGAGAAGACCAGGGCAAGGAGGAGGAAGAAGAGAGGATAGCCCAAGAAACGATGTGTGACGATTCGATCGATGCGTTCCGTCGCGGAGTGGTGCTCCGTTTTGTCGTGAGGGCGATAGGTTTCAAGGAGTGCACCGTTGATGAAACCATATTTGGCATCACAAAGTGCATTTTCGGGTGTGTCGCGCAGTTCCTCTTTGATGCGTCGTGTTTCGTCAAAACGTGCGGCGACGAGAGCATCGTGGTTGGGGAGCGCCTCCACGACGTTCTGCACATCGGGGTCACCTTCCAAGAACTTGATGGCGAGGAAACGAGTGGAAAACTTGTCGCGCAGGGCTTTGTTCTCTTGGAAGAGATGTTTGATGCGGTCGATGCTCTGCTCCAGACAGCCGGAGTGGTTGATGTGGATGTGGCGAGCCAGAGATTCGTCGGCGGTGTGCTCATAGACTGCCACGATGGCTTCCAGCAGGTCGTCGATTCCTTCTCCCGTGCGGCTGATGGTCGGCACAAGGGGCACACCCAACAAACGCGAGAGTTGGCGATGGTCCAGTTTGTCACCGCGGGAAAGGAGTTCATCGTAGATGTTGAGCGACACGACCATGGGAAGGTTCATGTCAATCAACTGCGTTGTCAGGTAGAGATTACGTTCCAGATTGGAGGCATCCAGCACATTGACGATGACGTCAGGAAGTTCTTCGATGAGATATTTCCGGACATAGAGTTCCTCGGGAGAGTAGGCAGAAAGAGAATAGGTTCCGGGCAGGTCAATGATGCGAAACCGATAGCGTCTTGTTTCCGCTTTTTCTTTGACGGCGGAGAGGAGGCAGGGCGAGGTGCAGTGACTGCAAGAGTGAGTGGAATCGAAGCAACTGGATTTCGCACGAACCGTGGATTCGGCGGGACGCACCCTCACTTCTCTTTCAAAGGTTCCTTCTTTTGCTTCGACGGTGACGCCGCTGTAGTTTCCGACGTGTTCGTGTCCTCCGCTCAATCGGTTGAAGATGGACGTTTTTCCGCAGTTTGGATTTCCCACCAGTGCGATGGTGATGGTGCGACGTCTGTCTGCGGCAAGTTTTCGCATTTTCCCTTCAAGTTCGGGAGAAGTTTCTTCATCGTTTTCCGGGCTGTCGTTTTCAGCGGGGGAGGGGAGTTCTGTGTCGAGCGGTGAGAGCATCTCGCGTTCTTTTTTCACCTCTTCCTCGGAGATGATTTCCACGAGACGTGCTTCGGAGCGTCGGAGGGAGAGACGATAGCCCATGATTTCATATTCCACGGGGTCGCGCAGCGGAGCACCGCGCACGACTCTTACGGTTTTGCCACGCACGAATCCCATTTCGATGAGTCGTTTGCGAATGCCGCCGTGCCCCGCCACTTTGACGATGACACCTCTTTGACCGCTCTGTAAGTCTGATAGATTCATAGTAAAAAAGTTTTTTCCTTTTACCCCTTTTCTTCTCTTTTCCCTTCCTTCATTGCCCTTTCTTCATTGCCTTTCCTTCATTGTCCTTTCTCAATCAAAGCGAATGGTTTTGGCAGGTTGCACGACAGACACGATGAAAGCGGGAAGGACAAGGGTGAGAAGCGTGATGAACAGGGTGGCAAGGTTGATGCCGATGAGCCACACGGGGTCGTAGGCAAGTGGCACGGCATCCACATAGTAGGTTGCCGGGTCAAGACGCACCAGGTGGAACTGACTTTGCAGCAGTGCCAGCAAGAAGGCGAACACGTTGCCAATGACCATGCCTCGGACAAGGATGTGCCCGGCATAGACAAGGAAGATGCGGCGGATGCGGCGGTTTGACGCGCCGAGTGCTTTCAGCACGCCAATCGTGGTGGTGCGTTCCAAAATGAGAATGAGCAGACCGCTGATCATTGTGACCCCTGCCACGCAGAGCATGATGACGAGAATCACCATCACGTTCAAGTCCAGCAGTTCCAGCCACGACAAGACCGGTCTTGTTCGCGGATTGTCGCGGATGGACATGACGGAAAGATTGGTGATTTGGTGTGTTTTTTTGTAGGCGGTCACCGCATCGCCGAGTTTTGCGGTGCGTTCTTCCAAATCGTCAAAGTTCTGCAATTTGACTTCGAGGAGGCTGCACTGTTCTTCTCCCCAGTCGTTGAGTTGGTTGATGGTTTGGAGGTCAGTCCAAACGAAATTTTTGTCAAACTGTTGCAGGTGTGTCTCATAGATTCCCGCAATCTCAAATCGTCTTTGCTTGATGGTGTTCGTGAAGAAATAGACATAGACTTTGTCGCCCACCTTCAAGTGCAGCATCTCAGCGATTTGGCGTGAGAGCACGATTTGATTGATGGCATCAGCGTTGCTTCCGAAGTCCGGAAACTTTCCTTCCACCATGCAGGAGCGAATGAATTTTTTGTCATATTCCTTTCCGATTCCTTTCAGCATGATGCCCGAGAAGTCGTCGTGGGTTTTCATCACCCCAATCTTGACCGAGACACGTTGCACGGTTTCGGCTTGGGTGGTTTTCTTCACCACGTCCATGAGCGCGGCATCGGCAGTGATGGGATGGTTGTCGGCATCGGTCTGACTGTTGAGGTCAAGCACTTCGATGTGAGAGGCAAAGCCTGCGAGTTTTGCCGCCACTTCTCCTTGGAATCCTTTCACGAGGCAGACCGAGAGAATCATGACGGCAAGCCCGACAGCCACACCTGCCGTGGCGATGTGTACGGCGGGCATGGATGCCTTCCCCTTTTTGGACGAGGAAGAACGGTAGAAGCGACGAGCAATGAAAAAGGAAAACACGAGAGAAAGAGTCGGGGAGGGATTAGGAGGCAGACAACGTGTTGCCGGGATAAGCTTCAAGTGCTTTTTGGAGCACGACAAGGGCTCGGCGCAGGTCTTCTTGCTTCAAGACGTAGGCGATGCGCACCTGATTTTGTCCGGCGCCGGGGGTGGTGTAGAAACCGGCGGCGGGAGCCATCATGACGGTTTCGCCCTCATAGTTAAACTCGTTCAGACACCAGGCGCAGAATTTCTCTGCATCGTCCACGGGCAGTTTTGCCACGGTGTAGAATGCGCCCATGGGAATCGGGGAATAGACGCCGGGGATGCGGTTCAGCCCGTCGATGAGACACTTGCGTCGTTCGACATATTCGTCATAAACCTCCCGAGCATACTCTTCTCCTTCATCGAGAGAAGCCTCTGCCACAAGTTGTCCCAAAAGTGGGGGACTGAGGCGCGCCTGACAGAACTTCATGACTGCTTTGCGAACTTCCGCGTTCTTGGTGATGAGCGCACCGATGCGAATGCCGCATTCACTGTAGCGCTTGGAGACTGAGTCAATCAGGACGACGTTTTGGTCGATGCCTTCAAGGTGGCAGGCGGAAATATAGGGTGAGCCCGTGTAGATGAACTCGCGATAGACCTCGTCGGAGAAGAGATAGAGGTCATATTTCTTCACGAGGTCGCGAATTTGGTTCATTTCGCGGCGTGTGTAGAGATAGCCCGTGGGGTTGTTGGGATTACAGATGAGGATGGCGCGTGTGTTTTCGTTGATGAGCGCCTCAAACTGTTCAACTTTGGGGAGAGAGAATCCCTCTTCGATGGTGGTGGCGATGGTTCGGATGCGGGCACCGGCAGAGATGGCAAACGCCATGTAGTTGGCGTAGGCAGGCTCAGGCACAATGATTTCATCGCCGGGATTCAGACAGGACATGAAAGCAAAGAACACGGCTTCCGAACCGCCGGAAGTGATGATGATGTCGTCCGCGTCAAGGTGGATGTCATATTTTTCATAGTAGTGCGTGAGTTTCTCACGATAACTTCTGAACCCCTGGCTGGGACTGTACTCCAATACTTTCCTGTCGAGGTGTTGGAGGATGTCCAGTCCTGCTTGCGGTGTGGGGAGGTCCGGCTGACCGATGTTCAAATGATAGACGTGGATTCCCCTCTCTTTGGCTGCCGTAGCGAGCGGAGCCAACTTTCTGATGGGTGACTCCGGCATGATGCAGGCACGTGTGGATATTTTGGGCATTGTTCGCGAAACGTTTTTGAAGTGTCGAACTTAAGGTTTGAATGTCGCCGCGCCACCAACTGCAAAGCGCGGAAAAGAAGTGCGCAGAGAAAAGTGATGACGCAAAGATATGATGTGCAAAAGTACAATAAAGAAATAAATAAGTGCATCGTGAACGCCATTCTCTTCGTTTCTCGCGGTGATTTCGGGCATTTTGCGCCTTTCTGTTTTGCGTTTTCTGCGTTTTTTGCGAATATTGCACGAGTTTTTGCGCGCTGCCCCGGCGCCCCACATACTTTGACACACCTTATTATTATATGACAGAAAAAGAAAGAATCCTTCAACTTCGCGAACTGCTTCATCGCTACAACCGCGCTTACTACGTCGATAGCACGTCGTTGATTTCAGACTTTGAGTTTGACGCCCTGATGCACGAACTTGAGGCGCTCGAAGCAGCCCACCCGGAAATGGCGGATCCGAACTCACCCACGCAGCGCGTCGGAAGCGACCTCAACACCAACGAGTTCCAAACAGTGGTTCACGCCGTACCGATGCTCTCACTCGGCAACACCTATTCTCCCGAAGAGGTCACCGCCTTCTGTGATCGTGTCGAAGAGGGGCTTGGAAGAAAGAACGTGGACATTTGCTGTGAACTGAAGTTTGACGGATTGAGCATTTCTTTGGTCTATGAGCATGGCAACCTCGTTCGCGCCGTGACTCGTGGCGACGGCACGCAGGGGGACGACGTGACCAACAATGTCAGAGTCATCAAATCTGTCCCGCTCGCCATTCCCGCCGATGCCGGTTGTCCCGAACATTTTGAAATTCGAGGCGAGGTTTTGATGCCCTGGAGCAGTTTCCACGCCTTGAACGAGGAACGAGAGATTGCCGGCGAACCGCCCTTCGCCAATCCTCGCAATGCAGCCTCCGGCACACTGAAAAGCAAATCTTCCGCAGTCGTGGAACGCCGAAAGTTGGATGCCTATTTCTATCAACTGATTTGCGACGAGATTGACGTGGCAACCCACCACGAGCAACTCTTGCTGGCAAAAAAATGGGGATTCAAGGTCTCTGAACACATAGAGGTGGTGCACAGTGCCGAAGAGGTGCAGGAATATATAAACCACTGGGACACAGCGCGGCGCGACCTGCCCGTTGCCACCGACGGCGTCGTGCTGAAGGTGGACAACCTCGCCTTCCGCCAAGCCTTGGGCATGACTTCCAAATCGCCGCGCTGGGCAATTGCCTATAAATACAAGGCAGACCGTGCTCGCACGCTTCTCCGTGCCGTGACCTACCAGGTCGGTCGCACCGGAGTCGTGACCCCCGTGGCAAACATGGACCCCGTGCTGTTGGCTGGCACCATTGTGAAGCGTGCCTCGCTCCACAATGAGGACATGATTGAGAAACTGGACCTTCACATCGGTGATTTCGTCTTTGTGGAAAAGGCGGGAGAAATCATTCCGCAGATTGTGGGCGTAGATTTGGACCACCGTGCGGCAGCACCGGAAGAAATTGGCGAGAAGGTGCGCTTCGCCACCGTCTGTCCTGTTTGCCACACACCGCTGACACGCTATGAAGGAGAGGCGGGGACCTATTGCCCGGCAGAGTATGGCTGTGCTCCGCAAATGAAAGGAAAGATTGAGCATTTCGTGAGCCGCGACGCCATGGGCATCAACTCCATCGGACCAAAAACGATTGATGTGCTCTACGACTCCGGGCGCATCCGTGACATTGCAGACCTCTTTGACCTCAGAATCTCAGACCTTTGCGGCGCCGACGGAAGTCGCGAGCGTTCAGCGATGAACATGTTGCGCGGCATTGAGGAGAGCAAGCAGAAGCCCTTCCACAAAGTGGTCTTTGCCCTGGGCATCCGCTTCGTGGGAAAAGTGGCAGCGAAGACACTGGCGGAACATTTCAAATCCATGGATGCGCTGTGCAAAGCCGGAGAGGAAGAACTGCAAGCCATTCCGGGCATCGGTCCGGTCATTGGGAAGAGCGTTGTGAACTATTTCCGCGATGAGCACAACCGCAAACTTGTGGAGCGTCTCACTGCCGCGGGACTTCAAATGCGACAGGAAGAAAAAGGCGCGGAATCCGGTGCGCCACAAGTGCTGGCGGGACTGCGCATCGTCATCAGCGGCACGTTTGAGAAACACTCTCGCGAGGAATACAAAGCACTCATTGAACGCTGCGGCGGAAAGAATCAGTCGAGCATCTCCTCCCAAACTTCCTTCATCCTGGCGGGAGAAGGCATGGGACCTTCCAAACGCGTCAAGGCGGAAAAACTCGGCATCGAAATCCTCTCCGAAGCCGACTTCCTTGAACGCTACGGGCTTTGAGAATGACCTCGGATGCTTTTTCCTTTTTATGACCCCTTTTTGACCGCGCCCTCGGCGCCATTTCCATGAAACCATTAGCAGAAAGACTTCGTCCCATCACTTTGGACGACTACATCGGACAAAAACACCTTGTCGGCGAAGGCGGCATCCTGCGCCGCATGCTGGACGGGGGACGCATCTCCTCCTTCATCCTTTGGGGACCGCCGGGGGTGGGGAAGACCACGCTCGCCAAAATCATTGCCCACATCAGCAACCTCCCCTTCTTCACCCTCTCTGCCGTTCACAGCGGAGTGAAGGACGTGCGTGAAGTCATTGAGCGCGCCAAGAGTCAGCCGCTCTTTCAAACCGGGACGCCGATTCTTTTCATCGATGAAATCCACCGCTTCTCCAAGTCGCAGCAAGACTCGCTGCTCGCCGCCGTGGAGACCGGCGTCATCACCCTCATCGGCGCCACCACGGAGAACCCATCGTTTGAAGTCATTCGTCCGCTTCTCTCACGCTGCCAAGTCTTCACGCTCCACGCTTTGGGCAAAGAAGATTTGCTCGCGCTCTGCCACCGCGCGCTGACCGAAGACCTTGTCTTGAAGGAAAAGAAGATAGAAATCCGTGAGCACGAAGCACTTTTGCGATTCAGTGGAGGCGATGCTCGCAAACTTCTCGGCATTTTGGAGATGATGGTGGAGTCCGCCACCTCTTCTCCCATCGTCATTGACAACGAAGGGGTGCGCCGACAGATGCAACTCTCTCCCATGGCTTATGACAAAGACGGTGAGATGCACTATGACATCATCTCAGCCTTCATCAAGAGCATTCGCGGCAGTTCTCCCGACGCCGCGCTCTA
>SAMEA3663118__coassemble_223_pt1 | contig 20988 bp, 15 predicted proteins | sample SAMEA3663118__metabat2_high_PE_027 | metagenome-assembled genome bin SAMEA3663118 (sample SAMEA3663118) | pig gut metagenome | biome: pig gut; feature: pig-associated habitat; material: faeces | place: Denmark | collected 2012 | reverse complement strand
AAGGAAATGCATGTACCCTTGAAAAACGTATAGGTTTGAAAGGTGAATACGCGCGCCTCGCGCGCGAAGCCTATTTCATATTTTTTCCCGTTTCCCTTTTTGAGGGCATCATGGCACAAGTTTTGCTATAAGCCCCAACACAATGAGGGCGGTGTGTCAAAATTTATGTTCTGACACACCGCCCCGGTTTGGTTCGTCCGAAAAAATTGTTGTTCTCAGTGTCGTCTGATTTTCCTTCTCCCCGGTCAGTTTTCCTTTTCACCAATCTTCTCTTTCTTTCACTGCACCGTCCTCCACGTGCCAGATGCGTCTGCCGGCAGGGTGGGGGAAAGACTTTTCGTCGTGGCTCACGGTGACGACGGCGCTGTGTTGCGTTTGTTGGACGAGGATGTCGTAGAACTCATTTCGCGTTTTCTCGTCCAAATGGGTCTCCGGTTCATCGAGGAGCAAGAGGTCGGGAGCGGAGACCAAGGCACGTGCCAGTAAGGTGCGTTGCCACTGTCCGCCGCTCAAACTTGAGATGGGTCGCGTTGCAAGGTCTTCGATGCGAAACAGGCGCATCATTTCTTCCAAGCGCGTCTCCCACTGTCCGAGGCGTGAGAAAGGATGCCACGAAGTGCGGTTCGACAAGCCGGAACGCACGATTTCGCGCACCGTCGTTGGGAAACTTCGGTCGATGTGGCGATATTGTGGCAGATAGCCAATCTTCACGCCGCTCTCGCGGACGATGCTGCCGCAGGTGGGCGGAAGAAGTCCTGCCAGCAGACGGAGCAGCGTGGTTTTTCCGCCGCCGTTTGGTCCGGTCAGGACGATGAAATCATGGTTTTTGACCTGATTGAATATGTGACAAAGCACATGGCGTTCGCCATAACTCAAACAAACGTCTTTTATGTCAAGGAGAAGTTTATCCATCGGAGAGGAAAGCGTGTGGAAACAATACCTATTAAAATGGTACAGGAAATTACTTTGCGAGGCAGTCTGCGATGCGCAGGAGTTCGTTCTTCACGTCTGCCGTCAGCGGATTGATGCGCACGAGCGGCACTTGGAGTATCTCCGCCAAATGCTGCGCTTGCAGCCCTTGATGTTCCTCCGACAAAAAGACTACCTGTACGCTGTCTGTTTTTGCGGCGTTCGCCAGTTGTTCCAACCGTGCTGCCGATGCTTCCTTGCCATCGAGTTCTACGGGAAGTTGTCGTAGTCCGTAGTCTCGGGCAAAATAGCCCAAGGCAGGGTGATAGATGAGGAATGACCTATGGCGCAGTCCTTTGAGGCGTTGCGTGAGCGTTTCGTCCAACTGTGCCATCTCGTTTTGGAACTTTGACAAGCGTTGGCGGAATCCGTCGGCAGAGTCCGGCACCACTTCGCACAGGGCGTTGCAAACGCGTTCTGCCATCAGCGAAAGGTTGCGAACGCTCATCCAGACGTGTGGGTCCAGTCCGGAGGCACTGCCGTGAGCGTGTCCCGGGTTCTCCAGCGGTTTGACGTCTTTTGCCACCTCAAACAAGGCGATGCCGGCGGCGTTTCCGGTCATGCGTGGCAGCACGGTGCGTTCAAAAGGCATTGTGCCAAACATGAACACTGCCTTTGAAGAGTTCAACTCCATGAGTTGACGCGGCGTCGGGTCGAAAGTCTCGGGACTTGCTCCTTTCGGCATGAGTGAGACAATGCGGAAGGCGTCGCCGGCGACAGCCTCGGTCACAAGGCGTAGCGGTTCCATGCTCACCGTGATGGTCGGGCGGTTGTCAGACGGAGCGTCGGCACAACTGCACCAAGTTGTGGTGAGGAGCAGGAGGAACAGGAGAGGAAGAAGATGTTTTGTCATAGTTTGCATTGCGTTTCTTTTGCTGATGGTTTAAAGGGGAGAACACCCCTTAAATTTGAACGTATGCCCGCACAAGAATCCAGTAGCGAACATATTTCCCGATGGCGACGGCGGTCATGCCGTAGATCATGCGCACTTTGAGAAAACCCATGGCGACGGTGATGACGCTTCCCAGAAGAGGCACCCACGCCAGCAGTCCCGCCCAGGCACCGTAGCGGCGCACCCATTTCTTTCCTTTCTCCAACTTTTCCGGCGGTGTTTTCGTCAGTCGCGTAATCCACTCCTCGCGTCCCAGCGAACCGACGCAGTAGTTGAAGAGAGAGCCCAGTGTGTTTCCTGCCGTGCCCCAAAGGAGCAGGTCGTCCGGGTTGCAGCCTGCTGCCAGCATGCCCAACATGACGACTTCGCTGCTGAACGGAAAGAAACTGCCTGCCAGAAAGGCAGCCACAAACATTCCGATGTCGCCGTGACGAATGAGGATTTGAACGAACTCTTCCAAGGTGGGATGAATTTAGCGTTTTGAAAAAGGAAATGTCAGGGGTGTTCTATAAATTACGGGATAACCTAATTTCTATAACACCCCGTCAAAGGAAATGTTGATAAATGCCCAGTCCGACGAGCAACAGCAGACTGACGTTGAACCAAGCGTCAAAGAAGCGTCCATTTCCCGTGGCATAGTAGTGCGCCATCAGAATGGCGGAATTCACGATGAAAAGGCGGAAAATTGTGATAAACTCGGAAGGAATGAGCCAAAGCGCGATGCAGAGGAGAATCTGTGCGGTCACGACCGTGTAGAAAAGCATTCGCGTCTTGATTTTGTCATTATAGGCGGTGTGAAAAAGGTGGACGAGGGCGCAGAAGGAAAAGAATGTCAGCACAGCGCCACTCACCATTTCCCCCGTGGTGAGTAGTTCAAAGTTCGGCAGGCGGAACGAGAAGTGAGAGAGCAACGCCGCAGGCAGAGAGTCCAGACGGTTTTCCCACACGGCGTATGCCACGTAGAACCAATAGGGCATCAATAGACCCAAGAGTCCTGCCACGAGGCTGCGGAAGGTGAAACTGCGGAGAAAAAAGAGCATTCCAATCCAATAGACCGGAATCAAGAAAAGAATAAACGGGAAAAACAGACTCCCGATGCCAAGAAAGAGAAAGGCGTGGAAGATATAGCCCTCACTGCGATACTGCTGGTAGGTTGAAAAGAGCATGAAATAGCCCAAGACCAGGCAGAGCGGTTGTAGCATCTGTACGTCGAGTGTCTGCAACGAAGGATGGATGAGCATGAGGAAAAGGAAGGACGTGCTCACCAGCCGGGAACGAACTCGCAAGAGGGAGAAGCGGGTGTTCATCTCCATGAGAAGATAGGCGGTCACCGCCGTCAGCGCCAAGCCCCCCCAACGTTCGAGCGAGGAAACGTCGGGCAGCATCCAGCACACAGCCGTCAGCAGAAACATGACCGGCAGGGTGAAGGAACCGGAAACCACGGTGTTGCGAAAAGAATGACGATACAAGGCGATGAGATGGAGATGAAACGAAGAAAAACAAAAGCGAGGGTGTGTCAAAATGCACATTTTGGGCTTCACCCTCGAAGGTGCGTCAGAATGGCTAAGATGCAAGACGCTGAGGATGAGGGCGCAGGGAGTGTACTGAAGTACATGACCAAGCCCGAATCCGATAGCAACGCAGCAGATTGGCTTTTATGACACACCGTCGGTGAAAAGGGGGATCTTTAAAGGTCTTGACCAATGTCGCGACGGAAATATTTCTTCTCGAAATCAATGGCGGCAGCGCCGGACATGGACTTCGCAAGTGCTTCCTGTTTGTCGCGACCGTAGGAAGAAACGGCAATGACACGACCGCCGGAGGTGACCACGTTGCCGTCTTTCAAGGCTGTGCCGGCGTGGAAGACCACACTGTCGGTCACTTTTTCCAAACCGGAAATCGGGTAGCCCTTGCCATAGGCTTCGGGGTAGCCGCCGGAAACAAGCATGACGCAGACGGCAGCGCGTTCGTCGAACTCCACCGTGCGGCGGTCAAGGTCGCCCTTCGCCACGCCTTCGAACAAATCCACAATGTCGCTCTTGAGTCGCAGCATCACGGTTTCGGTTTCCGGGTCTCCCATGCGGCAGTTATATTCAATCACCTTCGGTTGTCCGTCGCAGTTGATGAGTCCGAAGAAGATGAAGCCTTTGTAGTCAATGCCTTCCTTGCTCAGTCCCTCGACGGTCGGACGGATGATTTCGTCTTCCACTTTCTTCTTCCATTCCGCCGTGGCGAACGGGACGGGTGAAACGCTGCCCATGCCGCCCGTGTTGAGTCCCGTGTCGCCTTCTCCGATGCGTTTGTAGTCCTTAGCTTCCGGGAGGATGGCATAGTGTTCTCCGTCGGTCAGGACAAACATGGAGCATTCAATTCCGCTGAGGAATTCTTCGATGACCACTCGGGCTGAGGCGTTTCCAAACTTACCGCCCAGCATGGAGCGCAGTTCCGTTTGTGCCTCTTCAAGTGAGGGAAGAATCAACACGCCTTTTCCGGCGCAGAGTCCGTCCGCTTTCAAGACGTAGGGCGGCTGGAGTGAGGCGAGGAAGCGGCAGCCTTCTTCCACCTGGGTGCCGTTGAAGGTGGCGTAGGCAGCGGTGGGAATCCCGTGGCGTTGCATGAACTGCTTGGCAAAGTCTTTGGAACCTTCCAGTTGAGCACCCGCTGCGGAGGGACCGATGACGGGAATCCGGCTCAAGTCGGTGCGAGAGCGGAAGAAGTCGGCGATGCCTCCCACAAGCGGGTCTTCCGGTCCGACAACGACCATGTCAACGTTCTTTTCCAGTACGAAATCTGCGATGGAATCGAAGTTTTTTGCAGGAATGGGCACGTTTTCCGCCACTTCTGTCGTGCCGGCGTTTCCGGGTGCCACGAAGAGTTTTTCGACTTTCGGACTTTGAGCGATTTTCCAAGCGAGGGCATGTTCGCGCCCTCCGCTGCCAAGGAGCAAGATTTTCATTGTGAACGATTTTTGATTTGTTGTGCAAAAGTAGTGGAAAGCGCACAGAGGGCAAAGAGTTGTCACGTTTTTTCGCTGACTTGTCACTCCTTCCCGACGCTTCGTTGTTCCTGCGTGCCGCACTGGCGGTGTGTCATAATAGCCAATCTGCTTCGTTGCTATCGGATTCGGGCTTGGTCATGTACTGCAGTACACTCCCTGCGCCCTCATCCTCAGCGCCTTGCATCTTAGCCATTCTGACACACCTTCAAGAGTGAAGCCAAAATGTACATTTTGACACACCCTCAACGGCTTTCAGAAGTGACGAGTCCTAAGGAAAGAGATAGTCCGAGGGAAAAGTGATGTTTCAAGAAGCCGTTTGACGGTCTTTTCTGCTGTCGTGTGCAGTTCAAGAGACAAGAAGAGGAGCAATCTGAGATTTTATCCCTACTTTTGCACGTTGAAGCGCAGTTTCGTACGCTGTGTCTTCCGAGTCAGCATGAAAATCATAATCAAAAATCATTTGATACTTTAGCCCTATGAAAAAGTACAATCTAATCAACAACTTGCTGGGCTGGTTCTCTTTTGCCGTGGCAGCCGTGACCTACTGCTTGACGGTGGAACCGACCGCAAGTTTTTGGGACTGTCCGGAGTTCATCACCACAGCCTATAAACTTGAAGTGGGTCACCCTCCCGGCGCACCGTTCTTCATGTTGACCGGCAACTTCTTCACTCAGTTCACAGACGACCCGACCAAGGTGGCGTTCTGCGTGAACATCATGTCGGCACTGCTTTCCGCCCTTTGCATTCTCTTCCTCTTCTGGAGCATCACACACCTGGCGCGGAAACTCATTTGCAAAGACGGCGTCGTCACCTCCCTCTCCCAACTGATTGTCATCATGGGTAGCGGTCTGACCGGTGCGCTCGCCTACACTTGGAGCGACACATTCTGGTTCTCTGCCGTGGAAGGTGAGGTCTATGCCTACTCCTCCATGTTCACCGCTTTGGTCTTCTGGCTTATTCTCAAATGGGAAGACCACGCCGATGAGCCTCACTCCGATCGCTGGTTGGTGCTCATCTTCTATCTCACCGGACTTTCCATTGGCGTTCACCTTCTGAACCTGCTTTGTCTGCCGGCGATTACCCTCGTATATTATTATAAGCGTTATCCCTCCGCCAACTTGAAGGGTTCTCTCGTGGCTTTAGGCGTTTCCATGCTTTTGGTGGCAGCCGTGCTCTACGGCGTCGTGCCCGGCATCGTGAAAGTCGGAGGCTGGTTTGAACTCTTCTTCGTGAACAGCCTCGGCATGCCGTTCAACACGGGTGTTGTGATATATCTCATCGTGCTCATCGGCGTGGTGCTTGCCGCCATTTGGAGCACCACGCAGAAGAACCGCGTTCGCACGCAGATTCTCTATGTCGCCAGCATCGCGCTGCTCGGCATCCCCTTCATGGGTCACGGCGCGCTCTCCGTGGTTTGCGGCTTGCTCGTGCTCGGCGCTCTCTATTTTGTGCTGACGCTGAAAAACAAGGACGGAAACTTCATCCTGTGCAAACGCTTCCTCAACACCTCCCTGCTCTGCATGCTGATGCTGATGATTGGCTACTCTTCCTACGCCATCATCGTCATCCGCTCCACGCAGAACACGCCGATGGACCAGAACTCTCCCGAAGACATCTTCACCCTCGGCACCTACATGGGACGTGAACAATATGGTTCCTATCCGCTCTTCAAGGGTGAGGCATACTGCTCGCAAGGGCAGGCTTACGCCGCCGGTGCCATCGAATACGAGAAGCGCATGCGCACTCAGCGCAAAGAAAAGGCAACGCCCGATGAACCCGACCAATATGAAGAAATTGAAGAAACCGTTGGCGTGAACTATCCTTCCGAACTCACCATGCTCTTCCCGAGAATGTGGAGCGCAGGTCACACTGCTCAATATCAGGAGTGGATGGGCGACATTGAAATGAATGAAGGCTACATGAAAACGCCCGACGGCTACGAAGTGCCCGTTTCCATGCCGACGCAGTTGGAAAACATCCGCTTCTTCTTGTCCTATCAGGTGAACTTCATGTACTGGCGCTACTTCATGTGGAACTTCGCAGGCCGCCAGAACGACATTCAGAGCAAAGGCTTCGAACTTGAACACGGCAACTGGATTTCCGGCATTCCGTTCATCGACAATGCGCTCTATGGCGACCAGAGCCTGCTGCCCGACGCCCTGTCAAAAGACAACAAAGGTCACAACGTCTTCTACTGCCTCCCGCTCTTGCTCGGTCTCATCGGTCTTTTCTGGCAGTCCTATCGTGGCGAAAAAGGCGTTCGCCAGTTCTGGGTGGTCTTCTTCCTGTTCTTCATGACGGGACTTGCCATTGTGCTCTATCTGAACCAGACCCCCAGCCAGCCTCGCGAACGTGACTATGCCTACGCCGGTTCGTTCTACGCTTTCGCCATCTGGATCGGTCTCGGCGTGGCAGCCCTCGCTTCGCTGTTTGAGAAACTGCTGAAGAAGCCCGTTCTTGCCGCAGCCGTTGCCTCGCTCGCCGGCATCTGCGTGCCCTTGCAAATGGTCAGCCAGACTTGGGATGACCACGACCGCTCCGGACGCTATGCCTGCCGTGACTTCGGATTGAACTATCTGAACACCCTGCCCGAGAAAGGCAATCCCATCATCTTCACCAACGGCGACAACGACACCTTCCCGCTCTGGTACAACCAAGAAGTGGAAGGACAGCGCACCGACGCCCGTGTCTGCAACCTCTCCTATCTCCAAACGGACTGGTACACCGACCAGATGAAGCGTCCCGCCTACGACTCTCCCGCGCTGCCCATCACTTGGGAAAGAATCTGCTATGTTGATAACGGCAAGCACGCCTACTATCCCATCCGTGCAGAAGAGAAAGTGCAACTGGACGCTCTGAAGAAGGCAAATCCCGAAATTGACCCCTACGAACTGTCCTATATTCTCAAGAACTATGTCTGCAAAGAATCGGGCGGCTACTTCCCCACCGACTCCGTGGTGGTTTCCGTGAACAAGGAGGCTGTCAGAGAAAGCGGAATGTATCTCCCGTTTGGACCCGACTCCATCCCCGACAAGATGATTATCTCGCTGAAGAATGTGAACGAACGCCAGGGCGGACTCTATCGTGCCGACGTCATGGTCTATGAGATGCTCGCCCACGCCGATTGGAAACGTCCGATGTACATGAGCGTCACTCTCGGTTCCGAGAACTACGCTTCGCTGGAGAACTTCTGTGTGTTGGAAGGCTTGGCTTATCGCATCACGCCGTTCAACTTCGGCGGCAGAGGCGTGGTGGACGAGAAACTCATGATGCACAACTTCATGGAGCGCTTCAAATATGGCAACATGTCGCAACCCGGTCTCTACATTGACGAGACCGTCAGCAGAATGTGCCGCACGCATCGCCGAATGTTTGTGATGCTCGCCGACAGACTCGTGCGCAGCGGAAAGAAGGACGATGCCGCCAAAGTGCTGGCACGTTGCGAGAAGGAACTGCCCGCCTGCAACATCCCCTACACCGACGACGATTCACAACTCGCCTCCCTCTGGGCAGAAGTGGGCAACGCCAAGGAAGCAGAAAGAGTGGCAAAGGCTGTGCTGACCTATAACCTTCAGTATTTCAAATTCCTCAACTCTCTTTCCGCCTCCACCATCGAAAGTTATCGCAGTACCAACTACTATCTCTTCGCTTCCACCATCGAGGCACTCCAAGCCCTCGGCACGGCGAAATCGAAAGAGGAGAAGGCGTTCAGAAACAAGGTTGAAAAACTCTATGACACGCCGGCTTTCAACAGTGGAATGTCCACCTACTATCAGCAGATGGGGGGATAACCTTTTTAGGGGTGTTCTATAAATTAGGTTGAGTTGTTTCACGCTTTCTCAGAGATGAACTTTTGTCAGTGGAGAAAGGAACATAGCAGGTTATGTGACTGACGAAACTCGCAAAAGGGCGCACTAAGAATCAAATTACTCAGAAAGACTCTGCGACCAAAACGCAGGCACTTTCTTTTGAACGCTCCTTATTCCATAGTTTATAGAACACCCCCTTTAAACCTACCGCATGATTATCGAGCAACCCGCAGTTTTCTTGCGTTGGCTTTATCCACACGCCCTGTGGCGCATGAACCGAAAGGAGAAGGCTGTCTATCTCACGTTTGACGACGGTCCCATTCCCGAGGTCACGCCATGGGTGTTGGACGTGCTCGACAAATATGGCATCAAAGCCACCTTCTTCATGGTCGGCGACAACATTCGGAAGCACCCCGAGGTCTTTGAGATGGTCAAAGCCCGAGGACACCGCCTCGGCAACCACACGTTCAACCACATCGGCGGACTTCGCCACGGAATCACCTCCTATCTCAACAACGTGGACAAAGCGAATGAGTATTTGCACACCGACCTCTTCCGACCTCCTCACGGATGGATGAAGTGGGACCAGTATGTCTTTGTCAAGCGGCGATACAAGGTCGTGATGTGGGACCTCGTCACCCGTGACTACTCCACCCGCCTGAACGGGCGTGACGTCTTGTTGAACGTGCGCCGCTTTGCCCGCCCCGGTAGCATCATCACTTTCCACGATTCCGTGAAAAGCCACGACAAACTGCTCTACGCACTGCCTCGCGCCATCGAGTGGCTGCTCAGTCAGGGCTATTCCTTCAAAGTCTTCGAGTGAACCGAAACCGCACCCGACGGAGCGAGCAGCGCTATATATAAGGTATATTTCCTCAACTCTTCATGCTATGAAACGACACGTCTTTCTCCTTTTGCTTTCTTTTTTCGGACTCCACGTCGGCGCCCAACAGGTGGTGCGCTTTGACCGTCCCACTTCGCTGCAAGGACGCGAAATCTGGTGGAAGGGAAACGAAGACAAAAAAGGAACCGGCTTCAAGCCCATCAGTGCAGGAGAGGGGCATGCCAATCCCGACCGCGAATGGGAAAACGCCTCGCTGCCCCTTGGCAACGGCAGCCTGGGCTGCAACGTCATGGGTTCTGTCGCCGTGGAACGCTACACGCTCAACGAGAAGACGCTCTGGCGCGGCGGTCCCAACACGGCGAAAGGACCGGCAGACTATTGGAATCAAAACAAGAAGTCGGCACACCTGCTGCCCGAAATTCGCGAAGCCTTCGCCCGTGGAGACTGGGACAAGGCTGCCGCACTCACACAGTCAAACTTCAACAGCGAAGTACCCTACGAATCCTGGCGAGAACCGCAGTTCCGCTTTGGCTCTTTCACCACCCTCGGCGAACTTTGCATCGCCACGGGACACGATGAAAACACCGTTTTTGACTATCGACGCGAACTCTCCGTCGATTCTGCCTTTGCCACCGTGGCATACAAAACGTCTGATGGTGTGCCCCACGAACGCCGCACCTTTGTCTCCTATCCCGCCAATGTCATCGCCATCCGCTTTAAGGCATCGGAGAAAGGCAGACAGAACCTCCGCATCACCTACTGTCCCAACCCGCTCGGCGAAGGAACGTTCTCCGCGGACGGCAAGAACGGCGTGCTCTACCTCGGTCGCCTGGACAACAACGGCATGCAATATGCCGTGCGCTTGCAAGTGAAAACCGTGGGCGGGAAGGTGACCTGCCAAGACAGTCTGCTGACGGTGGAGCGTGCCGATGAGGCTGTCATTCTCCTCACTGCCGACACGGACTACGCTCCGAACTACGCCCCCGATTTCTCCGACCCCCTTGCTTATGTCGGAGTGAATCCCACTTCCACCACGAAGAAGTGGATGAATAAGGCTGCGAAGAAAGGGTTTGACCGTTTGTTTGCAGAACACCATGCCGACTATGCCGCCCTCTTCAACCGCGTCACCTTCCGACTCGGAGAGGAAAATGCGAGCCTTGAAGCGGAAAACATGACCACGCCGGCGCGTCTGGCTGCCTATCGACAAGGAAAAGCCGACCCCTCGCTCGAAACGCTCTACTTTGCTTTCGGCCGCTATCTCCTCATCTCCTCTTCCCGCCCCGGCAACCTGCCTGCCAATCTGCAAGGAATCTGGCACAACAATGTGGACGGACCTTGGCGTGTGGACTATCACAACAACATCAATCTCCAAATGAACTATTGGCCCGCGCTGACCACGAACCTTGCCGAATGCGCCGAGCCGTTGACGGACTTCATCCGCCTGCTGGAAAAGCCGGGCGAGAAGACGGCGAAGGACTATTGGGGTGCCAGAGGCTGGGCAGCCGGAATCTCCGCCAACATCTTCGGCTTCACCGCGCCGCTGGAAGGTGCTGACATGTCTTGGAACTATAATCCCATGGCGGCTTCGTGGCTGGCGACGCACTTGTGGGAATACTATGACTTCACCCGCGACCTCCGTTTCTTGAAAGAGACGGCGTGGCCTCTGATGAAACCCTGTGCCCTCTTCTGCGAAGACTTCCTTTGGCGCAAGTCGGATGGCACGCTGACCGCTGCGCCTTCCACCTCGCCGGAGCACGGTCCCATCGATGAGGGAACGACCTTCACCCACGCCGTCATCCGCGAAATCCTCCTTGACTGCATTGAAGCCGCCCGCGTCTTGAAATGCGACACGGCGGACGTGGCACGCTGGGAAAAGGTGCTGCGAGATTTGGCTCCCTACCGCATTGGACGCTACGGACAACTGCTTGAATGGAGCCGCGACATCGACGACCCGAACGACCAGCACCGCCACGTGAATCATCTCTTTGGCCTGCATCCCGGCCACACCATCTCTCCGCTGACCACTCCGGAACTGGCGAAAGCCTCCCGTGTCGTTTTGGAGCACAGAGGCGACGGAGCCACCGGCTGGAGCATGGGGTGGAAACTGAATCTTTGGGCACGCCTTCATGACGGCAACCATTCCTACGTGCTCTATCAGAATCTCCTCAAACATGGAACGAACGACAATCTCTGGGACAGCCATCCGCCCTTCCAAATTGACGGGAACTTCGGCGGCGTCGCAGGGGTGACGGAAATGCTGTTGCAAAGTCACGCCGGCGTCATTGACCTCCTGCCCGCTCTTCCCGATGCTTGGGCAGACGGCAAAATCACAGGTCTTCGTGCCCGAGGAAATTTTGAAGTGGATGTGGAATGGCACGGCGGACGTCTCACCCGCGCCGTCATTCGCTCTCTTGGTGGTAACACCTGTGCCGTGCGCTACGCTTCTCACACCCTCCGTTTCCCCACGGAAAAGGGAAAAACGGTGGACATCGTTTTTGACGGTGAAACGCTGCAGGCAGTCTTCGATGGCACTCACTCCGCTCACTTCGTTTCGCGGGCGACGGGAAGCAACTGAAAGCAGGTCTCCAACCCCTCATTTCCCGCCCGTTTTAATCCCGAAAAACGTTAGAAAATCTCTTGTCTCCCCTTATTTTTGCGTCGTAAGTACATCGAAAACAAGAGTTTAGGTGGTGTTATAAAAATAAGCGCGCTCGAGCGCGCTTATTTTTATATGTGTAGAAATTTGCGGAAAGAGCGGCGTACCGTTCTCTTTTTCCGGCATCACAAACCGTAGAAACTCTTGGCGTGGTTCAGCGTGTTCTCGCCGACCGCGTAGGCGTAGCACGCCACGGGAACAAACTGCAAGGCGAGGTCTCCCAGTGCGATGCGTCCGGTTTTGTGGATGCTGGTCACAATCGCTTCGCTCATGCCGTTCTTTTCCAAGAAATATTTCAGAGAGTTCAACTCTTGAGGGCGTTCAAAGTAGCGGTCAGTCCATTTCACTTCCACTGCCCAGTCCGGTTTCTGGCGTGCGATGTTCAGTCCGACAATGTCCACCTCGCCCTGCTGCTGTCCCATCTTCCAGTTAGCATAGCGAATGAAGACTTCCTGCCGCGGGAACCACTGCGCAAAGACTGCTGTTTCGACCATGTCTCCGATTTCGCTGTCCTGCAGACTGATGGGTTGGAACAAGGCGCAGCGGAGCGAGGGGTTCGTCAGATAAATTTTGAACTGCGTCTCGCGCTGATAGTGTTTTGCCGTGTCGTCCGTTCTGCGCACGACCTTGATGAGGAAAGCCGCTTCCAAATAATTAATGTATTTCCTCAGCGTCTCTTTTCTGACGCCGGATTCTTTGGAAAGTGCCTCGTAGGTGAACTGTGCGCCGGAGTGGTAGGCAATCATCGTGAACAAGGAGTTGAGTTCCTGCACATCGTTGATGCCGTAGAGGCTGGGAAGGTCGCGTAGCAAGACTTTGTCGATGATGTCGTGGCGAATGAACTGTCCCGGATTTTCTTGAATTTTCTCGGAGAAAACGACTTCCGGATAGCCACCGTAGTTGATGTAGTCAATGAAAAGGCGGTTGAGAAGTTCTTGGTCGAGTGTTTGGCAGAATCTCACCTTTTGACCGTGCCACTCCAGAAAGTTGGGGAAGATGATGTTCGAGTAGCCTTTCAGATGAATGTATTCATAGAACGTCAGCGGCGGCAGGTTGAAATCGGTGAAGCGTCCGGCGCCGCTCTCATTGCTTTTCAGTTTGAGTTCGGCGGCGGCAGATCCGGAAGCAACGAAACGCACGTTGCGGTAAGTGTCCACCAGTGATTTGAGGTTCACCTCCCATTCTTTGAGATATTGAATCTCATCGTAGAAGACAAACATTTGTTCCTGCGTCGCGCTCTTTCCGAGCGTTTGACACGCCAGCGAGAAAAGTTGCTCAAGGAAAATTTTGTTGTAAATCGGTGTTTCCACCGATATATATATTATGTTCTGGGCAGGAACGCCGCTGTCAATCAGTTTTTGTATGGCGTGGAGCATCATCACGGTTTTGCCCACTCTTCGGGGTCCCATGAGAATCAGCGCGCGCCTCAGTTCCAAGTCCTGCAGCAAAGGCATGAAGATGTTCAGATAGAGGCGCGGTGACATCTGACGGTAGAAGTCAGGAATTTTGCCTTCCGTCCACCAAGGGTTGTCCACCTTCAGTCTGCCGATGATTTGCTTTTCCAATAGTTCAGTGTATTCCATACGCTCCAAACGGGTTATTGTTGATGCCGCAAAAGTAGTCACTAAAATTCAAATAAGCTCGCTTGAGCGTGCTTATTTAAATAAATTTCTTAGAAATAAGACTGATTGAGCGTGCTTATTCTTCAGTTTTTGCTATAAATAAGCGAAAAACGCGTTTTTTGAATGCTTATTTTCTTCTTTCAAAAAACACCCGTTCGCGGACAGGAATGAGAAGTCCTTAGGAAATAATGAGAAATCCTAAGAAAAAATGAGATTTCGGGGCTGGAGCGATTTCCTCAGAGTGGTGAGAGCGACGGATTTTCTTGTGTTTTCGTTATTGGCAACACTAACTTCGTGCTTTGCTGCACTCAGAAAGAAAAAGTTAGTAACTTTGACGCGGTGAAAGCTTTTAGCACTGGCGAATGCCTTTCCCTGCTTTCATTTCAGACGAATATCAACTTATCATTCATAAAACAATCTTTATCATGAAAAACACAATGAAATGGGCTCTTCTGGCTTTCAGCGTGTTGCCCGGCTCAGTCTTCGCACAAACTGTGGACAGGAAAAAATATCCTGACTACAACCCCGAAGTTCGCTGCGACTGGACGCTGCTCACTCCCGCCAAGAAAGTCGGCACAAAAGAAGTGCAGACGCGCCCGGACCACTACAACAACGCGGAGACGCGCTTCTTCCCGCCCGTCTTCAACCAATCCGGCGGCTCCTGCGGCTCGGCATCCCGCATCTGCTACATGTTCTCCCACGAAATGAACTCCTTCCGCAATCTGGACGGAAAAGATCCGAAGAACTACTATCCCTCTCACTTTGTCTGGCTCTTGACCAACGGAAACTCCGGAAAGGATGAGTTTGTGCAGTATGTCGGCGTCCCCTCCGCGCAGACCTATGGCGGACAAACCTATTCTGCCCTCTTCGGCTATCAAGAAGAGAAGAACAACGACTTTGGCTGGATGACGGGCTACGAGAAATGGTATGAAGCCATGCACAACCGTATGCTCAAACCCGTGAACTTCCCCGTCAGCGTGCAAACAGAGGAAGGACGTGAGGCGGTCAAAAACTGGCTCTGGAACCACAACGGCGACACGGACTTCCATTCGGGCGGCATTGTCGGCATCGGCGTGGCAAGCAGCCTGACCTCGGGAACCATTGCTTCAACGCCCGCCAACTCGGAAGCCGGAGTGGTCGGAAAGAAATACGTGAAGAAATGGGGCACCAGCGTGGACCACGCACTGACCATCGTGGGCTACGATGACCGCATCGAGTTTGACTTGAACGGCAATGGCATCTACGGCGAAGCCTCCGCCGATGAAAAAGGCGCATGGATTATCGTGAACTCCTGGGGACCCTATTGGGCAAACAGTGGCTTTATCTACTGTCCCTACGCTCACGCCGGAGCCTGGTTCAACGCAGACGGAACAATGGGCAACAGCTGGTGGATGCCCGAGGTGTATAAGGTGAGAAAGAACTATCGTCCGCTGCGCACCATCAAACTGAAGATGGACTATTCCCGCCGCTCTGAACTCTATCTCACCGCCGGCGTTTCCGACAACCTCAACGCCACAGAACCTGACGGCGTCATCGCCTTCGAACATTTCAAATATGCCGGAGACGGAAACGGAGGTAACACCGTGCCTGCCCCCGAAGTCCCGATGCTCGGAAGATGGGCGGACGGAAACCTGCACACCGAACCCATGGAGTTTGGCTATGACCTGACGGACCTCAGCGCAAACTACGACCAAAGTAAACCGCTGAAATACTTCTTCACCATCAACACCAAAAACACGGCTGTCGGCGAAGGACACATCTATGAGGCTTCCATCATTGACTATGACATTGACCCGGAAGGCATCGAAACGCCGTTCGTCGTTGCAGAAACCACCGGAACGCTCATCAACAACGCCGGTAAATCGACCACCATCTCCGTCATCGTGCCCGGTCGCGGCATCTATGCTCCGCAGAATGCACGCATCGCCGACGGAATCCTCCTTTGGGAAGCACCCGTGAAGTCAGCAAGCCCCGTGACGGCGTATAAAATCTACAAAGACAACAAGGTGCTCGCGGAACTGAGCGCCGACAAGAAAACCTATACGCTCCCTTCCGATGCAGAGGGAACCTTTGAAGTCACCGCCGTCTATGGCGCGGCGGAATCTGCCAAAGTCTCCGCCGAAGTGCCCTACGTCGCCGCAGAGAACCAGGCAATTGACCTGCGCCACTCCGGCTTCACCATTCCCGGCGTCTTCGGACCCATCCGTAAAAACGTTACCATTGAATTCTGGATGAAGTGTCACTCGCTCGCCGACTGGAATCAGAGTGCCGGTCCCGGCTGGGGACAGTTCATGTTCCATGCCAACGCCAACGGAACACTGACCGCAGGTTGGGACATCAGTGCTCGCTGCAACGCTACCGGAGCACTGAAATTGGAAAAATGGCAACACATCGCCATCGTCGTGGAACGCGGGAAAATGTCGGTCTATGTCGATGGAGCGAAAAAGGCAAGTTGCAATTCTTCCTACACCGGTGTGGGTGGCTTCGGCGACCTCACCTTCTCCGCTTCTGCAAGTGGCGGCTTCGATGCGGAAATTGACGAACTCCGCATTTGGGACAAGACCTTCGATGACTTTGACGTCTATGGAAGAAGTGTCGAAGTCGGCAGCGCAGGACTCATGGACAAACTGCTGGTGTATTATAAAGGTGATGTCATACGTTCCGGCGGAGAGTATAAACTCCGCGACTACGGACCGAATCGCACACACGCTTCACTCCTGAACGCCAACTTCAGCGTCATCCCGGCAACAGACTTGAAACTGACTTCCAGTTCACTCCTCGCTCCGCAAGTGGTGGCACCCACGGAAGACATCTATGTCGGCGTTCCCGTGAAACTTACCGCCATTGCCAAACGCGGAGCCGAAACCGTCAAGTGGACTGTGCCTGACGCTGGTCTGACGGATGTCGCCGTGATTAGCCCCGAAGTGACCTTCCGCCACACCGGCGAGCAGACCGTCAAAGTCGTGGTGGCTGACAAAAACGGAAAAACGGAAGAAAACGAAATCACCGTGACCGTCCTCTCCTCTCCCGCTCCCGCAGCAGACTTCACCGTCAGCAAATCCAACGTTGCCGCCGGTGAACGCATCAGCTTCATTCCTTCCTCTTCTCTCACAGGATACACCTACGAATGGAGCATGCCCGGAGCAGACAAAGAGAAGGTGACCACACCCATGGCTGCTGCCATCTATCAAAGAGAAGGAACCTACGACGTCACCCTCACCGTGACTTCACCTGACGGACAAAAAGCATCCGCCACCCAACAAGTCAGCGTGACGGCTGTGGCACCGCAGGCTAACTTCCGAGTGGACAACCCCATCTTGGTGAAAGGCGAGGCTGTCGGACTCCACGACCTCACGAAGTTCGGACCGACTGCCTGGAAATGGGACATCGTCAGTGAAAAATTCGCACTCACGAGCAACGACCAGAATCCCATTTTCATTCCCGAACATTCGGGCATCTACAACATCTCACTCACCACAACCAATGACGTCGGCAGCAGCAGTGCAGTACAAGCCAAGGCGCTCACCGTTTGCAACGCCGAAAGTGGCAACGGACTGACCTTCTCCAACGGTACATCCTACGTGAAAACCACGACTGTCCCCATGACCACAGGGTTGAAGACACTCACCGTCGATTGGTGGATGCGTCCGAGTGCGCTGGCAGCCGTCGGAAACGGAATCGGAGAAAACGCTTCTACTTTCCTCCTTAAGACCAACTCCAACGCCGCTATGAGCATCTCCACCAAGAACCTTACCTCCACCACAGATGACGGCTATGTCATTCCGAACGAGTGGCACCACTACGCCGTGACCTTCAACAGTGGCACGGTCAAGTTCTATCGCGATGGAGAACTTTTCCAGAGTAAAGCCATGAGCACCACTACGCTGTCCGCACCCTCCGTCTTCTATATTGGCCCAAGCGCTGCTCCCATGGCGGGCACCATCGATGAACTCAGAGTTTGGAACAAAACGCTCACCGAGGAGCAGATTCAAGCTTTCTGCAACCAGCCCATTGCCGACAAGGACGTATCTGCTGCTGAGGCTGACTATGGACTGAAACTCTACTACCGCTTTGACCAAAGCTCCGGAAACGTATTGGATGCCACCTCCAACGGCAACACCGGAACGCGCATCGGCTTCGGGCCTGACGGCGACGCTTGGAGTGACTCAAAGGGTGTCTTCTGTCTCAACTTCGAAGAAAGTGTGGCGCAGGACATCACCTCTGCCTATCTTGTCAACTACAAGGCATCCTTCAAAGACACCGGAAAGTGCATCAGTGCCTATAACAACAACCGTTTCATGGAACTTGCTTCCTGGACTAAGATGAATCCCGTGGCACAGTCTACCTACACCGGAGCACACGTCGATTACGGCAAGCACGGAGACTTCACCATCACCACCCAATGGGACGGCTTCGAGAAGGAACTGAAGGACCATCAAGTCTATCAGACAGTTCACCTCCCCGCTGGCACCTATAAGTTCACGGCGGTTTATGACACAGAATACGAAGGCGAATCTTCCGGTTGCTATCTCGTGGCAACTCTCGGCAATTCCTTCCCGCTCACATCGGAACTCTCCACCACGGCATTGGCATACGCCGCCATGCAGCCGAAGTCCTCGACCATCTCAGAGAACAGCGTGACGTTCAGTGTCCGGGAGGCTGCCGATGTCAGTCTTGGCATTCTCGCCAACATGTCGGGAGAGCAGTGCATGGCAATCAGCAGTTTCAGCCTACAGAAGATGCCCATCACCATCATTGAGGGCGTGCCCGAAGGAATCACCGCTCCCACCACCGTCGGAAATAAATCCGGAAAGAAATACACCATAGACGGTCGCCGCATCACGCGCCCCATTTCCGGACAACCTTATATCGAAAACGGTCAAAAGCGCATCGCTCGCTGATTCCGTTCCCTGTTGTCAGAGGAATCCATGAAAACGGCCAAAAGCGCGTTGCTCGCTGATTCTGTTCCCTGTTGTCTCAAGATTCACTCTTGACGGCATCTCCTCACAAATTCGCCCCGCCTGCCGGAAGCAGACGGGGCGAATTTCAAAAACACCTGCAAAAATTTGGGAAGAAGGCGGAAAAAACCTAATTTTGCCCCCGCAAACACCATTTTGCACAATTGGACTTGTAGCTCAGTTGGTTAGAGCAACAGACTCATAATCTGGAGGTCCTAGGTTCAAGCCCTAGCTGGTCCACGCTGAAAATCAAGCAATTAACGTCAAGTTAGCTGCTTGATTTCTTTTTATGGTGACCTTTAGGTGACCTTTTCGAACCAAAACTCATCTTTCGTGACCTTTTGAAATTTCGCGAAATGATTAGTGATTGAGCGACATTTCAATTACCAAACGTAAATAACCAATTACACCCTTGGCTCAGCGGAAGATTAGTGGGGGCTAAGCATAAATGGATGACAGTCTGAACATGAAGAAGTTGAAGTCAGTGACTCCTCTCAGTGCCGCTCTGAAGGCTTTGATTTTGGCATTGAATGATTCTGCGTAGGCGTTGGTGGATCGTTTGACAAAGAAGTTCAGCACCTCGTCGTAATGCTCGTAAAGTGTCGCTGCGATGACATTGAAGCTTTTGAAGCCGGATCTGTCGACCTTGTCATACCACCTTGCCAATGAGAGTCTGGCCGCGTCCTTGATCCTGTTCTTCGAGAAAATCATCCTCAATGAATGTGTCAGTGAACAAGCCTCCTTCAGGTCAGGATACTGGTCAAATAGTATCTCCGCCCTTCTTTTTTGGCTATCCGCCCACTGGTCGGCGGCCTTGAACAGAAGGTAGCGGCTTCTTACCAGCAACTGCTTCCTCGGAAGGTGGGACCTGGGTACTATTTAACGTATTGATAATCAGCTAAACGTAAATTAGAAAAAATGCTGATATTCCCAACGTGTTCCCGATATTTTGACGTTAACGGAATTTAGTATTTTAACGTCCGTTGGAGGTAGCTAGCGTTCAAAAACGCATATTCAAAGAACTAAAAATGATGCCCGAAATTAGGTTCTGGTTTTGTGGGCAAAATTAAATCAAGTGAAAGTGTTAGAACTCACATCTAACTGAATGCAAAGGTACACATTTTCCCCAAATAAAAGAAAAGTTTCCCAAGAATCTGCTCCTGATGTGGCATTTTCTTCAGTACCTGCCCAAAGTGACAGATGGTTCGTACATCTTTGATAAAAGGGAAAGGAAAAATTGAATGGATGCTAATGACCTCACTCCTGTTGTCGCAACATATCGAGTCAGCTTCAAAATAGAAAGAGAGGCCAAATCGGACGGGGGTTACAAGAAGCTCCATGTTAATCCAAGAGTCGATAACGAATCGTTATTGAGATAGCCTTCAAGCCTGGCTCTGACAACAAGACAGGATAAGGTAGTTTGAAATTACCCTATCCCTTACCTCATTTCTTACCCATGTGCCATTTTCAGCGGTACTTGGGTAAGATGCCAATGTGCTGAAAATCAATTGCTGCTTTGAAAGGCAAGCAAAGAATGTTCCCCATCTGTACCGCCCTATCATGATTCCATCCCAAAACAAAGTTCTGTAGTCCCTAAATCAGGGAGTCTTGTTTGACGTGAACAGATTCCAGATTCAGTAATTAGTGTATATAATAATAAATAATGTGTCAAAAATTGGTTGAAATCTCCGTTCCTGCACAAAAAAGCGGAAAATTTCCTACGTTTTTATTAAAAACTTTCGTAAAAAGAAAATTATTTCGCAAATTATTTGTATATTTGCACCTATAATTTACGGTAATATGGAAGTAAAAAAAATAAATCGACTAAAAGTCGTGATGGCAGAGAAGGATTTATCCAATACTTGGTTGTCCGAAAGATTGGGAGTCAGTCAAGCGACTGTTTCCAAGTGGATGACCAATTTCTCACAGCCAAATCTCGAAACACTCATCAAAATATCAAAAATCCTCAATGTTGACTTAAATGAATTGGTTCGAGCCGACGAAGTACAAATTGACGAGGAGGCATAAATGGCAACAGAACAAGAAACATACAACATAGGCTTTACCGCTGGTGCAGCAATGCTCAATGAGATGCGTGCTGTGGCAAAGGCTTTCTTGGAGTGTGGCGGTGACTGGGAAAAGACAAAAGACAAGACCTTCAAGGAAAACTTGATGGAGAAAGATAAGATGTCTTCCAACGTCCGCTACTTTGCCTTGATGAAACAGCGTCTTGAAGTCCT
>SAMEA3663118__coassemble_220_pt1 | contig 21135 bp, 17 predicted proteins | sample SAMEA3663118__metabat2_high_PE_027 | metagenome-assembled genome bin SAMEA3663118 (sample SAMEA3663118) | pig gut metagenome | biome: pig gut; feature: pig-associated habitat; material: faeces | place: Denmark | collected 2012 | reverse complement strand
CGAACGGTAAACTTACCACTCGTCGAACGGTAAGTAACGAATCGGCGCGCAGGAGTGACGGAGCGGCGGGAAAGAGTAACGAGTCGGCGCGCAGGAGTGACTTGATGCCGTAAAACTTTTAGTGAACATCCACGTTTTTTTCTTAGGCAGCGTCACTGTTTTCTGAGGCTCCGTCACTTTATCCCGCCGGCTCGTTACTTACCGTCCCAAGGGCGGTAAACCTGCCGTCCCTCGGGCGGTAAACTTACCGTCCCACGGGCGGTAAACTTGCCGTCCCTCGGGCGGTATGTGACGAATCGGCGCGCAGGAGTGACGGGGAGGCGCGCAGGAGTGACGGGGAGGCGCGCAGGAATGACTTGATGCCGTAAAAATTTTAGTGGTCAGCCACGTTTTTTCCTTAGGCTCTGTCACCCTCTGCTTAGTCTCCGTCACTCTGTCAACCCTATTCCCTTGCTTTTTCCCGCCGACTCGTTACTTACCGCGGCGCGGTGGCAAACTTACCGCGGCGCGGCGGTAAGTGACGAGGCGGCTTGTAGGAGTGACGAAGTGCGCATGCAGGAGTGACGAAGCGGCGCGCAGGAAGGACAGGTCGGCGGGAAGGAGTGACGGAGCGGCGCTCGCGAACAATTCTTGGAACAAAAAAATTATTGCTGTCCGCTGAAACTCACATCACAAAAAAGCGTGGAGTTTTAGAGGACAGCAATAACAAAGGAAAAGTGGGAAGAGGGAGTCACTCCCTCAGTGTTTTCTGTGGTGCGCTGAACGTTTTTCAGTCTTCTTTCGGAGCCTCATCAATCAAGTCCATGAACTGGTCAAGTTTCGGAGTGATGATGATTTGCGTGCGACGGTTGCGCTGCTTTCCTTTCTCCGTATTGTTGGAGGCGACGGGATTATATTCGCCTCTGCCGGCAGCGGAAAGGCGTTTCGGATCTACGCCATACTGATTCTGCAAAGCCTGAACGACGGACGAAGCGCGGAGTGCGGAGAGGTCCCAGTTGTTGCGAATGTTTTTCTGAGAGATGGGCACGTTGTCGGTGTTGCCTTCCACGAGCACGTCGTAGTCCTTGTAGTCCATGATGATTTTGGCAATTTTGGAGAGGGTTTCGCCGGCGCGCTCGCCAATCTCATAACTTCCGCTCTTGTAGAGCATGTTGTCTGCCAAGGAAATATAGACCACACCTTTGAGCACCTGCACGTCCACGTCGTTCATTTCTTCGCGAGTGAGGGAGCGGGTGAGTTTGTTGGTCAGTGCCTGGTTCAGCGAGTCGCTCTTGGACTTGGCTTCCACGAGTTGTTTGATGAATTTGTTGGAGGCGTTGATTTCATCCACGAGTTTCGAGATGTTCACCTGACCCTGCGAAACGTTTTCCTGGTAGGAGCCTTGCAGTTTCTTGTAGGCTTCCTGCAATTCTTTGTTGCGCTGTTTTTCTTCTTCAAGACGAGCGGCGAGAGAGTTGCGGTCAGAAGTGTATTCCGCGATGCTCACCTTGGCTTCTTGATAGTCATTTTGCAGACTCTGTTGCTCGGTTTTCAGTTTGTCGTATTGTCCTTGCAGTTCTGCATACTTTTTCTTACTTACGCATCCGGTCAGCACGAGGGCGAGACACGGAACAAAAAGGATTTTGATGGTTTTCATAAGTCCTACAAAATTTGGTTCTCTGTGGTTTTTGATGGATTTTGCGAGCAAAGGTTTATGAAAAAAACGGGAACACCCGCACTTTATTCGTTTTTTTAACCGATTGCGAGCAAATGGGCTTCATTTCTGCACAGTCGCTCTTGTTTCAGGCAGTCTTTTCTGCGTTTTGTTTTGCCTCGCGCTCTCTCACGTCTTTTTTCCAAATGAAGAAGAAAAGAACGGAGACCGCGGCGGCGCAGGCAGCGGTGGCATAACCAATTCCCGCCGGCAGATTGAGGGCTTCGGGCGACACAATAAGATAGGTCGTGCAGACGGAGGTCATGAACACGGCAGGGACGAGAGTGATGACGTAGGGCTTGTGTTTGAGCGTCAAATAGACCGTGAGCATCCAAAGCGTGAAGACGGAAAGCGTTTGGTTGGACCAGCCGAAATATTGCCAAATCACATTGAAACCTTCGGGGTTGCCGACCTGCCAAAGCAGGAGGCCGAGCGTGGCAGAAAAGATGGGAATGGAGATGAGGAAGCGATGACGAATCTTTTGCTGCGGCACGCGGAATGCCTCGGCAATGATGAGACGTGCGCTGCGCAACGCCGTGTCACCGCTGGTGATGGGCGCGGCGACTACGCCGAGGATGGCGAGTAGTCCGCCGAACCAGCCGAGCCAGTGGTTGCAGACGAGACTCACGACGGTGGGAGCGGCAGTGGAAAAGCCTTTGTTACCGAAACCGGGGAAGGACTCGTGACCGGGCGTCGGTTCACCATAGAAGAAATACATTGCGATGGTTGCCCAGACGAGTGCCACCATGCCTTCCGTAATCATGGCGCCGTAGAAGATTCGGCGGGCGTTGCCCTCGCTCTTCAGACAGCGTGCCATCAAAGGACTTTGTGTGGCGTGGAAGCCACTGATGGCGCCGCAGGCGATGGTGATGAAAAGGCAGGGGAAGAGGTCTTGTTTCCAATCGGGCACCACGGTGAGGGCGCGGTTGGAAAGTCCGTCCCAAATTTCGGGAATGGCAGGCATCTTGATGAAGAGGCAAACCATGAGCGCCACTGCCATGAAAAGCAGGGAGAAGGCGAAGAGCGGATATATTTTCCCGATAATCTTGTCAATCGGCAGCATCGTGGCGAGGATGTAGTAGGCAAAGATGATGGCAAACCACATCGTCACGTCGCCGCCGAATTTTTCCAAGAGAAGGGCGGGGCTGTACACGAAGACAGCACCGACCATGATGAGCAGCAGCACGGTGAAGACGAGCATGAGACTGCGCGTCTTTCCGCCCAGATATTTTCCAATCAACTCGGGCAAACCCATGCCGCCGTTGCGCAGCGAAAGCATGGCGCTGAGGAAGTCGTGGACCGCACCGGCGAAGATGCAGCCGAGCACAATCCAAAGATAGGCGGCAGCACCGAACTTCGCCCCCATGATGGCGCCGAAGATGGGACCCGTTCCGGCAATGTTGAGGAATTGAATCATGAACACTTTCCAGCCAGGCAGGGCGATGTAATCAACGCCATCGGCTTTCAGCGTGACCGGTGTCGGGTGGGAGGCGTCGCAGCCGAAGACGCGCTCCACGAAACGGCCATAGAAAACATAGCCGAGAATCAAAAGCAAGAGACTGATGGAAAAGGTAATCACTGCGAAATAGTTTTTGTGGTTTTTGTGAGGATGAGAAGGAGTTTCGTGAGCAACGACCGCCACGGGGAGACGGTCTGCGCTGAAAGACTGTGCAAAATTAGCAATTTATTTTCTGTTTGCTCAGAATCAAGACATAAGGAAACCCCGGCGGCACGTTTTGTGTCACCGGGGTGAGAAATAGGAATTGAACTATAGAAGTTCTGTGATTTTACATCATTCCGCCCATGCCGGGGTTACCCATCGGCAGTTCGGGCTTGTCTTCCTTCTTGTCGCAGATGACGCACTCGGTGGTGAGGAACATGCCTGCCACGGAAGCAGCGTTTTCAAGTGCGACGCGGGTCACTTTGGCGGGATCAACGACACCAGCCTTGCGGAGGTCTTCGAAAGTCTCGGTCTTGGCGTTGTAGCCGAAGTTGCCTTCGCCTTCGCGCACTTTGTTGACGATGACTGCGCCTTCAAGACCGGCATTATAGCAAATCTGACGAAGCGGCTCTTCGATGGCACGACGCACGATGGCGATGCCGGTGTTCTCGTCGGCGTTGTCGCCGGTGAATCCTTCAAGAGATTTCTGAGCGCGGATGTAGGCAACTCCACCGCCGGTCACGATGCCTTCTTCGACAGCGGCGCGGGTGGCACAGAGGGCGTCGTCGCAGCGGTCCTTCTTCTCTTTCTGCTCAGTCTCGCTGGCAGCACCGACTTCGAGCATGCAAACGCCGCCGGAGAGTTTGGCGAGGCGTTCCTGGAGTTTCTCTTTGTCGTAGGAAGAAGTGGAGTTGGCGATTTCAGCCTTGATTTGTGCGATGCGGTTCTGGATTTGTTCCTTGTCGCCCTTGCCATCAACGATGGTGGTGTTCTCTTTGCTGACAGTGACCTTCTCAGCCGTTCCGAGCATGTCGAGTGTGGCTTCGTCCAACTTCATGCCCTTCTCTTCGCTGATGACCACGCCGCCGGTGAGGACTGCGATGTCTTCGAGCATAGCTTTGCGACGGTCACCGAAGCCCGGAGCCTTCACGGCGCAAATCTTGAGTTGGGTGCGCAGACGGTTCACGACGAGCGTAGTGAGTGCTTCGCTGTCCACGTCTTCTGCGATGACGAGGAGAGGACGACCGCTCTGCACGGCGGGTTCGAGGATGGGGAGGAAATCCTTGATGTTGGAAATCTTCTTGTCGTAGATGAGGATGTAGGGGTTCTCCATGACGCACTGCATCTTCTCTGCGTCGGTCACGAAGTAGGCGGAGAGATAGCCGCGGTCAAACTGCATGCCTTCCACGGTCTTGAGTTTCGTGTCGCGACCTTTGGCATCCTCGATGGTGATGACACCATTGACGCTGACGGCACGCATTCCGTCGGCGATGAGTTTACCGATTTCGGCGTCGTTGTTGGCAGAGATGGTGGCTACCTGCTCGATTTTCTCGTAACTTTCGCCGACCTGTTCACTCTGCTCCTTAATGCTTTCCACGACTTTAGCGACAGCCTTGTCAATGCCGCGCTTCACGTCAAGGGGATTGGCGCCTGCAGCGACATTTTTCATTCCCTCGGAGAGAATGGCTTGGGTGAGGACGGTGGCAGTGGTGGTTCCGTCGCCGGCATCGTCACCGGTTTTGCTTGCTACGCTCTTAACGAGTTGTGCGCCTGCATTCTGGAAAGCGTCGTCGAGTTCGATTTCCTTTGCCACGCTCACACCGTCTTTGGTGATGCGGGGAGCACCGAATTTCTTGTCGATGACAACATTGCGTCCCTTGGGACCGAGAGTGACTTTGACGGCATTGGCGAGCGCGTCGGCACCTTCGCGAAGACGTTCGCGGGCGTCAGTATTGTAGATGATTTCTTTTGCCATGGTGTTTTCTATGATTTTTGAAGAGGTTTCTATTTATATATAAGGAATAAGGAAGGAGCACGCCTCATCAGCCGAGGATGGCGAGCACGTCGCTCTGACGCATGATCATGTATTTCACACCGTCGAGTTCGACTTCGTTTCCGGCATATTTTCCATAGAGCACGGTGTCGCCGGGTTTGAGAATCATTTCCTCGTCTTTTGTGCCGTTACCGACAGCGAGGACTTCACCTTGAAGAGGTTTCTCTTTTGCGGTGTCAGGAATGATGATGCCACCGGCGGTTTTTGTTTCTGCGGGCGCGGGCTTGACGAGCACGCGGTCTGCCAAAGGTTTGATTTGCATAGTTCTTGGATTGTTTGGTTATTGTTTGATGATTTGTTTTCGTCCGTTTCGGATGGTTGTCACGCTTTGAGCGACGCCAAGTTGTAAGCCAAAAGCGTGCCAAAACTCTTTCGGCGCATTGAAAATGTTGAAAAGATTGCGTTTTTCTTGATTTCTCGAGCATAAAACCGGAGCAAAAGCCGCGAAATGCCTACTTTTGTCAGTGACATCTGCCGCTGTGTCACCCTTTTTCTGCCCACCATGCCGAGAAAGAAGACTCGTCCGCGCAGAGCCAACCCCATGAGGGTGTGTTCGAAAACCTTCTTTTGAACTCCCCTTCTTCCGGAATTGTTTGACACCTTAGTAATATGGAAATAATAAGTTGCGTCAGATTTGAATGACAGTTTCGAGGTCAGATTTTCACCCGAAGAAGGAGCATAGCCGTAGTTATGTGACTGATGAGGGAGGAAATATGGACCGAAAAGATTTTCAAAGATGATGCAGGTTATTTTTTGAGGATTACTAAAAAACCATCGCACCATGAAAAAAGAAGAACTCATGCGCCGTGCCATTGCCCTCGCCGTCGAGAACGTTCGTCAAGGCGGAGGTCCTTTCGGCGCTGTCATCGCCCGCAACGGCGAAATCATCGCAGAGGGTGTGAATCGAGTCACTGCCCACAACGACCCGACAGCCCACGCAGAGGTGCAGGCAATCCGGGCTGCCTGCGAAAAACTTTCGACCTTTGACCTCTCCGACTGCGAAATCTATGCGTCCTGTGAGCCCTGCCCGATGTGTCTCGGTGCCATCTACTGGGCACGGCTGCATCATCTCTACTTTGCCGCCACCCAACATGACGCGGCGGAGGCAAACTTTGATGACGCTTTCATCTATCGCGAGATTGCCCTCCCCCACTCGCTCCGACACTTACCCACAGAACGCATGACCACGGCGGAGGCAGGAGAACCCTTCCGACTTTGGAACGCAAAAACAGACAAGGTGGCTTATTGACCACCTTTTTTTCATACCTGTAATTCCCGCAAGGTGCAGAGCCGCGGAAGGAGCGGCTCGTGACCATTTTTGAACATGCAAAGCAACAATATTTTGCTTTCTTGGGGAACATAGGTATTTTTGTCGCTCAATAGCATGATTTATTCACCAAACGGGGCGATTTCGCCGCCAACTCTTCACTCTCTCCCATGTCAGACATACAGCTTCCCAACGACTACGCCGAATCACGCACGCTGCTCTATTGGGCTTTGACTGCCAACTATCTCACCTCCGACAAAATTGAAAAAATCGCATCGTTGTTCAACAAGCGAAAAGTAAAAATTAAGCAATATCTTGAGTCGTGGATGCAGCAAGGACTCATTGGTCACCTTGACAAGGAGGATTTTCGGAATACTACTTACTATTATATTCAGCCTGCTGTTTGGTTGAAGTTGATTGAGGAACTGAATTCGTCAGAACTGAACACCCGCATCAACAAACTTAGAACTTCTTTTCCGTCTCGGAGTGAGGTTCCCGATGACATGATTGACTTCACGCGTGCCGTGGTTCGCTTCAAAGAAGGAAAAAGCTTTGTCGCCTGCCTAGAAGATTTGGATTTTCTATGGTATGTCTTTTTAGATGATGAAGCTCCTTTTCCGGTAATGGTGCTTACACACATCATGCCGGATGAAAAATGGCATAAATTTATTGAAGGGCTCAGCATAGACCTATTTGAGTGGTTGACAAGTGAGTATTTTAGGAAACTACAGTATGACATTTGTACAGAAGAGGAAATCAACGCTTTGAAAAAGTTGATACTCAATCGTCCCGAACTTGATGAAAAAGACAAATACACTCTCAACAACTATATTTTGCTTCAGGAGTTTCTTTTGCGCCGGGGTTGCCTTCAGGAACTCATGGAGAATGAATCGGTTGACAAATCCTTCCTCTCTTTGCTCTCCAACATTGCTTTGGTGAAGCTGGGACAATATGATGAAGCAGTCAAGAAATTCAGGCGATACTTACGGGCGGAAGATGAAAATTACTTCGAGACCTCAATCTTTAATTTCTATTATGGTGTGGCTCTTCTCTATGCCACGCCAAGCGTGTCAAAGCCCTCCTTTAAGATGATTCACGAACTCATTCAATATGAGAATTTGCAACAGGGGGCTTTGGCCATTCTTGCTGAAATTGCGCAAAGCGGTGTCACACACATGAAGTCAAAGGAAATTTCCTTGCCGAAAGAATCTGACCTGGAGGCTGCTTTCATCATCCTTGTTGCCAAGCACTTCGGGCTCATGATTCCCGCCGGAGCAGACAGAATCCTTCAAAGAATACAATCGGAGGGAATCAAACTCCTTCAGTTGGAGTACCTTCATGATGAACCCTCTCTGGGTGGAGAGACTGTGTCGCAAGAGTGTGACATGAAACCCTCTTTGCACCCCTACGTGGTGAAGCCGGCATGGGAGGAGACGCTGGACGCTCTGCTCATCATGAGCAATCCCGCAAGGTCTTCCAAGACAGCCGAGAAGAAAACTTCAAGCAAACGAATCGTCTATGCGGTGGACACGAACAACTGGAACGTAGAAGTCAAAATGCAGAGCAGTCGCGACGGAGTGAAATGGACCGCCGGGCGTGTCGTTTCGCTGGAGCGCTTTGCAAAAGGACAAGCGGAAGGCATGCAAGCCATTGACTATGCCGTGAGCAAGCACGTGACATACCACAAGTCATACGGTTGGTATGGTAAAGACTACTACTCTCTCTGCGGAGAAAAGGCGATTGCAGCTTTAGTGGGGAATCCGTTGGTTTTTGATGTGAACACCGGACAGCCTTTGGAGGTGGAAAAGGGGAACATTCAACTCTCCGTGGCAGAAAAGAGAAAAAACTTCGAGATTCAAATCAATTTCGATGAGAGCCAGTTGAAGGACGGACTAGTGGTGGAGCGCGTCAATGCACAGAAAATCCGAGTCATCCAAGTGACTGAAATGCAGCGTACCATTCTTCATGGACTGACCAAATCCCTTCTTCCTCTTGAAGCAAAGCCCAAACTGACGAACTTGTTGGAGAATCTGAGCCAAAACGTGACCGTCATGAGCGGTTTGCTGCAAAACAGTCAGACATCCGAGAAGTGTCGCGCACATTCCGAAATCATTTTGCAGATGCAGCCCGTGGAGGAAGAGATTCGCTGCGTGCTGTTCACCAGACCGTTTGGCAAGGTGCCTCCTCTGTGCAAACCCGGCAAGGGAATGGAGGTCATCACCACCAACGTGGACGGAAAGAGCCTTCAAACCACTCGAAACCTGAAGCGAGAGAAAGAGAATCTGGAGGCTGTGATGGAAGTGATGCAGGACTATGAACTTCTCACCACCCAATCCCACGAATGGCTGTTCTCCGCCGCCGAATGTCTGGACTTGTTGGAGCGGCTGTTGCCTCTCTCCAAGCAGTGCATGGTGGAATGGCCGGAGGGCGAGCGTTTCAAGGTGAAACGTCAGGCGCTTGTCCCCTCCTCCTTCCATCTCTCGGTTGGCTCACTCGCGGGCTGGTTTGAGTTGAACGGGGAAGTGGAAATCAGTCCCACGCTGAAACTCAAGATGTCAGACCTGCTCGACCGCTTGCAGGGGGCAAAGGGAGAGTTCATTCAAGTTTGTGGAGAAGAATATGTTCGCCTCACCTCTGAACTACGCTCCTACCTTGAGAACCTCTCTCGCCTCACCACACGAAAACGAAAAAAGGTGCAGCTATCCGGTTTCCACGCTCCCATGATTGACGCGCTTGCCGGACAGGGCATGCAAATAGATGCCGACAGCGGCTACTGGAACCTCATGAAACGAATCCGCTCAGCAGAAGAAGCGGAAATCAAGATTCCCAAAACCATTCAGGCGGACCTGAGACCCTATCAGAAGGAGGGCTATCGCTGGATGTCACGTCTGGCACTTTGGGGAGCGGGCGCGCTCTTGGCAGATGACATGGGACTGGGCAAAACCGTGCAAAGCATCACGCTTCTTCTGAGTCGTGCCTCCGAGGGGGCTCAGCTGGTGATTGTGCCCACCTCTCTGGTGCTCAACTGGAGGGACGAACTGACCCGTTTTGCTCCCTCGTTGAACGTGAAGTGGTTGGGACAGCAAGGTGCTGACCGCAAGGAGATGGTGGAAAATGCTAAAGCCTTTGACATCCTCATCATCACCTACGGACTTCTCATCACAGAAGAGAAACTCCTTCAATCCAAAGAATGGACCACCATCATCATGGACGAGGCACACACCATCAAGAACCGTGAAACCAAAACGTCAAAAGTGGCGATGCAGTTGCAAGCCAACTTCCGCCTGCTCCTGACCGGCACGCCCCTGCAAAACCACATCAGCGAAATGTGGAACCTCATGCAGTTCGCCAACCCCAATTTGCTGGGTTCTTTCAATGAGTTCAATGAACGATTCATCCTCCCCATCGAGCGTGACCACGACAAACAACGGCAGCAACAACTGCGCCGCATCATTTCTCCCTTCATTCTGCGTCGCACCAAGTCTGACGTGCTCAGCGAACTGCCTCAGAAAACAGAGATTCTGCGAAAAGTGGACCTCAGTCCTGAGGAGTGGGCTTTCTATGACAACATACGCGAAAAAGCACTTGCCGTTTTGGAAGTGAACGAAAGCACTGCGATTCAGACCTTGGCTGAAATCACGCGTTTACGACAAGCTGCCTGCAACGCACGACTGATAAACCCCAAAGTGAAGATTCCCTCCTCCAAAATGGAATCCTTCCTGCAACTCGCTGAAGAGCTCGGGGAAAGCAACCACCGCGCCTTGGTCTTCAGCCAGTTCACCTCCCACCTGGCACTCGTGCGCCAAGAACTTGATGCACGGGGTATTGAATATCTCTATCTGGACGGAGCCACTGCCGCCAAGGAGCGCGCCCGGCTGGTGGAGGAGTTTCAGCATGGCGACATGCCGCTCTTCCTCATCAGCCTCAAAGCAGGCGGCTTGGGATTGAACCTCACGGCTGCTGACTATGTCATCCACCTTGACCCGTGGTGGAACCCCGCCATTGAGAACCAAGCGACAGACCGCACCTACCGCATTGGACAACAGCGTCCCGTCACTGTCTATCGTCTCATCTCTTCCCACACCATCGAAGAGAAGATTCTCTCCCTGCACACCACGAAAAAGAACCTCGCCGATGCCCTCCTCGAAGGTGCTGACGTCAGCGCAGCCATGTCCAAAGAGGAGATGCTCGCTCTGTTGCGTGAGGCTGACTTTTGAGGGGAAGCCCCCCTCCTCGTTTTGGGGATTATATAACGCGGGGCTGAAAACCTGGAAGGCGTGGTAAAAATTCGGGATGCCTTGCGCTGAGACGGACTGAAAGCCCGCTAACTGCTGCTTTGAAGGAAAAACAAACGTGGAATTTCCACCGAAGGAACACAGGAGCGTTCCGGTGGAAATTCCACATTTTTGTTTTGCCCGGACTGTTCAACGAGTCTCAAAGGCTCATTCGCGCACAAGAATCTCCAAGCCTTGACGGCGGAGTTCAGCAACGGCTGTGCGGATGGCGGGACGATGCTCCGGGGCGATGCCCAACTTGTTGAGGTCAAGCACGGGGAGAGCGTCGGACTCGCGAAGGTCTTCCTGCGAAACAGAACGGAGAATCATGCCGACGCAGGAGGTGTTGTTCGTGATGGGGTCGATGAGAATGAACGCGCCGGTGGGTTTGTCGTCTTTATAGGCATCAAAGAAGACTTCCTTGGCGGTGAGGAGCGTGGCGCAAGCAATCTCGTTGAGTTCAAGATGGTCTGTAGCAGTGCGCTCCAGCGTGTTCACGTTAATCTTATAATCAAAATGGTCAATCTTGCAGCGCGTGAGGTTGGTCGTGTGCTTGAGATAGAAGGACTTCTTGACGTCCATTGGTTCTTCGTCCATCCAAACGAGCATGGCTTCAAAGGAGCGACCCACCTCGGGAAGGTTGTCGGGGTGTACAATCATTTCCCCACGGCTGATGTCTATCTCGTCCTCCAACTGTAGCGTCACGCTCTGAGGAGGGAAGGCGTAGTCCAAGTCGCCATCATAGGTGACAATGCGTTTCACCCGGCTTTCCTTGCCGGAAGGAAGGGCGAGCACGCGGTCTCCCTTGCGAACGATGCCGGAAGCCACCTTGCCGCTGAAGCCGCGGAAGTCAAGGTCGGGGCGCAGCACATACTGCACGGGAAAACGGAAGTCCTTCAAGTTGTGGTCGTTGCCAATCTCCACTGTTTCCAGATATTCCAAGAGAGACGGACCTTCATACCACGGAGTTCGCTCGCTGCGGCTGACGACGTTGTCGCCTTCGAGCGCGGAGAGGGGGATGCACCTCACGTCGGGGATGTCAAAAGGTTTGATGAAGGCGGTGAAGTCCTTGACGATGCGGTTGAAAACGTCCTGGCTGTAGTCTTCAAGGTCCATTTTGTTCACGGCAAGCACGATGTGGCGAATGCCGAGGAGGGAGCAGAGATAGGTGTGGCGTTTGGTCTGAGTGATGACGCCGGTGCGTGAATCCACGAGGATGATGGCGAGGTTGGCGGTGGAGCCACCGGTAATCATGTTTCGCGTGTACTGCTCGTGTCCCGGAGTGTCGGCGATGATGAACTTGCGTTTGTTGGTGGAGAAGTAGCGATAGGCAACGTCAATGGTGATGCCTTGTTCGCGCTCCGCCTTCAGTCCGTCGCAGAGGAGGGCATAGTCAATCTTTCCTGCACCGGCATTTCCGACGCGGCGGGAATCACGCTCGAGGGCGGAAAGTTGGTCTTCATAGAGTTTTTTAGAGTCGAAAAGGAGACGACCGATGAGGGTTGATTTACCGTCATCGACGGAGCCGGCGGTGAGCAGGCGCAAGAGGTCCTTGCGCTCGTCCTGGTCCAGATATTCTTCAATGGACATGCGCCGTCCTTCAACGACAATTTCTTCGTTCTGTGCGTTGTTTTGAGGTTGGTTCATTCTTCTATACCAATAGGGGGCTATAAATTACGGAATAAGGAGTGTTCAAAAGAAAGTGATTGCGTTTTCAACTTGATTTTAGAACACCCCTATATATAATAAGGAGTAGTTATAATGAGGGCATCACGTTGGTCGTGCCGGACACGTAGGTCCAGGTTCCGTCAATGGAGATGCCTTTTGCTTTGGCGCCGGTGACGGTCATGTTGATGTCGCCGCCGTCGAAGGTGAGGTCACGTTTGCCTTTGATGCCTCGGCATTTGGATTCGAGGAGGGGGTCGCCGGGCATGTAGGTCGTTCCGCTGACAGTCATCTTGATGCTGGTTGCGTTGCCGGAGGACTGGTTGATGAACATGTCCCACGCGGCACTGATGCCTTTGGCACCGTTGCCGGACACCGTGGCGATGATGGTGCCACCGGTGACGTAGAATGTGCTGTCGTTCTTGATGCCTTTGGTATCGTCGGCAGCCACGTCAAGGTTGAAGGTACCGCCGGAGATTCTGACAAAGCCGTTGTCCACATCCGTCAAGTCCTTGGTTTTCTCCACGTCGATGCAGTCGCCCTTGGCGCCGGAGAGGTTGAAGGTGCCGCCGCGCGCATCGAGATATTGACCGATGTGCATGGCGTCGCTCTCGGCGTGAGTCACGTTGAACGTTCCGAATCCGGCAGAGAACTGAGCATATTCGTCAGAAGCAAAGGCATGTTTGGTGTTACCGACGAGGTTCAGCACACCGGCTCCGGAGAACTCGGCGTGACCGTTGACGAAGAAGCAGGCTTTCTGTACGCCGCCGGCAGCGTCCGCCAGAGTGGAGGTGGTGCCTTCGGGCAGGACGATTTTGATGCGTTTTCCGTTCTCGATGCTGATGGCGGATTGTGTCGTGTTGGCGAGTTGCAGATTGTCGAGGATGACGGTGGCTTTATATTCTCCGTCCATGCCAAAGAAGCCGTTGTCGCTCGCTCCGTGGAGACGATAGGTCACCTCCGAAGCAAGCATCGGATCTTGGAGGACACTGACTGTGGCGTCTGTCACGGTGACTGCGAGCAAAGGAGCGACATCACCAGCCACGGTGATGCTCGCCTTGGCGCCTTCGTATGCCACATCCACCAAACCGGGCGTATAGACCGTTTTCTTGTCCACGACAATGCTGTCGATGTCTGCCACGTGGAACGTGTTACCCATGACCGTGAGAGCGGTGGCGTCAGCAGAGGGGACAATGTCGCCGGCGGTGGCAGCGGGGATGAGCGTGCAGACCGGTCCGCAGTGAACTCTCATGGTCTGCGCTGCGCTGCTGAGGGCGATGCCGAAAAGGAAAAGGAAAGAGTATAGTTTTTTCATTGTGCTGTCACTTTGAAGGTTTGACCATTGACTTTCACGAGATAGATGCCGGGAGTGAAGGTGGCATCCGGAGAGAGAGAACGACCATCGGCGGAATAGACTTGAACGGCTGCACCGGACTTCACGGAGAGTCTGCCGTTGCGAATGGCGGGAGCGATGCTGCCCTTGGTGAACACATTGGAGATGGCGGTGGGAGCAGAAGCGAAAAACATCTTATTGATTTCGCCGAGCGCCACGGAAGCCTTTTGAACGCCGTTGTTCAATGTCATCACGCCGTTGTCGAAAGTGATTTTCAATTTGTCGGAAGAGAAACTGGTTTCTTCACCATTGGTCTGACGCAGCGTCAGATAGTCATAACTCTGCGCCGCGCAGGGAAGTGTGCTGAGCACAAAAAGGAGAGTAAGTAATTTTTTCATAGCGCAAGTATGGTTTTGATTTTGTGTAATGATTCAGTGGTGTCTCAGAACTTGAACTTATAGCCCAGCGAGATGGCGTGAAGGTCGCCCTCGTCATCGTCGTCCGATCCGGTTTGGAAGACATAGCCCACCTCTAGGCGGTGCTTCTTGGTGATTTTCCATTCCGTGCCGACGCACACGCGTTTTTTGTCAAGGCTGAATCCGTCACTGAGGTCGTTGCTCAGTTCGAAGGAGGCGTAGGGAGTGAGCGGCGAGTGTTTGATGTTGTATTCGACCTGCAGTCTGGAGCGCAGGTAGTGTTTGTTTTTGGACTCTTTTTCTTTCACATCGGGTCCTTTGAGTTTGGAGAAGACACGTCCTTCCATGCAGTGTTTTTCGCCGGTCCAAGCGTCAATCATGTTAGCGGGAATCTCGTCACGATATTTGTCGCGGAGGGTGGTCGTGCTGCGATAGTGAGTGAACTGATAGCGTTCGCGCAGACTGAAGGTGAAGCGTCCGGCGGCAACTTTTCCCGTGAGGTCGAAGACGGCACGGTGTTTGTTGCGCCAGTAGCCGTGGTCCACGTTCAGTCCGTTGGAGATGACGGTGGAGGGGTCATCCTCGTCGGCTTCCCAATCCTCTTTCGTCTCTTGGAGATTACGCTGGTGGATGAAGTCATAGCCCACGCCGAGAGAAAGGAACTTGAAGGGTTTATAGGTCGCACCGAGGGAGAAGTCCCAGCGCTCCACGCTTCGCAGTTTGTCCTCGGCTCGGAAGTCAAGTCCGGCTTCCACGGAGAACTTTTTGGAGAAATCCTTCTGGGCGCCGAAAGACGTCCATAAACCGAAGTCATCGCCTGCCAGGGCGGTGAGAGGAGCGGCGGAGAGCAGTCCGAGGCAGAGAAGTGATTTGCGAATGAAGGACATGGGCAGAGTCATGTGAAAATGAAAAATTGTGTGTGGAACATTTGAGCCGCACCGCGGACGCTTTGAACCGCGGCTTCCTGCACCTTAGGGATTAGGAATCTTGAGCATGCGGTCGATGCTCTTGATGCGTTTGTCGGGGTCGTGATAGAAGACGCGGAGCATGGTCATGTCGGTCAGAAAATCGACGGCGCCAACTTCGATGCGATTAATTTTGATGCCGAGCCGTTTTTCGAGGTCTTCTTTCAGTTCGTCCATTCTGTCGGGACGGATGAGGTCGATGTTGTCATACTTCACCAACTTGCATCCCTCACTCTTGTTCGTGAGGAAGTTCTCGCAAAGCCAAACGCAGCCGATGAAGATGGCGTTGATGACGAGTTGGTCCACAAGCGTGAAGGAGTCGAAGCGACCATTGATGACAGAGAGGGCAACGAGGAAGAAGAGATAGGTCATCTCTCGAATGGGCACACTCTCTGTGCGATAGCGGATGATGCCGAAGATGGCGAAGAGTCCGAGGGCGGCGCCGATGCCCATGTCGCTCGAGCCTTGCAGAAGGAGGGAGATGAGCATGAAGATACTAACGGAGAGAAGGATGAAGGTGAAATAGTAGTCTCTTCGGTGACCTTTGGGATAGTAGAAGAAGTGAACAATTATCCAAGTGACGAGGGAATTGACGGCGAGACTGACGATGAGGTTCACCATGGGCTCTGTCAGTTGTAAGTTATCGGCTGAGAAAATGTCTGAAAAGAGGGAAGTCATAAAAAAAACTTTAAGAGGAGTGTTAAGGTTAGCATTGCGGACTCTTTTGAGCCACTTTGTTGATTTTGATGAGTCTCTTTTTGAAACGATTCACTTGTAGTGCGTCATTGGTGACGGTGGCACCGATGCAGTATTTGCTGAATCCCGAGGGTTTGATGCGGAGTTCTCGCAACAGCGGCAGGATGGGTGATGGAGCGCGTCCGTCTCTTTTGAGTTCAATGACGACGATGGGATTCATGTCCTTTTCCTTGCCCGTTTCGAGGTTGTGGAAGTGGATGTTGAAATCAATGGTGAGCCGTTCGGTCTTGTCGAAGTTGACGAGCGTGATGCGGTTGAAGCGATTCCCGACGGTAGGTTTGAGTTCGTCAAAGTGCCATCCGGTTCTTTGTTCGAGGAAATCCTCTCCAAAGTTCTCTTCCATGACGGCTTGGAGCGAGGGCACTTTCACGCGTTTCTTGTGGGTCTTCCCGTGGTTGTCTTTTTTCTTCACTTCGAGGAAGGATTCGTCAGAGGCGACGTAGGTTCTCACCCTGACTTTCGTGCGGGGGAGGTGTCCACACTGGTGTTGCTGATACATCGACTGTCCCTCCTTCTTGTCCCAGTAGGTGGTGGCGTAGGGGCTGATTCGATGTCCGTCAATTTCTTGTGAGAAATAGTTTCCACGAACCCTCTCAAGGAGTTTGACGAGTGTGGGGAAATTTGTGAGATATTTGCAGTCCGTCCTTTTCATCAGTCTGATGGCAGACATATCCTCCAGCGTGATGGGCGGAAGTGCCTGGAGCAGTTGTTCAATTTGGGCGTCTTGGTCTTTCATAGCATCTTGTGTCTGTCCCAAATGAAAGAAAACAAAAAAGGATGAGGCACGGAACACTTTCCGTGGTTGTTCCTTCCCCATCCCTTCTGTCTCGTTAATCTATTAATTTGCGAGCAAAGGTAAAGATAACTATCAATTACGCAAAACTTCCCGTTACAAAATTGTGAAGGCTCGCTTCACAAGCCTAAAATTCCTGCTGCTGCCTTCACCCGAGGCTCATTTCACCGGCTCCACGTGGGTATAGACGAACGTTTGCGCACCGAATCTTTTGCGGAGTTTCTCCTCAATGATGCGGGTGGTCTGATGGGCATCGGCAATGGTGGTCTGTCCGTCCATTCGGAAGTGAACGTCGATGGCGCAGTAGTTTCCGATGCGGCGGGTACGGAGATTGTGTGGGTCGGACGTGCCGGGCTGTTCCAAGATGGTGTCACGGATGAAAGCCTCCTCTTCTTCGGGAAGAGACTTCTCCAGAAGTTCTTCTACGCTTGGCACGGTCAGTTCGCACGCCACCTTAACCACGAGGAAACTGACGACGATGGCTGCCAAGGGGTCGAGAATGCGCCATTGCTCTCCCAGGACAATCGCGCCGCCAATGCCGACTGCCGTGCCGATGCTGGAAAGGGCATCACTGCGGTGGTGCCAGGCGTTGGCGACAACGGTCTCAGAATGAAGGCGGCGCCCGCAGCGGAGCGTGTAGCGGAAGAGCACTTCCTTGGAGAAAATGGAGACGAGTGCGGCAATCAGTGCCACCCAGCCGGGACGACTGAGCGTGGCTCCGTTCATCCAGTCGTAGATTTGAACGGCGGCGCTCCAGAAGATACCGATGCCGACGACAAAGAGCATGAGCCCGATGGTCGCCGTAGCAAGGGTCTCATATTTGCCATGCCCAAAATCATGGTCGGCATCGCAGGGTTTCCCCGAGAGGCGGACAAAGGCAATGACAACGATGTCGGTCAAGAAATCGGAAAGTGAATGCACCGCATCGGCAACCATCGCCGAACTGCCACCGAGCCAACCGCAGAGAAACTTGAAGATGGGGAGCACGAAGTTCACAAGACTTCCCCAAAGCGTTACTTTGTAGATTTCCTTGCGGCGCTGTACCGCCTCACCGACCTGTGCTTCTGCCTGAGAAGTTGGATTTTGACGCTCTGGAGTTTTCATGACTCAATTCCCAAAAGATGGAGCAGTTGCCGAACACTTTCTTCAAGCGGCAGGGCTGCGGTGTCGAGACTGAGCGCAGGCTGCTCCGGGGCTTCAAAGGGAGCAGAGATGCCCGTGAAATTCTTGACTTCGCCGCGACGTGCTCTGGCATAGAGCCCCTTGACGTCTCTCGCTTCGCAAGCCTCAAGCGAGGTCGAAATGTAGATTTCTTTGAAATCATCAGCACCGATGATATCGCGAGCCATTTCTCTCAGCTCGCGCGTCGGCGAGATGAAGGAGGCGATGGTGATGATGCCCGTATCGACGAAGAGTTTACCAACCTCGGCAATGCGGCGGATGTTTTCCTTTCGGTCGTCTTCCGAGAAGCCGAGGTTAGCGTTGATGCCGGTTCTGATGTTGTCACCGTCAAGAATGCGGCAGAGGAGTCCGCGACGATGGAGTTCACGTTCCAAAGCGAGCGCCACGGTGGTTTTGCCGGAACCGCTGAGTCCGGTGAACCAAAGCATGACGCCCTTCTGTCCGAGCAAGGACTCTTTGTCCTCTCGGCTCAACATTCGGTCAAAGACCGGATAGATGTTTTCATTGGTTTTCATCATGGCTGCGAAGTTACGGCTTTTTCGGCAAACAAATTCATGAAGTTTCACTAACTTCGCCGCACATTTCCCTCTCGCCACCGCCGAAGCGTTCATGACGGCGCGGCAAACGCTCTCACTCACGCATATATTTATAAGGAGTGTTCTATAAATTACAGAATAAGGAGCGTTCAAAAGAAAGTACTTACTCAACCTAATTTACGAACACCCCATAAAGGTAAAGTTCTCTCATAGATTTCAGTTCTCACATGGAATTCATCATCTCCTCTCCCTCCGAAATTCGTTCCACCGCCCGCCACTTCATCGAGTGGATGGGTGACCGCACCGTTTTTGCCTTCCACGGTTCAATGGGCGTGGGAAAGACGACCTTCATCAAGGCGCTTTGTGAAGAGTTGGGCGTTGAAGACACGGTCAACTCACCGACTTTCAGCCTCGTCAATGAATATCGCTCTGTCTCGGGCGAATTGATTTACCACTTTGACTTCTATCGCATGGAAAATCCCGAAGAGGCGGTGGACCTGGGCTTTGAGGACTACTTCTTCTCCGGCGCACTCTGCTTCATTGAGTGGCCCGACCTCGTCGCCGATCTACTTCCCTCGGACGCAGTCTCCGTCCGCATGGAGGAACTGCCCTCCGGCGAACGAAGAATCGTTGCGGAGTGACGCCATGTCGATAGTCTCCCCTGCCCTCTCCGCTCAAAGTTCAAAGAGAAGACCGAAGGCGAGCGAGAGGGTTTGACTCCAGGGATACTCCTTGTTCGTCGCCTTCGACACGATGTAAAGGTCACAGGAGCTAATCTCGTAGTAGGCAGAAATGGACTGGTGAATCAGTCTGTTTCTTTTGGGAATGTGATAGCAGAAGCGTTGCCCGAGGAAAATGTTTGTGCGCACCTTCGTGGAAAAACCGTAGTATTTCTTTGGATATTTTTCAGGCTGCGTCTTCCAAAAATCATCGCCGGAAATGGTGTTGAAGAAAATGCCCGTGGTCAGCGGCATGATGGTCCAGCGGCGACTGATGTGGCAATGCCAAGGAACATACCTCTCCTTGATGGTAAAGGTGGTGTGGGCTTCGCCGCTGTGATAGCGCGGCAGGAAACCCACGAGCAGTTCCGTCTCCCAATTGTCGTGACGGCCATAGTGCCACCCGATGCCGACGCTCATCAGTCCGATGCTACCGGCATACTGCAAAGTGAACTGCGTCGGGATGAGATGCGCCCAACCTCGGAGGGTGCGTTCGCGATGTCTTTCATAGAAGCTCTTCTTCTGCGCCGAGTCACAACGCACGTTGCGCATCGTGTCCTTGAAAAGAAGCACTTCCGACGTATCGACCATTCCCAACTGCCGCGCCAAGGCTCTGATGCTGTCGGGCGGTAGAGAACTCACCGCAGGCGGCGTCACGGTCGTGTCGTTCTCAGCCATGAACGCTTCCAATTCCGCGGCAAAGACAGACCACGGAAGGAGAAAAAGGAGGGACAAGGCGAGACAAACGCGCCGACACCCATAACGCTCAATATTCCACCACTTCATAACTGTAAGTTCCGTCCTCATTTAAGTCAAACACTAAGTATTCTCTCATTTTCGCCGCTCCGCATTCGTAGTAGAGGACGCCATCGCCGTAGAGGTCATTGACCTGGGTGTGATGTCCATGCCCGCAAACACAAAATTGCAGTCCCGGGAATTTCTTGATTTCTTCTTGGAACAAGTCGGACACGTTGTTGTTGAACTGCTCGGAAGTGGGTTGGGAATGCATGGCAGCAACCGTGCGTTTCACCTCGGGCGGCAAGGCGGTGCGGTCGTCACGAATGAAACGAAAATCGGGAATAGAGATGGAATAGTCATACTCAAACGCATTCGTGTTCAAACAGATGAAATGCGTGTCACCGGCATTGAACGAGAAATTCGGTTCACCAAAGACATAGCGAAAGACACTCTCGCCCGAGCCGAGGCAGTCATGGTTACCAATCAGCACGACGAACGGCACGTTCAAGCGAAGCAGCAGGTCACGCTGCAGTTCAAACTCGTTGGTCATGCCGAAGTCGGTCATGTCACCCGTGTGGAGTACGAAGTCAATGTCTCCCCGGGCATTGATGTCGGCAAGAGCGATTTTCATCTCATCATACCAGCGCTGCGTGTCGGTGATGATGGCGAAACGAATGTGATTCTTTCCGCGACAACTTTCCTCAATGCGGGCAATGTTCCAGGCATTGAGCCCATGCGGTCCCTCAATGCGCCCATCATAGGGATGATAATCTATCATGTCGCAAGAGGAAAGAAAAAGGAGTGCAGATAAGAAAACGAAGATATTCTTTTTAGTTTTCATGTTGCAAAAGTATGAAGTTTTTCTTTCCCGCAACCCTTCGTTCCCTCATTTTTTCACACACAGGCTTTCACACGGACAGAAGCAGGGGACTAAGAGACAAAAAGACGAAGAGACTAAGAGACTAAGAGACTAAGAGACAAAAAGACGAAGAGACGAAGGGACAAAGGGACAAAAGAAAAAGGGGAAAAGACAAAAACCAAGAAAACCCCTTGAAGAGTATGGCGGCTGCGCCGCTGCTGTGATGCTTCCGTTTTGGTCTTATAAGAGCAAGCTCTTAACGCCCAACCGACAGCATCCCCCGTGCCTTCTTTCAGAAGGCTGCCATTCTCTTCAAGGCGATAAACAGAAATAAACCGTTCAATGGTAGCGCGATGAATTCGCCACCTACTCCGCCTTACTGCGGCTCAGTCGCTGCGGCTTTGCACTTGATGAATTCACAGATAAGATGCGGTTCCTGCCGGGA
>SAMEA3663118__coassemble_214_pt1 | contig 21652 bp, 21 predicted proteins | sample SAMEA3663118__metabat2_high_PE_027 | metagenome-assembled genome bin SAMEA3663118 (sample SAMEA3663118) | pig gut metagenome | biome: pig gut; feature: pig-associated habitat; material: faeces | place: Denmark | collected 2012 | reverse complement strand
CCTGCTCCACAAACATGGAGGCTGCTTCTTGGACATAGTAGCAACCGGCGTGGAGCAGCGGGTCAAAGGTGAAACGCGGACGTTCAGTCAGCTGTCGTCCCGTTTCGCACCAAGGCACTTGTCGTGTCGTTTCCTTCGTCCATGCCCGAGAGGGCTTCAGCGGATTGAGACGAACCGAGACCGAGGGGGCGTCGGTTTCCAGTGCGCGAAAGAGAGCGTCGGCGGTCTCATCGCCCAGCAGGCGGCGGGTCTCACTGAGGAAAGCTTTGGGAAGAGCCATCATACGGAAACTTTGGCAGGAATGTGCGGGTGAGGATCGTAGCCTTCCAAACGGAAGTCTGAAAAGTCAAAGTCGGTCAGTTCCTTTATTTCAGGGTTGAGCCACATTTTCGGGAGCGGACGCGGAGTGCGTTCCAATTGCAAGCGAGCCTGCTCAAGGTGATTCAGATAGAGATGAGTGTCGCCCGTGGTGTGAATGAACTCTCCGGGTTTCAAGCCGCAGACCTGCGCAACCATCATGAGCAGGAGCGCATAACTGGCAATGTTGAAAGGAACGCCGAGGAAAGTGTCGGCAGAACGCTGATAGAGTTGCAAAGACAAACGTCCGTCAGCGACATAGAACTGAAAGAGAAGATGACAAGGGGGAAGATTCATCTTGTCCAAATCGGCAACGTTCCAAGCGGAGACAATCATGCGACGCGAGTCGGGATTGTGTTTGATTTCTTCCACCACGCGGCTGATTTGGTCAATGTGACCGCCATCATAGTCAGGCCAAGAGCGCCACTGGTAGCCGTAGATGTGACCAAGGCTGCCGTCCTCGTCTGCCCATTCGTTCCAGATGCTGACACCGTGCTCTTGAAGATAGCGCACGTTCGTGTCACCTTTCAAGAACCAAAGAAGTTCGTAGATGATGGATTTCAAATGCAGTTTCTTCGTCGTGAGCAGAGGAAAACCTTCTTCCAAATTGAAACGCATTTGATGACCGAACACGCTTTTCGTGCCTGTGCCGGTGCGGTCCGCCTTCACGGCGCCCTCTTCCAAAATGCGGCGGAGAAGATTCTGGTATTGTTTCATCGGATGTGTTTTTGTGGGGATAAAATCGTTTTCAAAACTCCCCTTATTCGAAGAAATCCTCCATTGCACCGGACATGTGGGGAGTCGGCGCATAAAAAAAGCGGAGGAATGAGAGGTTTACGGCTGCGAAGTTACAACTTTTCCTCTATAAAAACTTAACTTTGTCGCGAGGTTTCAAAAAAGCCACGACGAGAAGGCGGCTTTGTTCGGTGACTTTTGTCCGCTTTCTCGCCATTTGTGTCTGCTTTGTCCTCGTTTCGTCTCACTTTCCTTTTCAAGGGTGTTCTAAAAATTAGGTTGAGTCGATTTTAGTAATATGATAATAATAAGTTGCGTCAGATTTGAATTAGATTTTCGAGGTCAGATTTTCACCCGAAGAAGGAGCATAGCCGTAGCTATGTGACTGATGAGGGAGGAAATATGGACCGAAAAGATTTTCAAAGATGATGCAGGTTATTTTTTGAGGATTACTTAAAAAGCGACCAAAACGTAAGCACTTTCTTTTGAACGTTCCTTATCCCGTAATTTATAGAACACCCCTTCATTCATTCGGACGTTCTTTCGTCCCCCTCATTGTTTTTCTTTATGACGCTCTCTCTGATTTGCGCTCTCGACGAGAACCGCGCGATAGGTTTTCAAGGCAAACTTCTGTTTTATCTTCCCGCCGACTTGAAACATTTCAAGGAACTGACGACCGGACACACGGTCCTCATGGGAAGAAAAACTTTTGAGTCACTTCCCAAAGGCGCACTGCCGAACCGCAGGAACGTGGTCGTCACGCGACAAGATGGCTATGCCGCGCCGAACATCGAGGTCTTCCACTCCTTCGAAGAGGCGTTGAAGGCTTGCGAGACGGACGAAAAGGTGTTCGTCATCGGCGGGGAGAGTCTCTATGCCATCGCTCTGCCACTCGCCACGGAACTCCAACTCACACACATCCATGCCGCCGCCCCCGAAGCCGACACTTGGTTCCCGGCGTTTGAGGCGGGAGACTGGAAAAAGACTGCGGAAACAAGTTTTGAACCGGACGAAAAAAACAAACAGCGATTCAGTTTCTGTACCTATGAGCGTCAGCCCCAGCGCATGTAGTCCGGAAGCGGTTCCTTGCGGGCTTCCTCAAACACCTCGCCGAGCAACTGCTGCATCAACGGGAGCAAGACCTTGCGCACGACTTTCTCGTTCAACTGATGCCCGCCCTCAAAACGTGTTGCGTGGGGATAGTGCTTGAGAAAGGTTTGGCAGGCATTCATGGGATTGACGGTCGTGTCGTCCATGCCGAAGAGTCCAAAGCAGAGTTCTTTGTCGGCTTCGGTGATGCCATCGAACTGACGGCGTTCCATGGCGCGAAAGTGTTGCAAAATTTCGTGCGTCACCTTGAATTCTTTCTCATGATTCTTTCTCCCGTTCAACCATTTGAACGTGCCGGTGTGAAGCACCTTGCTCAGCGAACTCATTTGAAAGGCAGGATTTACGCAGATGCGCAACACGCCTCTCATTTGCTGGGCATACATTCCTCCCATGCTCGTGCCGATGATGATGTCCGGTTGTTCTTTCTTCACCAATTCGGTCAGAAAAGGCAAGGCTTCGTCAGGGTCCAACGGAATGTCGGGCGCAATGACCTCGCCCGAAGGAAAAAGTTTTGCCAGCAACTGTGCTGTGCCACTCGCTCCGCTGGAGGCGAAGCCGTGAAAATAGACTAACTTCATCTTTAGTTTGTGTTTTTAGAATCTTCTCTGATTGCTTAGAATCTTCTTTGATTGCTTAGAATCTTATGAAATATTTTATAGTAATACTTAGCATTTGCTCTCTGCTTTTCGGCGCATGCGTTGAGGTGCGTGCCGGCGTGCCCTGGCTTCCCGAGGCTCGGCATTTTGTGCCGGCAGACAGTGTGCACGTTTGGAACTATTCCGCACCGGACATTCGGCAGTTGGCGCTGCGTGCCTTTCCCGAAGCAAAAGGTAGCCTTTTGAGCGCGGACGCCAAGTTTTGGGAACAGCGCGAGGACATTGCCCAATGGGCAGCAAAACTCATCAGTCATGGCAACTGTGTGGGCGGCGGTGATGATTTGTTTTCCGCTTCGCAAGGTGTTCCGGCAATGATGCAGACCGGAGCCTGCGCCATGATGTGGCTGATGACGGGGCGGAGCGAGTATGCGGACTTCATGGAGCGTGCGATTTTCAATGCGGCGTGGCACGCAGCCACTGACACACTCCTCTCAGCGGATGTCTCCGACCGTCGCGCCGCAGCCGAGACGCTGCTCGCCATGCCCGCGACGATGTATGGCGTTTGCGGAGATTCCCTGTTTGTGAACTACTATACCAACGCGACTTCTCGCATCCCTGTTGGCGAGGGCAGTGCTTTCACGCTTGACCTCATCACGCAGATGCCGATTTCCGGCGTCGTCAAATTCCGTTTCTCGCAACTGCCCGCGGAAGGTCGTTTCCTCGCGCTTCACCTTCGTTTGCCTGATTGGACAGGCTGCAGCGGTGCAAATTCCGTCTATCACTACGAGGGCAACGAGCACGCAACGCTTCCCGCCATCTTTGTGAACGGACATGAACTCTTGCCGAAAATGTTTCGGGTGGACGAGAAAGGATACGTCATCATTGAAAAAACATGGTTCAACATGGACGAGGTATATTTTCAAATCCCTCTGCCCATGCTTCAAGTCACTTCGTTCCGCCCGGAGGAAACGGGGCGGAGTTTTCTGCAACGCGGTCCGGTGGTTTATGTGCTGCCCGAGGAAGCAAAAGGATTCTGTTTCACCTCCGCGTCAGAAACGAGCATCGTTTCAACTGACGAAGCAGGACTGCCGGTGCTTTCGGTGAAACTTTTTCCCGGCGAGACGGGCGGCGGAAACGAAGAGAGTGGCAGTAAGGTCTTCACCGCCACTCCCTACGCCAACGCCACAAAGGGCTCGGTCTTTTTCCACAAGTAGCAGACGCCTATATAATATATATGGTGTGCGTACTTACTGATACAGGCTCACGCTCACAAACTTTCCAGCAGTCGTTTCATCACAACCGTGGCAGAGATTTCTCGGTTGGCAGCCTCGGGAATGACCAAAGAGCGCGGTGACTCAATCACATCGTCCGTGACGATGACGTTTCGGCGCACGGGCAGGCAGTGCATGAAAGCGGCATCGTTTGTCAAACTCATTTTTTCAGAATCAACCGTCCAGTCGGCGTCTTTGGAAATGACCTTTCCGTAGTCCTCCGGTCGTGTCACGCCGGGGCAGCTCCAGTTTTTCGCATAGATGAAGTCAGCATTCTCAAATGCTTTTCTTTGGTCATATTCCACGCGAGCGTCGCCCACGAAGAGCGGGTCAAGTTCGTAGCCCTCGGGATGCGTGACGACCAAATCCACGTCTGCCGCTCTCATCCACTCGGCAAAACTGTTGGGGACTGCTTGCGGCAGCGCGCGAGGGTGGGGTGCCCACGTCAGCACGACCTTCGGGCGTGCTTGGCGTTTGTGCTCTTCAATCGTGATGAGGTCTGCGAACGCCTGAAGAGGATGGGCGGTTGCGCTTTCCATGGAGAAAACGGGGCGACCGCTGTGGAGGATGAACTGCGTCAGCACATTCTCGCTGTAGTCCGCCGCTCTGTCGGTCAGACCTGCAAAGGAACGAACACCGATGAGGTCACAATATTGCGCCATGACCGGGATGGCTTCAAGAAGATGCTCACTCTTGTCACCGTCCATGATGACTCCGCGTTCGGTCTCCAACTTCCAGGCTCCCTGATTGACGTCCAAAACCACGACGTCCAAGCCCAAGTTGCGCGCGGCTTTTTGCGTGGAGAGACGGGTGCGTAGAGAATTGTTGAAGAAGATGAGCAAAGCCGTTTTGTGTTTTCCAAGATGTTCAAAAGCATAGCGGTCTTTTTTGATTTCCGCTGCTTCCTGCAAAGCCAAGTCAAGTTGTCCGAGGTCGGAGGCGTGAAGGAAAGTTTTCATGTTTGGATGGTGCTAAGTTTATGTTTGGTTTGCGCTTCGGCTTTCTCCCTTAGTTGGGAAAGAAGTGACGAAAAGACGGCGAAACCTCGCCGTTGTGCCTGCAAATGTACGCATTTCTGAAAAACACATCGCTTTCTCCTTGGGCAATGCTTTCTTTAATTGTAATTTTGCTCCCGTCTCTCGCGGTTTCTTCCCGTTCCCTTTTTGAGAGAAGTCATTCACGAACCCTTTCATTTTCATTCTTTCCCATCATGAAAAAGTTCATTCTCCTCGTCGCCGCAGTCATGCTGACCACGAGTACCGCCTGCACAAAGAAAGTTCCTTCCCGTGACCGCCAAGCGACAGTCTCGGAATCCACCACTGCTGCCGCACAGCAAGCGTCCGTCTTTCCATCGGTCGTCAAGTCACTCCCGACAAGCCTGACCGGCAAGGAAATCCTCCCCGCCTTGGCAAAAAACTATCCCGGCAAAGTCGTCCTGATTGATTTCTGGGCGACATGGTGCGGTCCCTGCCGAATGGCGATGAAGACCATTGACGAAATCAAACCTCAACTTCAGGAAAAAGGTTGCGTCTTTGTCTATGTCACCGGCGAAACCTCTCCCATGGAGGACTGGACACCGATGATTCAAGAAATTTCCGGAGACCACTATCGTCTCACTGATGCCCAGTGGGAAGCACTTTGCCAGGAGTTGAACATCCCCGGCATTCCTTCCTACCTTATTCTCGGAAAAGACGGAAAGCGCGCTTGGGACAACCTAAGCGAAGGAGGCTATCCCGGCAGTGAACGCTTGCAAAACGAAATAGAAACGGCACTCACAAAATAGGGAACTGCGACGCGTTCCTCTCTTCATTCTCCTTCAATCCAGAGAAATCATGCAGAAGACAAAGGTCATGGTCGCCATGTCGGGCGGAACGGACAGTTCCGCCGTGTGCCGCATGCTACAAGAACAAGGTCATGAGGTCGTGGGCTTGACCATGCGTGTCTTTGATTTGCCCCGACAGTTCCCCGCGGCGACTCTTGCGGGATTGGACGAAACCGTGTTGCAGTCCGGTTCTCTTCCGGGTGAGCCGGATTTTCTCCTCGCAGCACGCCGCTTGGCTGAGCGACTCCAAATCCGCCACATCACGGTGGATGTCAGGGAGGAGTTTCGCCGCGATGTCGTGACATATTTTCTGCAAGAATATCTGGCGGGTAGAACGCCGAATCCCTGCGTACACTGCAACCGACGCTTCAAATTTCGCCTGTTGGAGGAGTGGGCAAACCGAGAAGGATGTGAACTGATGGCGACGGGACACTATGTCCGAACAGAAACCGACGCAGCGGGGCGCACCTTCCTGCTTCGCGGCATTGACCCGACAAAGGACCAAAGTTATTTCCTATGGCGACTTCCTTCCTCCCTGCTTTCGCGCTGCCTCTTCCCGCTTGGCGGGATGAAGAAAACGGAGGTCAGAGCCTGGCTTCGCGAACGTGACATGACGACGGAGGCTTCGCGGAAGGATTCCATGGAAACCTGTTTCGTCGAAGGAGACTATCGCGACTTTCTCCTGCACCATTGTCCCGAAGCCGCACAGCGCGCCGGCGGACAATTCGTCAGTCGTGAGGGAAAGAAGTTGGGGACACATCGTGGAGTGCCGTTCTTCACCGTCGGACAGCGAAAAGGACTCGGCATAGCACTCGGAAAACCTGCTTACGTCGTGCGACTGAACGCAGAGAAAAACACGGTGGTCTTGGGAGATGCCGATGACCTTTTGGCACCCGCCTTCTTCGTCAAAGACTCCGTCTGCGCGGACCCCTCACTCATTCTCTCCAACCCTAACCTCACGGTTCGCATCCGCTACCACAGCGAACCCATTGCCTGCAGCGTGGAAACGCTTCCTGACGGTCGTTGGCTCGTTCGCCCGAAAACTGCCGTCAGTGCAGTCACTCCGGGACAGAGCGCCGTGTTCTATGAAAAAGAACGTCTTCTCGGCGGCGCCGTCATTGACGACCCGCGCGGCATCGGTCTCTATCTCTGAAGAGGGGAGGGAATCTGAGGAAAGGCTGGTCAAAGGGCGTAATGCATACACATTATTATATATACGCTATTATTTATACGCTCTGAAATCTTTGAATAGTCCTCCTCGCCCCATGTTTCCGCCCCGTTTTTCTAATCTGTACCTTGGTCTCTTATAGATATGACACTACGTTTTTATTCTTTCCTCGCTTTTCTTCTTCTCAGTATAGTCTCCGCCTCTGCTGCCTCCAGCAGCGTCCGAGGTGGTGAAAACGAAAAGCGGACCTACATCAAACTTCCCAAGACCTATCGTTTTCGCATTTCTCTCACGGACAAGAAAAATTGCGGCTACAGCGTGAAACATCCCGAAAAGTTTCTCTCACCTGCCTCTCTCGCCCGTCGAAAGCGTTTTGGGTTGAAAGTGGATTCCCACGACTTGCCTCTGACGCGGACCTACGTTTCCGAGATTTGCCGAGAAGGGGTGCGGGAGGTGAATCGCAGCAAATGGAACAACTCTCTCGTCGTTGAGGTCTCCGACACGTCGCTCTTGTCCCGCATTCGGAATCTCCCGTTCGTGAAGGACGCAAACTTAGTTTGGATTTCACCGGACAGCATCTTGGCTCCGGTGGTAGGTCCCAGCCGACTTGACTTGCTGAAGCCTACTGCCGAGGACACGCTTCTGGATTCCGTGCTGGCGACCATGCCGACACGTGACTTTGGCGCACGACAAAGCAGCATGATTGGTGCAGACACGCTCCACGCCCGCGGATTCACGGGCAAGGGCGTGACGATTGCCGTCATCGATGGCGGTTTCCTCAACGTGGATGTCATCCCCGGTCTGCAACGCGCCAAGATTTTGGGCACGCGCAATTTTGTGCATCCCGATTTGAGTGTATATGCGACCGAAGAATCTCACGGCACGAACGTCCTTTCCTGCATTGCAGCGCGTGAGTCATCCCATCTGACGGGAACGGCACCCGATGCATCGTTCTATCTTTTTGTTAGCGAAGACGGATTGAGCGAACAGGCCGTGGAGGAGGACAACTGGTGTGCTGCAGTGGAATATGCCGACAGCCTGGGTTGCGACATTGTGACCAGTTCTTTAGGCTACACGCAGTTTCAGCATGATTTCATGAACACGCCCTACGCTTCTCTTGACGGAAAGTCTCATCCCAACAGCCGCAGTGCCTCGCTCGCTGCTTCTCGCGGCATCGTGCTGCTCAACAGTGCCGGCAACAGCGGTGATGAACCTTGGAAAAAGATTGGCTTCCCTGCCGATGCAGACCACATTCTTGCCGTCGGCGCCGTGGACAGTCTGGGCGTGAACACGAACTTCAGTTCCGTGGGACACGCTGCAGACGGACGCGTGAAACCGGACGTCATGGCGATGGGGCAGAAGTCGTTCGTGCTGTCTGCGCGTGGAAGGCTACGCACAGCCAATGGGACTTCCTTCTCCTGTCCCATTCTTTGTGGTGGCGTGGCTTGCTTGATGCAAGCGTGCCCCAAAGCGACGCCGGAGCAGATTGTCAATGCCGTCAAGATGAGCGGTAACAACGCAGCACATCCGGACAACATCTTTGGCTATGGCATTCCGTCTCTGCCGCGTGCCCTTGAGATGCTTCAAAAATAGAATTCCTTATTCTCATGACAGACCCTTTTGCACCGGACCTCACAGAAAGTCCCGAGGCGTTGGAGTTTTTGACGCTGGAAGACTTGAACCGAATGGTGAGCAACGTCCTTCGTGACGCCTTCTGCACTCCCCTCTGGGTGTTGGCGGAAGTGAGCGAGGTGCGTGCCCACACAAACGGTTTTTGCTATTTGACTTTGGTGCAGAAGAAGGAACGCAGTCAGACGCCGTGCGCTCGTGCCTCTGCGCTCATCATGCCTTTCACCTATCCGCTCTTGCGTTCCCGTTTCATCAGTCAGACCGGCACAGACCTCGCACCGGGAATGAAGCTGTTGGCACAGGTCAAAGTTGAGTTCCACGTGAGTTTTGGCTATCAGTTGCAAATCGTGGACATTGACCCCTCTTACACGCTGGGGGATGTCGCGCGGCGCCGCCGCGAAATCATTGCTGCCTTGGAAGCGGATGGTGTGATGGAACTGAACAAAAGCCTGTTCCTGCCCCGTCTTCTCAGCCGCATCGCCATCATATCGAGTCCGACCGCTGCGGGCTACGAAGACTTCCTCAACCAACTTTCCCATTCTCCCTTCGGTTTCCGAACCAAACTTTTTCCCGCCATCATGCAAGGGGAGCGGGTGGAGGAAAGCATTGTCGGTGCGCTTGATGCGATTGCCGCTGAGGCAGATGCTTGGGACGTGGTGGTCATCATCCGAGGCGGCGGTGCAACCAGTGATTTGTCCGGTTTTGACAGTTATGAACTTGCCTCGAATGTGGCACAGTTTCCGCTTCCTGTTTTGACCGGCATCGGTCACGAAAGGGACGACACGGTCATTGATTTGGTGGCACACACGCGTCTGAAGACACCGACCGCCGTGGCAGTATTCCTCATTGACAGTCGTCGCCGCGAGGCAGATGCGTTGGAAGACCTGTGTCAGCGTTTGTTGCATCGTGCTCATTTCCCGTTGGAACAGGCGAAAGGACAGTTGGGGGCTTTGCGCCTGCGTCTTTCCAAAAGCGTCATGCCGCTCATGGTGGCTCACCACAACGCTTTGTGGCGTGCAAAGAACCTCACTCGCACCGTTGCGCGAGAGGACCTTCAGCATCGTGTTTCAGCCCTGCGGGACTGCGTTTCGGAACTCCGTTTCTCCGCCCGCTCCTGTTGTCAGAGAGAGGCGTCGCGTCTGCAGCGTTTGGAGCAGCGCCTTCTCCCGGCTGTTCGCCGCCGCTTGGAACATGAGCAAGAACGCCTTCGCCTCGCCGAGCGTCAAGTGGCGCTGGCAAGTCCGGAAAGGATGCTCAAACTGGGCTTCTCCATCACAACTTGCCGAGGCAAGGTCGTGCGTGAGGCATCCGAACTGATACCCGGCGACATCCTCGTCACCCATTTTGCACAAGGCACGGCGGAGAGCAGGGTGACGACAATGCAATCGAAACCCAATGAACCGAAGACTGACCGCGCCGAAGTCTGAACTAACCAAAGTATTCTTAAGTTTACTCCATATTATATATGTCCAAACAAGAACTGACCTACGAACAAGCCATGCAGCGCTTAGAGGAAATCACCGAAAGTTTTGAGCAAAACACGCTCGAACTGGACCAAATCTCTTCTCGGCTGGCGGAAGCGCAGAAACTGATTTCCTTCTGTCAAAAACGCATTCAACAAGTTGAACAAGACATTCAGACCATTTTGAAGGATGAGCAAGAATAAACTTTCCAAGTTCGCCGACATGGAGACCTACCCGCACGTTTTCCAACCCGCGGGTTCCCCCACCGATCCCACGCCTTTCCCTCTGTGCGGACGCTGGGGAAAAGATTTCTTTCACAACGACAATCCCATCGTTTTGGAACTGGGATGCGGTCGCGGCGAATACACCGTCGGACTCGCTCGCCTTTTTCCCGACAAGAATTTCATTGGCGTGGACATCAAGGGAGCGCGGATGTGGACAGGTGCAACGGAGTCTTTGCAGGCAGGAATGAAGAACGTGGCGTTTCTGCGTACCCACATCGAATTCATTTCCCGCTTTTTTGCGCCGGGGGAGGTGGCGGAAATCTGGCTCACCTTCTCAGACCCGCAAATGAAGAAGGTGACAAAACGTCTGACTTCCACCTTCTTCCTCAACCGCTACCGAAACTTTCTTCGTCCCGGCGGACTCATTCATCTCAAAACCGACAGCCGTTTCCTCTTCACCTACACTTCGCTGATGATAGAGAAAAACCGCTTGCCGCTGGTCTTCCAAACCGATGACCTCTATCACACGCTTGCCGCCACGACTGACGAGGAAGTGAAAACCATCTTAGGCATTCAGACCTACTATGAGCAACAGTGGATTGCACGCGGCTTGACCATCAAATATCTCAAGTTCAACCTTCCCGCTGAAGGAGAACTTGTGGAGCCCGATGTGGAAATTGAACTTGATGACTACCGAAGTTACAACCGCTCAAAACGCTCCGGACTTGAAAAGAGCAAATAATTAGGCAGAAGAAAATCATTATGAATATATATCCGAAACTCATCACCGACGCTCTTGCCACCGTTCGCTATCCCGGCACGGGCAAGAATCTTGTGGAGGGCGGAATGGTCGAAGATGACCTTCGCATTGACGGCATGCACGTCAGTTTCTCTCTCCTTTTTGAAAAGAATCCCGACCCTTTCATGAAGTCGGTCGTCAAGGCGGCTGAGACGGCGATTCACACCTTTGTGTCGCCCGAAGTAAAAGTAGAAATAGCCGTGAAATCAGCCCAGGCACCACGTCCCGAACCCGGCAAAATGTTGCCGCAGGTGAAAAACGTCATTGCCGTCAGTTCCGGAAAGGGCGGAGTTGGAAAAAGCACAGTGGCAGCCAACCTCGCCGTCTCGCTCGCCCGCCTTGGATTTCGTGTGGGACTTTTGGACGCAGACATCTTCGGTCCTTCTGTCCCCAAGATGTTTCACCTTGAGGCAGAACGCATTTTTGCCGAACAGCGCGGAGGAAGGCAGCTTCTCATCCCGGCTTTTAAGTATGGCGTGAAGATTCTTTCCATCGGCTTTTTTGTCAATCCCGACACCGCCACGCTTTGGCGCGGTGGCATGGCTTCCAATGCGCTCAAGCAACTCATCGCTGATGCCGACTGGGGAGAACTTGACTACCTCGTCCTGGACACTCCTCCCGGCACATCGGACATTCACCTGACGCTGTTGCAGAACCTCGCCATCACGGGTGCTGTCATCGTTTCCACACCTCAAGCCGTGGCGCTGGCGGACGCAAGGAAAGGAATTGACATGTATCGAAACGACAAAGTCAATGTTCCGATTCTCGGACTCGTTGAGAACATGGCGTGGTTCACTCCGGCAGAACTTCCTGAGAACAAGTATTATATCTTCGGACGTGAGGGCGTCAAAAAATTGGCAGAGGAGATGCACACACCGCTTTTGGCACAGTTGCCGCTCGTGCAGTCCGTTTGCGAAAGCGGTGATGAAGGAGAGCCGGCTGCGGTGGCTGAGAACCACATCATGGCGGTTCATTTCCTTGACCTCGCCCGCCGAGTCGTGGAAGAGACTGAAAAGCGGAATCGCGAGTTGCCTGCCACCTCAATTGTCGAAATGAAAAAGTGAGAGAACAAAGATGACTACACTGAAGATAGGTGACAAGGTGCGCTTCCTCAACCAAATTGGAGGAGGCATCATCAGCGGCTTCCAAAGTTCACAGGTTTGTCTTGTGAAGGACGAAGACGGCTTTGAGATTCCGACTCTGGTGAAAGAAGTGGTTTTGGTGGATGAAGGGCGGCGCGCTGCTGCTCCGAAACCGAAGAAGTCTGCCGTTGGTGCGAACGATGCGGAAGAGCCGGATTTGGCTGATTTGCCCATGACCTATCGTCCAAAGCCCCTTTCGCGCCGCGGTGCCGACGCGCTGAACGTTTCTCTGGCGTTTGTTCCGCACGACCCCGATGAGCCGGGCAGAACAGAGTTTGAGGCGTGGCTGGTGAATGATTGCAATTTCTTTGTGCGCTATGCGTTGCTCTCTCCTGATGCAGGCGGTGTGCGCTTGCGCTTTGAGGGAGAACTGGAACCTCACACGAAAATCCTGTTGGAAGAATTCCCCTCCGCGCGTCTTGAGACGTGGGAGCATGTCATCTTTCAACTCTTCGCCTTCAAGCGCGACGAGTCTTTCCGCCTGCCTCCCGTCTGTCAAGTCCCTCTGAAGATTCGTCCGGTTCGTTTCTTCCAACCTCACACCTTTCTCGACACTCCGTTTTTCCATGTGCCCGCTTGGCTCGTTTCCGTGGTGAAAGAGCCGGTGGAAAAAGCCTGAGCCGATTGCCTTGATTTTCAATTTTTCGTGCTTTCTTTTGTTCATGAAAACACTACGCACGTTCCTTCTTCTTTCTTTTCTTCCGGTGCTTCCGCTCTTTGCCTCCGATAAAATTTCCCGTCGCATCCTTGCGTTGCAAAAGGAGGTTTGGCAGGAGTGGACGCAACGTTGGCAGGTTGAATCAGCCACGGCTTCGCCCGCCCCGTTTCTTCCGCTTCCGCCGACAAGCCTGTGACGGCAACACTGACGTGGCACGTTCCTGACAGCCTCGAACCGCACGCCGAGTGGCGCATGTTCCACGGAACAAAGGGCGAACGCCCCGCTGCAGGATTTCCCTGCTATCTCTATCTTCACGGCTCGGGACCGAGCGAATCGGAGTGGCACACCGGACTTGTCCTTGCAAACCGCTTTGACGACGCTCCGTCACTTTGGTTTGTGCCGCGAATCCCTAACGAGGGGGGGTGGTATCGCTGGTGGCAGCGCGGAAAGCAATGGGCTTTACAACAACTCCTGCGCCACGTGCTTGCCAGCCCCGATGTGGACGCCGCGCGCCTTTATCTCTTGGGAATATCGGAGGGAGGCTATGGCAGTCAGCGTCTTTCATCGTTTTTTGCAGACTATCTTGCAGCAGCGGGTCCCATGGCGGGGGGAGAGCCGTTGATCAACGCGCCGGCAGAGAATCTTTCGCACACGGCATTCAGTTTTTTGACGGGTGCGAACGACGCGATGTTTTGTCGCAACCTGCTGACCGAGCGCACCGGGCAAACGCTTGACAGTCTTGCTCGGAAATATCCGGGAGAGTATGTGCACCGTGTGGAACTCATTCCTCACTGCGGGCATGGCATTGACTACTCGCCGACCACCCCTTGGCTTTCCCGTCATCGTCGCACGCCCCAGCCGCGTCATTTTCTTTGGGAAAATTTTGAAATGGATGGAGTGAAACGTAACGCCTTTTTCAACCTTGAAGTGCTGGAGGAAACTGCGGAGGGACGAACAGCCTACGAGTTCACTGCCCACGCTGAAACGAACGAGGTGGAGTTGAAGGTTTGGAATGTCACCTACGAAACTGCGCAATCTGAATCCCGCTGGGGCATTCCACTCGTTTTTCATCGCCACTTGTCGCCTGCTCCCCATGGTCGTCTTCGTGTTTTTCTTTCACCGGAGTTGGCTGACCTTTCGCGCCCCTTACGCTTATCGGTGAACGGGAAAACCCTCTTTCGCGGTAAGGCAAAGGTGGAGAAGCGAGTCATGGAACGGGCAGTAGCACTTTTTGGCGACCCGCTCCGACTCTTCCCCGCCGCGGTGGAGGTGGAATGGTGAGAAGTGAGGAGTGAGAAGGTCTGGTGACAGTCTAGTGACACTCCGGTGACGGGTCACGAGAGTTTTAGTTGTTTCTTCATTTTACCTCTTCAAAGTCCACGTAGGTTCCTTCGTTTTTTTCAAAGATTTTTTCGCCGCGCCGTTTTCTGTTCTGTGAGTAGGAATCGTGGTGCGTGTTGCTCGTTTCATCCTGTTCAAAGCCGGCATCGCGGAACGTTTCATTCGTTCCGTTTTGTCCAAAGTGTGTTCCTCCAAAAGTTTGTCGGCGGGAACGATGCGTATAGAAAGGGTTGAAGGTGTTGCTTTTTCCTCCCGTGAGCAGGCTGTGTAACATGCGAACGATGCCTAAGACAAAGAAAAAAGCAGCGAATATGAGGATGAAGAGACATCCAAGGAATCCGTTCATAAAAGGTCAAATGAGATAAATAAGTTCCGTTTTCAGTGCGGCGAAGCCAGACCCCGCTACTGTGTTCTTTGCAACAATCGTGCCAAAAACCGCTTCTACGTCATTTGTTGAGAAAGTTTGACGCGATGGAGGTGAGGACGTAGAGCACGATTACGGCAGAAAAGCCTGCGAATCCCAGAATGAGGAGTAAGGCGAGAGAGAGCAGGATGAAGGAATAGCGCAGTTCGTTGCTTTTCCACTTGAAAGTTTTGAATTTCAGAGCGAACATGGGTATTTCTGCCACGAGAAGATAGGAAGAAAGGAGGATGCCAAGCAAGAGAAGGTAGGGCAGGGGGGCGGCATCAAGCAGTCCTTTTTCTTGCAGTCCCACAGCGAGTGCAGCCCAGAAGAGTGCGTTGGCGGGGGTGGGTAGTCCGATGAAGGAAGTCGTTTGTCGTTCGTCGAGATTAAACTTTGCGAGTCGCAGCGCGGAGAAGGCTGCAATCAGGAAGGCAGCGAAGGAGACATAGGTCACGCATTCGTCGGGCATGCCCAAGGATTCAAGTTGCGCGGGCAGGGTGAGACGCAGCAGGGAGAAAACGATGGCAGCCGGTGCGAAGCCGAAGGTGATGTCGTCCGCCAGTGAGTCGAGTTCTTTGCCCAGGGGAGAGGAGACGTGAAGCAACCGTGCGGCGAAGCCGTCAAAGAAGTCGAAGACTGCTCCGATGATGATGAAGGTGAGTGCCAGTTCAAAGTGTGCGTTCAAGGCGAAGAACGTGGCAACGCATCCGGAGATGAGATTGCAAAGCGTGATGGTGTTGGGAAGGTGTTTCATTTTCTGGAAGAAAAGGAAAGTCAGTTGATGTTGCCGCCGTGAGGGCGTCGGGGGAGGAAGTGTGACAGCGTATTCGTTGGCGGCGTTGGCGGGGAAAAACAGAAGTACCTCGACGGGTCGAGGCACTTTCACGAAACGTGTTTTTTCAGCGTTTCAGTTTCGCGATGACGGTTTGATTTCCAACGGTTTTTTGTCCCATTTTGACGAGGACTTCCGTGCCGACGGGGAGATAGACATCGACTCGTGAGCCAAATTTGATGAAGCCCATGTGTTCGTCGATGTAGCAGTCTTCGTCTTCTCTGGCGTAGGTGACGATTCGTCTGGCGACTGCCCCGGCGATTTGTCTGACGAGGATGTCGATTCCGTCCGGTGTTTCAATGACCACGGTGGATCGTTCGTTTTCCGTGCTGGCTTTTGGGAGCCATGCTTTGTGGAAGTTCCCTTTGTGGTGAACGACTTTTTTCACGATGCCTTCAACTGGAAACCAGTTGGCATGCACGTTGGTGATGGACATAAAGATGGAGACCATCAGTCGGCGGTCGTGGAAGTACTCGTTTTCTTCCACTTCTTCAATCACCACGATTCTTCCGTCTGCCGCTGCGACCACAGTTCCTTCCGGGTCTCCTCCAAATTGTCGAATGGGACAACGGAAGAAGTTCAGGGCGATGCCATAGAGGATGGCAGAGACGGCGAAGACACCATAGAAGGGGATGAGGTTTGAGTCCTTGAGGAAGTAGAAGAGGACACCGTTGAGCAGGATCAGAACTAAGGCGCTCTGAACGAGGATATTGTTTCCTTCACTGTGTAGGCGAATCTGTTTGAGTCTGCGGTGGAATGCCATTGGCGATGTGGTTACTTCGGCCTTGTGGAGACCGATGAAAGGGGTGAATACTTGTGTTTTGCAAGGTGGCTTGGGCGAACGAAGCATCGGCTTCTGCGTTCGTTTTGATGTAAATTGCCACTTACACAATGCAAAAATAACTATTTTTTTGCTTTCCCTTGTATGCTACGCGCTAAAAATTGCTCATTCAACGTATTTGAACCCCTCGACTCCGTAGAGGCTGTAGGAAATGCCCGCCATAACGAGAACGATGGTGAGTATGAAAAAGAGGAGAAGGAGAAAGTGTACGAGGAAGGTTTTCCAGATTGTTTTTCGCCACCCGTAGCCAAAGATTTCTTTGAAGTCCCAGGTGAAGAGGAGGAAGAGTAGCCAGCCCGGAAGCGGATAGAAAACACTTCCACTATTTGCGCCAAAGATGAGGATTCGGAGCAGGGAGAGTGTCACCATCTGTCCGCTGATGAAGACCTGGATGAAGAAGTTTTCCGCCAGTGTGGTTCGAGGTCGTGCCGGCGCTTTTCGGAAAACGAGCCACGTGAAGAGTGTGAAGAAGAAATGGAGCAGCAGCAGCGAGACCGCTTTGTGGGAGTCCAGCCATTCAGCCGCATTTTTGAACGCTTTCAGTGAGTTTTCAAAAGTGATGCTTCCCAATCCGATGTCAACAATCGTTTTGTCTTTGATGTTTTCATACTCTTCAACTTCTTCCCCTTTGAAGATGGCTGTCGGCAGGTCTGCGACCGTGGAGAGCGTGTGTTCTCCGAGAGTGGCGAGCGCGAAGAAGATGCAGAGGACGAAAAGCATTTTCACCGGTGGAAAATAGGGCATTCGTTTTCCGTCCAAGTAGTCTCCAATCATTTTTCCGGGATGAAAGAAGAGTCGGAAGATGGTTCGCGGCATGCTTCGGTTCCCCATGCCCCAGACTTCGAGTGTGGCGGTCAGCACGTTCTTCACGGTGAAGCGTTTCACCTCTGCGCTTTGTCCGCAGAGCGGGCAGAAATTGCCTTCAAACTCCGTGCCGCAGTTGAGGCAGCGACGATGTGGCGTGCTCGGTGCGTTGGACACGGCAGCGGAGGCGTTTGGAGCGTCGGAGGGGGCGGTGGGATTCATCAGGGGTGTGTTCTAATAAATTACGGAATGAGGAGCATTCAAGGGGTGTTCTATAAATTACGGGATAAGGAGCGTTCAAAAGAAAGTGCTTACGTTTTGGTCGGTTTCTTAGCGCGCCCTTTTGCAGGTTTCGTCAGTCACATCGCCCGCTATGCTCCTTTCACCACTGACAAGAGTTTATCTTTAAGAAATCCGGCTCAACTATAATTTTAGAACAGTCTTAGAGCCATTTTTTTGTCAGCATGCTTTCCAGTTCTTCTCCGCTGAGTCTCAGGTGGAAGACGCCGTTTTCGGCGATGGAGATGGCGCCCGTTTCTTCCGAGACGATGATGGCAATGCTGTCGGTTTTTTGTGAGATGCCGAGTGCGGCGCGGTGTCGGAGTCCGAGTGATTTGGGAATGTCTGTGTCGTGGGAGATGGGGAGGATGCAGCCTGCGGCTCGGATGCAGTTGTGGGAGATAATCATGGCACCATCGTGTAGCGGACTGTTTTTGAAGAAGATGTTTTCGATGAGTCGTTGCGTGATGCGGGCGTCGATGACGTCTCCCGAGTTGATGAATTCGCTCAGTCCGACTTGTCGTTCGATGACGATGAGTGCTCCTACTTTCTGTTTACCCATGCTGATGCACGCCATGACAATCGGCATGATTTCTTCTCTGTGTGGTCGGTCTTCGTGGTTTCCTCGTTTGAAGAGTTTTGCCCAGAAGTGCCCCTGCGGGCGAGAGCCGATGGTGGAGAAGAAGTGGCGGATTTCTTCTTGAAAGAGAATGATGATGGCGAGTGAACCGACGTTCACGAGTTTATCGAGGATGCCGCCGAGCAGTCGCATTTCAAACACCTGTGAAACGATGATCCACACCGCCACAAAGACGATGATGCCGCCGAAGATGTTGGCGGAACTGGACTCCTTCATCAGTCGGAAAATGTAGTAGAGAAGGAGTGCCACGCAGAGAATGTCGAGAAAGTCTTTAATTCCGAAGGAGAGCATGAGTGGGACGGCGAGAGTCGGGTGAAAAATATTTTATTTAGGAGTGCCCCGTATGAGAAAACAGGCCCCCTTAGAATAGTATTTGCTTTAGGAGTTCTTTTGGCACGCCATGACGATTCGCTTGGCTTCGACGGCGGCTTTGACGTCGTGGATGCGGAGGATGTGGGCGCCTTTCAAGAGGCTGATGGTGTGGAGCACGGTGGTGCCGTTCAGTGCCTCGGCAGGGCTTCCTCCCAAGAGTTTGTAAACCATGGATTTTCGGGAGACGCCAACCAGCAGCGGTACGTTCAGTTCTTTGAGGTCTTCGAGGTGGTTCAGGAGTTCATAGTTGTGTTCCAGCGTCTTACCGAATCCGAACCCCGGGTCGGCAATGATGTCGCAGCATCCCATCTGATGCAGTCGGTCGATTCTTTCGGCGAGCCAGACGGTCACCTCGCGGCTGACGTTTTCATAGTGAGGTGCCAGTTGCATCGTGTCGGGTGTTCCCTGCATGTGCATGAGAATGTAGGGGCAGCGGAGTTTGGCGATGGTTCGGAACATGGCTTTGTCCATTTCTCCTCCGGCAATGTCGTTCACGATGTCTGCTCCGCCTTCTTCGACCGCCATGCGTGCCACGTCCGCGCGGAACGTATCGACGGAGACGGGAAGTTCGGGACAGACCTTTTCCACCACTTTCAGTCCGCGGCGCAGGCGCGCCATTTCTTCTTCGGGCGTGACGTCATCCGCGCCGGGTCGGGAAGAATAGGCACCCACGTCAATCATCTCAGCCCCTTCTTCCACCATTTGGTGCAGGCGCTTCTCGATTTCTTCTTCGTGTTCGGTTCGGCTTCCGGCAAAAAAAGAATCAGGGGTCACGTTGAGGATGCCCATGATTCGTGGCTCCGCGAGGTCAAACAACTTTCCTTTGATGTTGAGTGTGTGCATTGGCGTGAGGATTACATCGTGTGAGGACCTTACCGCCCGATCTGCGGCGGCGCAGGCACTTTAACCACTGCAAATGTAAACACAAATTGCCCTTTTGGCACACAAAAGTTCGGGAAACGTTGTCTCGCAGCAAAAATAAACGCGATTTTTTCCCTTTTCGGGGCGTAAGCCTTACTTTTGCTGCGTCTAATACGCTTTTAGTAATCCTCAAAAAATAACCTGCATCATCTTTGAAAATCTTTTCGGTCCATATTTCCTCCCTCATCAGTCACATAGTTACGGCTATGCTCCTTCCTCGGGTGAAAATCTGACCTCGAAAATCAAATTCAAATCTGACGCAACTTATTATTTTCATATTACTTAAAATGGAAATTTCCCAACTCCATCAACTCTTTCTTCAGTGCGGCGAGGTGACGACCGACAGCCGTTGTTTGCCGAACGGCTCCATCTTTTTCGCCTTGCGAGGCGAGCGATTCGATGGAAACGCTTTTGCCGCAAAGGCGCTCGAAGGCGGATGCGCCTACGCCGTCGTCGATGACGAAAATCTGCCCGCCGACCCGCGTTTCATTCGCGTCGAAAATGCGCTGACCACGCTTCAGCAACTCGCCGCTTTTCATCGCAAACATCTTGGCATTCCCATACTCCAAATCACGGGCACAAACGGGAAGACCACCACGAAGGAACTCACCGCGGCAGTGCTGGCTGTAAACCACCACATCGTCTATACGCAGGGGAACCTCAACAACCACATCGGCGTGCCGCTCACGCTCCTCCGTCTCACTTCCGAACACGACATGGGCGTCATCGAAACCGGCGCAAACCATCCCGGAGAGATTGACTTCCTTTCCCGCATCGTCGATGCCAACGAAGGACTCATCACCAATGTCGGGCGGGCTCACCTCGAAGGCTTCGGCTCGTTCGAAGGCGTGGTGCAAACCAAGACCGAACTCTATCGTTATCTTCAGTCCAAGCCCAACACGTCCATCTTCCTCCACGCAGACAACGAAATCCTCGCCCGGCACGTGGGAACACTTCCAACCGTGACCTACGGAAGTGTCGGAAATGGTTTTGACGTCGAAGGTGAAGTCATCGATTGTACGCCCTTCCTTCGTTTCCGCTTCCGAGTGAGGGGAGAGGAATGGCACGAAGTGCAAACACAACTCATTGGTGCCTACAATCTGCCCAACGCGCTGGCAGCAATTGCGGTCGGCAGTCGCCACGGAATCAGTGCAAAACAGGCTGCTGATGCCATTGCCCGTTACGCTCCCTCCAACCGCCGCAGCGAACTCGTGAAGACCGCCCGCAATCGTCTCATCGTGGATGCCTACAACGCCAATCCGACCAGCATGAAGGCAGCTCTGGACAATTTTGCGCTGATTGCGTCGCCCCGCAAACTTGCCATTCTCGGTGAGATGCGTGAGTTGGGAGAAGTTTCGGCAGAAGAACATCGGCGCGTGGTGGAGCAAGCCTCCGCCATTCCCGACATGGAACTGTGGTTGGTGGGAGAGAACTTCCGTCCGTTCGTTCCGAAAAACGCCCGCTGGTTTGCCGACGTGGAGGCTGTGAAACAAACGCTGCAGACCGACTGTCCCTCCGATGCTCTCATCCTCGTCAAAGGTTCCAACGGTACCCGCCTTTTCCAACTCCCCGAGTTTTTGTGAGAGGAAAAAATAAGGGGGCTATTTATTATGCGATAAGTGCAGCCCAATGAAACAGGACTCGTGCGCGTTCGCGCGTATTCGGCTTTCAAACCTATACGTTTTTCAAGGGCTACATACATTCTCGGCAAACCCTACACAAAAACCGCTTAATATTTGAATATCAGAGGGGTTAGGTGTGTAGGGTTTGGTCGTTAAATCCTACACAAAATCCTACATTGTGTAGGGTTGTGCGGCAAGCAGTGTAGGGATGCTCGGCGGGCTGTGTAAGGTTTGGATAGAGGAAAAACATAAATGTAGGATTAGGCGGAAAATGCAAAAAACGCCGTTTTCATCGTACTTTTTGGCTTTTTGGAGGTGTAAAAACGCAAAAAACGCCGATTTCATCGTACTTTTTGGCTCATCGGGAGTCCGGTGTCGTTGACGAAACAGACACAGAATTCACTCTTTCCTATGTTTTTCGTCACTTCCTTAGGCTTCGTTAAATTAGGGGAAGGCTAAGAAAAATTAGGGGAAGGCTAAGAAAAACTAGGGGAAGGCAAAGAAAAATTAGGGGAAGGCAAAGAAAAATTAGGGGAAGGGAAAGAAAAATTTGAGGAAGGGAAAGAAAAATTTGAGGAAGGCAAATAAAAATTTGAGGAAGGCAAATTTTAACCGGGTGC
>SAMEA3663118__coassemble_212_pt1 | contig 21912 bp, 13 predicted proteins | sample SAMEA3663118__metabat2_high_PE_027 | metagenome-assembled genome bin SAMEA3663118 (sample SAMEA3663118) | pig gut metagenome | biome: pig gut; feature: pig-associated habitat; material: faeces | place: Denmark | collected 2012 | reverse complement strand
TCTGCAGCCGAGGTGGCTTCCGTGCCCCGTGAAGTTCGTGCCGTTTGGCTCACCACCATCTCCGGCTTGGACTGGCCCTCCCGTCCCGCCACCGACGCCGCCTCCGCGAAACGACAACAAAGAGAACTGTGCCGAATGTTGGACCAACTGCAAACCATCGGTATCAACGTCGTACTTTTCCAAACCCGACTCCGAGCCACCACTGCCTATCCATCCGCCCTTGAACCCTACGACGGCGTCTTCGCCGGCGCACCGGGACGAACTCCGCCCTACGACCCCCTGCGCTTCGCCCTCGACGAATGCCACAAACGCGGTATGGAACTCCACGCCTGGGTCGTGGCGTTCCCCATCGGAAAGGACGGTGCGATGAAACGTCTCGGCAACCGCGGACTTGCCAAAATGCGCCCGGAACTCTGCCGCCGCGCCGGGGAGGAATGGTACATGAATCCCGCACTGCCCGCCACCGCAGACTATCTCGCCAAACTCTGTCGCGAAATCGTGGAAAACTACGAGGTCGATGGCATACACTTAGACTATATTCGCTATCCTGAACACACGATTCCCTTCCGCGACGATGCCGACTTTCGCCGCCTCGCGCCAGCCGGACTCTCCAAGTCGGCTTGGCGCAAGCAGAACGTGGACCGCTGTGTGAAAGCGGTCGCCGATGCGGTCAAGGGCGTGCGCCCCTGGGTCAAACTCAGTTGCTCGCCCGTCGGGAAATATGCCGACCTTCCCCGCGCCTCTTCTTTCGGATGGAACGCCCGCGACGCCGTGAGTCAAGACGCTCAGGCGTGGCTCGCAAAAGGTTGGATGGACTGGCTCTTCCCGATGATGTATTTTGACGGGCGTCACTTCTATCCCTTCCTTGCCGACTGGAAAGAGAACGAAGGACCGGGGCGCGTCATTCCCGGACTCGGCATCTATTTCCTTTCTCCCTCCGAAAAGAATTGGAATCTCCACGTCGTCACGCGCCAGATGTCTGTGAGCCGCATGTTGGGACTGGGTGGTCACGCCTTCTTCCGCACCCGTTTCCTTTTGAACGATGTGAAGGGGCTGTTCTCCTGGCTTCGCACGGACTTCTATGCCCGTCCGGCACTTGTGCCGCCCATCTCGCCCGTGGCATCCGACACTTCCGCTGCGCCCGCTGCTCCCGAACTTCGGGTGGAACGGGAGGGGAAAACGCTCCATTTCTCTTGGAATGCAATCACGGCGACGACGCCGGTGCACTATCGCCTCTATCGTCTGGATGCCGGTCGCGACGCGGTGGTCGTGGCGGACCGCCTCACCGACACCTCCTTTTCACTGACGCCTGCGCTCCCCTCCCTGCTTCATTCCACTTACGTCCTCACCGCCGTCGATGCCTACGGTCGCGAGAGTTTGTGAAATGTGGCTGGGCGGTGAAAAGTCGGCGAGATTTCTTGACCCCAATTTGACAGCGTCAAGTACTTCCGTTACGCCTCCCGTGACGCTTCCAAAATTCCGCCAAACAATTTGAACGCCGTCTCAACAAAACCGGAAAATCCGATTGGTTGAGACGGCGTTCAAATATCTTGGAAGTAAACTTGCAAGGCAGCAATCCTTTCGCCATGGAGCGCGAGGAAGTTCAAATCACATCTTCTTCACGGCTTCTTCAATCTTCGCCACGGCTTCGCGGGCTTCCGCTTCGGTGAGGCAGAGGGGCGGGAGCAGACGCAGGATGTTGGTGGAGGCGGCTCCGGTGAACACGTGGAAATCACGCACAAGACTGCCGCGCATCTCCTTGATGGGCTGGTCAAACTCAATGCCAATCATCAAACCGCGCCCTCTGACGTCGGTGATGTGAGGACAGCGGGACTGAAGTTCACGGAACGCTTGCAACAGGAAGTCTCCGACGCGGGCAGCATTGGCAGTCAGTTGTTCAGCCTCCATCACGTCCAACACGGCAAGTGCGGCGGCGCAGCCGAGGTGATTGCCTCCGAAAGTCGTGCCGAGCATGCCGTAGGTGGCTTCAAACTTCGGCGAGATGAGGACGGCACCCATCGGGAAACCGTTGGCGATTCCTTTGGCACAGGTGACGAGGTCGGGCGTGACGCCAAGGTGCTGGTGGGCGAAGAAGCGTCCCGAGCGACCGTAGCCGCACTGAATCTCGTCGCAGATGAGCACGGTGCCGCTTTCGTCACAGAGTTTCCGAAGTCCCTGCATGAATTCCGCGGTGGCGAGGCGGATGCCGCCGACGCCTTGGATGCACTCCACGATGACGGCAGCGACGTCGCCCTTGCGAAGTTCGGCTTCAAAGGCGGGAAGGTCGTTCAGCGGGAGGAAGGTGACGTGACCGTTGGCGTTGATGGGTGCCACGATTTTGGGGTTGTCGGTGGCTTCAACCGCCAAAGAGGTGCGACCGTGAAAAGCCTTCGAGGCAGCGAGCACACGACTTCTTCCCGTGTGGAAAGATGCCAGTTTCAACGCGTTCTCATTGGCTTCTGCACCGGAGTTGACGAGGAAGAGCGAGAAATCGGGATAGCCTGCTGCTTCGGGAAGACATCGCCCCAGTTCTTCTTGCAGGGAGTTGATGACAGAGTTTGAGTAGAAACCAAGTTTCGCCACTTGACGCGAGATGGCTTCCACGTATGTCGGATGTGCGTGGCCGATGCTGATGACGGCATGACCGCCGTAGAGGTCAAGATATTCATGACCTTCCGCATCCCAAACGCGACATCCTTTGCCTTGAACAATTTCAACGGGAAAAAGAGGATATACAGGAAAAAGTGACATAGGCGATGGCGGAAAACCGCAGAAGAGAAAGTTGAGAGGAGGTGAGAGATGGAGAGGAGTGAGGGGAGACTTGTCCGTCAGAATGCGACGGGTTTGAGGCGCAACCCGGTGGTTTCCTCCAGTCCGAACATGAGATTCATGTTTTGGAGTGCCTGTCCTGATGCTCCTTTGAGTAGGTTGTCGATGCAGGCAGTGATGAGCAACTTGTTGCCGTGTTTCTCGGCATGAATGAGGCACTTGTTCGTGTTGATGACCTGTTTCATGTCAATGGAGCGGGTGACGTAGTGTGTGAAAGGCGCTTCAGAGTAGAAGTCGGTGAAGAGCGTTTCAATCTCCTCAATGGGCGCGTCGCAGGTCAGCACTTCCGTGGCGAAGATGCCGCGGGGGAAGTCGCCGCGATAGGGAATGAAGTCAATCTCTCCCATGAAATCCGGCTGAAGTTGTCGGAGCGACTGTTTGATTTCCGGCACGTGCTGATGTGCAAACGGTTTGTAGATGCTCATGTTTCCCGTACGCCACGAAAAGTGGGTCGTTGCGGAAGGCTTCACGCCGGCGCCGGTGCTGCCCGTGATGGCATTCACGCTGACGTCGCCTTGAAGCAGTCCGGCTTCCGCCAGCGGCAACAGTCCGAGTTGAATGCAGGTGGCGAAGCAGCCGGGGTTGGCGATGTGTTGCGCGCCGCAAATCAAGTTGCGGTTCAACTCCGGCAAGCCATAGACATAGTCATTGTCCTCTGCAGCAAGGCGGAAGTCCTGGGCGAGGTCAATGATGCGGATGTCGGCGGGAATATAGTGCTCGGAAAGGAATTGAGTGCTTTTGCCGTGACCAAAGCAGAAGAAGACCACATCCACGTCCTCAAAGGGGAGTTTGTCGGTGAAGCGCAGGTCAGTCTCTCCGTAGAGTCCTTCGTGGACATCGGTGAGCAGGTTGCCCGCGTGGCTTTCGCTGTTGACGAAAACGATTTCTGCTTCGGGGTGATTCAAGAGAAGGCGGCAGAGTTCGCCGGCAGTGTAGCCGGCGCCGCCGATGATTCCGATTCTAATCATATTTCTCAATAATTATGGAGCAGGAGAATCCGTGCGGCTCAGATTTCCTCCTCTTCATGGTTGGCATAGAAGACGCGGAGCGGCGTGCTGAGCACCTTGATGAAGCCTTTGGCATCGTCGGCAGTCCAACCCTTCTGGGTCTCGCCATATTCTCCCAACTTTGATTTGACGAGGTCGTTCGGACTGTCAACGCCCACGGTGTGGAAACCGAGGGGACGGAGTTCAAGGATGACGGTGCCGCTGACGTGACGCTGAGAACTGGTCAGCATGGCTTCAATGTCGCGCATGACGGGTTCCATGTACTGACTCTCGTGGAGGAACATGCCATACCAGTTGGCGACTTGGTCTTTCCAGTATTGCTGCCACTTCGAGAGCGTATATTTTTCAAGGAAACGGTGTGCGCCGATGATGAGGGCGGGTGCTGCTGCTTCGAAGCCAACACGTCCTTTGATGCCGATGATGGTGTCTCCGACGTGCATGTCACGCCCGATGCCGTAGGCTGCTCCGATTTCTTCCACTTTGCAGATGGCTTTGATGGGGTCGTCGAAGCGTTCTCCGTTGACCGCCTTCAGTTCTCCCTTTTCAAAGGTGAGACGCATCTCTTCGGTGCCGGACTTGGTGACTTGCTTGAGATAGGCAGACTCGGGCAGTCCCTGCGTGCTGTCGAGAATTTCGCCGCCGCAGATGCTGGTGCCCCAGATGCCGACGTTGTAGGAGTATTTCAACTTGGTGAAGTCGGCGAAGAAGCCGTGGGCGTTGAGATAGTCCACCTCTTCTTTGCGGGAAAGATTGCTGTCGCGGGTGAGGGTGATGATTTCCATGTCGGGACACATGACGAGGAAAGTCATGTCAAAGCGCACTTGGTCGTTGCCCGCTCCGGTGGAGCCGTGGGCAATGGCGCTGGCACCGATTTCCTTGGCGTAGCGGGCAATTGCCATGCCTTGGAAGATGCGTTCCGAACTGACGGAAATGGGATAGACGTTGTTGCGGAGCACGTTTCCGAAGACCATATACTTCAGACTCTTCTCGTAGTACTCCTGCGTTACGTCGAGGGTGACATATTTTGTGGCGCCGAGTTTGTAGGCGTTTTCTTCGTTGGTTTTCAGTTGTTCTGCGCTGAAGCCTCCGGTGTTGGCGCAGGCGGCATATACTTCATAGCCCTTTTCGCGGGCGAGATACATCACGGTGTAGGAGGTGTCGAGTCCGCCACTAAAGGCGACGACTACTTTTTTCTTTTCCATAATCGGGAGAATGGTTTTTAGGAGATTATAGTTTAGTTTGTCTCATTCGGGCTGTGTTTTGATGAAATCCAGCACGTCTTGCGGGATTTCGGCGGGCAGCGGGGTGTCGGGATGACGCTCCGGGTCAAAGAGCATGCCGGTGCAGACGCAATATTTTCTTCCGGTGCGGGCGAGCACGTCGCAGTTGATGCAGCAGGGATGTTCCGGCGTGCCGCATCCTTTCCAATATTCGTCATCCTGCGTCAGCTCGGAGAAGGGCACGGGGACGTAACCCAGCGAGGTGTTGATTCTCATCACCGCTCCGCTGCTGGTCAGACCGAAGATTTTGGCTTTCGGCCAGCGCACACGACTCAGCGAGAACGCCAGTCGCTTGATGCGGGTGGCAAGGTGATGACCGCGGAACTTCGGCACGACGATGAGGCCGGAGTTGGCGACGTAGTGCTTGTTCTCCCAACTCTCAATGTAGCAGAAGCCAGCGAACTCCTCGCCGTAAAGAGCGATGATGGCTTTGCGCTCCTTCATCTTTGTGGCAAGATATTCGTGGGTTCGGCTGGCGATGCCGCTGCCTCGAACCTTGGCAGCCTCGGTGATGGTGTGAAGTATGGTGTCCACGTACTTCTCGTGGGAGGGGTCTGCAACGATGACGCTGATTCCGTCGTTATATTCTTCCATGATAGTTTAGTTGTATATAATTATATATGTGTGTATTTTGTTTTCTTCTCTCAGAGTGCTACGCTTTTGATGGCGGGAATGACTGTTGCCATGTCGTCTGTGAATTCCTCGCGTGTCACGTTTTCAGCCAGGATGATGAGAATCGTGTCATCGCCGGCAATGGTTCCTGCCACGGAGGGAAGTTTATGGTTGTCGATGTCCGATGCAAGACCTCCGGCATAACCCGGGCGGGTGTGTATGACGGCAAGGTTGCCCGAGAACACGATGGACTGAAATCCCGTGTTGCGAAGATACTGTGGCACGGTCTCTACGCTGACGGTGCGATGATAGTTTGGCGTTTCGGGGAGCACGTAACGATAGCCATCCGGCTTGAGGATTTTGATGGCTCTCAACTTGTTCAAATCTCGTGAGAGCGTGGCTTGAGTGACTTTCAAACCATTGCGCGCCAACTCTTCAAGGATGTAATCTTGTCTTCCGATGCCTTGGCTGGAAAGGATGACGCGAAGCACTTCTAAACGCTTTTCTCGGCTGTTCATTGTTCGTTTCTTTGTTCGGGCAGCAAAGATAATGAATAAATGTATAAAATTGCATATTTATTCATCATTCTTCCGTTTTTATTGAAAAATATACGGCAAGAAATGCATATATACGTGTTTTTATTCATTCTTTGCTGCCAAGGGCAGGCTTTTCCGTCACGCTTCTTTTTGCAATTTCATGCAAGCCCAGCCGTCAAGTTCACGAACATCCACGAGCGTCAGTCCGACTTCGCGAGCGCGGGATTCGAGTTGCGGAACGTCGGTGGTGTAGAAACCACTCATATATATATAGGCGTGCGGTTTCATCCTTTCCACGTAGGCGGGGAGGTCACGGAGGAGAATTCCGAGGTTGATGTTGGCAATGACAAGGTCGAAAGGTCCTTCATCGGGGAGCAGGGAAGCGTCGCCAAGTTTGACGTCAATCCCGTCGAGTCCGTTCAGCGCGACGTTGTCCAAGGAATTCTTCAAGCACCATTCATCCACATCGATGGCGGTGCAATGCTTGGCGCCGCGCATTCGGGCGAGGATGGCGAGGATGCCTGTGCCGCAGCCCATGTCCAGTACCTCTAATCCTCCGATTTCGTCGTTCAGAAGGCGCGAAATCATCTGCGAGGTGGTCGCATGGTGACCCGTGCCGAATGACATCTGCGGGTTGATGAGAATCTTGTAGTCCGCCTCGGGCACGTCTTTGTGGAAGGTTCCCGAGATGACGCACCTGCCATCAACAACGAGCGGTTGAAAGTAGTTCTTTTCCCATTCCTCGTTCCAATCCTTGTTCTCGGCTTCCGCCATCGTGAAGTTGATTTCAACATCGGGCAGCGGAAAGTCGGCGAGTGCGGCGCGGAGCGCTTCGGGGTCGTAAGCCGCCTTCGGAATGTAGCATTTAAACTCGCCTGCTTCCTTGTTCACCTTCTCCCATTCCGGGTCTTCGGGATTGGCGGAGTGCTTGACGGCGGTGCGTTCCAAGTCTTCGGTGTGAACAAAACTGTCAAAGCCCACTTCTGCCAAGACGGCACTCAAGACATCGTCAATGGCTTCGTTGCAGGGCTTTGTCAAAAACGTGAATTCTAAATATTCCATGCGGGCAAAGTTACGGCAAAGCCTGCGCGGAGGAAAGAAAATCGTTGCTTTTCTGCCGTTTCCGCGTTCAAAAAGCCCCTATGTGCTGCTTTGACTTCTCTTTTTGCAGACTATTAGTCTCGGCTTTTTGCATAATTTTCAATAAATAATACCTACCTTTGCAGAGAATTAGGACAAGTTTTGCGAAAAGCCTTCCTCTTTTGAGGGGGTACTCCTCCCTTGGGCGAGAGAATCCCTCTTTCGCGTGAACCTGATTCCATCCGGCGAGAAATAATTTTGATGAGAACACCATATTCTTCAGACGCAAATGAATCTATTAGGCTTTACTCCGCGCTTAGTCAGTGAACTGCGCAACTATTCCAAAGAGAAGTTTGCCGCCGACCTCATGGCAGGTTTGATTGTCGGCATCGTGGCGTTGCCTCTTGCCATCGCTTTTGGTATTGCTTCCGGCGTTTCGCCCTCTCAAGGCATCTTGACCGCCATCGTGGGCGGTTTTATTGTTTCCGCTCTCGGCGGCAGCCGCGTGCAAATCGGCGGACCGACCGGAGCGTTCATTGTCATCATCTACGGCATCGTCAGCAACCCCGCGCTCGGACTTTCGGGACTCATGATTGCAACCATGCTGGCGGGACTTTTCCTCATCCTCCTCGGTGCGTGCCGTTTGGGAACCATCATCAAGTTTATCCCATACCCCATCGTCGTGGGCTTCACGAGCGGTATCGCCGTCACCATCTTCACCACGCAAATCAAAGACCTCTTCGGACTGACCATCGAAGGCGGACTTCCCGGAGACTTCATTTCCAAGTGGGGAGTCTATTTGCAAAACTTTGCCAGCATCGACTGGGCAACCACGGCAGTTGGCGTGCTCAGTGTCTTGATTATCATCCTTACACCGAAGATTTCCAAGAAGATTCCCGGCTCGCTCGTCGCCATCATCGTGATGACTGTTGCCGTCTATTTCTTGAACTCCTACACGAAATTCCATGTGGACACCATCTACGACCAATTCGGCGAAATCAAAGCCGGCATTCCCGCACTGACCGTGCCCGACATCAGCTGGGAAAACGTGAAGAGTCTCTTCCCGACAGCCATGGTCATTGCCGTGCTCGGCGCCATTGAGAGCCTGCTCTCCGCTACCGTGGCAGACGGTGTCTGTGGCGACCACCACAACTCCAACCAAGAACTCATCGGACAAGGCGTTGCCAACCTTTGCACTCCGCTCTTCGGCGGCATCCCCTGCACCGGTGCCATTGCCCGCACGATGACCAACATCAACAACGGAGGACGCACACCCGTCGCCGGCATCGTTCACGCTGTCGTTTTGCTCGTCATCTTCCTTGTGCTCATGCCGCTTGCTGCCTACATTCCCATGTCTTGCCTTGCCGGCGTACTGGTCATTGTTTCCTACAACATGAGCGGCTGGCGCACTTTCCTGCAACTGATGAAGAACCCCAAGAGTGACATCGCCGTGCTCTTCATCACGTTCCTGCTGACCGTCATCTTCGACCTGACCATCGCCATCGAAGTCGGACTGCTCATTGCCTGCCTTCTCTTCATGCGCCGCATGGCTGAGACAACTCAGATCAAGGTCATTGCTGACGAAATCGACCCGAACGAAGAAACAGACGCCGTGGTTCACGAAGAACATCTCGTCATCCCCGATGGCGTGGAGGTTTATGAAATCAACGGTCCCTACTTCTTCGGAATAGCCAATAAGTTTGAAGAACTAATGGCTGCCATGAACGACCATCCGAAGGTTCGCATCATTCGTATGCGCCGCGTTCCCTTCATTGACAGCACAGGCATCCACAATCTTCAGAACCTTTGCGAAATTTCTCACCGTGAGGGCACTCACATCGTTCTTTCCGGCGTCACCCCCAACGTCTATGCCGTCTTGGAACACAACGGTTTCTGCCGTCTCCTCGGAAAAGACCACATTTGCCCGAACATCAACGTCGCGCTTGAGCGTGCAGCTGCCATCCTGAAGCGTCCGAGATGAACGAAAACCGGTCGATGCGCCGTGGTTCAACGAGCCTCGAAGACGTAAAAACATATTTTCTCTGAAATAATCCTGATTCCGAACGCTCTTTGCAGCGTCGGACATTGTCTCACAAATCTCATTATTAAAAGATGGAATGGTTCCAAAACTTATTCACCGTGACTGACTCCGTGGCGCACGTCGTGTTGCTCTACTCGTTGGTCATTGCTGTCGGAGTCTGGCTCGGCAAGATTAAATTCGGCAGTGTTTCTTTAGGAGTCACTTTCGTGCTCTTTGCGGGCATTGTGGTCGGTCACATCTACAATGCCGCCGGCATTGCGGACGCTGATGGCGGTTTCGCCTGTCCTGCCAAGGTCCTCACGTTCATTCAAGACTTTGGACTGATTCTTTTTGTCTATTGCATCGGTCTTCAAGTCGGTCCCGGCTTCTTCCAGTCTTTCAAGAAGGAAGGCCTGCGCTTGAACCTCATCACCTTGGGCATCGTCGCACTCAACATCATCACCATGCTGGTGCTCTATTTCTTGGTATTTGACACCAATGATCCCACTTCGCTTCCCATGGCTGTCGGTGTGCTCTGCGGTGCCGTCACCAACACACCCGGTCTCGGTGCGGCACAGGAAGCCATCGGCACGCTTGGCATCAACATGGGCAACATGAACATTGCTTCCGGCTATGCCTGCGCCTATCCTCTCGGTGTCATCGGCATCATCGGTGCGACCATCGCTGTGCGCTATCTCTGCCGCATCAAACTTGAAAAAGAAGAAGAAGAGATTCGCATGCGTCAAGAGGATAATCCTCACGCCAAGCCTCACCACATGACGCTCCGCGTGAAGAACCATGCGCTGGAAGGAAAGAACTTCGGACAACTCAGCCAGTTCCTCGGACGTACCTTTGTCTGCACCCACTTCAAGCAGGGTGATGAAATCATCACGCCGAACAAGGACACTGAAATTCACTATGGCGACGAACTCATGATCGTCTGCGCTGAAGACGACGCTGAGGCAGTCCTCGCTTTCATTGGTGAAGAAGTGGAAGTCGATTGGAAAGCTGAACAGGCTCCCATCGTCTCCAAGCGCATCCTCGTCACCAAACCCGAGGTGAACGGAAAGACCTTTGGCAACATGCACTTCAGCTCTATCTACGGTGTGAACGTCACTCGAATCACACGTCAGGGTATGGACCTTTTCGCAGACCGTTCTTTGAGAATCCAAATTGGTGACCGACTCATGGTTGTGGGTCCTGAGGACTGCGTGAACCGTGCAGCGAGAGTCTTGGGCAACTCCATCAAACGCCTCGACCATCCCAACGTAGGTGCGATTTTCTTGGGCATTCTCGTCGGCATCGTCTTTGGTATGATTCCGTTCCAATTCCCCGGCATGGCAACTCCTTTGAAACTTGGCATCGCGGGTGGTCCGCTTGTCATTGCCATCCTTGCCGGTGCTTACGGCTATAAATTCCATCTCGTCACCTATACGACGACTTCCGCCAACCTCTTGCTCCGCGAAATCGGACTCATTCTCTTCCTTGCGTCTGTCGGAATCAAGGCGGGTGCCAACTTCTGGAATACAGTGGCACACGGCGACGGTCTGATGTACGTTTGGGTCGGCTTCCTCATCACGATTATTCCCCTGCTCATCATGGGCGTGGTGGCTCGTCTGCGCTTCAAGATGAACTACTTCACCCTCATGGGTGTCATCGCAGGTTCTACGACCGACCCTCCCGCACTGGGCTATGCCAACCAGACTGCCAACAACGATGCCGCTTCTGTCGGCTACTCCACAGTCTATCCTTTGGCAATGTTCCTCCGCATCCTCGTGGCGCAGGCGCTCATCCTCTTCCTCTGCGCTTCCGGCGCGGCGTAAGACACGCAATATAATATTATGACTGTCCGCTAAACTTTTCATGAGGCAAATGAAAAGTTTAGCGGACAGTCATAAAAAGTAATCACTTCTCTTTTGAACGCTCCTTATTCCGTAATATATATAGGAAACCCCTTACATCTTCTTTTTCTCTTCTTTCGCCAACAATCGGAGGATGGCGCTTTTTTTGATGGCACGGCATGCAATGAGGAGGGCACACACTCGCCATCCCGCGTCAAGCGGGCAGGGGATGAGGCAGACGAACAGTGCGAGAATGGTCCACATCAGTTGTGCTGCCTGGCGCGGCGTCACGTTCAGTTCGAGCAATTCGGAACAAATCAACGCGAAGACACCGGCGGCGCGTGTTTCTTGCAGCCATGCTGTGGGGCGCAGAAGAGAGAAGGTGCGTCGGGTGCAGTCCGCTAGAGGGGCGTGAGAAGAAAAAACTGAGGAGGGAGAAATCGTGAGTGAATTGTTCTTTGTCATGATGCAGCAAGGTTTGAAAGATGTTCAACAAATCTTTGGTGTGGGAAACCTGAGCGCGATTTGTTTTCAGGTGTGTCCCTTGTTTCTGCTGCAAAAGAACGGTCAGTTTGTGACAGGGTGCGTCACAAGCCAAGTTTTTTTGTTAAAACTTCGGCTTTCTCTTGAAGATATTTGACAAAGTCGGGAGAATCGACGATTTCAATGTCGTCAATGAGTCCCATGACGAAGCGTCCGATGCCTTTGTAGCTGCAAACTTCCGTGTCAAGTCTGACTTTTCCGTCTTTCAGCACGGTCATTTGTCGGTCGGCGTCAGGTGCTTCTTCGAGGAGCAGGCTTGAGGCAAGTGTACCCATGATGAGTGTGACGGGCATTTTCTTGTCTCCGCTAAAGTGGAAGAGGTCGGTGAAGAAAGGCTGATGTTTGTCTTTGTGTGCCCAAAGCAGGTCAAGCAGTGCGACTTCCTGGCAGCGATTGAGTTTGAAGGTTTTGTTTTCTCCGGAAGAGAGTTCGTAGCATCGAACCTCATTGTTTTCGTGCAGAAAAACATAGGGTTCGACAATTCGGTCGGAGATTACTCCGCTGGAGTGAGAGGCATAGCCTTTGAGGATGGCAACGCGTTCTTCTCGGATGGCTTGGTAGATGGTGCTGATTCTGCCTGCGAGGAGTTTGTCCACGCCGTGTCTTGCGATGACTTCGGTGTCGTAGAGGTTAGCGAATTTTGCTCGGAGGTCTCTGATCTGTGGTGAGTTGCTGTAGATGGAGTTCAGCACCTGGCTGATGGTGACAGCCTCTGCTTCGTTGAATTGCAACCCGTCGGTGAGTTCGCGAAGATAGGGGGATTTAGCATCGATGTGATAGCGGGTTCCTTCTTTGATGATGATGAATCCCATCGCCTTCAGCGCGTCCAAATAGCGATAGATGGAGCGTCGGTTCATTCCGATTCGCTGGCTCACTTCTTCAATGGTTAGGCGGCGATTTTGTGTCAGTTCAATGAGCAACCTCAGTTGCTTGGCAAATTTCTCAAGTTCCATTTTTTGATGTGTAAGAGTGCTATGTATGCTTCAAGTTTCCGCGGCGAAAGTACGACTTTATTTGCAAACGGAGCGACTAAGGGGTGTTAGATTTGATAAAAAGGTATAAAAAGAGGGCTTTCTCATCGTCCTTTAGTCATGAAAAGGCATAGAATACTTACTTTCGCCGCACGATCATGAGTAGTATTTTGAAAAATATCCTTTTCGCCATCTTGTCCACGCTCGCTGCTTTGGGACTGATGTGGTGGGTTTACCGAGGGTTCGACTTTGGGGGGCTCGTTTCGTTTTTCACTCATCGCACGAACTATCTTTGGATGAGTCTTGCCGCCCTGTTCGGCGTCTGTGCCAACGTGCTCCGTTCGCTGCGTTGGCGGGAGCTGCTTCGCGGTGCCGGCATTCAAATCAGCGTACGACGCAGTGTGGAGCTGATTTTCATTTCATATCTTGTCAACAGTCTCACTCCTCGGCTCGGTGAACTCACTCGCTCGTTGCTCGTGCGGCGCGGTGACCCTGAGGTGACGACCAAGGCGCTCGGCACGGTTGTGGTGGAAAAACTTGTCGATGTGGCTTGTCTGGTCGTAGTGGCAGGCATTGCCGTCATGCTTCGCTGGAAAGCCACCGTGGGTTTGGTGGACAAAGTCGGCGAGGGACTGCAGTGGGTCGTGCCGAGTTATAGTTTCTACATCATCGTTGGCGGTTTCGTTTGCCTGCTCATCGGCATCTCGCTCCCCTTTTGGCACCATGTGCGTCGTTTTTTCCGTAATCTTTGGCTCGGCATTTCCGCACTTTCCCGTTTGGAAAGCCCGCTGACCTTCGTCTCGCTGAGCGCCGCCATTTGGACTTTCAATTTCTTACAGATGTTTGTGCTTGTGCCCTGCTTCCCCGGTCTGGAAGACATCAGCACCGCCGATTTCATTCACGTCTTCGCCGCTGCGAGCATTGGCATGCTTCTTCCCACACCCGCCGGAGCCGGTCCCTGGCATTTTGCCATAGTCAAAACGCTCACGCTCAGCTATGGCGTGGAGAAAGCCGTGGCGCAGTCGTTTGCCTTCATCAGCCACGGCATCAAAACTCTTCTTGTCATACTCCTCGGACTCATCGGTTGCTTTGGCTACAATCAGTCTCTCATTTCTCGTGTGCGGCAACGAAAATAAAGTCGCAGTGTGCCTCACTTCAGAACATATATTCTTATGAAACGCATCCTTTTTCTCCTTTCCTTTTCTCTTTTGCTGACCACTCCGCTTTGTGCCCAGAGTTTCAAGACGCTTTGGAAACGAGTTGAGACTTCCATGTCGCAGGATTTGCCCGAAACTGCCCGGGAGCAGGTGAAAGCCATACGTGCCAAGGCATTGACGGAGCAAAACTTCGCTCAGTTGCTGCGTGCTTCGCTCATTGAAGGACTGCTCTGTGACGAAATCTCTCCGGATTCTTTTTCCGTTTGGCAAAAGGCGATGGAGGAGGCGTTGAAGAATGAAACACGCCCCGTGGAACGTGCGTTGTGGCACGCAGCCCTTGGTCTCACCGGCTCCTCCCAGTTGAGTTTTATGCCCACCGACACGATGAGTGAAAACCGCGCCGCCGCCCATTTGACTGCCGCCCTCGAAAGTGCTCCCGCCCTCGCTGCCACGCCCTACACCGACCATCTCCCTCTTTTCGTCAAAGGCAAGGACAGCCGCTTCTTCGGCAACGACCTGCTGCACATCGTCTTCCGAGGCGCACAAGAAGCCAACGTCTGGGACGCGAAGGAATCGATGCTCCGTCGTTCGCAGGTGATTCAAATCTATCGTCGGCTTCATCGCACCGATGCTGTTGTTCTGCTTTCGCTTGACAGCATTGCCGAAGCCGGACGCGGTGAGAGTGTGGCTGGAAAATTGGAGGACGACGCCCGCTTCCGTGCTTTGGAAAACCTTTTGGAAGCGTACGAAACGACCGAGGTTTCCGCGAAAATCGTGGCGGCGATGACAGCACTCCGGTCCTCCTATGCTGAAAATGCTCCCGCTGCCGCCCACAACGACAGCCTGCTTTTGGAGCGCGCTCGCCGGATGTTCAAAAAAGGAAAGAACCTCCCCGGAGCTGCAGAGGTGAGAAATTTTCTTCTCACCATGCAGAACCCCGTTGTCCATTTGGAGCGCTTTCCTCAGGTTTTGCGCCCCGACAGCGTCGTGACGTTCGGATTGAAGGGAAGGAACCTGTGTGAGTTAGAATTGAGATGGATTCCGCTTTTCGATAGCGAGGTGGACTATCAGAACAATCGTCGTCCACTTTCCGATGTCGCCGCCGCCCGCCGAAAAGGCGCCGCGGTGCATCGCGTCTCCCTTGCTGCCACGCCTTCTCATCGTTTGACGTCAGTGGAAACCACGCTTCGGACCCCCCAACGTCCCGGCATCTATTCCCTTGAAATCTCCGGCGATGGCGAGAGCCTCCTTCGCGAGGTGGTTCACGTCACCCGCCTTCACCCCCTCCTCTTCTCCTTCGGCAAGGAAGGCAATCGCGTCAGCGTTCTGGACAGCCACACCGGTCAGCCCCTGCGCGACTTCCGCCTCACCGCCTACTTGGCAGACGAGAATGGCATGCTTCGTCAGAGTCGCAGCCTCGTCTCCGGCGGGAAGCCCGAAGTGTTCGTTGAGCCGCTGAGCGGTCGGATTCAAGAACAATGGTTTGCGTCTGTCGAAGGCGATGCCGCCGCTTTTGCTTTGCCCTCGCCGAATCAGCGAGGCTATGTCAGCCGTCAGCAAGAGACCTCCACCACCTCGCTGAGTCTGCTCGCCGACCGCGGAATCTATCGTCCCGGTCAGCAGGTCTTTGTCAGCGGAGTGCTCTTCACCCGTCATGGCGACGATTTCAAAGTCGAGCGTCACGTGCCCATTCGTCTTCGTCTGCTCGACGTGAATCGCAAGGCGGTCGATTCCTTGTCTGTTTCCTCCGACACGCTGGGCACTTTTTCCGCTCGCTTCCGTCTTCCTGCCGAGACGCTGCCCGGCATGTTCATCATTGAAGCTCGCGCCGAAAGTGTTCGCCAGAGTTTAGGGGTTCACGTGGAAGAATACAAACGCCCCATTTTCACCGTCACCACTCATGCCGTCACGGAGACTTACGAACCCGGTGACACTGTTCACATCTCCGGTGAGGCTCGCACTTTTACGGGCGTTCCCCTCTTGGATGCCCGTGTGCAGTTTGAAGTTCGCCGCATCAACTGGTGGCGCAGCAGCGATGAAGCATCCGTGCAGCGCGGCGAGGTCTTCACTGATGAGCAAGGGCGATTCTTTATTCCCGTTGCCACGCAAGCCGCCGAGAACGATGCTCGCGTTCCCTATCCGGAAAGAGGCAGTTGGCTTGTCACCTATTCCGTTACCGCTGAATCCGGTGAGACCGTGCAGGGCTCCTGCTCGCTGCCGTTGAATCAGAACGCAGAACAACTTTCTTTTTCGCTGCCCGACATGCTCTGCCGCTCCGAGCTGCGCCCGCTGACGGTGAATCGTTTGAACGCTGCCGGAACGGGACGTGCCACGGCTGCCACCTACGTCATTCAGCCTGAGGGCTCCGAAAACAAAATCTTGGAAGCACACTTCACGACCGGCGAACCGTTCTCGACGGAGAAGTGGAAGAGACTTCTGCCCGACCGCTATTGGCTCGTGGTGCGCACTGATGACGGTTTGCTTTGCGACACCGCCACCTTCTGCTTCTTCGGCGAAAACGACGTGCGCCCCGCAGACCGCCGCTGTTCTCTTTTCTTCCATGAGGGCAGCATGAACGACAAGAAAACCGTTTGGGTCGGCTCGCCCGAGCGTGACGCCTGCCTCATCTTCGACTTGCTTGTCGGCGATGAGATTTTGGAACACCGTCTGATTGCCTTGAACGACAGTCTTGTTCGTTTTTCTTTGCCTTGGAAGGAGGAATATGGAGAAGGTGCAAAGGCTGTGTTTGCCTTGCTTCGCGCAGACACGCTTCACACACGCATCGTTGGCATCCCGCGCCCTGAACCCGACAAAGCCTTGAAACTCCGTTGGTCTTCCTTCCGTTCCCGCCTCACCCCCGGCAGTCAGGAATGCTGGACTCTTCGCGTGGAGGACAGCCGCGGCGCAGTCCCCGGCGTGGCGGTGATGGCACGCATGACCGACGTCTCGTTGGAGCAACTCGCCCATGCGCCGTGGAGTCTGAACCATCTGAATTTCGTGCGCCGCCTTCCTTTCTCCAGTTGGAATGACCAAAGGTGGATGTATCAAGGACTGAGAAACAGCCTTGGCGACAAATCTTGTCGTCTCCTCCCCGTTGCCGACCTTCAGTTCGCCAAATGGGACGAGCGTCTCTTTGAGAGCGGTCTGTTCGGGAAAGCAGGATATAATGATTATAGGTATTATATATTAGGTGCAAGACCCGTGACCGTGGTCAAAACCTTGGCAAACGTGGAAGGCAGAGTCAAGGCTCTCTCTTCCCTCAATCGTGATGCTCCGGAGGGAAGTGTGATGAACGATGCCGTCCCGGCGGCAGCAGAGGCAACAGCCACCAGTTCCAAAGTAAAAGGAGAAACCCTCGCTGACAACTTTGAAAGCACCGGTGCCGGCACGAATCCCCAAGCCCTCGCTGCTCTCCGAAAAGACTTCGCGGAGACCGCCTTCTTCCTCCCTGCGTTGCGAACCAACGAGCAGGGCGAAACTGAAATCCGCTTCTCTCTGCCTGAGTCCGTCACCTCTTGGAACGTTTCGGCGCTCGCTTTCTCTTCTCAAATGGATTATGGGAAAATTGATACGACCGTTGTTGCTCGCAAAGAGTTCATGGTTGAACCTTCTCTTCCCCGCTTTGTTCGCAAAGGCGACCGCTGCACCGTGCCCGTCAGGGTGACCAACCTCACGGAATTGTCGTTGCAACCTGTTGTCACCTTCCTGCTCACCGACGCCGCCACGGGAAAGACCGTGGCTCAGCAAGTTCGGAAACTGACGGTGCAGCCCGGACTCACTTCGGTCGTGAACTTCACGGTTCCCTCCGAACTCACAGCCGAGGTGATTGATTGTCGCGTGGTGGGCGAGAGCCAAGGTTTCAGCGACGGCGAAGAACATCTCCTTCCCGTTTTGTCTGATGAGGCACTCGTCGAACGAAGCCTCTCCCTCACGCTTGACAAAGAGGGAGTCACAAAGGTTCGCATCGACACGTTGCTTTCCTCTCCCGCTGCGCGCCACCGCAGCCTCACCCTTGAACTGACCACTCATCCCGCATGGGCAGCGGTGGCTGCCTTGCCTTCGCTCACCGAGACGGACGGTTGCTTGAGTGCGGTGGAATGGGCGTCACGCTACTATGCCCTTGCTTTGGGACTTGAAACTCTGCGCCGTTGCCCGGCGATTCAGGAAGTCGTGACTGCCAAGAGTGAAGAAGTGGAGGTGTGGGAGAAACTGCGAACGGAGGGATTCCGCGAACTTAATCCTTGGCTGACACAGGCAGAGCGTGCTGCTGCCCAGACCCGCGGACTGAAGAACCTGTTCAACGAACCGCTGACAGACGCTCGCAAAGCAACGGCTCTCGCCAAACTGCAAAACTACCGGAATGCAGACGGAGGCTTCAGCTGGTATCCGGGCATGCCTTCTTCACCTCATATCACCTCAGAAATAGCCCTTCTTCTCTCCCGCGTGGTTTGTCTGACCGAACAGCGTGACGGAGTTCACCTGCTTCATCAGGTTTTGGACCATCTGCAAAGCGTTGTGAAAGAAAGTCAGGAACGCGTCAAGACGGGTTTGCATCTTTCTGACGCAGTGGCGTTGCGCTATCTTCGAGCCTGCACGCTGAGTGGAAGGAAATTTGAACGTGCTGAAAAGAAACTGTTGGCAGACCTGACCGAGCGCGGGGCGAAACTTCCAATGTGGGAGAAGTCGGTGCTCGCCGGTGTGCTTCAGAGTGTGGGCAAGAAAGACGAAGCATTGCTGCTCGGGAAGAGCATCTTGGAACACACGGTCGTGCGCTCTGACCTGGGACGCTATTTTGACACTGCGCGGGCGGCGCGCTCCGAAAAGTCCTACTGCCTTCTCATGCAGTGTGCCGCCATCGATGCCCTGCAAAGCCTTGGCTTCGAGAAGGAAAGCGAAGAGATGCGCCGCTGGCTGCTGCAAGCCAAACGCGCACAAATGTGGGAGACTTCAACAGCCACCGCTGATGCCATTTTTACACTGCTTGCTGCTCCCGTCGAAGTCAAAGATTCAGTTTCGCGTCCGACGCTTTCTCTGCCCGAACCGTCAGACACTCCGCTTCTCTTCACCCTTTCACAGGGTAAGAAAATATGGGCTTTCAATGCTCCCTCTCAAACCGACACACCGAACAGCATGGGGCATTTCAAAGAAACTTTCCACGGAGAAGTGGCGCAAAAGGCTTCGGAGTGGAAGATTGACAAGCGCACCCCCGGCGTTTCCTTTGCTTCGATGACGGTGTCGGCTGTGATGCCGGCTTCTCAAGTGCAGAATCAAGGGAACGAACTCTCTCTCAGTCGTCGCGTGGAGGTGAAGCGCAACGGGCAGTGGCAGACCCTCAGCCACGCAGACGTGAGGGTGGGGGATAGGCTTCGCATGGTCTATGTCTTGAAAGCTGCTCGCGATTTAGACTTTGTCAGTCTGAAGAGTTCGCGTCCCGCCTGCTTGCAGCCGGTGCGTTCGCTCTCCGGTCACGTTTGGGAAGGTGGGCTTGACAGCTATCGAGCCGTGCAGGATGCTTCCACCCTCTATTTCATCTCGTCGCTTCCCAAAGGAGAGCACGTCTTCACCGAGGAACTTTTTGTGGACCGCAGCGGAGTCTATTCCTCCGGCATCGCCACCCTCTCCGGCGTCTTCGCTCCCGAGTTCAGTGCCACCGCCGCCTCGTTCGAATTGACGGTGAAGGAAACAAAGTAGTGGGCGGAGAAGTCCAAAATCTCGTCTCATTTTGTGGAGTTTGGTTTATCTTTCGGAAAAAGCGGGTCGTCCCGTCACATCTTACCCTTACCTTTGCCGGCGAATCAAAGTTCACACAAAGAGAATTCCTTAAATCATAAATGAAGAGCATGATGAAGCGCAATTTACAGCATACGAGGGAGGATATTTCTCGGTTCGTTTTTTCTCTTCGTCGTCTTCTTCTTGTGATGACGGCTTGGTTGAGTGGCTCGCACGCAGTGCTGCGGACGACCCTGTTTTTGTGGTTGTGTCGTTTGCCGTTTCTTGTGCTCTATTTTCCCGGTAGTTTTGCTTTCCCGGACACGGAGGGAAGCGTGCAGCACTATTTTGGCTACGCTGACTTGACCACCGTGCTTTGTGGCGCAGACCCGGCTCATCCGTTGGACAATCATCATCCCATCCTCTACACCTTCCTCTACGGCGGCACGATTGAGTTGGGCAATGCACTCGGCAGTCAGAATGCAGCAGTTTTCCTGTTCCTTTTGTTGCAGTCGTTGCTTCACTCCTGGCTGCTGGCACTTGCCATTGATTGGTTGCGCCGGCATCGCGGAACAAAAGGGTGGCTGACGGCAGTCTATGCACTTTGTCCCTTTTTCGGAATGTGGACAACGCTTTGGCTCAAAGACAGTTTCTATGCGCTTTGCACCACGGCACTGATGGTTTGCCTTCTGCACTGGACTTCTCGAATTTCTCGCGAGGGGGACGCTTGCGGCGTGTCGGTGAAGATGTGGCTTGTCACGGTGGCAGTGATGCTGCTTTTCATGGCGTCAAAGAATCAGTGTATATATATTATCCTCTTGACGCTATGTGTTCTTCCCTTCCTCTTCGGCAGGCGTTCGGCACGTCTCTGGGTGTGTGGGGCAGTGGCGACGTTGCTCTTCGCGCTCTTTTTGCACCTTCTTCCGACGTGGGGCGTTGCTCCTTCGGGCAGGCAGGAAAAGTTGGGTGTTCTTTTTCAGCAGACGGCACGCTATGTGCACGACCACCCCGAAGAAGTGACAGATGCTGAGCGCAAAGCCATTGATGCCGTGCTTCCTTTCGACAGTCTCGCCACTGCCTATCAGCCTGCCTTGCAGGATCCGGTCAAGTTCATGTATCGTCGTGATTGCACGGCGGAGCAGCGTAATGCCTACTATGCCGTCTGGTGGGAAATGGCGAAAAAGCATCCTTCTGCCTACGTGGCTGCGGTGTGGGATTGCTGTGATGCTTATTTCCATCCTTCCGGTCGCTATCCTCTTTTTTTCGTTGCCCACAGTTGGTCGCCCGATGTGCCGAATCTTTTTCATTTGCAAGCCGCTTTCCCGAATGCGCCTTGCGGCATGGCTGCATTCGCATCGCTCCCGCTTTTCGGTTGGATGGCAGACATGGGTTTCTATGTTCTTTTGTTCCTTTCCTTTTTCTTTTGGGCGTTATGGAAGCGCGACCGCGCGGCATTGTTGGTGGCGCAGCCTTGCTTGTGGGCAGCGGCGGTGTTGTGGGTGGCTCCCGCCAACGGAGAGTTCCGCTATGTGCTTCCCATTCTTTGGAATCTTCCGCTCCTTGCTGCCCTCATTTTCTCAAAACCCACTTGCGCCCCGTCATCGTCATAACACCGTCATAACACCGTCATGAAACCATCGTGCGCGGTGCGTAAGCGCCGCGACTGTCAAACGTTTGTCAAATGCCCGTCTTGTAGGTGTCATATGGCTGTCCGCTAACACGCTTTTCCGCGAGTGGTTTTTGAAACATGAATGAGACAATGAATGAATCAAATCATGCGCATTAATGTTCCAAAAGCCATTCATGAGCATTCACGGAGAGGAAAAGTTGAATGGAGAACAAAGAAATCGCGAAGAGAAGTTTGGTTCAGCCAAACTTCCACCGGACAGCAATCGTTGTTTGAGGACACACCTTGACGCTGCACTATACGTAAATTAAAGGGGAAAGAAAAAAACTCTGCAAACTATACACAAACCCTACATTTTGCTCTTTATTCCTTTGATTCTAAGTGTGTTGCGAAGTGTATAGTTTGTGCTCCAAACTATACACAAACTATACATTAACTATACATTGAGGCGTTCAAAACCCTACACAAAACGGAGCGCAAACCCTACACAAAATGGAGCGCAAACTCTACATTGCAACGGAGCGCAAACCCTACACAAAATGGAGCGCAAACCCTACATTGCAACGGAGCGCAGTTTTACTTAGGGGAAGGCAAAGAAAAACTAGGGGAAGGGAAAGAAAAACTATGGGAAGGCTAAGAAAAATTAGGGGAAGGCTAAGTGAAATTTGGGGAAGGGAAAGAAAAATTTGAGGAAGGGAAA
>SAMEA3663118__coassemble_204_pt1 | contig 22416 bp, 24 predicted proteins | sample SAMEA3663118__metabat2_high_PE_027 | metagenome-assembled genome bin SAMEA3663118 (sample SAMEA3663118) | pig gut metagenome | biome: pig gut; feature: pig-associated habitat; material: faeces | place: Denmark | collected 2012 | reverse complement strand
ACCTCCCGATGAAGCAGAAATGTCTAACTTAAATGCTACTTTTTGTAGCGGAATCATTAATGGCTTTTTAATGAATCAAATTCATGAACATTAATGTTTCAAAAAAGCGGTCCTTTCGTCTTTCGCTCTTTGTCTCTTTGACTCTTAGTCTCTTTGACTCTCAAGTTGCAATGTAGGGTTTAGTGTATAGTTTGTGTATAGTTTGAAGCACAAACTATACACATCGCAACGCACTAAATATCAGCGAAGTTACGAACAGAATGTAGGGTTTTGTGTAGAGTTGTATAGTTTTTTTGTTTCCCCTATTATTTACGTATATAGTGATACAAACGAACGTGCTCAAAACCCTACATTTTTCTTTCCGTTCGTGTTCCTTGCTCCACGGAAGTACGTTTCTTTCTAAGGAATCGGGAATCAAGTCCGCCAGGTCTTGTGGTACAGTCTCTTTGTCTTTTAGTCTCTTTGACTCTTAGTCTTTTTGTCTTTTAGTCTCTTTGACTCTTAGTCTCTTAGTCTTTTAGTCTCTTTGTCTCTTAGTCTCTTAGTCCCAAAAAGAACGCGTCGTTTGGAGCATTTCGCAAACGACGCGTTCTTTTCAATTTTGAGGAAGAGTGTCCTCCCTTTGTTCAGGCTGGGATTCTGTGCTCCTCTTTGGCGGAGGAGTTGTCAGCATTCAGGGTCCGGCGTGATGAGCTTGTAGCCCTTTCCGTGGATGTTGATGATTTCCACGCTGTCGTCAGCCTTGAGGTGCTTGCGGAGCTTGGTGATATAGACATCCATGGAGCGCGCGTTGAAATAGTTGTCATCAATCCAGATGGTTTTCAGTGCGAAGTCACGCTGCAGCACTTCGTTGGCGTGTGCGCAGAGGAGACCGAGGAGTTCGCTCTCTTTGGTGGTGAGTTTCGTCTGGGATTCTCCGCGGGAAAGAATCTGCTTTTGTGTGTCGAAGGTGAAGGAGCCAATCTTGTAGTGCAAGCGGTGGCGATTCTTCTTTCCTCTGACGCGGCGCAGGATGGCTTCGATGCGGAAGGTGAGTTCCTCCATGGAGAAAGGCTTGGTCAGATAGTCGTCAGCACCAATTCGGAATCCTTCGAGGATGTCGTCTTTGAGCGTCTTGGCGGTGAGGAAGATGATGGGCATTTCCTCGGTGGTCTGTCGGATGTCTTTGGCGAGGCTGAAACCGTCCTTCTTCGGCATCATGACGTCAAGCACGCAGAGGTCAAATTTGTTCAGCGTGAAGGCACGATAGCCTGCTTCGCCGTCGGGGCAGAGTTCTGTGTCATAGCCTTTTGCTTGAAGATATTCACGAAGCAACATGCCGAGGTTTTCGTCGTCTTCGCAGAGGAGGATTCGCATTTTGTTTTCAGTCGTTTCCATAATTTCAAGGGGTTTGATGGTGAATATTCTTGTTTGTTTTGTTTTTTTTGAGGATTACTTAGGCGATGAGCGGGAGGGAGATGATGAAGCGCGTGCCGCGTCCGAGTGTGCTTTCGGCGTGGATGGTTCCTCCGTGTGCTTGAACGATGTTGCGAACGTAGGCGAGCCCAAGTCCAAATCCTTTGACGTCGTGTCGGTTTCCGGTGTGGACGCGATAGAATTTCTCGAAGATTTTCTTGAGGTCTTCTTTTCTGATTCCGATTCCGTTGTCTTCAATTCTGATGAGCAGGTGGTTTCCGTCGTTCTTTGTGGTGACGGAGAGTTGCAGTTGTCTGTCCGGCGACTTATATTTCACCGCGTTGTCCATGAGATTGAAGATGACGTTGGTGAAGTGCATTTCATCGACGAAGACTTCCGCGTTCTCAGCCTCCAGGTTGGTTGTGAGGTGTCCTCCGTCGGCTTCCACTTTGAGTCGGAAGGTGTTGGCGATGTCTTCGATGAGAGCGTTTGCGTTGAGTTCTTTCTGTTTGAAAGTGGCTGCTTTTCGGTCGAACATGGACATTTGCAAGACTTTTTCCACTTGGAAGCGCAGTCTTTTTGTTTCGTCCACGATGATGCCGGAAATGTGGTTGAACATCGCTTCGCTCTTTGTCACGGAGGGGTCTCGGAGCATCTGTGCGGCGAGGGAGATGGTTGAAATCGGCGTTTTGAACTCGTGGGTCATGTTGTTGATGAAATCGTTTTTGATTTCAGTCAGCCTTTTCTGCCGGAAGATGGTCCAGATGGTGAAGATGAAGATGAGCAGGAGCAGGAAGGTGAAGAAAATCGCGGGCGTCATGAACCGCACGGAGGAGAGCAGGTAGCGCCGCATCTCAGGGAAGTGGATGTAGAGAAGTCCGGTTTGTGCGGGCGGGTCTTTGGGGAAGAGCAACTGTCTGAAGACCTGATTGTCGCCTGCTTCCACAAAGTCGGGGCAGCGATAGATGACGCTGTCGTCGGAGGTGGTGACGTAGAAATGATAGTCAATGGAAATTCCGTTGCTTCTGAGTTGTTGTCGGAGGTCGCTGTCAAACTTTCGAAAATCAATTCTCTCGGCAAGCGGTTTGTCGCTTCCTTGATAGAGGATGGAAGAGATGACGTTGTTCAGTTGGTCTTGTTTGGAAATTCTCTGACGCAGTGTGTCTGCCAAAGCCTCTTCGGTGGCGTCGGAGTTGTCAAGACGGTTGAGAAAGTAGTCTTTGGTGAGAGAGGGAAGGGTGGTGTGTGCAGCAGTGTGGTCATGAGCTGCTGTGGTGCGGGAAGTGCTGTCCGCTTCGGGCATGAGGCTTTCTTCAACGCTTTTTCTCATTTCGCTCATCTCCAGGATCCGAGCGGCTTGATAGAGACTGCGTGTCACGGATTCGTTGAATTGTTCTCGGCGCATGGCAATCACTTCCTCAAAATATTTTGCTTGGAGGAAGAGCAGTGTGGCAAAGGTGAAGCCAACCAAAGCGGCGATGACCCAAATCGTGGACTTTTTCATGAGCACAAAATTAAGCCGCCTGCAAAAGGCGGCGGCAGTAGTTTGTTTGAATTTTAAGAAGAGAGACGAAAAATTAACATTCCACTCTACGTGTACTTAACAAAAGCGCAAGTAAGTCTTTTCCCATGAAGACGTTGGCTCTTCAAACGCGCAACTCTTCTTGGTCAATCGGGGGGCGGTGGACGGGAAGATTCGGGTTGAGAGCGAGCGTCAAGAAACTGAAGGTGACATCTTTTGCAGAGGAAATGGTCTGAGCCATATTGACAAGCGTGGAGCCGGTGGTACAAACGTCATCAACCAAGAGGAGATGGCGCCCGCGGGCAAGGTCGGGGCGCTCCAGGTGAAAAATGTTGCGGGAATTTTCTTCTCGCCCCAAAGCGTTGAAGTGGGTCTGGCTGATGTTGTCTTTGGTGCGACTCACCATCTCCGTGCACACAGGAATGGAGGTGATGAGATTGATGCCGCGTGCGAGACATTCGCTCTGATTGTAGCCTCGCTTGCGAAAACGCTGACGGGAGAGCGGAACGGGAACAATGAGGTCAATGCCCTCAAAGAAAGCTTCGTTCAAAAGATTGAGAGCCATCTGCTTCCCAAACCACAGTGCCAAACGGGACTGCCCACCATATTTGAACAAATGAATGGGACGCACGAAGATGGAGTTGTCATAGTAGAGAATGAGTGCATCGGCACGTCCGGTTTTCCAATCTCCGTGGGTCAGTTTCCTTTCAAGAAAGTTTTGCGCTTTTCCTTTGAGGTGAGTGAAGGGCAGAGACCGGAAACACTGTTCACAGAGAGCGGGTTCGCTGTCGTTCAGAACTTTGTGGCAGATGGGGCAGCGTGTGGGCAGAAAGGTTTGTAGCAGCGTCTTCTGAATTTCTCCGACAAGAGTTTTGAAGCGGTGTGCCATGTTTCAAGTTGGCGTTGTTTCAAGTTTCAGTTTTTCTCCATGACTGTGCACACTGGGTTCAGTTCTTCATCCATTGACTCATCCGTGAGTTCCTCATCAATTGACTCATTCTTGAGTTCTCAACGGGACTATTTCAGTCTGAAGGTCATTTGGTCGGTCACCTTGACAAGTTTACGTCCCACCGCTTTTCGAATGGCGTTTCCTCCCCTGGCGCGATAGGTGAGGATGCTGTCGCTCACTTGCACCAGTTCAATGTCTTGCGATTCAGAGCCGATGTCGTTGCTGAATCGCACCACCGCTTTCTTTCCGTCAATGCTGACGCGGGTGGACATCCAGGTGCCGTAGATGCCCGGTCCTTTGAGGTAGGCGTGCATCGGACCGAGAAACTCAAAGCCGGGAGCAATCAGTTCTTCCTCGTAGAGATTCAGATGCAGGTCCACGTTGGTCTCTGCACAGTGGAAGTGACCTTCAAAAGGACGGCGTGAGGAAGGGGAAAGGCTGTCGGCGGGTGTGAGGAAAACCGGAGATGTTCTTTCTGCCGCCACGGAGAAGTGGTGACTTCCACCGGCAAAAAGAACAAAAAGGAAGATGAGAGAGAAGGAAAACTTCATGGCTGCGTGGTGATTGAAATTTAGTCGTCTTCTCCTTCCCTCAGGATGAGGGTGGTGGCGCCGATGGTGATGATGTCGCCTTCGCGAATGATGGCACGGTCGTGGTCGTTCAAGATTTCGCTTTGGAGAAACGTTCCGGTGTGGGAAGGAGCGTCACGAAGGACGAAGCGGAAGTCGCCGGCAGGCGTGCGGTTCACCGTGATGATGCAGTGGGTCGTGTCCATGCTCGGATCGACCGTTTTGATGGCTGCGTTGGCTTTGGTGCCTTTGACCCATCTTCCCACGACGTTCTCTCCTTCGTGAAGCGGAATGGTTTGTTTGAAATGAAAAACATTTTCCACCACCACCAAATGACCGACAGCCGGCGACTCGGTCGGCGCGGCAGCGGAGCCCTCGGAAGAGCGGGAGGGCAGGCGGAGTTTGAACTGTTTATGGCAAGCGGGACATTCAAACACAAGGATACGTCCCGCTTCGTATCTTGTTTCATCAAAAAGAACTGCCTCGTCACATTTGGGACAGCGAATTCGTTTCATGGGCAATGAATGATTGGATTTCCTCTGGCGTTGCCTTTGCAGACGCACCGCCAGGGTGCGAACTATTTCTTCATCGCTTAGGTTCTTTCATGACCCAAGCTTCGGAAAAAGCGTTGTGAGCGCGAAGTTTTCTCAACTGGGCGTATGCTTCGTCTTGAGAGTTGTAGTGCCCATAGATGACGCGCAACATGGTGGTTTTGTTGATTTCAGCCTCGTTGAGTCCTTCTTCTTGAAGTTGCCGGATGAAATTCTCTGCGCTTTTTTGGGGAACGGCGCATGCCAAAACGATGGTGTAGGTTTCCGAATGAGTTTTTTTGACCTCAGCCTCGGCAGGCGTCTCTTGCTTGGCAGAATTTGCTGCTGTTTCTTTCTCTGTCACCTCGGTCTTTACTTCCGTGGGCTTTTCTTGAAGAGCCAACGTGTCTGTGGTTTCGGTCTCTTCGGAAACCGGCGTGGCGGTCACGGGCTTGGCAATCTGTGAATGCGCAGGATTGTCCGCACGGAACATTTCTTGGTTGACGGCAGAAGCCCAATCGGTCTGTGAGGTGGAGGGTGAGGAGAGGGGAGTGGCGAGGAGAAAATAGAAGACAATGGCAGCAGCGACAGCGACAGAGTAGCGCACCCATTCTCGGTGGAGGATGGAGGTTGGGGTGAACTTGCGCAGTGTGGCTGTCTTTCTGCGACGCTTCTTTTTCTTCTGCTCCGTGGGCAGCGTGGTGGCTACGGTGTTCAGACCATAGAGTTCCGGAGAAAGAATTCCGCTCTCTTGGGGCTTGAAGAGCATCTTGTCCGTCCCTTGCATGCAAAGGGTACCGATGCCGCTGAGTTCGTAACTGCCCTCTTTCGCCAAAATGTCCTTCAGTTTTTTCACTTCGGCGTTCACCATGCGGAGTGTCTCGGTGTAGCCAGTGTGATAGGCTTGCATGTAGGACTGAACGAGCAGACCATCGTTCATGTTCAACCGAGGGTTGAACACCACAGTTCGACAAGGCGGCATTAGGATGTTTTCAGCGGTGATGAGGCGCGCCGGAACATACTGAGCCACAAATCCACCCAGCTCAGGTACGATGACACAATCGTGCTTAAGCATCAAACTAACAATATGGGCGGATAATCGAATCATGAGGCAAAGGTAGGCTTTTGTTTTTGATTTAGGAGGGCTTCGATGAGGGATTTTTTAACGCTTGTTGAGAGTCCAAGAAGCATTCTCTTGATTGTCAGAAGAAAAGCGGCAAAACTTTTTTTCCGAGTCTCAGTTGTCCTTTTCAGTTTCCAAAGGAGGCAACACGAGCACCTTTCCGACGTGGATGTTGTCTGCGTTCTTCAGGTTGTTTTTGCGAATGATGAAGTCCACATAGTGGTCATCGCCATAGTATTTTCGAGCGATGCGACTCAAGTTGTCGCCCACGCGGATGGTGTGGGTTCGGGTGACCGCTTCTTCTTGCTTTTGTGGCTGTTTCACAGAGTCTTTTACCTCGTTCAAAGGCTTTGAGACTGTTTGAGAAGCGGCAGAAATAGCGGCGCTGTCTTTTTTCGCGGCTTGGGGTTTCTTCGCCTGAGCAGAGTCGGGTTGAACTTTTGTCGCAGGGGCAGTGGGGGCGGTGGAAGCACACGGCGGGCAGAGCAGACGGTAGTAGCCTGCAAAATAGCTGGCGGTGCAGAGCAGCAGGACGAAGAGTGCCATCAGTGTGCGGCGTAACCACGGGCGTCTCGTGTCCTCTTTTTCTTCAATGGGTGCACCGGAGACTGTCAGCGTGGTGGGTTGAGAAACGCTAATCTCCGCATCTGTGCCCATGGCATCGGTCTTTTCGGAGGTGGAAACCACTTGAATGGGTGTCTCTTCCGGAGTGTGATTCTCCTCCAAAGCCTGAGATTCGGAGGCTGTTTCTTTTGCGGTGATTGCCATGGCTTCCGCTTGGGCGAGTGTTTCCGTTTCTTCCGCTTGGGCGAGTGTTTCCGTTTCTTCCGCTTGGGCGAGTGTTTCTGTTTCTTCCGCTTGGGCAAGTGTTTCCGTTTCTTCCGCTTGGGCAAGTGTTTCCGTTTCCGCTTTTTCTTCCGCTTTCTTTTCTTCCAAACCTTCAGTGATTGTGGCAATTTCGGTTGGAATCTCTTCTGTCAGGTTGCTTTCTTCGGAGACTTCTTCGGTGACATCTTTCTGTTTTTCAGGAAGAGGGGTCGGATGAGAACTTTCGGTGATGACTTCCACGGTGGTGGGGATGGATTCTTCCGCGGTGGAAGTTTCTTCTTCCGAGATTGGCGGGAACTCCTGTTTGACGGCTTCATCCACGGCGTCCAATTCGGCTGTGTCGGTTTCGTCGCTCAAGTCCACCGACTCAAAGTGTGCAAAGGGTCGGTTGATGATTTCCTTCATGGAAGCATCCGGAATGAAGGCGATTTTGTTGTGCTCGCCGATTTGGAAGCGTTCTCCGGTGTTGATGTTGACGCTTTCTCTTTCGTTGACGGTGACCAATTTGAAAGTTCCCAATCCTTTGATTTTCACGAACTGGTCATCGGTCAGTCCTTGCTCTACGATTTGAAAGAGTGTGCGGAGGAAGGTTTGCGCTTCTTTTTTGGTGATGCCTTCCTTTTCGGAGAGCCATTGCGCGAAGTCTGAAAGTAGTAACTTTTGTTTCATCCGTGGGGTGTGAGATTTAGTCTGCCGAATTGGTCTTCAGTTTGTCTTTGAGATTGCTTGCTGCTCTGAATGTGAGCACCAGTTTGGGTGGGACGAGTTTTCTTTTCTTGGTGACGGGGCTCACGACGATGCGCTCCGTTTTCTTTTTTACTTCAAATGAACCCACGTTTGGAATATTCAAGACGTTTTGGTCATCTAACTTATCTGCCATCAGCTGGAGAAAAGAGTCCACGAGTTTCGTCGTGTCTTTGGCGGAGGTGTTGGTGGCACGCGAAAGTGCTTGAATGAAGTCTTTGTTGTTCATAAAGAGGAAGATGAGAGAGTGGAGAAGCGTTGAAAGAGTTCAGGGAGTTTTGCTGAAAGAATCATGTGTGAGGCTTGTTCAATGCCCCTCAAGAGATGAGGACGGCATAGAGGTCAAACTCTTCGCAGTCGGTGATTTCCACCTCATGGAAACTGCCGAATGGAAGGGGTGGGATTCCTGAGTTTTTGATGAGCACTTCGCAGTCCACCTCGGGGGAGTCGGCTTCGGTGCGTCCGATGTAGTAGTCTCCTTCCAACCTGTCAATGATGATTTTGCATCGTTGTCCGATTTTCTGTTCAGAGATTTCTTGTGCGATGCCTTCTTGGATTTTCATGAGTTCATCGAGACGTTGCTGTTTCACTTCTTCCGGCACGTCATCTTCAAAGTGCAGCGCAGCGTAGGTTCCTTCTTCTTCGCTATAGGCAAAGGCGCCCATTCTCTCGAAGCGCATTTCTCGAACAAAGTCTTTCAAGTTCTCGAAGTCCTCCTCAGTTTCACCGGGGAAACCCACCATGAGGGTGGTTCGGATGTGAATGCCGGGCACCTCGCGGCGCATGAGTCGGAGCAGTTCCACCGTTTCTTCGTGCGTGATGTGTCGTTGCATTCGATTCAAGACGTTGTCAGCAGAATGTTGCAGCGCGATGTCCAAGTAGTTACAAACATTTGGATTCTCTCTCATGACCCTCAGCAGGTCTTTGGGAAATTTGGCGGGATAGGCATAGTGAAGCCGAATCCATTCCACCCCGGGCACTTGCGCCATTCGTTCCACCAATTCCGGGAGTGTTTGTTTGCCATAGAGGTCAATGCCATAGTAGGTCAGGTCTTGGGCAATGAGTTGGAACTCTTTCACTCCTTGTTTGACCAGTGTCTCCACCTCTTCCAAAATGCTTTCCATGGAACGACTGCGGTGTCTGCCGGTGATGAGTGGAATGGCACAGTAGGCGCAGGTTCTGTCGCATCCTTCCGAGATTTTGATGTAGGCATAGTGTGCCGGAGTGGTCAGCACCCTCTCTTCTTTTCCGCTCTCCTCCTGTTCGTCTCCGCAGAGGTCAGCAATCAGTTGGTCCCAGTCGAATTTGCCGTAGAAGCCATCCACATCTGGAATCTCCTCTTGGAGTTCTTTTCGGTAGCGTTCGGAGAGACAGCCCATGACATAGACTGCTTTGAGGAGCCCCTCTTCTTTTTGCTGACAGAGGTCCAAAATCATTTCGATGCTCTCTTCTTTGGCATCTGCGATGAATCCACACGTGTTCACAATTGCCGTGTCGCCGTGCAGGGTGTCGGGATTATGGAAGAAACGGATGCCATGTTCCTGAAAGCGGAACAGCAACCGCTCGGAGTCCACCAAATTCTTGGAGCACCCCATGGTGATGAGGTCTATTGTGCGCATGTTGAAAGTTGATTCAAAGTTGGGTGAAAGTTTTTTTAGAGTTGTCCCTCGAAGAGAGATTCCACGAATTCTTTGGCGTCAAATGCTTGCAGGTCAGTCATCTTTTCTCCGAGACCGATATATTTCACAGGCACTTTCAAGCTGTGAGAGATGCCGATGACCACTCCGCCTTTGGCTGTTCCGTCCAATTTGGTGATGGCGAGCGCGGTGACATCAGTGACTTTGACAAACTGGCGTGCTTGTTCATAGGCATTCTGTCCGGTACTTCCGTCCAGCACGAGCATCACTTCATGTGGAGCTTCCGGCACGATTTTCTGCATGACGCGTTTGATTTTGGCAAGTTCTGCCATGAGGTTCGGTTTGTTGTGCAAGCGTCCGGCGGTGTCAATCAGCACCACGTCAGCACCTTGTGCCACGGCAGAGTTCAGCGTGTCGTAAGCCACGCTGGCAGGGTCGCTTCCCATTTGTTGTTTGATGACGGGCACTCCGACGCGTTCGCCCCACGTGACGATTTGTTCCACGGCGGCAGCGCGGAAGGTGTCGGCTGCTCCCAGCACGACTTTCAGTCCTGCTTCTTTCATCTGATAGGCGAGTTTACCGATGGTGGTTGTTTTTCCCACCCCGTTCACTCCGACCACCATGATGACATAGGGGGCTTTTCCTTCGCGGTTGCGGATGAAGGCAAACGGTTCTTCTTCCGCAGAGGAGGTGTTTTGCGCTGGTGTCAGCAGGGCTGAAATTTCTTCTTTGAGAATGCGGTTCAGTTCTGCTGTCCCGACATATTTGTCTCGAGCCACTCTCTCTTCAATGCGGCGAATGATGTCAATGGTGGTGTCGGTGCCGACATCGGAGGAAATGAGAATCTCTTCCAGTTGGTCCAGTACCTCCTCATCCACAGTGGATTTACCGGCAATGGCGTGTGCCAGTTTACTGAAGATTCCCGTTTTGGTCTTTTCCAAACCATTTTGCAGAACTTCTTGTTTCTGTTTTTTTGAGAAGAAGTTGAAAAAACTCATATATATATTATATAATAATGTGTATGCTATTTCGATTGCGGTTTTGACGTTGGCAGTTTCAAACTTCAGTGCGGCGTGGTTGCGTTTCAAGTTTCAAACTTCTCAAGCCTTTTCAATTCAGTTCTCTCCCCGTGAGGATTTTTTTGGAGGGGAGGTTCGTCAGTATCCTAACAGTTCCAGTGCCTTCACGGTGATGTTGCCTCGTGTGTAGGTCAGCCATTGTTTTTCTTCCATGTTGGCGAGCATTTTGGAGACTTTGAGTCGTGTGACGCCGAGTTCGGTGGCGAGGTCTTCCATTTTGATGTGAAGTTTTTTTCTTCCGACGGGTCTGATGCAGCGGTTACGAAGGAATTCAGCAAATCTGCTTTCGGTGTCTTCTTGGCGTGTGTTCCAGAGTTTTGTTTCAAAGTGCTGCAAGTCTGTGGAGATGGCATTGAGAAAGTTCATTCGGAATGCGGGATGCAGACTTTGCAGTTGGTTGATGGCAGGTTTGTCAAGGAGCACGCATTGCACCTCTTCCACCGCTTTGACTGTGTGGGTGTGAAGGTTGTGCAGTCCGTAGAGACGCGCGGCGCCGATGGTGCAGGGAGCAGTCAGTTCTTCCGTGATGCTGTAGAGCCGGTTGGGGCTCTCTCTCACAATTTCCACTGTGCCGCGAAGCAGCAGGTGCAACCGCACGCAGGGCTCTCCCTGGTGAACCAGTGTCGCCTTGGGAGAGAAGGAACGGAAGTCAAAGGGAGTTGCGCCCACGATGTCCAAAAAGTCCAGGCGACTGAACCCTTGGAAGAGAGGATGCAGCAGGAGTCGGTCGGAGAAACTGTGTTCCATGAATCTGTGTGGTTTGTCAATCAGTGAGGCTACTGCGCCGAAGAAGCCGGGCTTTTGGTACTTCGCGGCAGGAAGTGTGTGTAAGGGTGTTCTATAGATTTACGGAATAAGGAGCATTCAAAAGAATGTGTTTACGTTTTGGTTGTAGAGTCTTTATGAGAATTTCGTTTCTTAGCACGCCCTTTTGTAAGTATCGTCAGTCACATAGCCCGCTATGCTCCTTCCTCCACTGACAAGAGTTCATCTCTAAGAAATCATAACTCACTCAACCAAATTCTTAGCCCCCCTTACTGACAGGTCTGAATCTTTCCGTGAGTGTAGGTGTTCAGTTTGCCGTTCTCGTCTGCATAAATCAGACACGCTTTCAGGTCTTTGCGCCGTTCCAGCACGTTCTTAGCTTTTTCCAATCCCATCACCATGAAGGCTGTGGCAAAGGCGTCGGCGGTGGTGCAGTCCGGGGCGAACACGGTGGCGGAGAGAAGAGAGTGCTGCACGGGGTAGCCGGTCTTAGGGTCTATGGTGTGGGCATATTTCTTTCCGTCTTTGACGTAGAAGTTGCGATAGTTTCCGCTGGTTGCCATTGCCTCGTTTTCAGAGTAGATGACGGTTTGCAACTCTTCTTTGGGTGCGGGATTCTCAATCGGTTTGCTGATTCCGATTTTCCATTTCTCTCCGTTTGGATTTCTGCCGTGTGTGATGACTTCCCCTCCAATTTCGACCATGAAGTTTTTCACATCGTGTTGGAGCAGGAGTTTTGCCACGCAGTCCACGCCGTAGCCTTTTGCAATCGCTCCGAGGTCAATCGTGATGCCCGGTTTGTCTTTCTTCAGGGTGCTGTCCGCTTTGAGTGTCAGGTGCCGGCATCCCACGAATTGTCTGAGGCTGTCAATGTCCTTTTGTGTGGGGAGCGTTCCGCTTTTATAGCCGAATCCCCAGGCGTTGACCAGCGGCATGACGGTCACATCAAATGCGCCATCGGTCTCTTCAGACACCTCCATGGCTTTTTGCAGCGTGCGAAAGAGTCGAAGGTCTGTTTTGTCCGTTTCTCCTCGGTTGAGGCGGGAGATGGTGCTTTGGGAATTGAAGACGGAAAGGCTTTGATCGACAGCCTCCAGTTCTTGTCTGATTGGGTCATCAAGTGCCTCGGCGCTTTCATATTTAATGTGATAGACCGTGCCGAAGATGGTTCCTTCTGCGGTGTGCAGGGTGGCAGTCCCTCTGAAGTGCAGAATCCAGATGGTACCGGCGATGAGCAGCAGGAGGAAAAAGATTCCGGCGACGGTGCGGAGAGTGGAGCGTTGTTTCATTCTGTTTTGCAGGTTCAAATGTCAATGAGAATGTGCAGCGAGCCTCCCAAGGCGTGTCCGTCGTTCTTTCCAAACCCTGGAACGTACCATGGACTTCCCACGGCTGAGGGTTTGTTGCTGATGCGGAACTTGTAGCGAATGCTCCAGCCTATGTGGAGGATGCCCACGACTTTGGCTTCCAACCCGGCACAGAGTTCCAGCCAGTGGTTGCAGCCTTTCAGTCCGGAGAAGTGGAAGGGAGTGGCAGTGCCATAGACCGGGTCAATGAGGTCCGGTCCGTCGAGGTCATATTGGAAGGAGGAGAAGCCGTAGCGTGCTCCCAGGAGGATTCTGTTTCCGGAGGCGACGTCGTTTGCCAGATTATAGTCCATGCCGAGTCTGAAATAGGGAGCGTTCACACTGTAGCGAATCTCTGTTGTTTCATCTTCGTGGTGGCTGTAGCCGATGCCGCATTCCACTGTGGGAAAGTATCTTCCTTTGAGGTTGGCACGGGCGACGGCTTCATATTGTCCCCATGAACCGAGCACCGCCATGGCTGCTCCGCAGACGTCAAATCCGACGCTGAATCCGGCGAAGGTTGGTAGCTCTTTGGCTTTTTCCAAAGCTTTGGCGGCTTCCTCTTTGGAGGCGTATGTCACGCGCTTCTTTTTGTCGGGAACAGAATCCGTGGCGTTTTTGACAACAGAGTCTTCCGCCGTCACCGTGAGGGTGGGGCGGTCGCAGTTTCCTTGAGGAAGGTCTGTGCTCTTTTGCAGCGAGGCTGCAGAGAGCAGACTACTGGTTGTCAGTAGTGCGAAGATAAATGCGAAGGTTCTCAATGTCGTCATAGTTCACGGCGGTTCGGACGAGTTTCACTCTGTCGAGAGTCCAGCGGAGCTGATTTTTGGGGCTTGCCTTTGTGGCGGCTTCGGTGATGTTGTGGAAGACGGAGGCTGGGCAGTCCACACTTTCAAAGTGAGGTGTTCCGATGTGATTCACGAACAGCGTGTCGGGTTCAATGCTTGTGGCGGCAGGCTGATTCTCCGTTCCTTCGCCTTCCTGTGTTCCTTCCTCCTCGTCGGTGTTACCCGTGTCGTAAGAGATTGGAGCCAGGAAGAAGAGCAGCGTGTCTTTCTCTTCTCCCTCTTTGAGTGGCAGCAGGAATGACTCCGTGCCGTATGCCCGGTTCAGCAGGATGGTGTCCCTGTCGGCGGGCTTCACGCTCAGTGCCCATTCAACGGGAAGCGTCAGCGGTTGTTCGGTTTCGGCGTCATAGATGCCGCACTGCATCATCACGACGTTGTCCAGTGGGCAGTCAATGTTGGTGCAGGCTCCGAGGAGCATGGTAGCGATGCCGATGAGAGTCGGTTGGAGAAATCTTTTCATGCAAAGTGGGTTCGTGGATAGGCAGTCGTGTCTCAGATTTCCTTTTCGATTTGATAGTCGTTTCTTCCCGGTGCGTTTCGGCTGACGAGTTCTCCGAGGAAGCCTGCCACGAAGAGTTGTGTGCCAAGAATCATCGTGGTGAGGGCAATGTAGAACCAGGGAGAGTCAGTCACGAGCGGTGCGGGTGTGCCGGAATAGAGGTGTGCCAATTTGATGGCGCCCACGGTGACGACTGCCACGAATCCCAGGAAGAACATGAGTGAGCCGAGGAAGCCGAAGACGTGCATCGGCTTCAGCCCGAAACTGTTGAGGAACCAGAGGGAGAGGAGGTCCAGATAGCCATTGACGAATCGGTTCAGTCCGCCGAATTTTGTTTTGCCGAATTTTCGTGCCTGATGGTGCACGACTTTCTCTCCGATGCGTGCGAAGCCGGCATTTTTGGCGAGGTAGGGGATGTAGCGGTGCATTTCGCCATAGACTTCAATGTTTTTCACCACCTCGCAGCGGTAGGCTTTGAGCCCGCAATTGAAGTCGTGGAGGTTGTGGATTCCGCTCACTTTTCGTGCGGTGGCGTTGAAGAGTTTGGTGGGGAGGGTTTTGGACAGCGGGTCGTAGCGTTTTTGTTTGTAGCCCGAGACGAGGTCGTAGCCTTCCTCCGTAATCATTCGATAGAGTTCCGGAATTTCGTCGGGAGAGTCTTGCAGGTCAGCGTCCATGGTGATGACCACCTTTCCCTGTGCGGCTTTGAAACCGCAGAAGAGGGCGGGTGACTTTCCGTAGTTTCGGCGGAATTTGATGCCATGAATGTGTTCGTCTTGTGTGGCAAATTCTTCGATTCGTCTCCAAGAGTCATCAGTGCTTCCGTCGTTCACGAAGATAACCTCATAGGTGAAGCCGTGTTCTTTCATGACGCGTTCAATCCAGGCTTTCAGTTCTGGAAGGCTTTCAGCCTCGTTGAAAAGAGGCACCACCACCGAAATGTCACATTTGTGTTCCATGTATGATTTTTGAATATGTTTTGAGAAAACTAATGAGGGGGAATTCGCGTTGCCGGCACCAAGTTGAAACTTGAAACGGCGGTCGCGTCCAACGCCACTATGGCCTCGAGTCTCTTTTGCAGATGATGCCGGTGATGAGTCCCATCACAGGTCCTCCGATGAGGGAGAGGTAGAGGATGAGGGCAGCGTAGGTGGAGGCTCCGGCGGCTTGCATCGCTTCAGCCATCTTTTGGGGCGAATCAAAGGAGAAAGCGTTGTCGAAACTTTGCGAACGTGCCAGTTGGGAAAGGGCGGTGCGTCCCTCGGGAGTGTCCAGCATTCTGCCATAGGCTTCAAAGAAGGTTCCGCCATCAAAGTATTTCAGATAGACGAACACCGCCGTGGCAAGCCAAACCGCTCCGCAGAGGCAGGTGAAGAAAGAGTGGAGGAAGGCAGCGGTGAAACTGAAGCCCTCCGGCATTTCTTCCTGTTTCCACCAATCCTGTCGGGTGCGGAAAGTCAGCGCGATGCAGACCAGTGGCGTGAAGCCCATCATGAGCAACCAAACCAGCGAAAAGAGCGAGTTGGAAAATGACAACTTCATCATGGTGAGCGCCACCCAACCCCAAACACCTAAGACGATGCCTTGGCGCATGGCGGCTTGCTGAACAAAACGAATGGGGGAAGGGTTGCTCATGATGAAAAACTAATTTTGCGTTATTTCTGTCGTGCAAAGTTAATCCAACAATGGCGATGCGAAAAGAAAAAGTCCCGCTTTCTTTCCGTTTTTCGTTGTCAAGCACTACTTTTGCACTCGCAAAACCCAGCCATCATGCTGAACAAAAAGAAAAAAAACATTTGGAGAATCCCTGCGGGACAGGAACCGACAGAACTGGATTTGAGAGTGATGGAGGCGGAAAAACAGGGCGAAATCGTTCCTCCGCGCCATCTCGTCAAGACTCCGGAGCAGATTGAAGGCATCCGAAGAAGCGGCGTTGTGAACACCGGCGTGCTGGACTTGGTCGAAAGTCAAATCCGTGCCGGAATGAGCACGGCGGAAATTGACCGCCTTGTCTATGACTACACTGTTTCCCACGGTGCAATTCCCGCTCCGTTGAACTATGAAGGATTCCCCAAGAGCGTCTGCACGAGCATCAACGAGGTCGTTTGCCACGGCATACCTTCAGAATATGAGTTCCTTGAAGAAGGCGACATCGTCAACGTCGATGTGAGCACGATTCTTGACGGCTACTTCAGTGATGCCTCCCGAATGTTTGTCATCGGCAAAACCACGCCTCGCAAGCAGGAGTTGGTTGATGTCACGCTTGAGTGTTTGAAAGCCGGTGCTGCCGCGGTGAAACCCTGGGGACATGTCGGCGACATTGGTCGTGCCATTGAGCCGCTTGCCCGTCGCCACGGCTTCAGTGTCGTTCGTGACCTTTGCGGTCATGGCGTCGGATTGGAGTTTCACGAAGATCCGGAGGTGGATCACTACGACACCCGCCGAAAGGGCATGCTCCTCGTGCCCGGCATGGTTTTCACCATTGAACCGATGATCAACATGGGCGTCTCCGACGTTTTCATCGATGAAGAAGACGGTTGGACCGTCGTCACCGAAGACGAACTCCCCTCCGCGCAGTGGGAACACACCTTCCTCGTCACCGAGACCGGAGTGGAAATCCTGACGCACTAAGCATCGTTCCTATACATTATATATAGGGCACGCTATATATATAAGGTACGCGCGAAGTCATCTCTCCGCTTTTCTCAGAACCTTCAAACCCGCTCTTTGGAGTGGAAAGTCAATTCATGCAAACAGCAGTCACCATTTTAGCCATAGAATCCAGTTGCGACGACACTTCTGCTGCCGTGATTCGTGATGGTTTCCTTCTTTCCAACGTCACCGCTTCTCAGGAGGTGCATCAGGCGTGGGGCGGGGTAGTGCCCGAACTTGCTTCCCGTGCCCATCAGCAGAACATCGTTCCCGTGGTGGACCGTGCGCTGAAGAAGGCAGGTGTGGAGGCATCCGAACTGAGCGCAGTGGCTGTCACCCTCGGTCCCGGACTCATGGGGTCGTTGCTGGTTGGTGTCTCTTTTGCCAAGGGGCTGGCTCTTTCTTTGGGCATTCCCCTCATTGAAGCCAATCATCTTCAAGGGCACGTTCTGGCTCATTTCATTCGCACGCCGGAGGAAGCGTCCAAGCCTCTGCCTCCCTATCCCTTCCTTTGTCTCTTGGTCAGCGGAGGAAACACGCAGATTGTGCGTGTGGATGCCTATAATCGGATGAAAATCCTCGGTCAGACCATTGACGATGCTGCCGGTGAGGCACTTGACAAATGCGCCAAGGTCATGGGTCTCGGCTATCCCGGCGGTCCCGTCATTGACCGTCTCGCCCGCCAGGGCAACCCCAAGGCTTTCCGTTTTGCCCGCCCCCGCGTGCCGGGTTTGGACTATAGTTTCTCCGGTCTGAAAACCTCCTTCCTCTATTTTCTTCGTGACCATCTCGCAGAGGACGAGAACTTCATGACGAACCACAAGGAAGACCTTGCCGCCTCCTTTGAACACACCGTCGTCGAAATTCTCATGGAGAAACTCGAACTCGCCGTGCGTCAGACCGGCATCCGCCATGTCGCCCTCTCCGGAGGCGTTTCAGCCAACACAGCCTTGCGACAGGCATTCCAAGAGCGCAGCCGGAAAGGAATTTGGGACATATACATTCCTCCCTTTGGCTACACCACCGACAATGCTGCCATGATTGCCATCACTGCCTACTACAAACATCTTGACGGCGAGCATTGTGACATGGACAAACCGCCCTACGCCAAGGTGAGCATCTAAGCACCACCTCGCTGCGTTGCACAATCAAATCTTGAAACTCCATTCATTGTCAGATAATTAGTAAACTCATAATATTAAAAACGCGGTTTCTCACCGCCCCGTAAAGTACATCACTTATGGATTTAGATCTTAAACTCGTAAGCAAAGAAGTCAGCGAAATCCTTTGGCGTGAGGGCAAGACCCTCTCCACCGCTGAAAGTTGCACCGCCGGCCGCATCGCCGGTGCCATCACCTCCGTTCCCGGAAGTTCCAACTATTTCAAAGGCGGTCTCGTCTGCTATGCCGATGAGGTCAAGGAAAACCTCCTCGGTGTTTCTGCCGAAGTCATCGCCGAACAGACTCCCGTCTGCGAACCCGTCGTTCGCACCATGGTTGAAGGCTGCCTGAAACTCTTTTCCACGGACTATGCCGTGGCAATCAGCGGCTACGCCGGTCCCGGCGGACCGGACGGAGGTAAGGCAGGCGTCATCGTCGGCACCATCTGGATTGCCGTGGGTAATGCCAACCGCATCGTCACCCGCATGATTGAGGAAGACAACGGTCGCGACAAGAACCTTGCTTCTGCCACTTCCGCCGCCATGCACATGCTGCTCGACTTCTTGAAAGAAGAAACCGCAGCCGCTGAAGAGTGAAGTGCGGAGCCGCATCTTCGTTTTCGGCTCACATTTTGAAATACAGAATTTTGTGGTTTAGGGTTTGCGCATCGTGCAGACCCTAAACTGTTTTTTTGCGTGCCAAGAAAGCCTTCAGGGGTGTTCTAAAAATTAGGCTGAGTTGATTGAGGGTGTGTCAAAATGCAAATGTTGACTACAACCTCGAAGGTGTGTCAGAATGGCTAAGATGCAAGGCGCTAGGGATGAGGGCGCAGGGAGTGTACTGAAGTACATGACCAAGCCCGAACCCGATAGTCACGCAGCAGATTGGCTGTTATGACACACCGCCTTTTTGTTGCCCCGATTGTCCCAACGTACATGCAAACTTGCCGTTCAAGGGGCACTTGGGTTCATTTTGTGCGACTCTGTTTCCCGCTTTCTCGCAACCGCCCTAAAATGTTCTTTTCTGTTAAATTGTAGGTTAAAACCACCGATTCTTACGCGCTAACTCGATTTTTTTCGGACTTACCGACACGCTATCGCGTTTTTCGCTAATTTTGCGCCATCAAATCTTCTCAGATTTCCTTCACTCATCATCGCAAGAACATGGCAGATCTTATCATCGGAAGAGTGGCAGAACAAGAAATTCTGCGTCAGCGCGTCGCCTCCGATTCGTCGGAGTTAATCGCTATTTATGGTCGTCGCCGAATCGGAAAGACTTTTTTGGTTCGACAATACTTTAACGATGCCTTCACGTTTCAATTCACCGGAATTTATCAAGGAACAAAAAGTGAACAGTTGAGTGCTTTCAACCGTCAGTTGGAATACTATTCCGGCATCCGTCACGATGTGGCAAAGGATTGGTTTGAGGCGTTTGCACAGTTGCGCGATTACTTGCAATCAGTCGAAGGAGACACTCCATTGTTAGTTTTTTTGGACGAGTTGCCTTGGATGGACACTCCGAAGGGCAGATTTGTTAAAGCGCTGGAATATTTTTGGAACTCATGGGGTGCAGCGCAGCAGCGTTTGAAACTGATTGTTTGCGGCAGCGCAACAACATGGATGCGCGAAAACGTGCTGTCTGACAAGGGCGGTTTATACAACCGCACGACGCGCAGCATTTATCTTGCTCCTTTCACTCTGTGCGAGATGGAGCAATATCTCCTTTCGCGAGGCTTTCGTTGGAATCGTTATCAGATTGCAGAATGCTACATGATTCTCGGTGGCACTCCGCTCTACCTGCAAATGTTGGAACGTCATTTGAGTCTCACGCAAAATGTGGATAATCTTTTTTTCGCACAGAATGCGCCTTTGGCGAGGGAATATGATTTTCTGTTCCGTTCCTTGTTCAAGGAAGCCGCATTGCATCGGAAGGTGGTGGAAGTGCTTGCCGGAAAGGCGACCGGGATGACGAGGAATGAGATTGTCTGTTCCACAAAAATCCAGGACGGAGGTGCTTTGACAAAGGTGCTTCGCAATTTGACTGACTGTGATTTCATCCGACAATACACTGCGTTTGGAAAGACTGAACGTGGCGTCATCTATCAACTGACAGACCTTTTTTCTCTCTTCCATTTGCGTTATGTCAAAGGCTATCGTGGGCAAGATGAGAATCATTGGCAGAACATGATTGATTCTCCTTCGCGCCGAGCTTGGAGCGGTTATTCTTTTGAACAACTGTGTCTGCACCACGTTCGACAAATCAAAAAGAAACTTGGCATCAGCGGTGTGCAAAGCGACATTTGTGCTTGGAAAACTGACGGTGCACAAGTGGATTTGTTGATAGACCGTCGTGACCAAACCATCAATCTTTGTGAGATGAAATTCGCGCAGGGAGAGTTTGTCATCACCAAACAGTATGACGAACATCTGCGCCATCGCACAGAACTTTTTCGCACTGTCACCAAAACAAAAAAGGCACTTCATCAGACTTTTGTCACCACTTACGGCGTGAAGGAGAACTCCTACAGCGGCAACATTCAGAGTCAAGTGCTGCTTGATGATTTGTTTTCAGAGTGAGTCCGAACTATTGCTGTTAGGTAAGAGATTGTCATGAATTATAACCCAAGTTTGACATTCCATTCTCCGTTTTTTCTGCTGTCCAGCACTTTGCGATTTTCAATTGCGGCGCTGTGTACTACAAACTTTTCTTGATTTTGATTCCACGGAAAGCCTCCTTGATGCGGTAGTACCCGTCATCGCGCTGCGTCCTCGGATTGAATCTATGTGGAAACATGTAGTGCATATCGGGGGCAAAGATACCACCTTCCGGCGAAGTTTCTGTGTACTACAATTCAGTTTCGCAGGATTCCATTACTGATATACAGACAGTTAGTTCTACAAACACCCAAATAATAGTTGAAAAACTTTTTATAGCATCAAACTTGGGTTAAACTTTTTTGCGCGCAACTCCGGTTCAGAATCCGCTTCTGTCCTAAGTCCTCGCATGTCGTCGGCAAAAACAAGTTTTTTGGGGACGCACGACCGTGGCTTTGTGCTTTTTTGAATGAGTCAAACGCGGTAGCAGCCTGATGATGAAGAAAAATGAAAAAATAATGAGGGGAAGGTTTCACGTTTTTCAAAAAAGATGTAACTTTGCACCCGCTTTGGGTAAGCCCTGCTCGTGAGGACCCATTTTCCGTGTAAGGTACTCCCGTTGCTGAAGTCTCTTCAATCCATAGAAAGGAAAGCGTGCCAACCACCCCAAGATTACGCAACCACAAAGTGCACGCGTTCCCGGTGAGCGGATTTCATTCTTCAGCGCAGCCGGCACCTCAAAGTTTCAATCAAACCATTCAGAAAACATCCAAGCAATGTCAAGAATCTGTCAAATCACAGGAAAGAGAGCGATGAGAGGAAACAACGTTTCCCACTCCAAGCGTCGCACGAAGCGCACCTTCGATGTAAACCTCTTCAGCCGTAAGTTCTACTATGTGGAACAAGACTGCTGGATCAGTCTCCGCATCAGCGCCGCAGGTCTCCGCCTCATCAACAAAGTCGGACTCGATGCAGCCCTCACCTCCGCCGTAGCTAAAGGCTATTGCGATTGGAAAGACATCAAGGTAATCGGATAACCACCAACAAAAGAAAACCATTCACAACAATATGGCTGGAAAAAAAGCTAAAGGCAATCGAGTGCAGGTCATCCTCGAGTGCACCGAAATGAAAGAGAGCGGACTTCCCGGAACCTCTCGCTACATCACCACCAAAAACCGCAAGAACACTCCCGACCGTCTGGAGTTGAAGAAATATAATCCCATCTTGCGTCGCATGACCATTCACAAAGAAATCAAATAAAAATAATATCTAAGTCATGGCAAAGAAAACCGTTGCAACGCTCCAGGAAGGCAAAACCGACGGCCGTTCCTACACCAAAGTCATCAAGATGGTCAAGAGCCCCAAAACCGGAGCTTACGTCTTCGACGAACAAATGGTGCCCAACGAAGCCGTTAAGGACTTCTTCAAAAACTAATTTCGATTAGTTATATAGTGCACATACACACAGCAGTTCACACTGCTTGACATGCAGCCACTCGGTATCCCCGAGTGGCTGCTTTCTTACGCTCGGCGGTATAGACAATCTGCTGCGTTGCCATCGCCTCCTAACGCCCGGACCGAAAGCCCGACTCTTCTTGCAGAAGGCAGCCCAATGTTTCAAAGCGGCAAACAGAAAAGAAACGATTGCCGTACTGCGACAATTTCACAATCGGTCGGAAAAAGGAAATGAAAGTAATGGAGAAAAAGAAATGGAAAAAGATGAATGGGAAAAATGAAATGTAGGGTTTTCCCGCGGTTCGCTTGCATTACTATATACGTTAGAAAAAGGGAAAACAAAAAAACTATACAAACTATACACAAAACCCTACACAAACTCTGCATTTTGCTGATATTCCGTGTTTTACGATGTGTATAGTTTGTGCTTCAAACTATACACAAACTATACACAAACTATACACAAACCCTACATTGCAACTTGAGAGACAAAGAGTCAAAGAGACAAAGAGTCAAAGAGTCAAAGAGACAAAGAGACAAAGAGCGAAAGACGAAAGGACCGCCTTTTTGAAACATTAATGTTCATGAATTTGATTCAATAAAAAGCCATTAATTGGTTTTGGAATACGAAACGCGCGAAATGTTCAGAATTTTATGGGACAATTAATGGGCATTAATGGAGAAATTGAAAAGCCCTTCCCTTTAGGGAGGGGTTGGGGTA
>SAMEA3663118__coassemble_199_pt1 | contig 22775 bp, 15 predicted proteins | sample SAMEA3663118__metabat2_high_PE_027 | metagenome-assembled genome bin SAMEA3663118 (sample SAMEA3663118) | pig gut metagenome | biome: pig gut; feature: pig-associated habitat; material: faeces | place: Denmark | collected 2012 | reverse complement strand
CGGTCATCGATTGACCGGTCACGGTCAGCAAGATGAGCATCCCCTCCCCAACGACAAAAGGCTGCGCCGAGCGCAGCCTTTTGTCAAGTGGATGTGGGAGGAGATTATTCTTCCCAGGGGAATTCGTTCCAGTTTTCTTCTGAGCCGTCCACGAACTCATCTCTTCTGTTTGAGAGTTGGATGCCGTCACCCTGGACGTTGGATGCGGTGAGCATCATGGAGTGTTCGGAGAATATCTCAAGGGAAGTGAATTGAGGTGCAATATATTTCTTTTTCATAGTTCCGAATGTTTAATAATTATTTTACAAGCACTTTCTTGCCGTTGAGAATGTAAATGCCCTTTGCAGCCTTGTTCACTCTGCGTCCGCTGAGGTCGTAGATGGCGTTCTTGGCGTCAGCACCTGCTTCGATTTGTTCGATTCCGGTGGTGGTGCCGTTGAAGGGGAATCCGTTCACGGCTTGCGAGCCTGCGGGTGTGCTCTTGGCGAGTTTGAGGTAGGCTTTGTGTGCACCGTTGGTGAAGGCAGCGCCGGTGGGGTTCATCCAATAGAAGCCGACAGAAGCGGGGTCGCTGCTTGCGTTGAGGGAGAGACCGTAGAAGTAGTAGGCGTCATCGTCCGTGATGGGAGTTTCAACGTCAGTTCCTTCAAGGGCGTTCATGCCAGCGCTCTTGAGAGTTTCATCCGTGAAAGAGGAGAACAACAAGGCATAGTTTCCGGCAGGAGCCTTAACCACGAGCGGTTCGTTGGCGGGAACATTAGCTTTGGAACCGTATGCAGCCTCAATTTTGCCGTCATACCAAACATAGCCGGTAGCACCGATAGGCATGGTGAAAGCCTTAGCGGAATTGAAGTAGGTGGCATAGCCGGCAGCAGAAACAGCGAGGTTGTAGCCGGTTTCTTCAACGGCAGCGTTTTCAAAGACGTTCAACTGATAGGTTTCATTAAATGCACCGGGGAATCCAGTCACATTTGCAATGGCATTGGTCGTGCTCAAGGCAGTACCCTCCAAACCAACGTTCTTGTCGTAGATGATATATTCCTTACCTTCCTGAGAGATGGTGGCATTTCTTGAGGTGAGGGCTGAAGTGACAGTAGCGTTTTGCACACAGACGAGCATGTTTTCGTATTTGTCGTAGTCTGCAATCAGATTAGGCACGGTGACAATCTCGGCAGCGGGAACGGAAACGACCTCGGGAATGATGGTGCCCCAGTCAATGGAGGTGATTTCACGCAGCCCGTTGTAGAGTTTTGCTTTTCCAGAAGCCACACCGGTGTAGCTCTGACCAGCCCTCATCGTGTGTCCTTCTTTAATATAAATCAAAATTGCGGCATCAGCATCCTGCAGATAGGCATTGTTCTCGTCGGCATAAGTGATGACGGCGTTGTTCAATCTAACCTTGAAATCAATTTCGGATTCGCTGGTGATGAGGGTTTTCAGTCCGGAGATGGAATTCGGCCAAACACTGATGGTGTAGGAAGTCTCATCGGCATAGTAGGAGCCGGACTGCTCAGCGGAAGCGGTGATGGTGGTCGTGCCAAACTTGGTGCCGATGGTGATTTCACCGTTGGTTTCATTCACGGTTGCGACTTCCGTGTCGGAGCTTGCATATTTCACGCCGTCTGTTTGACCGGAAAGGGTGGGAGCGGTGAAAGGAGCTTCAAAGTAATCCACGGCAGTTTCGCTGAAGGCAAGGTTGCGGTTGGACAAAGTAGCAAAGTTTGTGGCGTAAGCGGAGTAGGTGTAGCCACCTTCAGTTGTGTAGATTTCCACTTTAGAGATACGTACACCGGTTGAGGAGGCCGTTCCTGATTTAGACGTGATTCTCAGCTGTCCTTCACCACTGAGAGCTGTGCCACCGGTGAAGGTGTTGACACCAGTCTCTGATTTTCCTATGACAGTCCCTTCTTTCCAAGTATTCGTACCATCTCCGATGTTGAGTTTGTTATAAGTTGGTCCACCAAAAGTACCACCATAGACTACAACTTTGGTCAATTTGCTCAAATCAAAAGTTTCAGATTCAATGTAACTATCAGTGTGGAACAAACGATATGATGATTTGTCTGTAGTGGAACCGCTGTAGGTCCAGGTGTCATAAGCAAGAGTCTGTATGAGTGATTCAACAGGAGCGGAACCGGATTGAGTGGCAAAGACCGCGTAGTAGGTGGTATTGGCTGTCACCGTGGGAGCTCCTGCAGCAGAGGTGAAGAGCACGGCGGGTGCGTAATCTTGCGTACCGTCAATGGTGGCATTGGTCCAACCCATGAACACTTTGTCGCCGATGGCGGCAGGGGTGGTGGGAAGCGTTTCGACGGATTCACCTTTTGTCACGTCGGTGGAGGGAGTTCCTTCAGAGTAGGAGTTGCCGTTGACCATCCAGTTCACGGTGTAGTGCTGAAGGGGAGCAATGGCAGTACCGCTGAGCGCAATGACTTGGTCGGTGGCGCCTGTGGAAGAAACGGTGAGGGTTGCTTCGTGACTGCCTGCCTCCGTGGGAGTGTAAGTCACTGTCACTTCGGTGTCAGAAATAGTGCCCTCAGTCTGAGTAATGCTGGAGTGACTCACGCTAAACATATCTGCGTTGGTTCCGGAGATAGCGAGCACGGCATCTGCAGTCAGACTGTTTCCGCTGAGAGTGAATTTCTGAGTGGGAGAATAGCCGATTTCTGTTTCGGGAAAGGCAGGAAGAGTTGAAGGTGTAACATTAAGATACGGTGTAGAAGCGGAGCGATAGGTTACTACAATTTTACTAATACGCGATTGAGCACCCATTGTAATTGTAAAATCTCCACTGGTAGTGATAGTAACTTTAGACCCAGATACTGTAGCAGAACTTCCGCTTGAATAGGTGGATTTTTTAAGTGCAGAAGCGTAATCATTAGAAGTAGCTGTTACAACCACACTTTCTAACACATATCCTGATTTTGCTGCAAATGAGATCACATGTGATGCATACCAACGCGGGGCAGATATATATTTTCTGTTGACAGGATTAGAAGATAAACCTTTGGCTTGCGTGATGGAGCATGAAGTTCCTTTCCAAACAATTTGCTCAGAAACAAAAGTACCTTTTGTTAAATCAATAGTTTCTTCAGCTGCCCAAGCATGGCTTCCTCCCAGAATGCCGAACAGGGTCAGCAGGCAGAGAGGCAGAAAGAAACGTTGTGATAAAGTTTTTTTCATAATTGTTGTTATTTAATTGTGTATTAGAATAGTTTCTTCGTGAGACTGCTGCGGCACATACTCGGATACGGTCTGCAGTTGAATCGCAGAACCGATGTTTTTTTCACAGGATTGGGGGACTTTCGACGTCTCTATGTCTGTGAGCTGGCGCAGACTTGGGGGATGACGTGGGCGCAGGGTGATGACATCACAAAAAACGCCGTTCGTCAATAAGACTCAATGATTCGTGCGTAAATTCTTAAAATTCGTGACAAAATTAGGCATTTCTATCCATGTAGCCTAAAAAAGCACTCACTAAGTCGGTAAAAGTTTCGTGAAGAATTGATGAACAGACTGCTCACCGTGCGCGGAGCGTAAGCGCCGCGACCGTCAAAACACCGTCAAAACACCGTCAAAACACCGTCCAAACACCGTCAAAACACCGTCAAAACACCGTCAAAACACCGTCAAATCACCGTCAAATCACCGTCAAATCACCGTCAAATGACAGCCTTTCCTCTTCATTTCCTACAATTTGGCTTTGATGACCACCCGCTCGCCGAGCAGTTCGGCAAATTGACGCTCCATGCTCATGAGCTGCATGTACTGCTGCATGAAGTGGCGACTTTGCTCAGCGTTCTTCTGAACTTCGGGATTGCGCAGCTGCATCATGACATCATTGATTTGCTCACGCAGGATGGCGTATTTGTAGTCCAGCAACAAGCGGGGAATGACCTCATAGAGACGATACTTCTCCTCGACATACTGTTCCTTGTGGTGGGTGCTCAAGGGGCTTTCTTTCTCGCTAACAAAAGTGGCGAACTTGCTGATTTCTAAGTCTTCGTGCAGAGTGAAGTAGGGGAGTGCCTTCCAGTTTGGGTCACCGACGTGTGAGATGGCTTCTTCTAAGATTCTTCTGGAAACGGGCGAGCGGAGTGTGAGTTCATCCTGGGCAAGGTCGCTCTGAATGAACTCTGTCACCGTGGCATGCAGATACTCTTCCTCCTCAGCCACTTCCGTGAGCGCAGTTTGTTCCGTGGTTTCCGCGCTGTTGCCAAGCGTGAGTTCGCCGAAACGCACAATCATGGACATCAGCATGTTTTCCGCATTTTCCACCAGATTCTTTCGTTGAATCAGCACCCGACCGCTCAAACCGGGCGTGGGCATCAACGGAGTGGGGGAGATGGGGGAGTCGGTGACAACAGTCGCTGAAGCGGAGACTGTGGCAGCACTTTGAGCGTCCACAGAGGGAGTGGGGATGTTTCCGCCTTGCTCCGCGACGGGCTGCGCTGCGGCTTGTTCGTTTTTTCTTTTTTGATATTTTTTACGGCGCATCTTGCTGATTTCTCGTTGAATCAAAGATTCGGAAACTCCCAAGAGGCGTGAGCATTCCGTGACATAGATCTGACGCTCGATTTCTTCCGGAATGACGGAGATGCTGTGAACCACATCGGTGACAAGGGCAGCCCGACTTTGCGGGTCATTGTCGGGAGTGGAAGAAAGCAAAAGTTCTGTTTTGAAGCGGATGAAGTCTTTCTGATTGCTCTCAATGAAGGCGCGGAACTGTTCCGCCGTGTGACTTCTGGCAAAACTATCGGGGTCTTCTCCGTCGGGGAGCAGCAAGACCTTGATGTGAAGGCCTTCGGAAAGAAGCATGTCAATGCCTCGCAGACTCGCCTTGATGCCGGCAGCATCGCCATCGTAGAGTACGGTGATGTGTTCCGTGAAGCGGTGAATCAAACGAATCTGTCCTTCGGTGAGAGAGGTGCCCGAAGAAGCCACCACATTCTCCACGCCGCACTGGTGCATGGAAATGACGTCCGTGTAGCCTTCCACCAGATAGGCGCAGCCGGCACGCACAATGGCGGACTTGGCTTGAAAAAGCCCATAGAGTTCCCGACTTTTGGTGTAGATTGGACTTTCGGGCGAATTGACATACTTTGCCAACTTTTTGTCCGTGCCAAGGATTCTGCCACCGAAGGCAACGACCTTGCCGCTGACGGTGTGAACGGGGAAAATCACACGACCGTGGAAGCGGTCAATCAGTTCGTTTCGGTCTGTCTCGTAGCACAACCCCGTCAATTTCAGATTCTTGTCACTGAATCCTGCCGCCTTTGCCGCTTGTGCCATGGCGGTGCGCTGCGTGGGACAGAAGCCGAGCGCAAACTTGTCAATGATGTCATCTCGGAAACCTCTCGAGCGAAAATAACCCATGCCCAGTGTCACACCGTCCACGTTCGTTTTGAGAATGCGCTGAAAATATTTTGCAGCCCATGCGTTCAAGGAAAACATGTCCTCTCGCACACTCTCCAGTTTTCGTTCCTCGTCTGTTTTCTGTTTTTCGCGAATCTCGATGCCGTATTTTGCGCCCAGCCATTTGATGGCTTCGGGATAGGTCATCTGTTCAACCTCCATGAGGAAGTGCACGACGTTTCCGCCTTTTCCGCAGGAGAAACACTTGCAGAGTTGCTTGGAAGGCGAAACGACAAAACTCGGTGTCTTTTCCTGGTGGAACGGACACAGACCTTTGTAGTTCACACCGGCTTTGCGAAGCGTGACAAACTCTTTGACGACATCAACAATGTCTGCGGCATCAAGAACGCGTCGAATGGTTTCTTGTTCTATCATGAATCGAGCGAGGATTTGAGAGAGATTGAGAGTTTATGAGTTGAGAGAAAGGGTTGAGAGGAAGAGAGGAAAAAATAAGAGGAAGAACTTATTGGTTGAGAGTGTCTGAGATTATATAAAATCTTATTAGTTGAAGCGCCTACGGTTAGATGACTTGAAAGCGCCTGACGCGCTTTTGCTTCAAATAGGGCAGCGTTCCCACGCTTCTAATTAAACATAACAGCGATTCATGTCTTAGTAGAGCAAAACTTACTTTTTTGTTGATTTAAAGAGTTATAAGCGTTATTGTCCTAAATGCTTCGCGACTTCGGAAGAGAGATTTTATGGTTTCGGAGAGAAGAATGTCGATTACTCGGAGAGCAGAGAAAGATAGAGTTGTTCGTAGGCAGCAGCGATTTTCTCGTAGTCGTGATGTTTGCGAATGTAGTCTCTGCATTGCTGTTTCAGTTTGGGAAGTTCCTCATCGGCATGCGTGACCAAGTGGCAAAGCGTTTGGAACAATTCGTTTTCCTTTCCGGGAATGGCATTGATGATTGGACGAAGTTGGTTTTCATTCAAAAGTTCATAACTTTCAGGTTCGCCGCCGCTGATGGGCACAATGCCTTGGCTCATGGCTTCCAGCGCGTTCATTGCCGGCGTGTAGGAATAAAGTTGGTCCACAATGACGTCCGCTCCACTCAAGCGGCGTTTGTATTCCTCAAAAGGAAGATTTTCCACGCAGTCGATTTCGCACAAGTCGGGATGAGTTTTTTGGACTTCCTTCAACACGGGCAGCAAGACATCCACGCCTTTATAGACGGCTCTGGAACGCTGGATGCCCACGAAGAAGCGAAGTTTTTTGCCGCGCTGTGTTTCCTGTTTCGTTTCTTCTGAAATCTGAATGGGAAAAGGAATGAAATGCAGGCGTTCTTTTTGCCGGAAATGAGCCTGATAGGCGGCGTAATATTCCATCAGCCCTGCCACCACGGCATCGGAGTTTTGCACCACCAGCTCGTGAAGTTTGAATTTCTCTCCCAGAATCCAATCTTGGATGAACTGTTGGTTTTCAACACTGTTGCGTTGATTCTTTCCTATGGCGAAGTCACTATAGCGGAAGGTTTTTCCGTCCAGACATCCTTTAATATAATAGGAGTCCATGCCGAAGGCACCGAGCACGATTTTGCGATTGTGCTTCCTCAAGAATTGAAAGAAGGACTGATTTCTCTCGGCTTTCAGAGGAACAAAGATGGGATTTATCAGTTGAACGATGTCAAAGCCTTTGAAATCCTTGAATTGTCGGTTCAAGCGTAGAAAATAGCGCAGCGAATCCCATTTCTTGAGCGAGGGGCGATGCAGATCGATGTCGCGAGGATAGTTTTTCCACTCGTCGCCATCAGATGCCACCACCACCTCATGCCCGAGCTTGCGAAGCCCGAGTGCGAGAGTGGCGTGCACGTTGCTGAATTCGCCGAGCAGAAGGATTCTCATGGATGAAACGTTCTGAGGAGATTTAATGTTTTTGGTTTTCAACGTATTCCGCAAAGAGTCTTGCTGCAGTTTCGACCATGAAGGAGCAAGGGCGCTTTTGATAGTATTCCGGAGTGCGTGCTTCTGCTTGCGGTGAGCCTTCCGGTTTGGTGAGTCCGAGGAGTTCGCCGCAGATGAGACTGCCGGTGGTTTCTTTGAACTGTCGGGCGAGTTCCTGCACGACGGCATAGTTGTGGGATTTTGCTTCTCGGTCTTTGGGGTCGGTGGTTCCACAGTCCAGCCCTGCCAGCATAAACATTCCGCAGGCTGCGCCACAGGTTTGACGCATTCTGCCGATGCCGCCGCCAAAGGAGGCGGACATTCTCAAGGCTTGCTGTTCTTCCACGCCATAGAGGTCTGCAAAGGCTGCGACCACACTTTGTGAGCAGTTGTATCCGGATTTGAAGAGGGAAACGGCTCTTTCCACTCTTTCTTGCATTTCGTTGGAGAGCATGACAATAATTATAGGTATGTTTTCTAACTTTGCAGCATCATCTTGAACCATAAGTCCAAACCTCTGAACCATAAGTCCACATCTATGATTCGCATTTTTTCAATCGCTGCTTTTCTTTTTCTGTTCGTTTCCTGCCAAGAGAGTTTTGACAAACGGCTTGCTCGTGAGGCGGGAGAATTTACCCGTGAAAAATGTCCTTTTGAACCACAGCCGGGGTGTCGCTTGGACAGTACGACCTACGAGATAAGTTCAAGAACCTACACGTTGTGGTATTCCCTTTCCAATGAGTCGGAAGCCATCTTGAACCGGAGGGAAGCCGACATGCGACTCTTGCTGGTCAAGGAGTTGCGCGAAGATGTGAACTACAAGTCGTTGAAGGATGAGGGCGTTGTCTTTCACTATGTCTATCGTTCTCAACTATCCGGCAACGTGCTTTTTGAAACGCGCATCACGAAAGAGGAATATCGTTGAGGAACAACTGAAACTTTTTTACACAGTCTCACATCTGCGGGGACTCCCCCTACCCTTCTTCAATGCCCTCGGCATCAAGTTGTTCGAGATCAGCGAGCCAGGCGGCAGAGCACGCGTCGGACGGCATTCGCCAATCACCGCGCGGACTCAGAGAGCAGGAGCCGACCTTCGGACCGTCGGGCAGACAGGAGCGTTTGAACTGCTGGCTGAAGAAGCGGCGGCAGAAAACGCGTAACCATTTGAGAATCACGTCCTGCGTATAGTTTGTTTCTGATGTTTCGGAGAAAGCACGCACGGCGAGTTCATAAATCTTGCGCGGTCGGAAGCCGTAGCGCAGCGTATAATAGAGGAAGAAATCGTGGAGTTCGTAGGGTCCAACGAGATCTTCGGTGATTTGTCCGATGTTTCCGTCTTCCGCTGCAGGCAGGAGTTCGGGGCTGATGGGCGTGGAAACGATGTCGAGGAGCGTGTCACGCACGTTTTTGTCCTCAATGATGTGGTGGGCAGCCCAGGTGACGAGGTGTTTGACCAAGGTTTTGGGCACGGAGGCATTGACGCCATACATGCTCATGTGGTCGCCGTTGAACGTTGCCCAGCCGAGTGCAAGTTCGCTGAGGTCTCCTGTTCCAACCACGAAGCCTCCCATTTGTCCCGCGGCGTCCATGAGAATCTGGGTGCGCTCTCGAGCCTGTGAGTTTTCGTAGGTGAGGTCATGGTTTTTCGGGTCATGTCCCAAGTCTCGGAAGTGAAGGTTCACGGCATCGGCGATGCTGATTTCGCGTTGCGTCACTCCGAGTCCTTTCATGAGGTTCACGGCGTTGGTGTAGGTTCTGTCGGTGGTTCCGAAGCCGGGCATGGTGATGCCGACAATTCCTCTTCGGTCACGCTCGAGGCGGTCGAAAGCGTGGACGGCAACCAAGAGCGCGAGTGTGGAGTCAAGTCCTCCGCTGATGCCGAGGGTGATGGTTTTGGCTTTGGTGTGTTCAATTCTTCGGGCGAGTCCTTCGCTCTGAATGAAAAGAATCTCCTCGCATCGGTGGTCAAGTTCCGGTCCTTCCGGAATGAAGGGGCGTGGGTCAATGGTTCGTGTCAGGCTGAAGGGGATGTGGCTGTTGTAGGGTTCCAGTTCCACTTCTTTGAACGGCACGTCAAGTTGTCGGGTGGCACAGGCTGCTGCGAAGGTGGTGTTCACGCGTCGTTCTGCACGGAGCAATTCCACATCGATTTCTCCCGTCAGGAGTTGTTCCTCCATGGTGAAACGTTGTCCGGAGCCCAGCATTTTCCCATTTTCGGCGATGAAGGCTCTTCCGCTGAAGACGAGGTCTTGGGTGCTCTCGCCATAGCCGGCACCGGCATAGACATATCCCGCCATGAGGCGTGCGCTTTGGTTGCAGATGAGTGATTCCAGGTAGCGCGATTTACCAACGAGTTCGTTGCTGGCGCTGAGGTTGAAGATGATGTCAGCGCCGGCGAGCACGGCTTCGTTGCTGGGCGGTGTCGGTGCCCAAAGGTCTTCGCAGAGTTCAATGGCAAAGCGGCAGTGTGTCGTGCTGAAGACGAGCCTTGTGGAGAGGCTGACCTGCTGTCCGAGGAAGCGAAGCGGCTTTCCCTCGGGCGGGAGCACGGAGGCAGAAGTGAACCAGCGCCCTTCGTAGAATTCTTTATAGTTCGGGAGATAGGTTTTCGGCACAAAGCCGAAGAGTTTTCCTCTTTGGATGACGGCGGCGCAGTTGAACAACATGCCGTCACACGCCACGGGGACGCCAACGAGGGTGACGAGGGAGAGGTTACGACTGAACTCGATGAGTCTCAGGAGTGCGGACTCAGCCTCTTCAAGGAGCAACTGTTGAGCGAAAAGGTCCTGACAGGTGTAGCCTGTCAGACAGAGTTCCGGGAGACAGAGCACTTCCACGCCTTGTCCTTCGGCGCGCACCATCATGTTTTGGATGGCTTCGGTGTTGGCGGCGGGGTCTGCGAGATGCACGGCGGGGACACCTGCTGCCACTTTGATGTAACCGTATTGCATATATAATAATAGGTATAGATACAAAAAGCGGCTGTACCGGTGATGTGATGAAACTCCGAGGAAAAAGGATTTGAGGACTGGCTTGTCGCTGTAATCCGACTCTGCTCACACGCCTTGCGGAGAGTGGGCACGACGGCCCGCCATTGAGCAAACCAGCTGCCTCGGTATTTCTGTAATTATTGATGAGTATCCCAATCTAACCGGCACAGCCTTTTTTTCTTTTTGCGAAGCGGGAAAACTTCGTGCCGACAACGCATCGGAACGCCTCCGAAGGTTTTGTCTGACATTTTCCTGTCTTCACGAAGCAAAGGTAAGGATATCGGTACGTGAGCGCCAAACTTTTCTGCAGTTTTTTTTGAAAAGCGTGGCATGATGAAAGAAATAGTGAAAAATTTGAAGTAGTTATTGTGCATTTTTCCTACATTTACCGCTGAAACTTTTCACTCACCCATGAAAAACCTTCTTTTCACCCTACCCTATCACACTCAATGGGGCGAGCAAGTCGAGGTCGTTTGCTCTCTCGATGGAGAGGCTGCGCAACGAATTGTGATGCAGGCTCCGAATGGAGAAATCTGGCAAGCAAGCCTTCAAGTGCCCGACGATGCGCGCCACATTCGCCACGCCTATCTCATCTCCGACGCCGCCACCGGCACCATCCTGCGTGCTGAGCCGGACAACTGGCGTTTCTTCACTTTCAACCACCGCAGCGCGGTCACCTTTGCTGACTGCTGGACCGAAGAGGGACTCCCCGCGCTCTATCATCATTCTGCCTTCCGCGACTGCATCATGCTGCCCCGAGGCGGCGAGAAACTCCACATGAAGATTCTCTCCGAACCTGGTCTGCTCCTGCTCCACGCCCTGCCGCCGCAAGAGGGACGACGCTGGGCTGTCGTCGGAAACACACCGGAATGGGGAGCGTGGGACGTGGCGAAGGCTCGACCCATGCAGCGAACCGGCACTTTTGAGTGGGCGCTGCCGCTCTCCAGACGCGATTTCTCGGAGGGTATATATTATAAATATGTACTCCTCTCCGAAGACCCGCAACTTCCGCCGCTTTGGGAGAGCGGCAACGACCGCCGGCTCGTACCGCCGTCCGAAATGTGTGACACCGGTTCTTTGGTCCACACCGACAACCAACCGCGTCTTGAAATTCCGCCGCTTCGGCTCACGGGCTGCGTCATTCCCGTTTTCTCGCTGCGCAGCGAGGGCAGTTGGGGCTGTGGCGACTTCGGTGACCTTGAAACACTCATCCGCTGGACGGCGGAAAACGGCATGCATGCCGTGCAGATTCTCCCCATCAACGACACGACGCGCACCGGCTCCTGGCAGGACTCCTACCCCTACAGCGCCATCTCCGTCTTTGCCCTTCATCCAAACTATCTTGACCCACGCCCCTGGAGTCGCAGCCAGGCTTTCCAACGCCACGCCGAAGAGGGACACCGTCTCAACCTTGAGGATGCTTTGGACTATGAGGGCACGTTCCGACTCAAAATCGCCTTCCTCCGCGACCTCTTTGCCGAAATCGGCATCCGCACTCTCCGAAGCAATGCTTTCAAGGAATATGCCTCGGCACAAGCGGACTGGCTGGAGCCCTACGTGGAATTCTGTGCCATGCGCGACACGTTCCACACGGCTGATTTTCGCCAGTGGCCACACGTCGAGAAACTCACAGAGAAACAAAAGGAGGGCATCGACAAAGAAAAAGTCTTCTGGCGTTTCGTGCAGTTCCTGCTGCACACCCAACTGACCCACGCCCACGACGAAGCACGCCAACTCGGCGTCATTCTCAAAGGCGACATCCCCATTGGCATCAGTCCGGACAGTGTGCCCGCTCGCACAGAACCCCACCTCTTCCGCTTCACCGGTTCCGCCGGCGCACCGCCCGATTTCTTCTCTCGCAACGGTCAGAACTGGGGCTTCCCGACCTATCGCTGGGATGTCATGGCGGCTGACAACTATGCCTGGTGGAAACGGCGCATGGACCACATGTCGCTCCATTTTGACGCCTATCGCATTGACCACGTGCTCGGTTTCTTCCGCATTTGGGAAATACCTTCCGACCAGATTGACGGCACGCTCGGTCGCTTCCGCCCCGCCCTTCCTCTCTCTCGCAACGAACTGAAAGAGTGCGGTTTCCACGCCGACCCGCTCGCCCTCTCCGCTCCCTCTGTCAGCGCAGAAGAATGGGAGGACATGTGCAACGCCATCGGTCGCAATGCTGCAGAGCTGCGCCAAAACTTCCTCGAAGAGACAGCCGGCGGGCGACTCACCCTTCAACCCTCTTTCCGCACTCAGCAAGACATCCTGCGTCGCGTCGCTGACGGCGTGCTCGCCCGTCTCCTCTGTGACCTCGCCACCCACGTGCTTTTCATTGCTGACCCCGAGATGCCCGACACCTTCCACCCTCGCATCCTCGGCTTTGAGACTTCTCTCTTCCAAACGCTCAGTGAATCGGACAAGGAGGCGTTCTATCGTCTCCACGACGATTTCTTCCACCGCCGCCACAACGAACTTTGGGAGCAGGAGGCAATGCGTAAACTTCCCGTCATCACCCGCAGCGGTTCGCATTCCGCCGATGGACTTCCTGCTCTCTATCCGTTGGAATCCACCGGTCCGCTGCCTTGCGCCGAAGACCTCGGCATGGTGCCCTCCTGTGTTCGCGGTGTGCTCCGCCAGTTGCAGATTTTGACGTTGGAAATTGAACGTTGTCCGAAAGAAAGCGGTGTTCGCTTTGCGTCGCCCGCCGATTTCCCCTGGCTCAGCGTCGCCACCCTCGGCACCCACGACATGTCTCCGTTGCGCCTTTGGTGGGAAACTTGTCCGGAAGATGCAAAAGCCTATTGGACAGATGTTTTACACCGTCCTGTTGAAGCATTACCCGAACACCTCAGTGCTGCCGACTGTGAAGCCATTTTGGCACACACGCTCCGTGCTCCCTCGCTGCTGCGACTCATCGCGCTCCAAGATTTGTTCGCCATCAGCGACGACACGCGCCGCACCGACACCTCCGCCGAACTCATCAACGACCCGTCGAACTCGACGCACTACTGGCGCTATCGAATGCACCTCACGCTTGAGCGTCTCTTCTCCTCCGTTTCGTTCAACGAGAAACTCCATTCGCTCATCCGCCGCGAAGCCTGACAATCCTTCCCTCCCGGTCTCCCCTCAAAAGGTTACCGGGAGTTTTTTTAGAGACAAAAAGACTAAGAGACGAAGAGACGAAGAGACTAAGAGACGAAGAGAGGAAGAGAGGAAGAGACGAAGAGAGGAAGAGAGGAAGAGACTAAAAGACAAAGAGACGAAAAGACAAAGAGACGAAAAGACGAAGAGACGAAAAGACGAAGAGACTGTTCTATAAATAGCGCAAGGGGAATCATGCTTTTTGTCTCTTCCTCTCTTAGTCTCTTAGACTCTTAGTCTCTTAGACTCTTAGTCTCTTAGACTCTTAGTCTCTTAGTCTCTTAGTCTCTTAGTCTCTTAGTCTTTAATGAAAGAGCCGTGGCAATCTGAATAGTTTCACATCCAAATGCTTCTCCAACTCAAAGAGTTGTGCTAAATTTGCAAGCGATTAACTTATTAACTTACAAACTAACGGTTCAACCGCATTCCCAAATAACCTCTCAACCGTAATCCTTCCTTTCAAAACCTTTGCGGTCTTTTTGCCGTTATACATCTAAGATTCACAGACATATATTCAACACAGAAGACTCACATGACTCAGCCAAAACATCATAGTTTCCTCTCCTCCACACCGTTGGGCAACTTTGACTTTGACGAAGAAGAGCCCGGTGCACCAAGAGGTGAAAACGCACAATCCTCCTCCTCAGCAGAAAAAACCACCACACGCATCGCTGAAAAATCACAAACTCCCATCATCGACAAATTTTGCACCGATCTCACCTCACTCGCGGAGCAAGGCGCATTGGACCCCGTCGTGGGAAGACAAACAGAAATGCTGCGCGTGATGCAAATCCTCTGCCGCAGAAAAAAGAATAACCCCGTGCTCATCGGCGACCCCGGTGTCGGAAAAACCGCCGTGGTGGAAGGAATCGCACAACTCATCGCCACCAAAAACGTGCCGGTGCCTTTGGAAAACAAACGCATCGTCACACTGAACATGGCTACCCTCGTGGCAGGCACACAGTTCAGAGGACAGTTCGAGGAGCGTGTGCGCAAACTCATGGAGGAAGTGAAGAAACACAAGGAAATCATTGTTTTCATCGACGAAATCCACACCATCATCGGAGCAGGCTCTGCGCCCGGCTCACTGGACGCCGCCAACATGCTGAAACCGGCGTTGGCGCGCGGAGAAATGCAGTGCATCGGAGCCACTTCCACCGCAGAATACAAAAAATCCATTGAAAAGGATGCCGCGTTGGAAAGACGCTTCCAAAAAATCCTCCTCAGCCCCGCCTCTCAAGAGGAAACACTCGCCATCCTGAAACAACTCCGCTCACGCTACGAACAACACCACAACACGACATACACCGACGAAGCCCTGCAGGCTTGTGTATCTCTGACGGCACGCTACATCAACGGTCGCGTCCTCCCCGACAAAGCCATTGATGCCATGGACGAAGCAGGTGCAAAAGCACGTATCCGATTCCGTGAGATGCCGAGCGAATTTACTGACATCCAGAACGAAATATCCAAACTGACGGAAGAAAAACTTCAAGCCGCCAAGTCTCAAGACTATGAGCGCGCCGCACAACTCCGCGACGTCATTCAGCAACGTTCTGCACAACTTCAAGAAATGCGAATGCAATGGGAAGAGCAGCAGAAGAAATCCCCGGTACGCGTGGATGAAAACGACGTGGCAGAGACGGTCTCCATGATGAGCGGCGTCCCCGTGACCAAGGTGCGTGAAAGCGACACGGAACGACTGAAAAACATAGGTGCCGTGCTCCGCGAACGCATCGTCGGACAGGACGACGCCGTGGAACAGGTGTCTCGTGCCTTGGTGCGCAACCGCCTCGGACTCAGTGGCGGAGACCGCCCCATCGGCACCTTCCTCTTTGTCGGACCGACCGGCGTGGGAAAAACCTATCTCGTGAAGTGTCTCGCCGAACAACTCTTCGGCAGCAAAGACGCGCTCATCCGAGTGGACATGAGCGAATATGGCGAAAAGTTCAGCGTCAGCCGCCTCGTCGGCGCCCCTCCGGGATATGTCGGCTATGAAGAAGGAGGACAACTGACGGACCGCGTGAGACGTCAACCCTACTCCGTCGTGCTCCTCGACGAAATCGAGAAAGCACACCCCGACGTGTTCAACACGCTCCTGCAAGTCATGGACGAAGGAAGACTCACCGACGGAAACGGCGTGACGGCAGACTTCCGCAACACACTCGTGGTCATGACCTCCAACAGCGGCACACGCCAACTTCGCGAAGTCGGCGCCGGTATGGGATTTGACCGCAACCGCGACGAAATCGCCCCTGAAAAAGCACGCTCCGTCATCATGAACGCCCTGAAAAAGCAATTCGCCCCCGAGTTCCTGAACCGCCTTGACGACATCATCGTGTTCAACCCGCTGAACAAAGAAAACGCTTCACAAATCACCGACCTCGAACTCAAAGAACTTCTCGACAGAGTGAAGAAAATGGGCTATGCGCTGAAAATCACGGACAACGCCAAGCAGTTCATCCTCAGCAAAGGCTTTGATGCGCAATATGGCGCACGCTCGCTGAAACGCGCCGTGAGACAATATGTCGAAGACCCACTCTGCGACTTCCTGCTGGAGGGCGACACACAAAACAACGACAAACTCGTGCTCGACCTCAACGACGAGAAGATGACGGTGAAAGCCGGAGCGTGAAAATGGCTGTGTAGCAATTCAAAGAATCTTGAAACGCGCCTTGGCGCACAACATACAACCTGAATGAATTACATTGAAACAGAAATACCCGGCGTATGGATCATTGAACCGAAGGTGTTCAGTGATGCACGCGGCTATTTCATGGAAACCTGGAGAGAAAGCGAACTGAACGAGGCACTCGGTCACGACGTACATTTTGTGCAGGACAACCAGTCGAAGTCATCTCGCGGCGTACTGCGTGGACTTCACTTTCAAAAAGGTGAAGCCTCGCAGGCGAAACTCGTCAGAGTGCTCCAAGGCACCGTGGTGGATGTGGCAGTGGATCTTCGCCGCTCCTCCCCCACCTTTGGTCGTCACGTTGCCGTTGAACTCTCCGCCGAAAACAATCGCCAACTCTTCATCCCTCGTGGCTTCGCCCACGGGTTCCAAGTGTTGAGTGACACCGCAGTTTTTACCTACAAGGTAGATAATCGCTACGCCCCCGAAGCCGAATGCTCCATCCGTTTTGATGACCCGGAACTCGGCATCGAATGGCCCATCGGCGGTGACGAAGTCGTGTTGAGCGAAAAAGACCTCTCCCACGCCGTCTCCTTCCGCGACGCCGAAAAGTTTGACTGAGTGTGTCAATTCTGAACGCCGCCCCAACCCTCTTTTCACGCTCTTTTTCCAATCATGCGCATTGATTCTCTCGAGATTGACTCATTGAATTATAGGATTTAATGGACAATTAATGAATCAATTGACGAACATGAGTGGAGTGAAATTAGAGTTCGCGCCGCCCCTATTCTCCTTTGCTCCTTAGACCCCAAAAATCTCTTCCCCTTGAATCACATCCGAAACTTTTGCATCATTGCCCACATCGACCACGGAAAGAGCACCCTTGCCGACCGTCTGTTGGAATACACCCAAACCATCAAGGTGACGGAAGGTCAGATGCTTGACGACATGGACCTTGAAAAAGAAAGAGGCATCACCATCAAGAGTCACGCCATTCAGATGAACTATCGTTTGGATGGCGAGGACTACCGTCTGAATCTCATTGACACCCCGGGACACGTGGACTTCTCCTACGAGGTCTCCCGCAGCATCGCCGCCTGCGAAGGCTGCCTGCTGTTGGTCGATGCCACCCAGGGCGTGCAGGCACAGACCATCTCCAACCTCTACATGGCAATTGACCACAGCCTCGAAATCATTCCCGTGTTGAGCAAGTGTGACATGGTGAACGCCATGCCCGAAGAAGTGGAGGACGAAATCATTGATTTGCTCGGCTGCGACCGCTCTGAAATCATTCATGCTTCCGGAAAAACCGGAGAAGGCGTGGAGGAAGTCTTGAACGCCGTCGTCACCCGCATCCCCGCTCCCAAAGGAGACCCCGAGGCACCGCTTCAGGCACTCGTCTTCGACTCCGTCTTCAACCCCTTCCGTGGCATCATCGCCTATTTCAAAATTGTCAACGGTAGCCTCAAAACCGGAGAGGAAGTGCTTTTCGTCAACACGAAAAAGAAATATAATGCCGACGAGATTGGCGTTCTGAAGATGGAACTCCAACCCCGCCCCACCCTCAGTTGCGGCGACGTGGGCTACATCGTCAGTGGCATCAAGACTGCCACCGAAGTGAAGGTCGGCGACACCCTCACCACCGTTGAGAATCCCTGCTCCGAAGCCATTGCGGGATTTGAGGAAGTGAAGCCGATGGTCTTTGCCGGTGTCTATCCCATTGAAACAGAGGACTTCGAACAGTTGCGCGCCAGCCTTGAGAAACTCCGTCTGAACGATGCGTCTCTCTCCTTCCAGCCGGAATCGTCCGTGGCACTGGGCTTTGGTTTCCGCTGCGGCTTCCTCGGACTCCTCCACATGGAAATCATCCAAGAGCGTCTCGACCGCGAGTTTGCCATGAACGTCATCACGACCGTGCCGAACGTGAGTTATCAAGTCTATGACAAACACGGCAACATGAAGGAGGTGCACAACCCCGCCGGCATGCCCGACCAAACCGAAATCGACCACATCGAGGAGCCCTACATCAAAGCCTCCATCATCACCCGCACGGACTATATTGGCAACATCATGACGCTCTGCCTCGGAAAGCGCGGGGAACTCATCAAGCAGGAATATGTCTCCGGCAACCGAGTGGAATTGCACTACTATATGCCGCTGGCGGAAATCGTCATCGACTTCTACGACAAGTTGAAGAGTATTTCAAAGGGATATGCCTCTTTTGACTATCATCCCGTTGGCTTCCGCCCCTCGCGCCTCGTCAAATTGGACATCCTCCTCAACGGCGAGCCCGTCGATGCCCTCTCCACGCTGACCCACGTCGATAACTCCGTCACCTTCGGACGTCGGATGTGCGAAAAACTGAAAGAACTGCTGCCGCGCCAGCAATTTGACATTGCCATCCAAGCCGCCATCGGTGCCAAAATCATTGCCCGCGAAACTGTCAAGCAGGTGCGCAAGGACGTGACGGCAAAGTGCTACGGTGGCGACGTCAGCCGTAAACGCAAACTCCTTGAAAAACAGAAACGAGGAAAGAAACGCATGAAGGAAATCGGCAACGTGCAAGTACCGCAGAAAGCCTTCCTCGCCGTTCTGAAACTGGATTGACGTCGGCTGTGAATCGGTTTGTTTGAACCTTTTGACCCTTTTGATTCAAAAATATGCTCATACAACTTTCTGACCTCTCCCTCTCTCGCAACGGCAGTGACCCCATTTTGAGTCACGTGGACTTCCACGCTGAAGGCGGAGACTTCATCTACATCACCGGAAAGGTGGGAACGGGAAAAACATCCCTTCTGAAAGTGCTCTATGGCGAACTTCGTCCCAGCGAAGGAAAAGCGGAGGTGCTCGGCAACGACCTCTTCCGTCTCAAACGCCGCCACCTCCCCGCATTGCGCAAGAAGATTGGCATCGTCTTCCAGGACTTCCAACTCCTGCGTGACCAGACCGTGCACCAAAACCTCGACTTCGTCTTGCGTGCCACGGGTTGGAAAAAGAAACAACGCCCCGAACGCATCCGGGAGGTGCTCGAAGCGGTGGGCATGGCTGAACGAGCCGACTGCTTCCCCCACGAACTCTCCGGTGGAGAGCAGCAACGCATCTGCATCGCACGTGCCCTGCTCAACCACCCGCAAATCATTCTCGCCGACGAGCCCACCGCCAACCTGGACCCCGAGACAGGAAAGCAAATCATGCAAATCTTCCAAAACGCTCGAGAGGAAGGAGCCGCCGTCATCATGGTTACACACAATCTCAACCTCCTCGGACTCTTCCCCGGCGTGGTCTATCGCTGTGCCGACGGGCAAATCACTGAGACCAGTTCCTCACAACCCGAAAACGACAAAGAAGATGCGCTCAACGAGACAACTGAAGAATAGTTTTTGAAACAACCATACATTATATATATAACACATGAAAGTCCTGAAATTTGGCGGAACCTCCGTGGGTTCCCCGGAACGCATGAAAAGCGTGTGCCAACTCATCCACGATGGAGAACAGAAAATTGTTGTACTCTCCGCCATGTCCGGCACCACCAATCAACTCGTCGAAATCGCTGACTACATTCAGAAAAATAATCCCGAGGCTGCCAACAACATCATCAACAAACTGCGCAACACCTATCTCCACCACGTCGAGGAACTCTATGCCACCGAAGACGCAGCCGAGAAAACACGCACTTTGCTGAATGACATCTTCCGCCATCTCCACAATCTCACCACCGAGGAATTCACACCCGCGCTTGAGAAAGAAATCCTCGCACAAGGGGAACTCATGAGCACCAACATGGTGACAAACTACTTGGTTGAACAAGGCGTGAAAGTCAAACTCATCGGTGCGCTGCACTACATGAAAACTGATGCCAACGGCGAGCCCGACCAACCCCACATCAAGAAGAACCTCACCGCCATCCTCGAGCGTCATCCCGACTATGAACTCTACATCACCCAGGGCTTCATCTGTCTGAACCACCTCGGACAGACCGACAACCTGCAGCGCGGCGGCTCGGACTACACCGCCTGTCTCATCGGCGCTGCCGTCTATGCAGACGAAATTCAAATCTGGACTGACATCGACGGCATGCACAACAACGACCCGCGTTTCGTGGAAAACACCTCCCCCGTGCGTCAACTGAACTTTGAGGAAGCAGCCGAGTTGGCTTATTTCGGCGCCAAGATTCTCCACCCCACCTGCATCCAGCCCGCACGCTATGCCGGAGTGCCCGTGCGTCTGCTCAACACCATGGACCCTTCCGCCCCGGGCACCATCATTGACAACAGAATGCAGCAAGGCACCATCAAAGCCGTGGCTGCCAAGGACGGCATCACCGCCATCAAGATTGTCAGTTCCCGAATGCTCCTCGCCACCGGCTTCCTCCGCAAAGTCTTTGAAATCTTTGAGCGCAACCAGACTCCCATTGACATGGTCACCACCAGTGAAGTCGGCATCACCGTCACCATCGACAATTCCTCGCGCCTCGTCAGCATCATGGAGGAATTGAGAAAATACGGTACAGTGGAAACCGACCCCGACATGTGCATCATCTGCGTTGTCGGCGACCTTCGCTGGGGAAATGTGGGCTATGAATCGCTTGTCAGTCAGGCTCTTTCAAACGTACCCGTACGCATGATTTCCTACGGCGGCAGCAACCACAACATCTCTTTCCTCGTGCGACAGGCTGACAAGAAGAAAGCCCTGCAAGCCCTCTCCGAACATCTCTTCAACAAGAAATGAACCCTACATAAGGGGTGTTCTAAAGAATTTGGTCGAGTGAGTTTTCTTAGAGATGAACTTTTGTCCGTGAAGGAGCATAGCGGACTATGTGACTGACGGAATCTACAAAAGGGCGCACTGAGAAACTCATGCCTCCATAAAGACTCTGCAACCAAGACGTTAGCACTTTCTTTAGAACACTCCTTATTCCATAATTTATAGAACACCGCACCTAACTAAGTAATATGAAAATAATAAGTTGCGTCAGATTTGAATGACATTTTCGAGGTCAGATTGTCACCCGAAGAAGGAGCATAGCCGTAGTTATGTGACTGACGAGGGAGGAAATATGGACCTAAAAGATTTTCAAAGATGATGCAGGTTATTTTTTGAGGACTACTAAACAAGACTAACAAACCACTTTCCCATGAATTTCCCCATTTCTCGATTTGAGAGCATCGAAACGCCGTTCTATTTCTACGACCTCTCTCTTCTTCAGCAAACTCTCAATGAACTGAAAAAAGCAGAAGAAGCCCACCCCCGCTTTCACGTTCACTATGCCATCAAAGCGAACGCAAACCCTCGCATCCTGCAACTCATCGCAGCCAAAGGATTCGGTGCCGACTGCGTGTCCGGTGGCGAAGTGCAGGCTGCCCTGAACGCCGGCTTTCCCGCTGACAAAATCGTGTTCGCCGGAGTGGGAAAGTCTGACAAAGAGATAAGTCTCTCCCTGAAAGCGGGCATCAGTTGTTTCAACGTGGAAAGCACACCCGAACTGGAAGTTATCAACACGATTGCCGCCTCGCTCGGCGTCACAGCACGCGTTGCCCTCCGCGTCAATCCCAACATCGATGCCCACACCCACGCCAAAATCACCACGGGACTCAACGAGAACAAATTCGGCATTCCTGCCGAAGATCTCGTGAAGGTCATCGCCTTCGTCAAAACGCTGAACAACTTGGAACTGGTGGGTGTGCACTATCACATCGGCTCGCAAATCACCGAGCCGGAACCCTTCCGCCACCTCTGCGAACACATCAACGAATGGCAGGAGAAACTCCGCGCCGAGGGCATCTCTCTTCCCGGCATCAACGTCGGCGGCGGACTCGGCATTGACTATGTTACCCCCGATGCCAACCCCATTCCTCCCTTCGCTGACCACCTCGACCTCTTCGCCCGTCATCTGAACCTGCGTGAAGACCAAGAGTTGCACTTTGAACTCGGACGCAGCGTCGTGGCACAGTGTGGCAGCCTCATTTCCCGTGTGCTCTATGTGAAAGAGGGTCACACCAAGAAGTTCCTCATCGTCGATGCCGGCTTCACGGACCTCATCCGCCCCGCGCTCTACGATGCTCACCACTTCACGCAGAACATCTCCGCGACTGACCAGACTGCCACAGCGACCTATGATGTCGTTGGCCCTATCTGCGAAAGCAGCGATGTCTTCAGCGAGAACGAACAACTTCCCCTCTCCCACCGCGGAGACCTCATCGCTTTCCGCTCCGCCGGAGCCTACGGTGAAGTCATGGCATCCACCTACAACTGCCGCACCCTCCCCGCTGCCGTGTTCAGTGAGGAGTGACGACACGAGACACGAATCCCACACACAGTTTCTGTGAAATCACTTACCGCGCCGAAGCCGCCCAATGCGACTCCGGCGCGGCTTCTTTTGGACTGGGAAATAATGAAAACGTAAGGCATCGCAGTCGCATGGAACCAAGCAGAAAATAACGGGATGAACTGTTTGAAGAGGATATATAATATATGCTATATATCGTTGAGAATGTTGTGAATCCAGATTATAACTTCGAGTAAGCCCCAAAAAAGAATTGTCTTCTTTAAGCAAGAGTCAAGATAGTCATAAATTACCAACATTAAATCCTTCCTCCACACAAGTTCTGCAATTAGTACCAATGGGTATAAAGTAATAAAGAGGAAGGAGAAGATAACATTAGCCCAACTTCAACGTCAAAATCTTTTTTCAATAAAATTTCAGTCTGTTTTCG
>SAMEA3663118__coassemble_193_pt1 | contig 23157 bp, 17 predicted proteins | sample SAMEA3663118__metabat2_high_PE_027 | metagenome-assembled genome bin SAMEA3663118 (sample SAMEA3663118) | pig gut metagenome | biome: pig gut; feature: pig-associated habitat; material: faeces | place: Denmark | collected 2012 | reverse complement strand
TGCATCATCTTTGAAAATCTTTTCGGTCCATATTTCCTCCCTCATCAGTCACATAGCTACGGCTATGCTCCTTCTTCGGGTGAAAATCTGACCTCGAAAATGTCATTCAAATCTGACGCAACTTATTATTTTCATATTACTTAGCGGCAGCAATGGTCTTTTTAGGTGAGGTTTTCAATCAAGGGGAGACGGACGAAGGCGGGGCAGAGACAGATTCATTCAGTCTGTCCGGCATTCGTGTCCGAACGGTGTCGCTTCAGATGAAGAAATAGAGAGCAGCGAAGGCGAGGAACAATATCGCAAACGCAAAGATGGGAATGATGTAGTCCCAGCGTCCAAAACCGTGGCGATAGCGGAGACGGCGATTGTCACCTTGGGAAATGAAGGTTTTCTTTTCGCGGGAAGAATGATGTGCGTGGTGATGCCCCCTCTCGTTTTGGTTGGAAGAAGAAGCGGAGCGAATGTCGGAGGGTGCAGTCTGTTCGGGCATGCTCATGTGCTATGGTAGTTTTTTGAATGATTTACTAAGAGAGACCTCAAAAATGCAGGAACCGCTGTCCGAGATGCGGAGTTTTCTTCGGAATTTGTCAAAAGCGGTCGTTGAATCAAAGGCTTGCTTTGCGAAAGCAGGAAAGTGAGGTTGCAAATGCAAAAATCTCTCAATATTTTCATTTGAGCAAACTTTTGCTCCTTTTTCCTTCAAAAATCCTATTCCGTCTATAAAATTCGACTCTACAGCACCCTTTTTGGTCGTTTCGTCACCGCAAGAACGTCGTTCAGGACACTTCAATCTCCATCATGGTTTTCCGCGGGCGGAATCCGTGGCGTTCATAGAAGGCACGGGCTCGGGGGTTGCACTCCCAGACGTTCAGCGTCAGGTCGTCGCAATGATTTTCGCGTGCCGCCGCTTTGACCGCCTCGAGCAATTTTCCGCCGATGCCAAAGTTCTGGAAGCGTTCGTCAACGCAGAGGTCATCAAGATAGAGCGTGCGATGCGGAAGAAGCACATGGTTCTCCTCCACTGCCTGCTGGGCGCACAGCGCATAGCCCACCACGCCCTCGGTTTTGACTTCTGCAACGAGCATCACTTGTCGCCGGTCGGTCAGCAGCGTGCGTAGTTCGGCTGCATCATATTTTGTGCCGACGCGGAAGAGGTCGGGACGTCCGTCGTGGTGAGTTTGACTGATTTGGCGCAGCAGGCGCAGCAAGGCAGGAATGTCGGCTTCAACGGCGCGGCGAATGATGAGAGCGTGAGATTCGTTCATGGTTCGAGAAAAATGCAAAGCAGTTGCAAAATTAGAACGCGGCGATGAAAACGGAGCACGCAATGGAGAGTTTTTATGTTGTCGGGCAGAAAAATACAAGAGATTTGCGGAAGAGTTGAAGTTTTTGTATGAAGAAAACGTGAATGGCGCGTGAAAAAGTCCTACATTTGTTGCGGTTTCTTCGCGGATGACGGTTTTCCCCGTCTTCGAACAAACATTTGTTTCGCCCGTGCGGAACACTCCGAAAACTTCAACCTGAACCTTAAATCTAATCCCATGGCTATTGAAAAAACACTCGTTCTGCTGAAACCCTGCACGCTGCAACGCGGGCTGGTTGGTGAAATCCTCGGAATCTTCGAGCGTAAAGGACTTCACCTCTGCGGTCTGAAGATGATGCAACTCACCGATGAACTCCTCAGCGAGCACTATGCTCACCTCAGCGAGAAACCTTTCTTCCAACGTGTCAAAGACTCCATGATGACGGCGCCCGTCATTGCCGTGTGCCTGGCTGGAGTGGATGCCATCGCTGCCGTCAGAGCACTTGCAGGCCCTACCAACGGACGAAACGCCGCCCCCGGAACCATTCGCGGTTCCTATTGCATGAGTTTCCAAGAAAACATCGTTCACGCTTCCGATGGTCCGGAAACCGCAGCCGTAGAACTGAAGCGATTCTTCAAGCCCGAAGAAATCTTTGACTGGAAACAGTGCACCTTTGACTATCTTTACGCCAACGACGAGTTCTGACGTGTACACCACGCCTGCCGAGAGGCAGACAACACGAAAGAAGAAACCAAAATTGAAGGGTTGTGCCCCGCGATTCTACAGGCGCAACCCTCTTTTTGTGACCTGCCACGAGCCCCTGAACGGCAAAATTTGCCGAACGCCGCGATTTCCGTAACTTTGCTTCGTCAAAAGTACACCTTGCAGCACACCCATTATATATGGGGTGTCCTAAAAATTACGGGATAAGGAACGTTCAAAAGAAAGTGCTTACGTTTTGGTCGTTTTTCGTTTCTTAGCGCGCCCTTTTGTAAGTTTCGTCAGTCGCATAGCCCGCTATGCTCCTTCCTCAACTGACAAAAGTTCATCTCTAAGAAATCAAAAATCAACTCAACCTAATTTTTAGAACACCCCATAATATAAACCACCCGTCTCCGTTCCTTATATATAATATAATAGGTATAAAAGGGATACTAAGAAATTGACCTCTCAGCCCCAAAGGTTTCCTAAATGCCATGAAGAAGCTCTTTTCCCTCCCTCCCCTCGTGGTCGGCGCGTTCAACGACATTGACCCCCACAATGCACAAGACAGTTTCTGTGCCTCAGACCCTGCAGAACGTAAACTTGGCTCCGGCGGAGGCACCGCCTGGCTGCTCGCATCAGCCCATCGGGCAGAAGCCCCCCACGTTCCTTTCGCACAATGGCTGAAGAAGGAAAAGAGAATCCTCCTTCACGCCGGAGGACACAGCCGCCGCCTGCCTGCCTACGCACCAAGCGGAAAAGTGCTCACGCCAATTCCCGTCTTTCGCTGGGAACGAGGGCAAAGGCTGGGACAAAATCTCCTTGACTTGCAAGTGCCGCTCTACAAAAAAATGCTGCACCTCGCGCCCAAAGGAATCCACACGCTCATCGCAAGCGGAGATGTGCTGCTCCGAGCCACTGACCCCATTCAAGAAATTCCGGAAGCAGATGTCGTCTGCTACGGACTCTGGGGCGACCCTGCTCAAGCATCCCACCACGGAGTCTTCCTCATGAATCGACAGCACCCGGCAGAACTGGACTTCATGCTGCAGAAACCTTCGCCCGAACGACAAGCAGAACTGATGCAAACCCATCTTCTGCTCATGGACATCGGCGTCTGGCTTCTCTCCGACCGAGCCGTGGAGAGACTGATGGCGAAGGCTGCTGCACGATATGCCGAACTGCCCGAAGGCGACGCCCCCCAAGCACCCGCGCCGGAGGACTTTGAGACCTATGACCTATACTCCGAATTTGGTTGCGGTCTCGGACTGAATCCTTCCTCGCCGGACCCCGCACTGAGCGACTTGAGCGTCGCCGTGCTCCCGCTGCCCGGCGGTGAATTCTACCACTTCGGCACAAACCGCGACATGATTGAGTCCACCATGGCTATTCAAAACCTGGTGAAAGACCAGCGCTACATCCTCAGACGAGGAATCAAACCGCAAGGTTCCGTCTTCACGCAAAACTGTGTGCTCAAAAACAGCCCTACGGCACAAAGCCGCAACATCTGGGTGGAGAACTCCTTTGTCGGAGAGGGATGGCACTATTCCTTCGACCACATCCTCACGGGCATTCCCCGCAACGACTGGCACGTCAGTCTGAAACCGGGCGTCTGCATCGACATGGTGCCTGTCGGCGAAGAAGACTTTGCCCTGCGCCCCTACGGCTTTGACGATGCCTTCCGAGGAGCGGCTGAAGACGATGCCACCCTCTATCTTTCTCAGCCTCTCACCGAATGGCTGCAACGACGAGGAATCGACAAAGAAGAACTGAGCAACACGCAGGACTTGCAGTATGCCCGCCTCTTCCCCGTGACCTCCGACATGAAACGCCTCGAAGAACTGCTGCACTGGTTCATCAGCGAAACCCCGGATGCTGAGACCACCGCTCTTTGGCGCAGCCTGCCGCGACTCTCGGCAGCAGGACTCTCGGAACAAGCCAATCTCCATCGCCTCGTGGCACAACGCCGAGAAATGCAGGCGGAAACGATTCCGATGATTGCCAAAAACTGGCGGAGAAGCGTGTTCTATCAAATCAACCTCAAAGACATGGCGGAACGCTATGCCAAAGAAGGATGGGAACTCCCCAAGCCGCTGCCCGAAGACGCCGCACTCATGATGAAAATCCGCGACGCCATGTTCCGCGCAGAAGCACTACGCCACACCGACCCCGAAAACGCCGCACGTCACGAAGCAGAGGCTTTCAGCCTGCTGAGAGAAGGACTCACGGAAAACGTGTTGCACAAAAGATGTGCCCCGAGCTCCACCGTTTTCGCCGACCAAATTGTCTGGGGACGCAGCGCCGTCCGCATCGACCTCGCGGGAGGCTGGACCGACACACCGCCCTACTCGCTCAACTCGGGCGGTAACGTCGTGAACCTCGCCATCGAACTCAACGGACAACAGCCTTTGCAGGTCTATGTCAAACCCTGCAAAAAACCGCTCATCATTTGCCGCTCCATCGACTTGGGAGCCATGGAGGTCATTGAAACCTACGAACAGCTGCGCGCCTACAACCAGGTGGGCTCTCCCTTCTCCATCCCCAAAGCAGCACTGACACTCGCCGGCTTCCTCCCCGGATTTGCAGAAGAACGCTATGACACCCTGCAAGAACAACTGGAGGACTTTGGCTGCGGCATGGAAATCACACTCCTCTCCGCCATCCCCGCCGGCTCGGGACTCGGAACGAGCAGTATTCTCGCCGCCACCGTGCTGGGAGCGCTGAGCGACTTCTGCGGTTTGGGCTGGGACAAGAGCACGATTTGCAACCGCACACTCGTCTTGGAACAACTCCTCACGACGGGCGGAGGATGGCAGGACCAATACGGCGGTGTCTTGAGTGGCGTCAAACTCCTCCAGACCTCCACCGGCTTCGACCAAAACGCCGTGGCGCGCTGGCTGCCCGACACGCTCTTCACCGCACCCGAGTTCCGACCCTGTCACTTGCTCTACTACACGGGCTACACTCGCACCGCGAAAAACATCCTCGCGGAAATTGTCCGCGGAATGTTCCTCAACAACACGCGCCATCTGACACTGCTGGAGAACATGAAACAGCACGCGCTGAACGCGTTCGAAACGCTCCACGGCGGAGACCTTGAAAAACTCGGACACATCGTACGCACCACCTGGGAGCAAAACAAAACACTGGATGCCGGAACGACATCGTCAGCCATCGAACACCTCTGCGAAATGATTGACGACTACTGCTACGGCTACAAACTGCCCGGCGCAGGCGGAGGAGGCTTTATGTATATGGTGGCGAAAGACCCGGAAGCCGCCGCACGCATCCGACAGCTGCTCAAAGAAAAACCGCTGACCAAAAACTCGCGCTTCGTCGAGATGTCCGTCTCCCACACCGGACTCCAAATCAGTCGCTCGTGAAACCAAGACGGAAATGAACGAGCCACAATGTTTAAAGACTCCATATATTTAATGTATATCCTTTCCGATAAAAACCGGAAACAAAACCATCTGCAAAAACTAACTCTCACAAACTTCAACCATGTCACATCGTTTCTTCACTGCCAAAACCCTGCTGTGGGGGCTGGCTCTCCTTCCCTTCGTCGCCGTCGCACAGGTGAAACGGCAAGCGCAAAGCGTCCCGCGCCGGGACACACGCCCCGTTGAAGTCGCCGTTTTCAGCATCAATGACTTCCACGGTGCCTTCATTGCATCGCCCGAGAAAGGCATCGCCGGTGCTGCCGCCGTCTGCGAAACACTAGACTCCCTCAAGAAGGTCTATCCCTGCCACCTCACCGTCTCCGCCGGCGACAACTTCGGCGGAAGCTACTTCTACAAAGTCACCGGCGGACAACTCATGCCTCTCTTCTTCCACGAAGCCGGCATCCGCCTCTCCGCCCTTGGCAACCATGAGTTTGACGATGGACAAGACGCACTGGCGGCAAAGTGGGCTGACTCGCCGCTGCGACCAAAGGATTGGGACATGACTTACGTTTGCGCCAACGTGCGCAACACCGCCACAGGCACGCTGCCGTCCTGTGTCTCAGCATCGGCACTCACAGAGGTGACCCTGCCCGGCGGAAAGAAACTTCCCGTGGCTTTTGCGGGACTCATCACCTCCGCCACGCCGCACCAAGTCAGCGCAAGGAGAGTGAAAGGACTCTGTTTTGACGGACGATATGACGTGGTCCTTGACTCCCTCCTCGCCACGCCGGAAGGGAAAGCACTTGCTGCCGCACCGCTCCGACTCCTCCTCGCCCACATCGGCACAACGACCAACGCCGAAGGACAACCCGTTTGGGACGACCCCGACGCTGAAGCACTGACCAAACTCCGACCCGGAGACTGGCACGGTTTCTTCTCTTCCCACACGCACCAAAAGGTGAGAGGACACATCAACAAGAACAGAATGCCCGTGGTGCAGGGACTCTGGCACGCAGACTACATCAGCGCACTCATCTTCTCCATTGACACCACGAACTTGGACGTGGTTGGCGTCAAACCGTGTCTCTTCCCCGTCACACAGCGCCGCATCACTTCACCCGGTGCCCGCCGTCTGCAACAAGTCACGGATTCCCTGCTTCTCCACACCACCATCGGCGGACTTCCACTCTCGGAACATCTCACCACGCTGCCCGAGGCACTCATCCACCGCCGCAACCAAAATGACCAGCAAACAGAACTCGGCACACTCGTCACCCGAGCCTACGAAAACGCCTTCCGACGCGACGCTCACTGCGGCATGCAAGACGTGGTCATCGGCTGCAGCCATTTTGGCAGCATCCGCGCTGCGCTTCCGAAAGGTGAGGTGACCGTGCTCGACGCCGGAGAAGCCCTGCCTTTTGCCAACAAACTGCGAGCCTACTCCCTCACCGGCAGACAACTCCGCGATTTGGTGGAATATGGACTCCGCTGCCCCCTCGGACGCATCCAACTCTCTAGTCTCGAAGTCAAGACGGACGGCGCGGGACACGTCAAAAAACTCGTCGCCGCACTGCCCTCCGGCAAAAAAGTGAAACTGAAAGACAAGCAAAACTATGTCCTCGTGGTAGATGAATACATGACCACAGGTGGCGACGGCTACAGCCCCTCCTTCTTCCCCGAAGCACAAGAAGTCACCACCGAAAACATGCCCACCACCACAGACTCCTTCATCCAGTATTTGAAAGAGATTGGGAAAGGAAAGTAATTTCTCAATTTATGGACAAACCTTTCACTTTGCATTCTTTATGATAGTCGTTTTTGAACAGGAGTATCTGAAAGTTCTCTACGAAAAAGGTAAAGACGATAAGAAGCATCGTTTCCAACCTCATATTATTAGTCGTTACATACGATGCGTAGATATCCTTAAGCGAGTAAGCAAAGTAGAAGAGCTTTTCTTGACTCCGTCACTTCATTTTGAAGTATTAAAAGGGGATAAAGCGGGATTTTCTTCCATTCGAGTAAATGACCAATATCGTATAGAGTTTACAATAACAGAACAAGGAGACCCCGTCATTACTATATGCCATCTGTTTGAACTGTCGAATCACTACAAATAAAGAAGAATATGATAGAAATTCAAGGCATTGCGCCAGATATGATAGCCAACAATCTTGATCCGTTCAGACCGACACACCCTGGCGAAGTAATTAAAGATGAAATTGAGTATCGACACATTACTCAAAAAGAACTTGCTGAGAGAATGGAAGTTTCCTACAACATTCTCAATGATGTTGTCAACGGGAAACGAGCCATGAGCAGCAAATTCGCCTTACTCTTTGAAGCGGTTTTGGGAATTCCCGCTCACATTTTGACCGAACTACAAGCAGACTATGACCTTCAAATAGCCAAACGTGACCAATCTTTTTTGAAAAAACTCCAAAACATTAAAAAGATTGCTGCCGTCTTATAACCCTCCTCATCTCCCATGCCACTTTCCTCCTCTGTCCCCACCACCTTGCGCAACGATTTGAACACTGCCATCCTCTTCTGCCCAGAACAGACTGCCGAAGAGAACGGTCTCACGGGCGGTAGAACGCTCCTGCCCGAATGGTTCCCACAGAGTGGCATCCAAATCTCCTGGCCGCACGAAGACACGGACTGGATGCCCATGCTGCAAGAAGTGACGGAATGCTACCTCCGTCTCGCCTTCGCCATAGCCTCCCGAGAACCACTCCTCATCACGACGCCACAACCCGAAGCGCTGAAAAAACTCCTCAGAGAGAAAATGCCGCAAAACGTCTGCGACCGCATCCGCGTCGTCGCCTGTCCCACCAACGACACGTGGGTCAGAGACTACGGATTCCTCACCGTGCTCCACGAAACGCAGATGGAAATGCTGGACTTCCGCTTCCGAGGCTGGGGCGGAAAGTTTGAAGCGGAGAAGGACAATGCCGTGAACCGTCACATCCTCTCGGAGATGAAAGGAACCTATGTGGACTGTTTGGACTATGAATTGGAGGGCGGCAGCATCGAAACCGACGGACGCGGTACGCTGCTCACCACCTCCCGCTGTCTCTGCAACACGAACCGCAACGGCGGACTGACGAAAGCGCAATGCGAAGCCGCGCTCTCCGAACGGCTCGGCGTGAACCGCTTCCTCTGGCTGGACCACGGCTATCTGGCAGGCGACGACACGGACTCCCACATCGACACACTAGCGCGTTTGGCACCCGATGACACCATTATATATATAGGACTTCCCGATGCCGACGATGAACATTTTGAGGAGTTGTACACCATGCGGGAAGAACTCCGCGCCTTCCGCACTGCCGAGGGAAAACCCTTCCGTCTCTTGGAACTACCTTTCCCCGACCCGGTCTTTGACCCCGACGGCGAACGCCTTCCCACAACCTACGCCAACTATCTCATCCTCAACCGTGCCGTGCTCTATCCCACCTACGCGCAACCGGAACATGACCAACAAGCCGCAGCCGTGCTCGCACAAGCCTTCCCCCACCACGACATCGTCGGCGTGGACTGCCGCCCACTGATTCGCCAACACGGCTCGCTCCACTGCGCCACGATGCAATATCCGCGCACCATACTCACCTTTTGACATCACCTGCTCCATGAAAGAAGAAAGACTTTTGAAAATAGGCATCGTGCAACAACGCTGCACCGCCGACGTCGAACAAAACAAACTGAATCTCGCACGCCGCATCCGACAAGCTGCAGAGCAGGGCGCCAAGTTGGTCGTGCTGCAAGAACTCCACAACTCGCTCTACTTCTGCCAAACGGAGAACACGAACCTCTTTGACCTGGCGGAACCGATTCCCGGACCCTCCACAGAGTTCTTCGGAAAACTGGCTGCCGAACTGGAAATCGTCCTCGTCACCTCCCTCTTTGAGCGCCGCGCACCGGGACTCTACCACAACACTGCCGTGGTCATGGAAACCGATGGCAGCATCGCGGGAAAATATCGCAAAATGCACATCCCCGACGACCCCGCCTACTACGAAAAATTCTACTTCACCCCCGGCGACCTCGGCTTTGAACCCATTGACACCTCTGTCGGACGCCTCGGCGTGCAGGTCTGCTGGGACCAATGGTATCCGGAAGGCGCACGCCTCATGGCTCTCGCAGGAGCGGAACTGCTCATCTATCCCACTGCCATCGGCTACGAATCCGGCGACACCGCCGAGGAACAGGCTCGTCAGCGCGAAGCATGGACCACGGTGCAACGCGGTCACGCCGTGGCGAACGGACTACCCGTGATTGCCGTCAATCGCACCGGTCACGAAGAAGACCCGAGCGGACAAACTCGCGGCATTGAGTTCTGGGGAAGCAGTTTCATCGCCGGACCGCAAGGAGAATTTCTCTTCCGCGCCGAGGAGCACGAAGAACAGGTGGCAGTGGTGGAGGTGAACTTGAGTCGCAGCGAGCACGTGCGTCGCTGGTGGCCCTTCCTCCGCGATCGCCGCATTGAACACTTCCACGACCTGACACGCCGCTTCCGCGACTGAAAATGTTTCCGACTTTTTCGCGGCGCTGCACCGACGGAACCGATGCCTTCGATACTCTCTACATCGGTTGCGAAAAGTTCCCGTTCCACGATATCTACGCCCTCTCCGTGTCTGGCGTATCGTGATTGTCAGTTGGCAATCTATGTGCAACTGATATTATTTTCGAGCCTTTAATAGTCAGGCTCTTGTGTAATTTGTTATAATGTTGTAACTTTGTATTCTAAAAACAGAATCTGATATGGCAATGACAATAAACTCATCACCTGTACTTACCGGTGAATCTGCAAGAGCTTTCGTTGAGGAAGCCGAGCGTAACGGCAAACTTACTACGCCCTGCCTGTCGCCCGAACGCGAAGCGCAGATAGCTGAATTTTTAAGAAAATCCCGCGAGTTCATTTTTCCTCCAAAGGATAAGAAAAAATGAACCCCAGTAGTTTTATTCTTGAACGCGATGCTGTGATGCGACCTTATACGGCTGATGTCGCAGCTTATTGTGCGCCTTTTTCTTGCGAAGACAGCGACCTCGACGAGTTCTTTTCAAAAGATGCGTTTCTCTACGAAACAGAATTGCTTGGAAAGACCTACGCCTGGATTAACACCGCAGACCCATCGAAGATTTTAGGGCTGGTAACTTTGGCTAACGACAGCGTCAAGGCGCAGTTTATCGCAGGGTCTGCCCGAAATCGTCTGCAACGCAGCATCACAAATGCCAAGCGAGGAATGAACTATCCCGCTGTCCTTATCGGTCGTTTGGGGGTTTCTTCTGAATATCGAGGCAAAGGGCTTAATATCGGCAGTCAGATTCTCGACTTCCTCAAAGGTTGGTTTCGCTCTTTCGACAATAAAACCGGATGCCGTTTTATTGTCGTTGACGCTTACAACAACGAACAGACCCTGCATTTCTATGAAAAGAACGGGTTCAAACCTCTGTATAAAACCGAGCAAGAGGAACGCGCATTTTTGGAATTGAACCCGGAGGATCCATTGGAAACCCGCTTTATGTTCTTCGACTTGAAACTCAAATAACATTATTCGGACAGCCGATTATTTCAGTTCAATAATGCTCAATGTCTTCCTCCAACTTCTATAATCCCCAAAACGACGGGGTTGGGTTTTTCAAAACGATGGGTTTCATTTCACAAAACGACGCCTATATTTTTTGAGGGGTTATCACACCCCTCTTTTTTTTCGCTCTGGGGCCTGAGTTCGCTCCGGGCTCTGAGTCGGCGCTTTTGTTCGTTTCGCTTCTGTGTTTCGCTCGTTCTTGCTGCTTTTTCGCTTGTTTTTCCACTTTTTGGTGGTTGGACTCTACTTTTTTCTTGATTATGTTTGGTGGTGGTTGTTTTGTGTGTATTTTTGCCGTTGAAAATGAGCCTTGGTTCTACATGGGCATTGATTAAGTGCCTCACGAACCTTGGCTCATTTTCTTTGTATGTTATAGGCAGATTCGCCGTGATTCTTTTTTTGTAATCCCCAAAACGACGGAGGTTGGTTTTTCAAAACGACGGATTTCATTTCACAAAACGACGCGTATATTTGATGGGTTTGAACAGGATTTGTTCAATGCTTGTTCAATGTTTGTTCAACGCTTGTTCAATGGTTGTCACCATGCGTTGTCTCCTCCGTTGTCTGCTTCGAGCATGAACGCGATTCGTTTTCTTCTGAAACGAGGAAGAGATTTTGCCTGGAATGAGTGGAATGGGGGTAAATGGGCGCGAATGGGGTAAGCGTCTCCCTGCATTTTTAATGAAGTTTTTGGGTCAAATCAAGGCGATTACCTAACTTTGCCCCCAAAGTGCGGAGTTTCAACGAAGGAACTTGTTCGTTGGAACGCAAGGAAGCACTTTTGAAACAGTAAACCATACATGAAAAACATACGCTTTTGCTCTATGAATCGAATCTTGTCAGTGGTGGGGTGCAGCCTCGCCCTCTTTGCCACGCTCCCCTCGTCGGCTCAAATCTCTTTGGTGAACCCCGTGCCCCACGAAGTGAAGGTGACGGACGCGAAATGTCTTCCGCTTCCCAAAGCGTGGAAGGTGGTAACGACAGATGCACTGAGTGACTGTGCAGCCGCCAATGCGTTGAAAGCGAACAAAGTCGGCGTGAACGTTTCTTCCTCCGCTTCCTTCACCGTGACCCTTGGTGTGAAAGGCGACAAGTGCGTGGCGAAGGTGAAGGACATGATTCCCGACCGCCACGAGGGATATTATCTTCGCATCGACAAGAAGGGAGCAGTCATCGCTGCTGCCGATGAGACCGGCCTCTTCTGGGGCGTGCAGACTCTGCTGGCGTCCATGGCAGAAGGCAAACTGCAAAAAGCGGAAGTGACGGACTGGCCCGATGTCCCCTATCGCGGCACGGTCGAAGGCTTCTACGGCACACCTTGGAGTCACAAAGCCCGTCTCAGTCAGATTGAATTCTACGGTCGTCACAAGATGAACGTCTATATCTACGGTCCGAAGGATGACCCCTACCACCGCAATCAGTGGAGAGAACCTTATCCCCAAGATGAGGCTGCCCGCATCCAGGAACTCAACGAGCACGCAAAGAAACACGGTGTGAAGTTCTACTGGGCAATCCATCCGGGTGTAGATATCAAATGGACGGTGGAAGACAGAGACCACCTCATGGCGAAGTTGGAGAAGATGTATGCCCTCGGCATTCGCGCTTTCGCTGTCTTCTTTGACGACATCTGGGGTGAAGGAGCAAAAGCCGACAAGCAGGCAGACTTATTGAACTATGTCGATGACCACTTCATCGCCGTCCACAAAGACGTGGCTCCGCTCATTCTCTGCCCGACAGAGTACAACCGCGCCTGGGCTGACGATTCCAAAGGTTATCTCCGTACGCTCGGTACGAAGATGAACAAAGACATTCACATCATGTGGACCGGTAACACCGTGGTGCACTGCATCGACAAGGAGTCCATGGAATGGATAAACTCCCGCATTGACCGCAAAGCCTACATCTGGTGGAACTTCCCCGTCAGCGACTTCGTGCGCGACCACATTCTGATGGGACCCGCCTACGGCAACGACCTTGACATCGCCGACACCATGTCCGGTTTCGTCAGCAACCCCATGGAACACGCCGAGACCTCCAAAATCAGTCTCTACGGCATCGCTGACTACACCTGGAACATGCAAGCCTACGACTCGCAGAAGGACTGGGAAGCCGGTTTGCGCGAGGTGCTTCCGAAAAACTATGAAGCGCTGCGCACCTTTGCTCTCTACAACAAAGACCTCGGTCAGAACGGTCACGGTTTCCGCCGCGAAGAAGGCGATGAACTCCTGCCGCTGGCGAAGCGCATCGAAAATGGCGAGGCTGGTGCACTGAAGGAACTACAGGAAACCTGCACGCGTCTCGACAAAGCCGTCGATGCCCTTCTGGCAGACCACTCCAACCCCGAACTGAACCGCGAACTCCGCCCCTGGCTGCTGCAAGGCAAGAACCTCGCTGCCTACGGCTATGACGTCGCCTGCATGGCAGTGTGTCTGAAGGAAGGCAGTGCCGCTGTCGGAGGCAAAAGTTTCCAGGCTCTCTATGACGCAGCAAAGAAGAAGACGCTGGAAATGTATGAGTTGGAAAACTCCGACGTGCGCCACGCTCTTCAGCCCGGCATCAAGGTCGGCACGAAGGTGATGCTCCCCATGCTGAACAAACTCTTCACTGCCACCGTCACCGCCTACAACACACAGAACGGCACTTCGCTGGAGGCATCTGCCGACTACAACCCCTTCAAACTGACCTCCGACGTCGCCCAACTCGCCCTGCTTCCCGTCAGTGTCAGAGGCAACGACGTCAGTGTGGCTCCCGCGCTGGAAGTCATCAACTGGCAGAAAGACGGTTCGTTCACGATTGAAGGCGACCGCGACATCACCTTTGCCGGCATGGACTTCAACTTCGGCGTGCCCAAGGTGGCTGGAAAATTCCGTCTCGAACTCTTCACCAACGGCGCTTGGCGCGAAGTCAGTCTCCTGCACTACAGCGACAACGACCCCGTCATCCACACGGGCAACGAACTCGGCGGCATGACCGCTCGCAAACTGCGCATCACGAACGTCAGCGGACAAGATTTGCAAGTCTATTTCAAGCACTTCAAGTTCGTCAAACAATAAATCACACCTCGAGAGTGTCCCTCCGTCCTCAAAGCGCGAGGGACGCTCTCGCTGTTTTTTGTGACCCTTTTAGGTCGGAGCGAAGCGCCCTCCCCCCTTTTGACTTCAAATAACTTTCATACGCATGAAACGTTTCTCACTCCTTCTCTTTGCTTTGTGCGCATTCCTGTTGGGCGCACAGGCTGCTGTCAGTTTTGATGCTTCCAAGAAGTATCGCTTCGTCAGCAAACGATTCAACGGCACGGGCAACATGGTGCTTGGCAGCAACCACGGCTCGACGGCGTTGATTTACTATGACGTCACCTCCTCCGACATCCCCGCCGATGCGTGGTGGTATGTCGAAGCCGGCACGAACGGAGGCTACTCCATTCGCAATGCCGTCTCCAACGAGTACATTATCTATAGTAGTGTGCGCGAAGAGAGGGTTGCCAAGGGACTCCGTCTTTCCTCCTCGCTCTCCGGCACCACCACCGAGTGGACCTTCACGGAGACCTCCGACGGCTATCTCACCATCGGCAACGTTCGCGAAGTGACTCAGTGGTTCAACATCCGCACCGACGGCACCTATCTCGTGGGCACCTACACGGGCAACACCGGCAGCGACAATGAACTCTTCACCATCCTCGACGAAGAAGGCAACAGCGTGATGGACGGCGAAAGCAAACCCGACCCCACGCCCACCACCGAGGATAAGGGCGTCACACCTTCCGGTGCCTACTGGGAGAGAATTGGATTGGCGCAGCCTGTGGTCTATACGACTGACACTTCCGACCCCGTCCTCTACACCATCATCAATCTCCGCCGCCAGCAATATGTCGTGGCATCCTCCAACGTGCTGTACCAAACCTCCGACGAGGACCAAGCCACTGCCTTCTACTTCGTGCAGAGCGGAAACGGCGTGCAGGTCTATAGTTCCACGGGAGAATACGTCAAAACGGCTTTCACCCAACTGAACGAGGGAAACTACGGCCTCAGCACCGCGAGCGGCGTCACCGATTCCAACATCTGGCAAATCAACTGGGAAACCGGACTCTATGATTCCTCCTATCAGAGCGTGGACGGTTATTCGCTCACGAAACTCACTGACCTGCCGGCAGACGACACCGCCACAAAACCGGGTCAGAAACAAAGTTCCAAACTCTCTTGGAATGACTACGGCGGCAACTACATCGGACTTTGGGATGTGGATGATGGTTCCACCTTCGCCTTCGCCTCTGCCGACCAGCGCCACTTGAACTACCTCGCAAGCTACGGCATCACCTTTGAAGGCGTCACCACCGACCCCGATGCTGACACCGAGTTCCTCCGCAACACCCGCGGACAGAGCGAGGTGGGAGAATATTGGGAACGCGTCGGAGTGGACAACCCCATCGTGGGAACGACCGACACCTCCAACCCCGTACTCTACAGCATTCTGAACCTCAAGCAAAACAAATATGTCAAAGCCGGCACCGACGCCCTTGAATTGACAGACAATCCTGACGAGCGCACCCACTTCTACTTCGTCACAAGCGGAACGCTCACACGCATTTTCACCGAAGACGGACGTCTCGTCTTCACTGACTACTCCACCACTGACGCTCTCTATGGTCACGGTGTGAACGTCCTCTCGCAAAGCGTGGGCGGCGGAATGTGGAAGATTGACAAATATGCTGCCACCGTCTATTCCGCCTACTCGCTGATGAAGTCCGACAACCTCAACACGGGCAGCGTCTCCGGTTTGACGCAGAGTTCCTACAGATACTGGTCCTCCACCTCCGGCAATGTGGTACCCCTCGGCGACCTCAGCGTGGCAGGAAGTTTCGTCTTCACCTCTGCCGACACCCGCCATTTGGACAACCTCACCGGACAAGGCATCAACTTCGACGGCGGAGCAGACAAACCGACCGGCGAGATTGCCATGACCACGGCAGTTGAAGCCATCCGCATCAGCGGAAAGGACGTGATTCGAGACACGAACTCCGGAATCTGGTATGCTCCGCTGCCCTCTCCCGTTCGCAACGGTGCGGCGTGGACACCGACGCTGGAAGCCGTCTTCAAGTCCGGCTATGAGAACTTCACCTTGCAGTTGAACGGACTGACTCCCGATGCTGAGACTCACGTCATCGACTTCAGCGACGTCAATTGCGACCAGACCTATTCGTTCCAACTCTATGACGAAGACGGCACGCTCCGCTCCACGGCGCAGGTGCAGTTCACCTATCTCCCCTTGGTTGAAATCAACATGCCTTCTTGCAACGGCACGACCTACACCACCGGCTCCATGCGCGTCACCGATCCCGACCTCGCCGGCTATGACCCCGAAGTGATTGCCGCCTTCCGCTATCGTGGCGCCACGGCACAGGGATTCGCCAAGAAAGCCTACGCCATCAAACTCCGCGATGAAGCAGGCAACTCGGTGGACAGACAGTACTTCGGACTACGCTCGGACAACAACTGGATTCTCGACGCCATGGCGGTTGACCCTGCCTGCATGAGAAACCGCGTCAGCACCGACCTTTGGAACGACTTCGCCACACCGCCCTACTACAAAGACCGTGAAAGCAAAGCTCTCACCGGCACGCGCGGCAAGTTCGTTGAAGTCTTCCTCAACGGAAAATATCACGGGCTCTACTGCATGACCGAAAAACTCGACCGCAAGCAGATGAAGTTGAAGAAGTATAAGGACGCTGCAAGCAGCACCTCCGGAAAAGAAGAGATTCACGGCGTGCTCTACAAGTCCTCGCAGTGGAGCTATGAGGTCTTCATGGGTCACAACATTGACTCCGACTACTATCCCCACACTCCTCCCTCTGCCTATTCCAACACCCTCGGCACCGAGGTTTGGGGAGAATATGAGTTGAAATATCCCGACTTCGAGGAAGAAGCCGTTGATTGGCAACCCCTCTACAACGCCGTGAATCTCGTGGCTTGTACCAACGACGTCGATTTCGGCGCTAACGTGAAAAATTACTTTGACTATCCTGTCGTGCGCGACTACTATCTCTTCATTGAACTCATGCTCGCCACCGACAACCACGGGAAGAACATGCACTGGGCAGTCTATGACAAGAGCGGGGCAGAAGGCAACCGCCTCACCATCGCGCCCTGGGACATGGACGGAACCTGGGGCATCAACTGGGCTGGCAAAACCACCTACACCAACAATGCAGAACAGGACTTCGACTCCTTCCTTTGGACCTACGAACACGGACAACTCACCCTCTTCACCCGTCTGCAGGAACTCGCGACCCTCACTTGGGAAGACGACTTGAAAGAACGCTATGCCGAACTTCGCGCCAACTGGTTCAACGAAGACAAGTTGGTGGAACGCTTCCAAACCTACGCCGCTCTCTTCGCCGACAGCCGAGCTGACCTCCGCGAGCAGTCTCGCTGGCCGACTCTCCACAACCAGATTCAGTCTTCCGTCGCCTACGCCGCTCAGTGGATTCCCACCCGTGTAGCCTATCTTGACGAGAAATACGGCTACGACCCGACTCTCTCCTCTGTCAACGATGCCAAAGCAGAGAACTATCTGAAGATTACCGGTGCTTCTCGCTCCATCGGCATCTCTGCCGGCGTCGCACGCACCGTTCGCATCTATGCTCTCTCCGGCCAGCTGGCACGCACCGTTCAGGCAGGTCCGGGCTTCACCGAAGTGAACGGACTCGAACCCGGCGTCTATGTGGTCGAAGGACAGAAAGTACTCGTAAGACAATAATTATATATATTAGCACTTCCCCATAAAGAGTTGAAAGGCTCGTGACGTGTCAAAAAACGGATTCGACCCCTCAACTCTTTTCCTAAATCCTTAAAACTTCTCTATGAAAAAACTCCAGTTCTTCCGTCAGACTGCACGCTGGCAACGTCGTGCACTGTTGTGTCTCCTCACCGCCGGCTCCTTGTGGAGCTTCGCACAGCCCGACGAGTCCAAAACCTATCACATCCGCTCCTTCACCACCGACAAGGTCGTTTCCAACTTCAACAACGGAGACAATGACGCTCCCGTGATGGTTGAAACCGAGGACGAAACCTCCTTCGGTCAGAAGTGGAAGTTCGTCAAGGCTGGTGCGACCGAAGGGGTCTATATCATCACCAGCGCCGGCTTCCCCACCGCCGCCATTGACGTGGCGCCCAACAAGAACTACTTTCTCCTCAACTGGACAGCCAACACCGCGAGCGACAACCAGAAACTCCTCGTGCAGGCAGTGGAAGGAGAAGACGGCGTCTATCAACTGCTTTGGAACAAGACTCCGACGATGGGCGTCACCGAACTCTCCGACAGTCGTCTGCAACTGACAACCAACCTGACCTCACAAGCCACTTGGTTCCGCCTCGTGGAGACCACCGAGCAGGTGCTGCCCGAACCGAACAAGTGGGAAGACGAGACCTGCTTCGGCGAGAACAAACTCGCGCCCCACGCCACCTTCATGCCCTACGCCACCACCGCCGCCCTTCGTGCGGACGCCGTGCGCTATGCCCAACCTTGGAATGACCCGAACGGTGCAGAGTGGCTCTCCCTCAACGGACTGTGGAAACTGAGTTGGACCAACGCTCCTTCCAACGCTCCCGAGGAGGAGTTCTGGGGCGACGACGCCAACGTGGAAGAATGGGACACCATCACCGTGCCCTCCTGCTTGGAGATGAAAGGCTACGGCAGTCCTTATTACATCAATGTCGATACGCCCTTCAACGACAACTATCCCAAGATTGTCATGCGTGCCGGTTGCGTGAATTCTGCCGCCTCCTATCGCCGCACCTTCATCCTGCCCGAAGGCTGGGAGAATGACAAACGTGTCGTGCTTCACTTCGACGGCATCTATTCCGCCGCCTTCGTCTGGGTCAACGGAGAATATGTCGGCTACACCCAAGAGTCCAACAACGACGCCGAGTTTGACCTCACCTCCGTCGTGCGCAGCGGAGAAAACAACATCGCCGTGCGCGTCATCCGCTTCTCCGACGGTTCCTACCTGGAAGGACAAGACATGTGGCGAATGTCCGGCATTCACCGCGATGTCTATCTCTACGCCACGCCCAAAACCTACGTGCAAGACCACTTCCTCAGTTCCACGCTTTCCACTTCCGACTACACTTCCGGCTCGCTCCAAGTCAGTCTGAAAATGGAGAACCCCGCTGCTGCTGCCGTCACCAAACACGTCATCGCCACCCTTCTCTCGCCCTCCGGCGAACAGGTTGGCAGCGAGCGCGCCGAGGTGATTTTTGCTGCCGGCGAGACCGAGAAAGAAACTGTCCTCACCTTCTCCGCGCTGAGCGGACTGCAACTCTGGAGCGCAGAGACGCCCTCGCTCTACACGGTCGAAATCAGTCAAACCGACGCTGACGGCAACGAAGAGATGGCATTCGCCACGAAACACGGTTTCCGCGACGTCCGCATCAAGAGCGGAAAGGTCTATGTCAACGGAAAAGCCGTACTCTTCAAAGGCGTGAACACACAGGACACGCACCCCGTCCACGGACGCTCCATCGATGTCGCCACTATGCTCCGCGACGTGCAAATCATGAAGCAAGCCAACATCAACACCGTTCGCGGCAGCCACTATCCCCGTCAGGCAAAGATGTACAGTATGTTTGACTTCTACGGACTCTACTGCATGGATGAGGCAGACATCGAGTGCCACTACAACTGGGAACAGGGCGGCAACACCATCACCCGCGCCCAAAGTTGGCAACCGCAGTTCGTGGACCGCATGGAAAGAATGGTGATGCGCGACCGCAACTTCCCCTCCGTCATCTTCTGGAGCCTCGGCAACGAGAGCGGCACGGGCATCAATATGCAGGCTGCCTACAATCGCGCCAAGGAACTTGACCCCGCCCGCATCGTCCACTATGAAGGCGCCACACGCGGCGGAGCTTCCTACACCGACCTCTACTCTGTCATGTATCCCACCGTCAGCGCCGTCGCCTCCGCTGCCAAAAACAACTCCAAAAGGCAGCCCTATTTCATCTGCGAATATGCCCACGCCATGGGCAACGCCGTCGGTAATCTCAAAGAATACTGGGAAAAAATCGAGGGCAGCACCTACGGCATCGGAGGCTGCATCTGGGACTTCGTGGACCAGTCCATCTACAGCGCCGAAGACATCAAAAACGGAACGCTCACGCAAAACGGAAGACCCAAGTATATGACGGGCTACGACTTCCCCGGTCCCTCACAGGGAAACTTCGTGAACAACGGACTCATTCCCGCCCACCGCGCCTGGACTTCCAAACTGGCACAGGTGAAGCAGATTTATCAGTACGTCCGCTTCGGCTCCCTCTCTTCCAACAAATATCTCCAACTCACCAACGGCTATGCCTTCACGAACCTCAACGCGTTTGACGTGACCTACGCCGTGCTCTGTGACGGCGAGGAAGTGGAGAGCGGCGAAATCGCACCCATCAACTGCCTGCCCGGCAACAGTTCCCTCGTCACACTGCCCATCGCCACCACTTTGGAGGAGGGCAAGGAGTATCTTGTGAACGTCACCTTCTCCCTGCGCGAAGCCACTTCCTGGGCAGAGGCAGGCTATCCCATCGCCGCGCAGCAGTATGTGCTCCAGTCACGCCCCGACGCCTTGCCCGCAGTGGCAGCAGATGCTTCGCTCTCGCCCGTCACCGTGACCAGTTCCGTGATTGGCAGCAACACGCTCTACAACATCAGCAACGGCAAAGAGACCATTGAAGTCTATGGAATGGGAAAGATGCGCACTTGGAAATATGACGGCAAAGCCATCATGGAGAACATGTACAACTTCCTTGACTACTCCGACTTCCGCTGGGTGGAAAACGATGAGGCAACCGGCAACACCCGCAACACCGGCAACGGCATCACTGCCTACGCCATGACGCAAGTCCCCACCGTGGACGCCGACGGCTCCGCCTACTGGACCACACTTCACACCGGAACGCTCTGCAACGCACAGTATGACTACCGACTTTATCCCAACGGCACACTGGACGTGCAAGTGACCTATACGCCCCAGTCTTCCGACCTGCGCCGCATCGGTTCCGCCATGCAAATGCCCGCCGGTTTCCAAGAAGTGACCTACTATGCCCGCGGACCGTGGGACAACTTCTGCGACCGCAAGGAGGCAGCCTTCCTTGGACGCTACACTTCCTCCGTCGCCGACATGCTTGAACCCACGCCGCGTCCCCAAACCTCCGGTAACCGCACCGAACTGCGAGAACTGACGCTCCGCAACGTCACCAACGGCCTCATCCTCTCTCTGCAGACGGAAGGACAGGTGGACTTCGGTGTGCTGCATCATGCAGACAAAGACCTCGCCGGCGTGCGACACGCTTGGAACCTCGGCGCAACTCCTTCCAAGACGATCCTGCATTTGGACTATGCACAAAAAGGACTCGGAAACGGAAGTTGCGGCAAAGGAACGGGTACGCTCGCAGGCTACTGCCTGCCCTCCTCCGGCACCTACACTCACCTGCTCCGCTTCCGTCCCTATCTCAGCACCGAGAGCGGACTGGGACAAGTGGAAACGCTGACGAACTGCCGAGCCTGGGTGGTTGAAGGAATCCTGCACCTGCAAGGCAGCCTTGACGCCGGCACGCAAGTGAAAGTCTATGACCTCGGAGGCTCTTGTGTCGCTACCGCCCGTACCGACGGCAACAGTCATCAAACCGTGAACCTCAACTCACAACCTCGCGGAACCTATCTCGTGAAGGTCGGTCGCCGCACCTTCAAAGTGCTCCGCTAACAACCCGAAAATGACTTTTGACACGGCAGTGAAGACATTCTGCAAAGCGAATCATGAAGATTCTGCGAAGAAAGTGTTACATTTGCCACTGTCATACAGACTTCGCAACGAAAGAATATCCCTAAAACTCTCAAAACTTAAATAATACCATGAACCAACAAGATTTACAGCACATCGCCCAAAGTTTCCAAATCAAAGGCGACGTCGTGGAAGTGAAGCCTCTCGGCAACGGACTCATCAACACCACCTATAAGGTCGTGACTGCGGGAGACGCTCCCGACTACGTGCTCCAACACATCAACACCGCCATCTTCCCCGATGTGGACATGCTGATGAACAACATCGTCTCCGTCACCGCCCACATTCGCGGCAAACTTGAAGCAGCCGGCACCGCCGACATCGCCCGCAAAGTGCTCGAGTTCGTGCCCTGCAAGGACGGAAAGTACTACTATCTCTTTGATGAGAAATATTGGCGCGTGATGGTCTTCATCCCCGACACCGTCTCCAAGAGCGGCGTCACGCCCGAAAGTTCCCGCATCGTCGGCGAGACCTTCGGCGACTTCCAAGCCAAACTCGCTGACATTCCCGCCAAACTCGGTGAGACCATCAAGGACTTCCACAACATCGAATTCCGCCTCCAGCAACTCAAAGAAGCCATCGAGGCTGACAAGATGGGACGCCTCGCTGCCACACGCGACATCGCCGACGAAATCGAGAAACGCGCCGAAAGCATGACCCGCAGCGAAAGACTCTACCGAGAAGGAAAACTGCCCAAAAGAATCTGCCACTGCGACACCAAGGTGGACAACATCCTCTTCGACCAGGAAGACAACGTCCTCTGCGTCATCGACCTTGACACCGTCATGCCGAGCTTCGTCTTCTCCGACTTCGGAGACTTCCTTCGCTCCGCTGCCAACACAGAGAAGGAAGACAGCGATGCCTACGACAAGATTCGCTTCCGCATGGAAATCTTCAAGGCGTTCACCGAAGGCTATCTCAAAACCGCCTCTGCCTTCCTCGAACCCATTGAAATCGAGAACCTGCCCTACGCAGCCACTCTCTTCCCCTACATGCAGCTCGTGCGTTTCTATGCAGACTATCTGAACGGCGACACCTACTACAAGATTCAGTATCCGGAGCACAACCTCGTTCGTTCACGCAACCAGCTCACGCTCTTGCAGCGCGCCGAGGAGTGCATCCCCGAAATGGAAGCCTTCATCAAAGAACAACTCGGCAAGTGATTCGCTGAGACCGTCACACATTCATTTCCCATTGAACGCTCACGACCGTCGGACATCCGGCGGCCGTGAGTTTTTTGTCCGGCTGTCCGGTAAGTAATATGAAAATAATAAGTTGCGTCAGATTTGAATGACATTTTAGAGGTCAGATTTTCACCCGAAGAAGGAGCATAGCCGTAGCTATGTGACTGATGA